>Ga0209431_10001844_pt1 | contig 17342 bp, 19 predicted proteins | sample RifCSP13_3_FD_184021 | JGI IMG/M metagenome (GOLD analysis project Ga0209431, IMG submission 184021) | Soil microbial communities from Rifle, Colorado - Rifle CSP2_sed 13_3 (SPAdes) (version 2) | ecosystem: Environmental > Terrestrial > Deep subsurface > Rock core/Sediment | place: Rifle...
TATTGTAGGATTAGGATATCCATCCCATGGCTCTTTGCTAAGTGATTTTGTGACTAGCGCACCTGCTCCATCCTTATATAATCGAGCAAAAACTTCAAGCGAGATTCCAAGGATGCCAGAAGCAAGCATGGTTGGCCTTTCCAACTCAATTTGCCCTACCTTAGTTGAGATGTCAGGTTTCACTTATGATTATAAAAAATTGTTCTCATATAACAGTTCATGTATAATTACACATCATGGAATGTTACCTTTTTTAGTGAGGGAGTGTGAATGTGTGAAGTATGCATTTTGTTATTTTAACAGAGATTGGTGTAGCAGTATTTGATAAAAATACATGTGTGAAATCTCTGCCTTTCTCAGATCCTGCTAGAGAGTATATTGAGATAAAAGAAGAAAATGCAAACGTGTATCAATTATCAGATTTTCTTTCAAAATTAACTTCACCAGTTTTTGTAAACGATTCATCGCTTCTAAAACTTTTGAAAAAAAATTCAATTGAAGTAGAATTAATGGATAATGAGAAAATAGAAAACATTCAAACTTCAAAACTGAGGGTTCTAGTTGATTCAAGTTTTGCAAAAGACGAAGATGACGCAAGAGAAAAATTACGAAACTTTGCTGTACAGCTTTCTTCATCAAAAGTAACAGAAACATCTGAAAGCCCAGACCTTCACATAATTCAAACTATTAACACATTGGACGAAATTGACAAGATAATAAATGGACTTAGTTCGCGATTAAGAGAGTGGTATGGCTTACATTTTCCAGAGCTTGATAATTTAATAGACAGCATAAACGGATATTCCAAAATAGTCTTAGCAGGTACAAGAGATAACATCACAGATAATGTCTACACTGAGGCTGGATTTCCTGATACCAAAGTAGAGATGTTGTCTTTATTACAGAAAAAAAGCAAAGGAGGCAAGATATCAGAAGAAAATCTTGCAATCATTCAATCAATTGCAAAACAAATATTGGAACTTTTTGATTTAAGAAATACACTAGAAAAACATGTAGAAACTCAGATGGAGATCGTTGCACCAAACTTATCTGGCATACTTGGACACGCGGTAGGAGCTAGAATTTTGGCAAGGGCTGGAAGTCTTAAAAGACTTGGTTCGATGCCTGCCAGTACTATTCAGGTTCTCGGTGCAGAGAAAGCTCTATTTCGTTCTCTCAAAACAGGATCCCAACCTCCAAAACATGGTTTATTGTTCCAGCACGCTTTGGTACATGCAGCTCCAAGATGGCAACGTGGTAAGATTGCTAGAGCCATTTCTACAAAGGCAGCAATTGCTGCAAGAGTGGATATTTTTGGTTCAGGAATAAATCAGACTCTCTTTGAGAAGCTAAATGTAAGAATTAAAGAAATAAGTGAAAAGTACAAGGAACCAACAGAAAGAGAACCCATGAGGATTCAACAACGCGATACCTTCCGACATGGAAGAGATCAGCGAAGTTTTGGTAGAGATTCTGGTAGAGGACAACGAAGTTTTGGTAGAGATTCTAGAAGTGATGATAAAAAACAAGACTGGAAGAAAGGAAAAAGAAGAAAGTTTGGAAAACGGCGAAGGTAATATCTTTTGGATTAAAGTAGACGGTGAAAAAAAACCTGCGACACTGAATCTTGTTCCCGGGAATCAAGTCTACAAGGAAAAATTAGTCAAAGTAAAAGACGAAGAATTTAGAATATGGGATCCGTTCAGAAGTAAACTTGCGGCAGCAATAATGAATGGTTTAGAGATTTTACCAATAGTTAGAAAATCTAAAGTTCTCTATCTTGGGGTTTCTACAGGAACAACGGCAAGTCATGTTTCAGATATTGTTGGTCCAAGTGGAATAGTTTTTTGTGTAGAGCATGCAAGTAGAGTTGCGCGTGATTTTTTAGACAGAGTAGCAGCACATAGATCAAACATAGTTCCAATATTACAAGATGCAAGAAACCCAAAACAGTATTTTTCAGTCTATGGATCTGTAGATGTAGTTTATGTCGATATAGCACAACCAGATCAAACCGAGATCGCAATACTAAATTGCAAAACCTATCTCAAAAAAGGCGGATATATCATGCTTGTTATAAAAACAAGAAGTATTGATGTAACAAAAGATCCTTCCCAAATAATCAAATCCGAGATTAAGAAATTAAATGCTGATTTTGAGATAATTCAAGAAATTAATTTATATCCTTATGACAAAGACCACGCAATCGTGCTTGCAAAATATTAGAACCTCATTTTTGGCTTAAAAGAATCCTTACTGGCTTCCAACTAACACGTACAAATTGCGGAGGTTTCTTGTGAGTAAAAATCCAATTTCTAACAAACTGCATCGTTTTAGAATCTGATGGATAGCCGCTTCCAAGATCATATTTTTTTCGTAGTTTTTCTATTTCTTTGTCACGATTTACTTTTGCAATAATTGATGCTGCAGAGACTACAGCAAATTTACTATCTGCATGATGTCTTGAATAGATCCTTCCACTTTGGGCAAGTTTGGAAATTTTTTTCCCAAATCTGATAGGATTTACATCACATGAATCAACATAGGAAGAATCTGGTTTTAGTTTTGAGATAACTTTGGCCATATAATGCGCTTCTAAATTGTTTAATTGATTCTTTCTTACACTCTGATCTATTAATCGTGGCGAGATTCTTGCAATATAATAATCATCAACTAGACCAATAATTTTTTTATATAGATATTCTCGTCTAGATGGACTTAGTTGCTTAGAATCACGCACTCCAATTTCAGTCAAATATTTGATCTTCGAGCGTTCAATTGATATTCCTGCGATAACAAGAGGTCCAAGTACAGATCCTCTACCAGCATCATCCACTCCACAAACTATCATTTTGTGTTTTTGCCACTTTAGATGTATTAAATTGTTTTATGACATACTAATAATAGAACCAAATTGCAAATCGATCAAATGCAAGAAATAGTGGAGATAACAGAGGGGAAAACAAGGCTTCTTGTTCCAAAAGAGTCACTTGAGACAAATGCACCTCCAATGCAACCAGCATTTTTTAATCCAAGAGCAAAACTTAGCAGGGATTTTTCCATAGTTGCTTATTCTACATTTTTACAAAACTTCAAAGGACCCAAAACTTTCCTTGATTGTCTTTCTGGGATAGGAGCTCGCAGCTTGCGTGTTGCAAGCGAGTTAAAAATCATAGAAAAAGTTTTCATAAATGACGTAAATCCATCTGCTTTAGAACTTGCAAAAAACTCCGCAATGTTAAATAATACAAACAATTGTGAATTTTCAGAAAATGAAGCATGTAGATTTCTAAGCCTGCATTCAAAGCGTGAAAATCGTGGAGCAATAGTTGACATCGATCCATTTGGTTCACCATCAAGGTATCTTGATTGTGGGATACGTGCCACTTCGCATGGAGGTCTTCTTTCAGTTACTGCTACAGATCTTCCAGTATTGCATGGATTATACAATGATGCATGTCAAAGAAGATACTATGGAATTCCTGTTAGAACAGAATATGGAAATGAAATTGCGTTAAGGTTGATTCTTGGTTGCATTTATCTTGTGGCTGGAAGGCTTGATGTTAAAATTGTACCATTATTTGTACAAAATAATATGCATTATTACAGAGTCTACGTTAAGATACTTGTAAAGACCGATCCTGAAGACAACATGGGATACATCATACAGTGTAAAACCTGTGGTCATAGAAAAGTTCAGAAAGAAAAAAGTAATTCTTGTGAAATTTGTAATGGAAAAGCAGAATCAGCGGGCCCGCTTTGGATAGGAGAGATGTATGATAAAATATTTGTAGACTCGATGCTATCAGAACAAACAAAGTTTGCAGTAGACAAGTCTTGTGAGAAAACTTTGTTAAAATGTCAAAAAGAGATTGGCATGTCTCCCTCATTTTTTATGCTTGATGAGATTGCAAGAAAGATGAGAAATGCCCCAAAATCACTTGAGAAAACAATTGAAAAACTTCAAAAATCAGGATTTAATGCATCTCCCACAAGCCTAAATCCCTCAGGATTTAAGACAAGTGCCAGAATAGATGAAATTATACAGGTACTAAAAAATTAAGGATTATAGCCAAGACAGATATAATAAAGTTCACTGCTTGTTTTTCTGCTTGCCTTGGGCTTTCTTATCTGAACTTTTGCGAATTTCTTTTTTATATAATCTCTAAACTCGTTTGAATATTCTCCATCAAATACTTTGAACAAGGCATTTCCTTTGTATGCTAGAACATAATCAACTATTTTTGATGCAGCATAGTTTAGTGCAATTTGTTTTGCATGATCAACTGCCCAGACACCGCTTACTTGTGGAGAAAGATCACAAATTACCGCATTTACTTTTCTTCCAAAATGTTCAAAAATCAATTCTACAATAGATTCATCTTCAATATCTCCTCTTATGATGTGCGTATTTGGAATTTCTTCAACGTATGAAGTGTCAATGCCCATAACTTTTCCTTTATTTCCCGCAAGTTCTAGAGCAACCTGGGTCCAACCACCTGGTGAACATCCAAGATCTAATACATAAAATCCTGGGCCAATTATTCGATAAGATTGGTTAAGTTCTTTTAGTTTGTATGAAGCCCTACTTCTATACCCCTCTTTGTGTGCGAGTTTTCTGTAAAAATCTCGCCTTGCATCAATTAATTTCATTTCTTTGTTTTCTTATTGGCAAACTCGGTAATAACCCATTGTTCAATTAGAGGACAAGTTTTCGGGCTAACCTCACCATCAATCGAACATTTTTGTTCTACTGGACAGATTAAACATGGTGCAGCTTCAATTGTTTGTGTGTTTACTGGCATTTTTGAAATCTTTAGTTTGTACGTCCATCTGCCATTTTCCAAAATTTTCTCACGTTTTACAATATTACGTCTTTCAAGTTTGAGAGCTAGTCTTGAGCCGTCTCTGCTGGTCAGCTTTAATTTCTTCCATAAATCACTCTGAAGCATACCTTCATTCCCACGTTCTGCAACAATATTACAGACTCGTGTTGTGAGTTTTTCCATATCGAGACCTTCGATCTGAAAGTTTTCAATTTCTGATTCGTCAAATTCCTCCTCCAATTCTTCCTGTGCCTTCTTTTTAGAAGTTGGTTTCTTTACAATAGCTGGTTTTTTTTCTACAACCTTTTTCTTTACAATAGCTGGTTTTTTTTCTACAACCTTTTTCTTGGCAACAGCTTCTTTTGTCACATCTTTTTTTATTGGTTTTTTATCTTTCTTTTTAGCCATAACTATCTCTTAACAATTATCTGAATACGCGCTTAAAGTAATATATAACATAGCATTGGGTTTATAGAACTCTGAATTTGGCCGTTGTTGTAATAGTTTTTTTGTAGTCGCTGTCGTTCATTTCTACCACCAATTCGTATTCCCCTGCTTTATCAATTTTTTCAGAAAAAGTATCATCTATAGGAAGCGCTAACTTGTTAGTAGAAAAACACTGTGAAAAAAAGCCATTTTGCGCTACTGCTTGCTTTGTGGATGCAGTTGTATCATAAATTGTAATATATAGATCACCGCAATCAAAATCAGAATTATTGACTATGATTTTAATTTCAATATTGGCAGAAACAGAATATTGACTTAACAAACCTTGAATCACTAGATCTTTAATTACAGGTTGTGTCGGAATGAAGATGTTTTCAAATGGCCACAGGTTAAGTTCTCTGTCAGGTTGTGTTAAAACTCCAGACAAAACAAACCCACCAAAAGCTATTCCCATTACAACTGGAAAAAGAAAAACAAGCAAAGCTGTGTTTTGCACTGCCATTTTGTTATGTAACAATCTCATTCCTTTATATCTATTTAGTCAAAAAATCATATCAACGTTACAGATGATTTTGTCGAATAAGTTAAATCGAGGACAGCCAAATAGCCCGCTAGATGCGACTTAGAAAGTTTAGAGTTCGGGCTTTTAGATGCATTCATGATTCTGGTGAGATAAAGGTAGGAGACCTAGCTTCATTTATTGGAAGAAATGAGAGTGGTAAAACCACAATACTTGAAGCTCTTACTCTGCTTAACAAAGATAACAAACTATCTGAACTTGATTTGTGTGACGAAATGTCAGAGGAATTAAAATCTGAGACAATAATAGTTGAGGGAGAGTTTGAACTTGGCGAAAAAGAGATAAAATTAATTCAAGAGAGATTTCCGGATATAGATGATATTAAAAAAATTAGACTCTATCGTACACAAAAGAATCCTAAAGTACAATACGATTTTGGCGATGTAAAGATAAGCGAAGAGGCAAATAAGCGAATTAATTCATGGGAAAACTTTGTAGAAAAGATTCAGACCTTTGTGTCTTCAATCCCACATCCCATACGTATAAAAATAGATACAAAATTTCTAGAAGGAAATCCACCAAGAACCAGGGATGTTTTTAACAACATGATGGCCGAATTTAACAATCAAATTTACTTGATAGCATCGCATGAAAAACAGGTGATTTCTGACTGGGAGAAGATACACAGAAATCTTGATCATACCTATGATAGTCTACTCATAGGCACAAGTGAACGCTCTGCGCTTGAAAATTTTGTAGAAGAAAAGATCCATCCTAGGTTTGTATATTTTTCAGACTATAAGAAAATTTTAGGAAACATTGACCTTGATGAATTTTTGAAAGAATCCAAAGGAATAAGACCAAAAGGATTAGAGTATATCGAAGAGTTTGACAAGGCTGAAACTGTCAAGAATCTATTTTATTTGGCGGAGTTGGACCCTGACAAACTTGAGGAAGTACACAATAGTCCCTCAAGACTGATAAAACTTTTGCACACAGCTAGTAGAAAGTTAACTGACAGACTCAATCCAGCTTGGAAAGGTGATCCAATTCATGTAGAATTAAGATATAATCCTTCAAACATTCTTAGTGTTGTAATCTCCGATGTTCATAGAGACGGCACCGTTACAAACACTGGTCTTTTGAATCGAAGAGCTGAGGGATTCAAATGGACTTTTTCGTTCATAGTAAACTTTGCAGCTGAAACACAAAGATCTGAATTAAAAGAAGCAATATTACTTTTGGACGAACCTGCACGAAACTTACATCCAACACAACAACGCGGAATTTCAGATTTATTAAAAGGTCTAGCTGGTTCTAATCAAATTCTGTATGCTACGCATTCACCATTTATGATATTTGACTATACACCAGGAAACCTGCTTGTTGTCGAGCTTGATAAAAGAAAACACCTTAGTCACATCTATTATGACTACTGGAGTGCAGATGATTCTACACTAGTTCCTGTCCTGTACGGTCTTGCTAGAGGTCTCGTTGAATCAATTCCAGACAGGGAAATCGGCGTCAATTCAAGACCAGTAATTATTGTAGAAACAATGGTCGATTCAATATATCTAAATGCGTTTGACAAATTCCTAAAAGATCCAAATCTGTCAATGAATCCACTTAATATCGTTCCTGCATATAACAAGAATTCCGTGTTACCGCTTTCAATATTTTATAAAAATCACGGGTACAACACATTTGTGCTACTGGAGAATACAGAATTGTCACGTCAAATTTCAACACAGCTACAGGCAAACGGCTTCAAATCAGTTCAGATAATATTTTTCGAATTTGGCGGACAGCCAAAACAAGCAATTGAAGATTTTATTGTTGTTGAAGATTATCTGTATGCTGTAAACCAAACTTATGAGATCAAGCTAAGAAAGGAAGGATACCACAATCTAACTTCTGATGACATTTCTGCTAAAGGCAAAAAGAGCATTTTAGATAATCTAAATGAGATCTGGAAAGAAAACCAACACTTGGGATGGGAGAAATTTGAGCCAGAAGAGATTTGTAGATACATATCACAAAAAATTGCATTAGGTGAAGCAGATTTCATATCAGATAAAACAAAAGATCAGTTCAGAATGATATTCAGATTGATTGCAGAAAGAATAAGGCAGAATCAAAACATTGTATCTGAGACAACGCTTAACAGTTTAAAATAAATCCAATTTTCCACAAAGTGCTAGAATTAGTACTTTACTCACCTTTGATACTGCTCAAAAATCAATAATAATGAAAATTTGTATCATAGATACTTAAGATTTAATTTGGAGAACGGTTTTGTTTTGTTATTGAAAGAAAGGCTCGTTAAAGGTGTGATTATTACAATAATGCTTGTTTCTGCTTCATTATTTATCTATGGTAATCCACAAATTAGTGCTGCAGGTGAACTAGTAACAGTAACAGCTACTAATCATGATCAAGTGACAGTTGTAGAGTACAAAAATAATGAAGAAAATATTTTTGACATTACATCAGTAGTTTTGAAAGTTGATGATGGTGGAAGTTTCAAGTCATTTAAAACAGAGAAAGGATGGCTTGGTAAAAAAACCGATGCAGATTCAATAACGTTTACTTCTTCAATACCACTCAAACCAGGGCAGAGCGTAAAATTTGGAGTGAAAACAGACAAATCAACCCCAGTTTTTAATTGGAACGCATTTGACACGGAAGGCGACGAAATAGGATCTGGTGGAAGAATAACAATCGCATCTCAAGGTGAAATACCGCATGAAACAGAAACTTCGATAACTGGACAAGATGGGATAACTGAACAGTCTACTTTTAAAATCATTCCAGACACTCCACGTGTTGGTTCTACTTTGCGTATAATTGGAGAAAATTTTGCGCCAACGACAAATCTTGATTTTTACATAAACGATCTTAAGATGGAATCTTTTGTAAGTGATGAAAAAGGAAGTTTTATTGTAAGTACAAAGATTCCTGAGAATCAATTATCCGATAGAGCAGATTTCATAATAAAAGATCAAAGCGGTCACCAAAAATCAGTGAGTTTGAGAATACAAGTAGAATCAAGTAGACCCTCTGAAGGTGTGGAATTAACAGCAAACATTGTTCCTGTGGTGCATAGAGGGGATGAAATGGTTATTTCAGGTACATCTGCTTCAAGCAATACTTTAACTATCTCATTAGCAGATTCAAACGGTCAGGTTCTTACAACAAAAACGATTAAGGCTGAAGGTTCTGGCAATTATTCCACATCACATAGAATTGCCTCTGATGCAAAGTTTGGAGAATATACTATAACGATTACAGATGGAAAAGACACTGTTGTTCGAAAAGTTGTTTTAGAATCAACGCAAAAAATCAATTTAGTATCATTAAAAGAGAAATACAATCCAGGAGAAACTGTAACAATCAATGGTACTGTCATAGCAGATGCAGAACTGGAATTAATATTGCGAAATCCAGTCGGAATGGAAATCCACTCAGAACAGAGACACATAGGAGTTAATGGTACACTGATTTTTAGTTATCCTTTAGATCCAGGAATTAGAGAAGGAACGTATGTGTTGTTTGCCATACAAGAAAAAGAAATTACTACAGTGTTATTTGGAGTAGGTCAATTTCCATCTCCACCGTTGATTGCAACCATGGATTCACTAAACTACAAAACAACAGAAAAACCTAAGATCAATATTATTGGACCACCTTCAGCAACAATAAATTTGATCATAATTGATCCATCTGACAAACAAAAATTTACTGATAGTTTTTCCCTAGGAGTTGACGGATATCATACATACAGCTTCAACCTTACTGGCTATACATCAGGCATTTATACTGCAGTAATTAGCAGAGGAAACGTGCAGGCTGAAAACAAATTCTCTGTTGGTTTACAGGCCAGTACTGGAAAGGTAACTCTTAGAACCCTACAAGAGACATACCATCCTGGAGATCCCATTTTATTGATAGGAGAGTCTAATCCTAATGTCATAATCACAATAAGTCTGATTAATCCTAATGGCACTAAGATAAAAACTCAGGATTTATTTACTGATAAAAAAGGAACCTATTCATCATCAGTTTTTAGGATTCCATCAAATGCTCAAACTGGAGTTTGGAAGATTGAAGCAGGCAGTGGCATAAACCACATTAGCAAGGATCTAAGGATAACACAAAGTACTGGTGGAAGTATTACAATTAATTTAGATAAAAGTAGTTTCAAAACAGATGAGATAGTACAAATAAGTGGTGATGGAGTAAGCATGTCTCATACAATAGTAATAAAGATTTTAAAAGACAAGGAAGAAATTGATGAGCTTAGTATCGTATCTACTGGAATTGGAGCTTATGGTACTATTTGGAGAATACCGACTGATATGAGCCCTGGAACATATATAATAAAAGTTATCGATGGTACAAAGAGTGCAGAAACAACCTTTACAGTAGTTATTCGTTAGATGACTATAACAGTACTTTATATCAAAACACTTATTATTTGAACATGAAAAAAATGGCTGATGACAGATATAGGCCAATTGAACAAGCCACAGAATAAACTTGAACCAGTAGAAGGTACAATTGAAAGCATCAGTGAACCAAGAACTGTAAACCTCAAAACAGGTGGGCAGGCACAAGTTGCAGATGCAATCCTAAAAGATGATACTGGTCAGATAAAACTCACGTTATGGGATGCTCAGATTAAAATGGTAAAATCAGGCTCCAAAATAAGAGTAGAAAATGGTTACATTACAAGCTTTAGAGGAGAAAACTCCCTCAATGTTGGAAAATATGGTAAGCTGAATATAATCGAGTTTTAAACTTTAGATAATTCTTCTCTGTTAGCTGATATATCCAAGTTTTTTGTCTTGAGATGGCATTGGTAATTGTTCTGTAGACTGACGTTGTCCCATTTGTTCTTCAACTGTTTTAATTAATTGATCCGTATCTTGTGCTCTTTTGATAAGAGTAGTCATATCTAATTTTAATTCCAGAATTTTTGAGAGAATTTCGAGAATCGCTTTTGATGCTTTAGCATCAACGACATATCCTGAGGTTTCACCAAGCAAACAAACTCCTGTGATTCCTCTAGTTTTTCCAACACCAATAACCAATCCATTCATCCCAGTAACTGTGCCACTATTCATAGTAAAGATTCCTTGTTTTGAAAATTCATTTACTATTTGTAGCGAGGTGCTAGTTCCATAGACTTTGGGATTTTTTGAAAAAGTACCAGTGATGAAAGCTGCAAGTGTGTAAATACTTTTTACGCCCAGTTTTTCGCATATTCCTATAATTTCTTCTGCCATTGCATATTCACTTTCTGGAGTAACTGGTTGTGCATCTCCAGTGAGCAATATTATGTCATCTGGTTTGTTTTTACAATAATACAGTGTATTTTTCATTAAATCTATCGTACCATCATCTCGTATAGAAACTTGTGGCGGAAATGATGATGAGAATATGTTAGCAAATTTTATTCCTTTGAGTTCTTCAATCAAATAATCAACCGCGATCTTTCCTACATAACCACTTCCTGGTAGCCCACAAATAAGATGTGGGTTTTTTAGTTTAGGGATTTCAGAAATTTCTACAATAATTTTTGATTTGGATGACATGAATTTCTAAATAAATCTATGCAATATTAATGAAGCGTAGAATTTTATCTCCTAGATTTTGATTTTGCTTTTCGCTTTGTTTTTCTTATTTTTGCTTTATGGGTTATTCTTGATTTATGTTTTTTTACTTTTCTTGTTCTTGCTTTTGAACTTTTCATAGTTTTTGGTTTTTTTATTGTTTTAGTAATTCGTTTTAACTTTGATTTTAGTTTTGTTTTCCTCTTTGTTCTTTTTGCTTTTCTCTTTTTGGCTTGCAAAATTGCAATCTTTTTGTTAAGTTTAATCAGATTACGTTTTGCCTTTTCTTCACGTTTCATTTTGGATTTTACCTGAGAACGTAACATCACTTCTGCTCTAGTACTTGATTTGAACTGATCTAAAAGTAGCGGCTTTGTTTGTGCTTGTGTTCTCATTTGCAAGTCAATTTTTGATTTTGATTTTGTCAAATCCTCAATTTGTTTTGCAAGTTTTTCTTCCATCGCATTTCTCTGTTTTATTTCAGAATGTAAATCTTCAATCTTTTGATCGATTGATTTAGTATTCTCAGAAATATGTTCCTTTTCGTCTGGGGAACCGGAAAATTCCATTTCTTGTGCGATTCGCTCTTTTTCTTCTTCAGCTAGTTTAAGTCTGCTTTCTGCGGCAGTTTTTAATCTTTGAATGCTATCCCTTTGAGCTGTGTGTTGATTAAGAAGCAAAGAGATTTCTTCCTTTTTTGAAAAAGCTGCATCTTTTTTCTTTTCTAGAGAAGAGAGGCCTGAGGAAGATTTGCGCTTCAATGAAAGGGTAGAATGAAGCCTATTTTCACTTTGTCTCCTGCTCTTTGAAGCCTCTATCTTCTTATTTTTATAAGATTTTACAAGATTTGAGAGAGATACCATAATGCATAGAGAGATTTTGTACTCGATTAAGTTTTTGCTATGATCAGGAATTGACATAAAAGTTAATATTTTTCACATATTTTACGACTTTTGACAAATTTTTAAATGCATTATTCTTTCAAACTACTGGAATTTATTTGGCAATGTTAAAGAATTGACATGGATTTTCATCCATCACAATTGCCAATTCTAAAAACGTTTGAAATTAATGAAGAATTACAGGTTTCTAATGCAGTCTCAGAAATGATCAAGTTGGGATTTTCAAATCATAAAAGTGCACTTAGGGTATTAATGACAAATGAGAAAGATCTCGCTAAAAAAATTGGATTTTTAATAATGAATGAAATTAATTTCGGATTACGTAAAACGAAACAAGAACGAGATGTGATGTATTGGATATATCATCATGATAAATCTCGTTATGCTATGATATTAATAAGTTCCAAAGTTTTTCATGAATTAGGTTTCTGATTTTTCAAATATTAGATGCAGTTTAAGTTTTTTCGAGATTATCCCAGAAACTAATACTCCTAGAATGATACCACATATAACATCTGTTGGATAGTGTTGCAATACGTAAACTCTACTGACAGATACCAAAAGAGGATATATGAATAAGAGATAGCATCCTTTTGGAAATCTTTTGGATAATGCAATCCCAATCACTAATCCAAAGGCGGATGTTCTCGTAGCATGGCCTGACGGAAACGAATTTGTATCAGCTCCAAAAAATGAGAATGTATCTTTTTCAAGGGGGATAGGAAATGGCCTTCCTTTAAAATCTAGATTTGGTCTCTCTTGACCAACAGATTCTTTTATGTATGCAGAAACAATAGTTCCCGCCAAAATTGATAGAATTAGTATTAATCCTAATCTCCTAGTCCGTTTTTTGATAAATAAACCCATAGTGAAAATAATCATGTAAAACAGACTGCCTATCTCAGTTAAGATTTGCATTGTAAGATCTAAAGATGAATTTCCACCGATTGATTGAACATAATTTATGACTGCATCATCCATTGGTTTTGTAATTTTTGCATAAACAAGAGTTGTAATGATGATAAAAATTACAAAAAGTAAAAAAAACTTCTTTGAACGAATGTCAAAAGCCCATTGTTGCATCTAGTTACACCATAGCCATTTTTTCATATCTGTCTTTAATTGATCACCAGATTTCACTTTATTAAATGACATCTTACCAACATTTATGCAATATGAATGAGTAATCAATGAAATACTCAGATTGAAAATTCAGATATTAAATTAGAACATCTAAAAAGGTCACTAGCATTTATGAATTATTCAAGGGATTTGAAATAAAGACAGTTCAAAAAATTGAAATATCTTTAAGAGGATATGTGACACAGATATGCTAAAAGAACAGATCATGAAGATGAGTAAATAATAAAGAATTAGATAAAAGTTAGATCCATACTGTAGACTAAAAGATTTTAACCACACCAAAAGATAGGATCGTCGTGAAACTTCTTACACTTGACGATTTAGATACTAAAGGAAAGACTGTTTTTCTTCGGGTAGATATGAATTGCCCCATAGATCCAAAGACAATGGAAATAATTGAAACAAGTAGGATACGTGAATCTACCGAGTCGTTGAGAGATCTTAAAGGAGCAAAAGTTGTCATAGCTTCGCATCAAGGCAGAGTCGGAAATAAAGACTATACTGGAATGGAAAGACATGCAAAAGTACTAGAGAAAATTCTTGATCGGCCCATAAAGTATGTCGAAGATGTAATTGGCACAGAAGCTCAAAGAGAAATAAAAAAATTGAAGGAGGGGGAAATACTTTTACTTGATAATCTAAGACTGTGTGCTGAAGAAAATTACGAATTTACACCTGCTGAAGCGTCCAAGACTATTATGGTAAGCAGGCTTTCCAAACTTTTTGATCTATGTGTATTAGATTCATTTCCAAGTTCACATAGAGCACATCCTTCCATAGTAGGATTTTCACATGTTTTACCTTCATGTGCTGGCAGATTAGTTGAACGGGAAGTACGTAAACTTGATGAGATAATGACTGTTGCAAAAGCTCCTCATGTCATAGTACTTGGAGGTTCAAAAGTCATGGATAGGCTGGAGGCTATAAAGACATTAATTCAAAGTGGAAGAGCAGATCAAGTTTTACTTACTGGAGTTATTGCAAATGTATTCATGCGAGCGCAAGGCAGAATAAAATTCCCACTAGACATAAAAAGAGAAGAAGAGGTCATCTCAAAAGCTCATTTACTTATTGGTGAGTATCCTGATGTCTTTTCAACCCCTGTTGATATTGCAATCGAAAGAGATGGAAAACGGGTAGAGATGGATGTCAGAGAGATCGATAAAGGTGACATGATATTAGATCTTGGACCTAAAACCGTTGAACATTATATGAAATCAATACGTGGTGCAGGAACAGTCTTTATCAGTGGACCAGCAGGATTTTTTGAAAACGATAATTTCAAGTTTGGAACAGAGAGCCTTCTTCGCGGTGTTGCGGATTCTTTTGCTACAACAATTGTTAGTGGTGGTCATCTTACTGCAGCACTAAAAAGATACGGCCTCACAGAAAAGATACATCATATAAGTACAGCAGGCGGAGCACTGGTATTGTATTTGACAGGAGTAAAGCTTCCAATGATTCAGTCTCTTGAAGAGGCCGCACAACGATACAGATCTAAATAGATGCCTTACAAGAAGGACAGGTTCTTTCTTCTAGTTTACCAACGTGAATTTCGTTATTGCATGAATAACAATTTATTTTTTCTACTTCGCCAAAGAGTTTGAACCATTGCGTTGTAAAGTTCTGTGCAATAGGCCTGAGGAATCTATCTTGGTGTAATTTATCAAAAAATGGTTTCATATCATCTATTGTTAAAGATTTAGCTATATCCTGAGTTTTTAATATTTCAAAAATTTCATCATTTGTGAATCTCAGATTGGTCTCATTGAACTTGTCAAAGACGATCTTTCTTATTTGCAAGAGAATCGGGGTAGAAAGCACATTTGACAATTCAGAACAAACCGGATGCTTCTTCTTTAATTTTATCCGCAGATGCAGCATCATTTAGCTTTTCTGCTACGTATGAGTAAATGCCATATTTGAGTACCTTCAGTGAGAGAAGCGCACATTTTATCCTAGCAGGGCCAAGATCTGGCAGACCTAGGTTTTCAAGGATTTCTTCTTTTGTTAGTTTTTTAACATATTCAAAATCTTTCCCCATGATTAATTCTGTAAGCATCGATGCACTTGCTTGACTTATCGCACATCCTTTGCCCGTGAATTTTACATCAGAGACTTTGTTATCTTTAAGATTAATGTGCATCTCTAGCTCGTCACCACACAATGGATTACTGTCACGTTTTGATATGTCTGGATTGTCTATTTTACCATAGTTTCTTGGATTTCTATAATAATCCAGTATGATTTCTCGGTAAATGTCGGCACTACTCAAATTCTAAACAGCTCCCTTGCACGATTAAGTGATCTGATAAAAACATCAACCTCCTCTTTTGTATTATAAATATAAAAGCTTGCGCGAGATGTTGCAGAAACATCTAATCTCTCCATCAAGACTTGAGCACAATGATGACCAGAACGTATTGCAACACCATCTTCATCTATTATTGTTGCAAGATCATGTGGATGTATATCACCTAGATTAAATGAAATAACTCCACCCCTCTTTTTCATATCAGAGGTGCCGTATAGTTTGATTCCTTTGATTGCAGACATTTTTTCTAAGGCGTATTCTGTCAATTCAATTTCGTGTTCTCTTACTTTATCCATACCTATATTTTCCAGATAATCTAAAGCTGCTGAAAATCCTATGACATCTGCAATGTTGGGGGTTCCAGCTTCAAATTTGTACGGTAGATCATTCCAAGTTGTCTCATATTTGTGAACTTCTCTTATCATATCACCGCCACCGTTGAATGGTTGCATGTTTTCTAGTATCTCTTTTCGTGCCCAAAGAACTCCTACACCTGTAGGTCCGAGCATCTTATGCGCTGAAAATGCAAAAAAATCACAATCTAGCTTTTGTACATCAACTTTCATGTGTGGAACTGATTGTGCTGCATCAACTAGCACTTTGACTCCTTTTTTATGACACTGCCTGATTATTTCTTCTGCATTAGTGATAGTGCCAAGAACATTTGACACGTGGCTGAATGTAACAAGTTTTACTCGCCCTGTGTTAAGATAGTCATCAAGTTGATCAAGTATTAATTCTCCATTATCATCTACTCCAATGTATTCTAGTTTTGCCTCTTTTTCCTTTGTCAATAGTTGCCATGGCACAATGTTACTATGATGTTCATATTCCGTAGTTACAACAATGTCATCTTTCTGGACATTTTGTCTCCCCCAAGAATATGCAATCAAGTTTATTGCTTCTGTGGTTCCTCGCACAAAGATAAGTTCTTCACGATTTTTAGAATTAATAAATTTCGCAACTTTATCTCTAGTAAGTTCGTAGGCGGCTGTTGCCTCTTCTGCAAGCTGATGTACTGCTCTGTGAATATTTGAATTGTAATTAAGATAGTAATTATGAATCGAGTCTATTACTTGAATTGGTTTTTGCGTTGTAGCCGCATTATCAAAATATACAAGAGGTTTGTTGTTGTGAACTTTACGTTGTAAAATTGGAAAATCTCTTCGAATGGTTTCAATATTTATTGTGCTGGTTTGCAAGATTTAAACTACCTCAACATAGATTTCATTTTGTTCTATTTTAACATTGTAGGTTCTAAGCGGTTTTTCGGCTGGAGCATTTTGTGGCATTCCAGTTTCAAGATTAAAAATTGAGAGATGTAGAGGACAAGTAATACCTTCCTCAGTTAGAATTCCATTAGAAAGATCAGCTTCTGCATGTGTACAAATTCTATCAGTTGCATAGATTGTACCCTTAAAATTAGTCAAGAGAAGTTTCTTGTCATGATAATCAAAACTAAACAATTCTCCTTTTCCAAGTTTTTGAATACCACATGCCTTTACCCATTCTGACAAAATACTCACCTGTATTTGTAGTGACTTTCAAAGATGTCAGTTTCACGATATCTTGTTT
>Ga0209431_10001847_pt1 | contig 17337 bp, 12 predicted proteins | sample RifCSP13_3_FD_184021 | JGI IMG/M metagenome (GOLD analysis project Ga0209431, IMG submission 184021) | Soil microbial communities from Rifle, Colorado - Rifle CSP2_sed 13_3 (SPAdes) (version 2) | ecosystem: Environmental > Terrestrial > Deep subsurface > Rock core/Sediment | place: Rifle...
ATCGCTTTTTCAGAGCCTTTTCATCCGCGTCTATCCGCGGCTGATTTTCTCCCTTTCAGATCCGTCCCATCCGTCTGATCTGTGGCCAACCCCTTCGTGCCGTTTCGTGTGGATTCGTGGATCGCTTTTTCAGAGCCTTTTCATCCGCGTCTATCCGCGGCTGATTTTCTCCCTTTCAGATCCGTCCCATCCGTCTGATCTGTGGCCAACCCCTTCGTGCCATTTCGTGTTGTTTAGTGGATCGCTTTTTCAGATCGTTTTCATCCGTCTCATCCTTGGCATCTGTGGCCCCTCAGCCATAGGCCAGCTCATCCATCATCTCGGCAAATCTACTCCAATCAATCCGCTTGCGGAGCCGCCTGTTCCTGCCATACCAGTAGAGCGAGCCCCTACCAATCACGAGCGTCCCAATCTTCAGTTTCGCCTCAAAGATTTCTAGGTTGAGCGAAGACCCGGCCCGCGCCAACTCCATTACCTGCAGATAGGCCTTTACCGAATGTCTTTTTCGCGCGCGCTTCCTTGGCATGATCGCCTCCGCTTGGATGGAAATAATCGAGCTCTGGCCCAACTGTAGCCCTACTCGGCCTTCAAGCGCGAACCTTGGAGCGCGGCGAAAGAGAAAGGATCCACGAATCCACACGAAACGGCACGAAAAGAGGGCCGCAGATGACACGGATGGGACGGATCTGAAAGGAAGGAAATCAGCCGCGGATTGACGCGGATGAACAGGATCTCAACATTTTCCATTTCTCATTTTTCATTTGTCATTTGGTTGTTTCGTGGGTCTTGTATCGTTTCTAGTTTGTTGTCGCTTCCTACAGGGTTTTTATTAGTGATATTTCGTGTTGTTTAGTGGATCGCTTTTTCAGAGCCTTTTCATCCGCGTCGATCCGCGGCTAATTTTCTTCCTTTCAGGCGCTGGCCCCGCTTCAATTCACATCACACAGTACCTTCGAGTTCCTGAGTAATCTGACTTGAAGGCGTGGGCAGCGCGCAATTAGGTTCTCAGCTGAAGATGAGGGTCACAGCGCGCGCCCCCTTCCTGACTTGCAAATTACCTAAGGTTGAACAGTGCTAGCTACATGATGATTTAATCCAATGTAAAGCGGCGGCGCGGGCAAAGCCCTTGCCGCCGCACTCCAAAGCCGCACTCCAAAAGCTTCTTTAACGCTGTGGTTCCTTTAACTTTACATTCAGCGAAAGACCTCCGAACGCTCCTTGCTGATTTAGAGCATTTATTACGAGTAACTGATTGGGGTCTCTTCGCCGGATTGCAGTCTGCTTTCGAGGTGTGCGCAAAGTCAGCCGAACAAGCACTGGTTTTCCGTCCGGAACCGCAATCTGTCGCAGCACTCCACGATCACCCGCAAGTCGCACCTTCTCTTCATTGTCTCTTTCCCCCTGTAGGACCAGATCGTCAGTCAGGTTCTTCAGCCTCTCCGGCTTCACGCGCTCAAATCCCTGGGGCTCTCTGAACCAACGCTCAGCCAGTCGAGCCGGTACGCCTAACTCAACTTCAAAATCGCGAGGCAGTCCGCGACGAACAAACTCCAGGTCAAACGGCTCTCCGGGACGTCTGGGATCAGGGTAGACGAAGAACTGGAAAGCTCTGACCTCGCTCAGTGCCACGATGATATTGAAGAAGTTTTTGAACGCACGGTTGTTGATCCGGTTAGCCTCAGTAGCATTGGGAGGATTCGGAGCAACGATGCCTATGCCTACACACCAGTGGTCGGTCACTGGTACAGGCACGTTCCAGTTCACGACTCCGGCAGTCGTGCCCTGTGGCGTACCCTGTGGCCCTACCACTGGAACGAAGTACGAGCCGATATAGTTGAAGTTGCCGTCAGCTGGATCGCCGTCGTTGTTCGGATCGAACCCGCTGATTCCGATGGTGCCGACATCGGCGTAGTAAAACTTGATCTCGACATTGCCTACGGCCTGTTCCCCTATATTTCTAATGCGGGCATACAGATGATTGTTTTGGTTCGCGATCGGATCCTCCGGCGTGCCATCATCGTTATTGTCCACCCAAATATCTGCAGTGGTCCAAACTGCGTTGGTACCGGTGACAGAGAGATCGTAAACAGGCGAAGTGGGATAGGTGTAATTGACAGCAGCGAGCGCATCGATTCGTCCCCAGCCGTAGACGTTGTCTGGACCAACGGACCCGAGGTCTACCGCAGTATGACGTATTATGAATGCAAGTTCGTGTGGGAGCAGGGCCGGGTTCTTCTGGAGCAGCAACGCAGCGAGCCCCGAAGCGTGCGGTGTCGCCATAGAAGTACCGCTCCAGACCGCTCCGTTCACATAGCCTCCGCCATTCTGGGTCGAGAGAACCGACACGCCTGGTGCTGAGACGTCAGGTTTCATCAATCCCGGCGGCCAGATGTAGTCGTTATAACCCGTGACCGTTTGCCAACTCGAAGGACCAGTACCGCTGAACCCCGCGATGGCGTCGGTATTATCGGTCGCACCCAGGGCTAAAGCACGCGGCGCTCGGGCAGGTGTCAGTACGTCACCCGGGGCGGCGACGTGTGGTCCATCATTACCGGCCGCAACGACAAACAGCACACCGGCGTCCGTCAGATTGTCAGTGTTCTGTCGCCACGTTGCATAATCAGGAGACCAAGCGTCCTTCCAACCGGAACTGAAGCTGACGATGTCGGCGCCATTATCCAGCGCGTACTGCATGCCCTCCCAGGCTTCTGTTTGTCCAGCCACAATAGATGCGGAATACCCCAATGCCATGAGCCGCGCCCCAGGTGCGACGCCCGTCGCAGTTCCGCCAGTACCATCACCCGCAACCGTGCCGGCGCAATGTGTACCGTGACCGTGCCAGTCGTCGGGAGAGTTGTCGTTGTTAGCCAGATCCCACCCAACTACATCGTCAATGTAGCCGTTACCATCGTTATCGACTCCGTTATTGTCGGCAGCGGTGAATTGCCCGTCAGAGTTTGTGTCCTCGGCGGCATTGATCCAGAGGCGATTCACCAGATCCGGATGGTCGAGATCTATTCCCGTATCCAGAACCGCAACAACAACACCGGTGCCAGTGTAGGGAGTGGGTAATGCCCATACGCTATCGGCATGGATATGGCTGATGTTCCAGGAAGGTGCTTGAAGCGCCGGTCGCTTAACGTCCTGTTTCAGATATTCAATCTCCTTATGGCGTAGTATTGCTTCCAGCGCACGAGGTTGTATTTCCAGTCCAATGACATTGGAAATCCACAGCGATTTGACGTTGCGCACTACTCCGCGCCCTTGCAACTCTTTGAGTGTGCCTAACAGCGCCCGCTGACTGCGCTCAGCATGTTGTTTGAGAGCAGCGGTCAACGCATCACGCCGTTGCTTCTTATCTTTGTACGCAAGAGCCTTCGCTCGTTCTGCGGGAGGCAGTTCACCTTTGAGTCGGATGATCGCCCGCACAAATTCATCAGGCTTGGCTCGAGAGAGTTCCTGACGTAAATCTGGTTTTACTCGGTCATCCTGAAGAGCAGGCTCCTGCCCGGTGGTTGTATACATTCCGGTAATGACGAGAACTGCGGAGAGAACTATGAGGATTGAGGTGTAGCGTCGCATTTCTTTACTCCTTAGTGAGGGCCGCACTCATCGTTGCGGTTGCTCACTGCCAACACGAAACGTGTAGCCATTTCCGACAGGCGCTCGTTTACCCGGGACCAGGGGAATCAGGACGCCATTGACGTGGATGTCTGTGGTTTCGCCGGGTTTGTAGTCTTTTGGAGGAATGAGGCGAATGGGTTGGATTATTGTTTCACCTGGATCGATTACATTTCCTTTTACACCTAAGAGCAGTGCCTTACGGTTGGGCTTTTTGTGGTGCCGCAAAGGTGGAACCACAACCTCCCAGCCGCGGGGAAGGGACCTACGATCAATGGTGACGATGTATTCGGCCGGCACGTTTAGGAAATTCTCGATTGCCACCGACAGCCCCTGTGTTACAGCTTCGGTCGTTTGAAAGTTGCGACCACCAATATTGTTGCTGCGCTGGATCTGCGTGGTCAGCGGCCGGTCGTCGGGATGCGAGACAATGGCGCCGACGCACCAGTGGCGTTCGCCCCAACTGTTCGTTCCGGTGGGCACGACCCAGGAGAAAGTAACCGTCGTGTCGCCAGAGGGTAGGTTGACAGTCTGCTCACCTATTAGCGTCGCGCCAGGATTCGGAAACTCAAGCGAGATACGCGGATCTGTATAGTAAGCGGCGACTTTTGAGCCGTTCATCGGCCCGCCGTCGTTATGAACGCGCACGTTGAGGGTAACCGTCGCTCCTTCGATCAGAGTCGCTGGGACGGTCCAAATATCCGGGCTTACCCAGAATGCATGGGACCAGTTGGTTCCCGTCCACACTGCCGATGGTTCTGCGCCCGTATCGGTGTTGTGGTCCTTTATCCAAAGCGTTTTGCATCCCGCATCCTTGATCAGCGCGAGCGCAGCGGGGACGTTCTCTTCAAGGGTGGGGATAATTGTGCTGGCGGGGGGATCAAAACCCGGGCAGCTGGGATTGCCTATCGCTGATGAGGGTCTGAGTTCTGGCGTAAAGCCCGAGATGCGCGCCTGGTTCCAAAAGTAGTCGGTCGTTTCGCCGTAAGCGTTGTACCAAATTGTCTCCGCATAGGTATGACCGTGCACTGCGGCAATGCGAGCTATGCTGTCCTGCGCGAGAAAGCGAAGGGCCGGCTCACCGGGAGGATCGGTGTTTGTATAGGACCAGGGACGCAGGAAGAGTTCGCTATAGCTGTGATAAGTGAGGAGGGTGGTGGGGTTTTGCAGAGCTTGCACAAAGTCGCGAACCGCTATTGTTTCCGGCTCACTAAAGGGAGAAGGTCCGCGATAAGTATCTTCTGAAGTGATATTCGAGCCCTCCGCACCGCTTCCAAATCCCCACTGATAACTGTAGTTGCGGTTCAGATCGACGCCGAAGGTACCGTCACCGTTGTTGCGACGGTTTTTCCGCCAGCAACGGCGCGGGGCCGTCGATGCGGAGTACGCATAGCCATCGGGATTAACCACTGGGATGATCCAGATCTGCAAATTGTTCATGCAAGCCTGCAGCGCCGGATCGGTGGCGTAGTTCGTTAAGAGGTATTCAGCGAGGTAAAGAGCCATCTCAGCCGAAATCCATTCGCGAGCGTGGTGCAGCCCCACGAACACGACGTCGCCTTCGCTGGATTCATTTGTGGCGACATTGTCAGAAATCTTGATGCCACGAATAGAACGACCTTCGACTGAGGTCCCGATGGTAAATATCTGCGCGATCGTCGGGTGTGCCGCAGCGAGGTTTGTCAGCTCAGTGTCGAGCTGCGTCGGTGTATGAAAGTTTGAGAAATCGATGGGGGGATTCCCGAGGGTACTTGTAGATATTCCCATTAACACGAGGAGTGCAGTTGCGACAATCAGATGTCCTATTCTCATATGTCACCACCTCACGGATTCGGAACAATTTCGACCTTAAATCCAGCAGCTCTAAGTTCATCGATCGCATAGTCGAATGCGCCGCCGACAACCAAATAACCCTCGCGTGTTCGCTGCACGGTGTGAATGTCGATTCGGGTCGCGACGTCGGTCTTCACGACTGACTCTTCTTTAACTGTGACATGGACCAGGCGGGGGCGTGGTTCCACTCTTACATCGGCGACTGCGTAGCCTACGTTCCTTAGGGATCGCAGCGCTCTGATTGTCCCGTTGACTATCCAGTAGGTTCGCTCTCGCAAGAGGATTGTGACGCCTAACTCTCGAAGCCTTTCCTCCTGACCTTTGCGGCCGATGCGAGCGACTCTCGTCAAGATTTCGTCGGGATTTTGGGGAGAGGGTTTATAGCCCAGGGAGTTGAGCCGCCGGTTTAGCTCATCATTACCGTAGTAGTAGAACCAGCGGTCGCGAACAAGTACAGGTTTGATTTTAAGTTGCTGTGCTATGAGGGCGGCTTCGTCCGCGTCTTCAATCTCGATGCGGTAGAGTCTTTGATCGCCTTTAGAGACTTGGGCGAAAGTGGTAGAGGTTCCCAGGAGGCAGAAGAAAGCCAATGGTCCTATCAGCAGCGTAGTTAGACGTCTCATACTTCACATCCGTATCTGTTTAGAGTCCTTCAGTTTCCCATCGGGTTTGCGACGATCAGTCACGACGTTGCGGTGTTAGCCACAGAGATATGCCAGTGTGTACGGGCTTCTCAGTACCACCTGCGGTAGCGCGTGGGTCATGTCGCACCTTCCCATAGGGGTTGCGACGATCAGTTACGACTTAGCGGTGTTAGCCACAGTACCACCTGCGGTAGCCGGTGGGTCATGTCGCACCTTCGGAAAAGTCTTAGAATCGGGCAGTGACACAGGTCGTGTTAATAAAATGGGGGACACGCCCGACCTTAGAATCCTGCGGCTGGATTAAGCGCGAGTGTGGAGGAAACCAGAGGCTCGTGAGATTCAGCCGTATGAGAACGCGCGCACAATATTCCCCTAAACTATAAAAGTCAATAGCTTTTCCGCGCCAATGCAAGATTTTTTTCATCCTTTTTTGGAGTGCGGCGGCAATCGGCAGCGCGCCGCCGCTTTGTTTCGCGTTGAGTATTGTTCAGGAACAGTTCAATCTTAATTAATTCGCAGGTCAGGAAGGGGGCGCGCGCTGTGACCCTCATCTTTAGCTCTGGATCTGTTGCGCGCTGCCCCCGCTCTCAACTTTCATCATCATTAATTCCCGAGAAAAAGCTCAGCCATCGCGCGCTATAGATCTCACAGGAGCAGTTCAATCTTAATTAATTCACAAGTCAGGAAGGGGGCGCGCGCTGTGACCCTCACCTTTAGCTCTAGATCTGATTGCGCGCTGCCCCCGCCTTCAACTTCACCACCTTCAAACTCACAAAGCAAACACAACTTCTCCTTCTCTCTGAAATTATCTGAGCTTGCATGTTCTTTCTAAGTAGATGCTATTAAGAATTGAAAGCGGGGGCAGCGCGCAATCAACTCCTGAGCTAAAGATGAAAATCCCAGCGCGCGCCCCCTTCCTAACCTGCAAATTAGCTAAGATTGAACTGTGCTTGCTGAGACAATGACTTGATGCAATGGAAAGCGGCGGCGCGGTAACCCTAAACTCAAAAGCCTCTTCGTGCCACATATGGTATGGATTTGTGGGTCAGGTTCCACCGCCTCTTGGGCGAAAACCAATTTCTTTCTTGGTTACTGCCCGCGGACTGGTTAACTCACGTATTGCGTCAAACACTATCTTAAACCGGCGGTCGTATTCTCGTTCAAGTTCCTGAAGTTTCCGGAGGAGATCAGCATTGGAGGAGACCATTTCGCGTAGTCGAACAAAAGCGCGCATGATCTCAATGTTCACCTGCACCGCACGCTTGCTCTTTAAAACGCTCGATAGCATCAGGATCCCATGCTCGGTAAAAGCATACGGCAAATACTTAATGTTTTGACCACGCTTCAAGGTCACAGATTGTGACCTTGAACGGAGAATATTTGCCTCGTCAGGGTTTAGCTGAAACATAAAGTCCTCTGGAAATCTATTTAGATTTCGCCTAACCGCCTGGTTTAAGACCTTTGTCGAAACACCGTAGAGCGAGGCCAAGTCTTTATCCAGCATGACTTTTGAGCCGCGTATCACGTAGATCGCTTGTTCAATTCGTTGAACTGGAACTGTAGCTAATGCATTTGCCATGTGAGGACCTTCTCTCTGTGCTAAACGTGGTCCACCAGTCCCAGTTGGTTCGGCAACCGTTCAAAAGCGAAGTGTGGCAAAGAATAAGCTAAATTGGCAGAGAGTAACCCTCGCTCGCGATGCAAGGCCTGCTTCTCTGGATGCAAGAGTTTTTTTATTCCCCCGGAGCTGTTGATGCTGCGATGTTGCCGCTTTCGTTTGCGTTGAGCTGCGCGCTGCCCCGGCCTCAACTCTCACAATCATTACTTCCAGAGAAACAGCTCAGCCATAATCAATTCGCAGGTCAGGAAGGGGGCGCGCGCTGAGACGCTCATCTTTAGCTCTAGATCTGATTGCGCGTTGCCCCCGCTCACAATTCTCATCATCATCAACTTCAGAGAAACAACTCAACCATAGTTAATTCACAAGTCAGGAAGGGGGCGCGCGCTGTAGCTTTCACAGGAGCAGCTCAATCAACTTGCGCGCTGCCCCCGCTCTCAACTCTCATCATCATTAATTCCCGAGAAAAAGCTCAGCCATCGCGCGCTATAGATCTCACAGGAACAGTTCAATCTTAATAAATTCGCAAGTCAGGAAGGGGGCGCGCGCTGAGACGCTCATCTTTAGCTCTAGATCTGATTGCGCGCTGCCCCCGCCTTCAACTTCATCACCTTCAAACTCACAAAGCAAACACAATTCCTCCTGGCTGAAATTATCTGAAGATGCGTGTCCTTTCTGAGTTGATGCCATCAGGAATAGAAAGCGGGGGCAGCGCGCAAAAGAGATGGAGCTGTTCCGTTGAGATTGAAAGCGCGCGCCCCCTTCCTGACTTGCGAACTAAATCATGTTGAGTACTAAAGATGTTGTTGAATAGCGCTCTCTCTGACCTGCGAATTTCTGCAATACAAAAGCTTCGGCAAGGACTTGAATTACGTTACGTCGGATTGCTGATGTGTCTCGAGTCTCGACCAATGGTAGGCTCTCGAGAACTAATTCCTTGGATGACCTTACCTCACGATGCTGGAAGACTTCGAGATCCTCGGCACGATCGAACAGATAGAAACAATTGCTGTTGGCAAGCGTATCCGTGAACTCAAGCGGATCCAAAAAGTGTATGGATCTGGACGCTGGCGAAAGCTAAAAGGCACCGCGACAGTGCTTTTTGCCGATGGTACAATTCGCAGAGTTGAAGTTCACTGGTATGAGGCACATGGAATCGGTCGGAAGAAATTCAAGATCAAGGGCTATCTAGATTGATATGAAATCCTACGTTCTCTGCATAGATGATGGTGGTTATCCGGAGTCGTTGGAGGTCCGGAAGGTGTATCAGGTTGTGCCGGACGAATCTGCTGCTGAACAAGCGATGCTTCGAGTCATTGACGAAACGGGTGAGGATTATCTGTATTCGGCAAGATTGTTTGTTCCCATTCTGTTGCCGCCGGAAGCCATACGTGTTTTATCCGCAAGTCCCACTGATAATAACTCGCACCGAAATACGAATAAACCTGGCAAGCTTAGCTGATTTGTAAGTGCAAATCTTTAGTACTTAAAGTTGCGCGAATTAGTCGAGATTGAGTTGTGCTTCCTGGAGTTGATTACTGATCAGAGTTGATGGCGGGGGCAGCGCGCAAAAGAGATGGAGCTGTTCCGTTGAGATTGAAAGCGCGCGCCCCCTTCCTGACTTGCGAACTAAATCATGTTGAGTACTAAAGATAAGGTTTACACGGGCTGGGCTAGAAACTTCTCAATTACCTCCCTGGGCCAGTGGCGGTGATTAAAGGCTTCGCGAAGCGTGGCGCACTGTACTTGGAAAATGTCCTCTATCGATAGCGGACGGAGCGGAACACGTCTCGGGGCGGTCCTTGGTTGGCGTTGCGAAACAGGATTATTAGCAGACGATTTTGAAACTACGGTTAACATTCTGGCACTCCAATCTTTCAGTCAAAATTCTAAGGGCAACTATTGCCCTCGGCTCGAATTCGCTTTTCAAGCCGCGTGCCGTCTTGAAAATTGGGCAGGAAATGAGGGTTCAGTGCTAATTGAATGGTTAGAATGACTGATTCGGTCTGAATGACAGGAACGATCCACGAAGTGAAATGGGCCACAGATCAACGCGGATGAAAAGGATCTGAAAAACCAGCCGCCCTCCACTTTTAGAATCCGTCATCCTGCGAAACAGCAAATGACAAATGGAAAATGAGAAATGAGAAATGGAAAATCTTCAGATCCTTTTCATCCGCGTGAATCTGCGGCCACTTTCGTCTCTTTCTTTTTCGTGCCGTTTCGTGTGACTTCGTGGATCGTAACGCCCTTCTTCAAATGCCAAATGGAAAATGAGAAATGGAAAATGATCCGATCGTTTTCATCCGCGTTAATCTGTGGCCACTTTCCTCTCTTCTTTTTCGTGCCTTTTCGTGTGAATTCCTGGATCGCTCTTGCCATTGTCTGAGGGTGCATTTCACCAGCAAGAGAGCGAAAGTTCGCACCTTTCCTCAACTGATCTGGCGCCCCTCCTTGCTCCCGAATCCCTCCTCCCTGAAAAGCCAGAATTTCAGAATGATCTGAGGCCTTGAGGCAGGCCAAGTGCCAAAAAGCCGAGGCTTGTAAGACTGATTTGAGTGGCACGGTTTGTGCCCCTTCAAATTTGAAAATACCTGTGAGTTCGAGCATGCCTGCCTGAAGGAGAGTTCACCTGAAGACGGTCGAGTCGCGATTTCTTGTTTGAAACTGAAGTTCCGCGAGTGCGGGCGAGGACCGAAGAACAAGGAAGGTGAGGAAGAAAAGATGCGGGCGGGGACGCCCGCGTTCCGAAAAAGAAGAGGCGGGCGGGGACCGAAGAAAGAGAAGGCAAGGAAGAAAAGAGGCGGGCAGGGATGCCCGCGTTCCCAAGAAAGGAGTTCTTAATGCTTAAAGAAGTCTTACCAAAATCCAAGGTTATGGCTCTAATGGCCATCGCCTTATTGGCAGCAATGTCTGTGAACGTCAATGCTCAGACCACTGCCAGAAGAACAACAACCAGCGCTGCTCAGAGGGCCACGCGCTTAACTGGCACTTACCGGCTCAATCCCCTAATCGGAGATAACATCCAGCAGGCTGCCGAACGCTATACGCAAAGTCTCCCCACTAACCAGAGACAAACTGCCTTTGATGATTTGGTCGGGATGCTTGAGTCTGCCGAGATGTTGGCAATCGAACGACGCGGGAACAACATTTCCCTCGCTTCCTCAACTTCTCCGCGTCTCGCATTTATTGCCGATGGTGTAACGCGAACCGAACGAACACCTGATGGCACATCAGCACGTGTGCGGGCATCACTAGTTGGCGACCAATTGGTGATCTATCACTCGGGAGCTGGCGGTAATGAATCCACAGTCACCTTTGACTTGATCGATGCCGCAGGCAGGTTGAGTGTTACGAGACGCATCTACAGCAACCAGATCAATCAAAGAGTCATGGTCCAGAGTCTATATGACCGTACTTCGGACCTGGCACGTTGGGAAATCTACAGTGCACCAGAAACAACTGCGACTGCTACCACCGTACCGGCGGGGCAAACCACTGTGTCCGATACCTTCATCGTGCCCGATGGCACTTCAATGGTTGGTGTGCTGAATGAAGCACTATCAACAAAACAGAGTCGGAATAATGATCGTTTCACTCTGACGGTTAACGAGCCTTCACGTTATGCCGGCGCCACAATCGAAGGTTACGTCACTAACGTAAAACGAAGCGGCAAAATCACTGGACGCTCTGAGATGACCTTCAATTTCGATCGGATACGCCTGGCGAACGGCCGTGTCTATAACTTCTCAGGAATCGTCGAGAACCTGCGGACCGTCGACGGCGAGAATGTCCGGGTAGATAACGAGGGTGCGATAAAAGAGAGCGAGAGCCGCACTACAACTACCGGAAAGCGTGCTGCAGTGGGAACTGCTATCGGCGCGATCATTGGAGCTATTGCCGGTGGAGGCAAAGGCGCGGCGATCGGAGCAATCGTTGGTGCGGGTGCCGGAGCGGGAAGCGTCTATATTCAGGGTAGCGATGACCTTGATTTAGAACAAGGCACCGAAGTAACCCTGCGTGCAACGGCTCCGAGACAGTGATGAACTCACTGCAAACGGATAGGAGAGAGTCATGGATATGAATCTGATTCTGCAAAACATCACAAACGTAGCTTTGCGTGTGGGTTTCATGGTTCTTGCAGCGCTCGTAATCTGGGTGGTTGGGCGTTGGCTCATTCGCCTGGCTGTGAACCTCGTCTCCAAGGCAATGGCGAAAAGGCTTATTGAACCAACCATCATCAGTTATGTTGGGTCCATCGTAACGGTTATGCTCAACATTTTGCTGGTGGTGGCAATCCTTGGAGTCTTTGGAGTAGAGACCACGACCATTGCGGCCTTGATTGCCGGCGCAGGCGTGGCCATTGGTTTAGCCTGGAGCGGCTTACTTGCGAACTTTGCGGCAGGCGCTTTTCTCTTAATTCTGCGTCCTTTCAAGGTCGGTGATTTCATCACCGCAGGCGGAGTTACGGGGACGGTGCATGAAATAGGACTCTTCGTCACCACCATCAACACGATGGACAACGTTCGAACCTTTGTTGGCAACAACAAAGTCTTCTCCGACAACATCCAGAACTTCACGGCGAATCCGTATCGCCGTGTGGATCTGCAAGCGCAGCTTGATCACACTGTCGATGTTGGACATGCGATAGAAGTTCTGAGAGAGAGGATCGAGCGGATCCCGAATGTCCTGGCAACTCCGAAACCTGATCTGGAGGTACTAACATTCACGCCAATGGGTCCAGTGCTTGCGGTGAGACCGTATTGTCACAACGACCATTACTGGCAGGTGTATTTCGAAACGAATCGAGTGATTCGTGAGGCGTTTGGCGAGGCGGGATTCCCGGCTCCCGAGCATCACTTCTATCTGAGGAATGCTCCGGCTGCCCAGCCGTTTACTGCTCGAGCGATGTAAGAGGAAGAGCCAGAGCCACAGATGGAACAGATGAAACGGATCTGAGAGAAAGGCAGATAGGAAAAGCGATCCACGAAGTCACACAAAACGGCACGAAAAAGAAAGAGAGGAATGTGGCCGCGGATTGACGCGGATGAAAGGGATCTGAAGATTTTCCATTTGTCATTTGAAGAAGGGCGTTACAATCCACGAAGTCACACGAAACGGCACGAAAAAGAAAGAGAAAATGGGCCGCAGATTCACGCGGATGAAAAGGATTCCGAAAGAGAGAACAGATAGAAGAGGATCCGTAAGAGAACTGCCACTCGGGTTTCTTCAAATCCTGTTCATCCGCGTTAATCTGCGGCCCATTTTCTCTATCTCTTTCTCTTTCGTGCCGTTTCGTGTGAATTCGTGGATCGTTGAGAAATGAGAAATGGAAACCCTTCAGATCCTTCGCAACTGTGTTTATCCGTGGCTTCCTCTTGCTGGATCAATTAGAGCTTTTAAGACTTCACCGGAGGAGACCGCCGCGAGGGCCTCGTTGGCTTCTGCCAATCCAAAACTCGCAAGCCGTGGTTGCAGTTCTTCCCAGGGTTTACAGAGACGAGCGTCGGAAATGATCTCTACCGCGCTGTGGAAGTGGGAGTAGTCCGATCCCCAACAGCCGCGAACCTCTAGATGCTTCTTGTTTAGATCGAGATGTGGGTTGAACTTCACCTCTGAAGATACTGGTCCATGATCCGTGTATTGCCCAACGATTACCACTCGACCCGCATCCCGCGTGTAACGCATCGACTTAACCACAGCATCAGGATCACCCGTAGCTTCAATGGTTATAGCCGGCAACCTGTCCCCGTTCTGTGACCTCAACCACTCAACTGTTTCGCCTTCATTGTGCTCCTGAAAATTCAAAACGGCGCTGGCGCCGAGTCCCAGCGCGGCATCCAGACGAGAGTTTGGTGCGCCAATGCAAAGAACTCGAAGCGCGCCACGCATTAGCGAGAGAATTATCGTGTTAAGTCCCACGGGCCCCGAGCCCAGGACCAATACGGTGTCACCTATTTTGATGTCCGCACGTTCAGTGGCATGTAGCGCAGTTGGCAGTGCACACCCACCGGCCATAAAGAGCGCAGGTTCAGTATCGAGACGGATGCAGCGAGTACCTGGTTTGATATAGATCTGCTCGGCCCAACCACCGGATGGTCCATCCTCTGCGCCATAAGTAATCCCATAAACCTTTCGTGCGGGACAGCGAGTCGAGGCTTTCGCCACCAGGCAGTACCAGCAGGCATTGCAGGTGCGATGCACGTCGAGAAAGGTAACGCGGTCGCCCTCTCTAAACCGCCGGCCGTTGACGTCGAATAGTTCGCCGCGAATCCTCTCCAGACGTCCCACTGTGACGTGACCGGGAACCAGTGGATACGGCACCCCATCGAGTAACCCTCTCTGGAGATATACGTCGGTGCCGCAGACTTCTGAGAGTTCTACTGAGAGTAACGCTGAGTTCGGTTCGAGCTCAGGGGACGGGACTTCACGAAGCTCAACGCGAGTGTTGGGGGAGGGTATTACGGCTGCTAAGGGCATCGCGAGCCACAGATAACACGGATGGAACGGATCTGTAAAAGGGGAGGACCTTCCATATGTCATTTTTAGGCTCAAACTCATTCCGCGGCTGGAGTTGAATTGTGCTGCTGGAGTTGATGATGGGAAGAGTTGAGAGCTAAATAAGAGACAGAAAGCGGGCGCCCCCTTTCTGACTTGCAATTTTACAAAAGGTGCGTGGGATTCGGCCTGCCCTCGATTTTAGTCGCATTATTGCGCCAGCACGCCTAAACTATGCCCCAAAGAACAGACTCAAAGGGCGCGCTCCGAGGAAGGGCTACCCATAACTTCCAAGGGCGCTTAACAAGGTCGGGACCATGCCATTGCATCGCAACAGTCGCCTAGGTCGCTATCTGATTCAGGGATTAATCGGAAAAGGTGGCATGGGAGAGGTGTACCTCGCCGAAGACTCCAATCTCAAGCGACCAGTCGCAATCAAATTGCTTCCTGCCGAACTGATCGAAGCCCCCCTCAGACTAAAACGTTTCGAACGTGAAGCCCATTCAGCTTCCAGTTTGAACCATCCCAATATCCTTACCATCTACGAGATTGGCGAAATCGACGGACAACGATTCATAGCCTCTGAATATGTGGAAGGTGAGAACCTGCGGCAGCGCATGACGCGAGAGCGCATGAGCTTAAAGGAGGTCTTGCACACAATTATTCAAGTAGCCTCAGCATTGGCCGCAGCGGAGCGCGCAGGGATTGTGCATCGCGACATCAAGCCTGAAAACATCATGCTGCGCAAAGATGGCTATGTGAAAGTCCTGGATTTTGGATTGGCAAAGCTGGTCAGTAAAACACCGGACGATCGCTGGAAGGGTATTGCTGCTGAAGCTAAAACTATCACGATGACAGATACGGCTCCGGGAATCGTCCTGGGCACGGTGTCCTACATGTCTCCGGAGCAGGCGCGAGGGAGAGACGTTGACGCGCGCAGCGATATTTGGAGTCTTGGCGTGGTCCTTTACGAAATGCTCTCGGGGAACATGCCATTCGCCGGAGAGACGTCGAACGATGTCATTGCCGCGATTCTCAAAACAGAACCTCCACCGTTGCCACACCTGTCACCCGACCTCGACCCGGACTTGAATGACATTGTCACGAGGATGTTGAGCAAAGAGCAGGAGAAACGCTATCAGAGTTGCTATGAACTGCTTACTGATCTGGAGGCGCTCAAGCAGAAACTGGAGTCCTCATCAAAAGGGGAATGGCCAGTTGTACCGGGCTTGGATCGAGACGTCGGGACCGTCAGGCGGGAAGTCGTTCATTCAGAGCCTGCCCCTGAACATTTAACAACAGGCGCCTCGACTTCCCCACCGTTCTCGCGCAGTGGTTACCTGTCGCGAATCAAACGATATAGGTTAACAGCTACCCTCGTCCTGATCGTGCTCGCCATAGTCCTGGTCGCGGGAGCTTACTTTTATTCTCCTGTTGCCCGTTCGGAAAAGATAGCTTCGGTTGCAGTGCTGCCGTTTGTGAATGAGAGCGGTGACGAGAAATTGGATTACCTTGCTGACGGCTTGAGTGAGTACGTTAGGGATCGCCTCTCCGAACTGCCTCAGTTGAAGGTCACCGCGCGGAGCTCAAGTTTTAGGTATAAGAGCCCGAATCCGGATCCACACGAGGTTGGAGGCGCCCTAGGAGTACAAGCACTAGTGTTAGGGCGCGTGTTGCAACAGGGTGACAACTTGCACGTTAGAGTGGAACTGGTGAATGCGCGCGATAAAACGCAGATGTGGGGCGAACAGTACACCGTTAGCACCGGCGACATTCAAAGAATGCAGACCGACATCACTCGCAAAATATCCGACAAGCTGCGACCGGAATTGAGCAGTGAAGAGCAGAAGCGTGCCACGACGAACTTCACTGACGATCGACAGGCCTATCATCTATATCTTGAAGGCCGCTTCTACTCGAATAAGCTCACGGAAGCCGACCTGAAGAAGAGCATCGAATATTTCAACCAGGCCATCGCTAAGGATCCAAATTACGCTCTCGCCTATGCCGGGATGGCTAATTCATATCTCGTTCTAGGCGCTAACCACCAATCGCCTCAAGAGACCTATCCAAAAGCCAAGTTGTTCTCGGAGAAGGCTCTCAAGATTGATCCGACGCTTGCCGAAGCCCACTACGCAATGGCCGCCACCAATTACTATTACGATTGGAATTTTCCTGAGGCTGAGAAGGAGTTGACGCGCACGCAGGAGCTTAATCCAAATTACGCTCCCGCCTACATCCTTCGCAGCAATATTCGTTTGGTAAAAGGCCAAGCAAACGAGGCCATTGGTGAGATAAGAAAGGCACTTGAGCTAGACCCATTTTCCTTACTCTTCAACAATAAATTGTCCTCTGCGTATTACTTTGCCCGAGACTACAAACGTTCCCTGGACCAGCTGAAGAAAACGCTTGAGCTCGAACCCAATGCGTCATTCCTTCATAGCGATATCGGCGTGGTGTACGCGCAATTGGGCATGTTTGAGGAAGCTTTGGCCGAGTGCCAGAAAGGAATAATTCTGCAGGAGGAGAGTCCTGGCGCGCTGGCTTCGCTCGGCTTGACCTACGCGCTGTGGGGTAAGAGGAAAGAGGCCTTGTGGGTTATAGAAACGCTAAATAAAGTCGCTGAGAAACGGTATGTGCAGCCGTATTTCATTGCGTCGCTCTATGCGGCACTGGGCGATTCCGAGAAAGCGATGGATTGGCTGGAGAAGGCGAGCAGCGAACGCGCCTTTGTTATTTACCTTGGGATTGATCCGATTTTCGATAAGTACCGCTCGCACCCTCGTTACAAGGCAATTATCGAACGGTTACAACTCGGGAGGACGATCCACGAAACCGCACGAAATAACACTAAGGAAATCAGGGAAAAACGATCCACGAAATTACACGAAATGACACTAATGAAGTTTGGTGGTTCCCAGCAGCTCCGTGGTGTCTGCTTGCAGCTCAATCATTCGTGATGTTTAGTGTGATTTCGTGGATCGCCTTACTCAAAGAAAACGATCCACGAAATTACACGAAATGACACTAATGAAGTTTGGTGGTTCCCAGCAGCTCCGTGGTGTCTGCTTGCAGCTCAATCATTCGTGATGTTTAGTGTGATTTCGTGGATCGCCTTACTCA
>Ga0209431_10001857_pt1 | contig 17310 bp, 18 predicted proteins | sample RifCSP13_3_FD_184021 | JGI IMG/M metagenome (GOLD analysis project Ga0209431, IMG submission 184021) | Soil microbial communities from Rifle, Colorado - Rifle CSP2_sed 13_3 (SPAdes) (version 2) | ecosystem: Environmental > Terrestrial > Deep subsurface > Rock core/Sediment | place: Rifle...
AGTAGATCGCAAAGGCCCGGATCAGAACCGGCAGGCCCAGGGTGGAGATGGATTCGAATCCCAGAATCGCGATCGCAATCGCCAGCGAAACCGCCACCCAGGCCTTGATCAAATCGCGAATTTCTTCGGGAGAAAAATTCATCAGTACAGCTTAGCGCAGAAGAACCTTCTGAAGCAATAAACACAGTATGTTAAACTCTTCGAGTCATGGCAAGAAAATGTGAAAATTGCAGCAAGGGATTTATGGCCGGACACGCCGTTGCCCACTCCAAACTGAGTTCGAACCGGAAATTTAGACCAAATCTCCAAAAATATTTGGGGAAATGGTTCTGTGCCTCCTGTCTGAAAAAGCTAAAAAGCTACTCGCAAACGCCGGCGGTCGTGACCACGGTTCCTTCATTAACAGCGACACAGTAGGGTTCCCCATTTGCTCTATCGTATATTGTGATCCCCGTTGGAACTTCCGAATCACCCACCGTTAAGAACTTAACTTTGAGATTTTCAACGATGGCGGAAGCGATTTCAGCCATCTTAGTGATTAGCTTTTCGAACCATCCTTCTTCAGCTTCCACACCTATGAGTTTGAGCTGATCTGGAATCTCAACACTGGCGGTTCCTTCAGGAGTGATCTCCGTACCTGGATCCCACCATCCGGGGTTGACGAAAACTCTGATCTTGGAAACCGAGTCCCCACTGTGAGAACCGAGAGCAACACCCACGATCCTTCCTTTTTCGGTCGCCTCGATACCAACACCGGGAATATCGGAAGCGGTAATCAAATCCCCGGGCTGAACATTACCGGTAACTTTTGTTAGAATCTGCCCCAAGAAACCCACAATCGCTTGATCTGCCTCGGGTTCCTCGGACTTAGCGTTCCCCACAAATCCGGCGGTATCAGACACTACTCCAATGGTATGTTCCCCGGTCACCGCTTTCTTCCCTGACCCTGAGATTGAGATGATGTCGCCTTGGCTAACCGGGGAAGAAACATCGACGTACTCGGCGTAGTCCGCCCCGCCCGTTTCGTAAGCTACCCCGCCACTATTGAGCCGAATCCTTCCCACTCCTGTTCCATCGTCCTCCCCGGTTGCACTCGCATAGAACGATATAAACCTCGAGCTGGCCCCGGACGTATCGTCGGTACCAAGACCCAATCGCAGAACTTGGACATCGGCATCATCGGTCGTCGTCAGATCCACTACCCGAGCGATTCCGTCCGAGCCGTAGTCCTCCAACACGCTGAGATAACCGAGAGTGCCGGTTGCCAAGCCAGTGAAAACTCCACTCTCAAAGAAGGAAGGCTGAATGGTGCGTAGTTCGCTGTCGTCCACCGTAAATAGCTCGATTGACGCCCCGTCCATAAGAACCCGAAAAGCCTCCCCAGTATCGTCATTATCATTATCGAGAAAGACGCCCACGTCAAAGTAAGATTCCAAACTAATCCCGTTGTTGAGCAGATTAAGCGCGTTAGTGGAATTGGCAGTAGTCCTAAGCTGCTCCCCGATCGTCAGGTTGCCGTTCATGTAGCTATCCCCAGCCTCCGCATAGACCGCCCAGATGTTGGTACAACCGGCACAGCTCTGGTTACCGATGAAGATACCGTAGTTGTCGGTGATGGTTCCTCCCCCGCTGTTGATCGGGCTGCCAATCAAAAGGCCGTAGGCCTCATTGATCGTCCCGGTGGAGAGGTTGGCGATCGCGGGGTTGTAGAAACCGATGGCGCGGTCGATCGTTCCCGTACCGTTGTTCCCGACCGACGTATAAACCCCGACCGCTTCGGTGACGTCGCCGGAGCTCATGTTGAGGAAGCTCCCCCGCACCCCCGCAACGGCATAGGCCGTCTCGCCGGAAACACCGTAGTACCGGGTACGGCCCTGAACTCCCATATAGATATTGGTACCAGGAGTGGCGTCGTCGGCATAGAGGAAGAGATCGAAGACACCGGATTTCACCAGAGAATCGGTTCCGGTAGTATCGGAGCGAAAAACGTGCAGGGGTTCCTCGGGAGCGGTGGTGCCGATTCCGACTCGATCCGTCACCGTCGTTAGCCGAACCGTTGCCCCGTCATCCGTCCAACCGGTGGCAGGAAATGTGTCGATGTAGTAGCTGCCAGACTGGCCGTCCAGAAGATCGGCATTTAAATTGTCAACCAGGCTGGTGCTGTTAACGACAAGAGGATCGGAGTCGGTGGCGGTCGAGATCAGTTGAGATCCCTCCAGATTTCCCACCAACGAAAGATTGAAATTTTCGTCCAGAACTCTGTCCAGAGTGACGGCGCTTCCCCCTTGCGTCAAAACCCCCCGAACCTCTCCGATCAACGGATAAAAACCGGACAGAATTCCGGAAACTACCAAAATGGAGAGAAGAATTTTGAGCTTGGATTGGAATTTGGACCGTCTCTCGGGTGGAAGAGAACCAACCACCGAAACAGGCTGCGGTGCGTAAATCGTAACCGGACCCTGGGCAGGGACAGACATTAGGAAAATCATAGCAAAAATCAATAGCAAAATGCTATATGTAGAGTAATGCGTCGGCTTGCCCAAACCTTAATCTTCCTCCTTTCCATTTCGTTTTTATCAGGATTGGCCTTTGCCCAAACCCGAGGGGAGGGTGTTGGCACTCTCTTTTCTAACACCCAAGGGGACACCATCATTTCCATCACCGACGTAAAAACCGCCCCCTGGTCAGAGGTAATCGTGGAAAACGGGGCGGAAGAGATTCAAGCCGTTGCCAAGCTAGACGAAAAGGGACGGGTAAACTTCACCTTCGAAGCCGAGAGCGCAGACGTCGGAAACCTTTATATCTACGCTGTGGATGAGGCCGGGGTTACCAACAAAATCCTAATTACGGGGACTTCTCTGAGCGATGAAGTCCTTCCACCGACGCTCGTCTCTAGAGATGAGGAAGGGTTGCCGGAAGACTCCATCAAACTAACCGGATTTAGCTATCCGGGTACGGTCATCAGTGTTGTCCTCACCTCCGACCGCGGTTACAGCCAAACTCTAAGTGCCATCGCCGATACGACATCGGGATCATGGGGGATTTCCGCCGATTCACTCGTGAGCGGGAACTACACTGTCAAAGCAACGGCGGATCTTTTTGGAAAAATCAGCCAGGAGAGCCAGGCCCTCACCTTTGAAATTCCCTCCAGCGGCATCATCGATGACATCATCAAGCTGGTCGGGCTGCTCACCGCCGCCCTGACCTCCGGAGTTTCCAAGGCCCTGGAAAGTCTCACCCAATTCGTCCAAAACCTTCCCGAACCGGTCAAGCGCGCCGCCGATACCGCCTCCAAAGCCGCGATCCCTCTCTCCCTGCTGGGACTCCTACTTCAATCCGGAGTGTCGACTCTCGAGGATCTGCTGGCGTTCTTCAACCGCTACCTCTTCACCCTCGTCCGAATTCCCCTTTTCCCCCTCCTGCTCAAAAGGAAAAAAAGAAAGAAACCCTGGGGAGTTCTCTATGATTCTTTCACCAAAAATCCCCTCACGGGCGGCCTGGTTCGTCTGCTGGGAGAGGCGGGCAATTTCATTGATATGGAGATAACCGGGGAATCCGGCGCCTTCTCCTTCGTACCGACTCCCGGGAAATACAAACTGGAGGCCTTGAAGGCCGGATATCTCTTCCCTTCCCAAGAGATCGTTGTGGAAAGAGACGGAGAGTACGACCGCATCTACCGAGGCGGGGTGATTGAGGTTATCGAAGACCAGCCTGTCATCGGAACCAACATCCCGATTGATCCGCGCGATATTCCCGAAGGAGCTCACATCCAGCGACTCTTTCGAAAGCACGGGCCGGTGTCCAATCTATTAATCCTAATTGGAGGATTGGTTCTCGCCGGCATTGCCTATCTCGCCGCTCCCGCCATTTACAACCAGCTGATCGCCGGGTTCTATGTGGTAACCCTCTCACTGGTCACAGCCGATACCGTCAAAATTGAAAGAACCTGGGGGGTCGTCAAAGACGACGCCGGAAATCCCGTCGAAGCGGTGGCGCTGTCTCTGATTGAGATCGACTCGGGAAGATTGGTTAATCGCCGGGTTACCAACACCGTCGGCCACTACCAATTCGTCGCGCCGCGAGGGCGCTACAAAATCCTCATCGCCTCTTTCGACTGGGAAAGATTCGACCAGAGCGGATACTACGACGGCAGCGAGATCGCCGTGATGGAAGAAACCGAAATCCTAAACCTCCCGATCGGTGTGAAGAAGAAACCGATCACGGCCCTGAAACGAAGGGAAACTATTTGAGTTCGACCTTCGCACCGGCATCCTCCAGCTTCTTCTTGGCGGATTCAGCGTCCTCTTTCTTCGCTCCCTCTAGGATCGCTTTTCCGGGATTATCGGCGAGACCCTTGGCCTCCGCCAGTCCCAGGTTTTGGTTGATCTCGCGCAGAGCCTTGATCACCGAAATCTTGTTTGCCCCGGAATCCGCTAGAACAACATCGTAGGCGGCCTTCTCTTCCGCCGGAGCGGCTTCCCCTCCCGCCGGAACAGCACCGGCCGCAGGAGCGGCCATCGCTACCGGAGCCGAAGAGACACCAAACTTCTCTTCCAGAGCTTTAACCAATTCGTTCAACTCCAGAACCGAAAGCTCCTCCACCGTTTTCAAAATATCCGCGGTTTTCTTGGAGAGCTTAATTTCCTTTTTTTCTTCTTGTTTTTCTTCAGCCATTATCGACACCCCCTCTCGTTTTTGAAATCTGACTCAGAGCCATCACCAGCTTTCGCTGTGACGCTGATAAAACATACGCTAGTTTGTATATCGGGGAGAAAAGTTGCGAGACCAAAATGGACTGCAGGACGGTTTTTCCGGGGAGCATCGCCAGTTCGGCAAATCCCTCGGCGGTCATTGGTTTTTTCTCAAAAAAGCCGAACTTAACTTCTCCCTTGGCCTTTTCCTTTAGATAAGAAACCATTACTTTGATGCTCTCGATGGGATCGGCGGAGCGGGAGAAAAGAGCCGCGGTCGGACCCTTCAACCGAACACCAGCGAGGTTGCTAGGTTCGTCCAGCGAGCCGTCTAATCCTCCGTCTTTGAGTTTAGCTTTTTCCAAAGCCAAGCCAAGAAGGGTGTTCTTGACTACGCGCAGGTCGGCTCCAAGAACCGCCAATCTCTTGCGGAGTTCAGACATTTCGACTACCGTTAATCCGGAGTAATCGGAAAACATCACCGCTCCTGACTCGGCGGCTTCCTTCGCTAGTTTCTCGACTTGGTTTATCTTTTCTTCGTTAACCATCGCAATAAAAAACCTCGGCTGTCCCGAGGAATTTAATCAACTAAGTAACTTAGCTATTCCTCGGTGGGATGATTAAGTCTTGCGACCCCCACTGTCTTCGGACACTTCAATATACCTGATTTACTTCAAACTTTCAAGATCAACTCTGACCGACGGCCCCATCGTCGGTGCCAGAAAGACCGACAGAATGAAGTTTCCGGTGATCTTCGCCGGTTTGAGGCGGTTGACCTCTGCCACCACCGCTTTGAGATTGGCGATGAGATCTTCGTCCGGAGTGGAAACCTTCCCGATCGAAACGTGCACGATCGAAGAGACCTCGGTTCTGATTTCGATTCTCCCCTGCTTAAACTGTCCCACCAGATCGGCCGGATTATCCGTCACCGTTCCCGCTTTGGGAGTAGGCATCAGCCCCTTCGGACCAAGAAAACGAGCGATTCGGGCTAGCTTCGCCATAAAAAGCGGGGTGGATACGACGGCGTCGACATCGGGAAGTTTTCCCTGCGCGATGCTTTCGATTAGGGCGTCGTCCCCGATCGCATCGGCGCCCGCTTCCTGAGCTTTCTTGGCCACCTCTCCCTCCGCAAAGACTAAAACCTTCACGGTCTTTCCAGTGCTGTGGGGAAGTGCCAAGAAACTGCGGAGCTGATGCTCCGGTTTGTCTCTTTCGAGATCCAGATTGATGTGGGCGTCAATTGCGGCGTCAAACTCGGTCGTAGAAGCCCCTTTCACCAGTTTTACCGCCTCCCCCAAAGGATAAGCGCGCGGCTCCATTTTCTTCTTGGCTTCCTGATACTTCTTTCCTCGAACCTTTTTGGGACGATGGGAAACGGATTTCTTGACCTTTTTCGACGGCTCTTTTTTGTCCTCCGGCGAATTTGCTTTGGGAGTTTCTTCTTCAGCTGGGATTACTTTTGGTTTTCTTCCGCCCATTTTATTCGACGTCAATCCCCATGCTGCGCGCCTGGCCCTCGATGATCTTGACGGCGGTTTCGATGTCCTTCGCGTTCAGGTCCACCATTTTCTGCTCGGCGATCTCCCGCGCCTGTTGGCGGGTGATTTTGCCGGCCTTCTCTTTCGGAGTGACGCCCGAACCCTTCTCTACCCCCGCCGCTTTCTTAATCAGGGTCGCCGTGGGTGAAGTCTTGGTCACGAAAGTGAAGGTGCGGTCCTCGTAGATCGTCACCACCGCCGGGATGACCTGACCTCTCAAACCGGCCGTCTTCTCGTTGTAGGCCTTGCAGAACTCCATGATCGCCACCCCGTACTGGCCCAAAGAGGAACCCACCGGCGGGGCGGGGGTGGCCTCTCCGGCCGGAAGGTTTAGTTTTAGCGTTGCTTTAACTTTTTTTGCCATTAGAGTCTACTGACTTGAAGGAAATCTAGCTCAATAGGAGTTTCACGGCCGAAAACGGAGACCAGCACTTTAACTTTCCCTTTTTCCTCATCGATTTCGTCCACCTTGCCCAGGAAGTCCGTGAACGGCCCATCAATCACCTTGACAGTTTCGCCCACTTTGAACTTGAGCTCAAACTTGGGCGCCTCCAGCTTGGTGAACTTCAGGATTGCATCGACCTCGTGTGCCGGCAGGGGCGTCGGTTTCGCTCCTGCGCCCACAAATCCGGTCACACCGGTGGTGTTGCGCACCGCTCCCCAGGTTTCATCGGTGAGCATCATCCGCACCATCACGTAACCCGGAAAAAGCCGCTCCCGAATGGTTTTCTTCTTGCCGGCATCAATTACGATCTTCTCCTGGGTCGGCACGAGAATATCGGTGATCTGTTCTTTGAGGCCGAAGGCCTCCAGCCGCTGTTTCAGGGCGTCCGCTACCTTCTGTTCGTGTCCCGAGTATGTGTGAACAACGTACCACTGCAGTTCAACCATTATTTTGATACCAAGAAATTCAACATCCGGCTAAAAACATAGTCCAGTAACGCCGCAAAACCGGCCACCCCAAAGGTGATTGCCAACACCGTTAATGTGAGCCGGACGGCCTGTTTTCTGGTGGGCCAAACCACGTTCTTCAGTTCTGCCCAAGATTCTCTCAAGAAACCAAAAATTTTTCCCATCTAAATAAAAAAGACTCTTTGCGCAAGCCGTCAAGAGTCGACTGTTGAGAGTTTAACGCGAATGACGGCAAGAGTCAATAGGACGCTCGCCTTAGGCGAGCTATCTATTGTTAGCGATCTTCGATCGCGTCCAATAGTCACCCGTGTCCAATTGTGTTAAGGGAACGTGAGCCTGCGCGAACACCTTATCCAATCGTTTCCAAAATACAATTGCGGAAGAACTTCTCACCCCTTAGAACCGGCAGCCCCAAATTGCCGAAATTCTGGAGAATCTTTTCCACCCCAAAAAGAATCTCGAAATCACTATCCTCCAGACCAACCTGGGCGCGGAATTCAGCCAGAAAATCCCTCTGCCAAGCCGGGTGTTGGAAGGAGCGGATCCAAAGATTCGCGAAGTCGCGCAGGGGATGCCCCCACCCGACGTTCTCCCAATCGGCCAGTTTGAAGCTTGCGTTAGACGATAGTATCTGCGAACCGTAAAATTCGTGGTGGGCGATCGTCGCTTTATTGAGGCGATTGTAGGCCGGTTCAGCTCTGTCCAAGAAATCGATGATCTTTTCCCAAACCTCATTTTCAAAAAATTTTCGGCCCTGCGGCTCCAAAAGTTGGCGGTAAGATGAGAGATCGTAGGCGGTCTTGTCTAGGTCAAACCTAAGTGCGTTCGGCAGTTCCGATGAGAACCGGCGCAGGCCTCCCAAAACTTTCAAAACCCACTCCAAATTATCGGGAGTAAAGAATGTATCCAACATCAGGAAATCACTGGATTCTGAGCATTGCGGTTTACCGGGATTAACCCACTCGATCAGATACCAAGATCGCCCCTCCCAAACACCGTCGCTGTAGAGAGTCGGGAGGTGCAGAGAGAGATATTCGGGAGCGTCCTTTAGGAACGTCGCTTCGCGGTGAAGATGCTCGTCCAGCAGGGTTTGTTTATGCTTCTTTTCTTTTTCAAAGGGGGTTTTGAAAACCGCTTTTTTACCATCAAAGTCTCCCCCCACTACCCAAACTCGGGGACCCTCTCGAAAAGCCTTCTGCGGTCTAAAATCTATATTTTTGAAAAGCTCTTTAAACTCATCCACGGCTTCAGTCTAGTGTATGTCAGAGATATCTTTCGAGCTCTTTAATGCGGTCGCGCAGCAGGGCGGCTCGCTCAAACTCGCGGTTGCCGGTCACTTCTTTCAGCTCTTCTTCCAAGTGAGAGACCATCTTCTTGATCTCTTCTTTTGGCAAACCAGGGAGAGAGGCGTCGGTGTGCATCCGCAACTCCTCGTCCTCGCTCTGTGCCAACTCCTCCACCTTTCCGCTTCTCTGCCAAGCAAAGCCGGTCGTGATGATCGAGTAGTAGAGTTCTTGTGCCTTTCTCTTACTTTCTTCTGCAGCGTCGGGGGTTGCCAATACCGCCTCCTTCAGTTCAAACGCCCCTCTTTCGATCATCTCCAACGACCACCAGGGCCGGGCCGAGGCCCACCAGAACTGGTCGGAATGGATTGCCCGATCCAGCATCTCCCGGGCCTTCCCCGGATCTTTCGAGTCTCGAACCGCCTTAATCGCCAGCTCGGTCAGCTCCCACTGCATCTTGTGGATCTCATTATCCGGGTCATCCCAACGCGCAAAGGGTACCTTTTTCTCCAGATCCTTCTCCATCAGCGCCCAAGTGGAAGGCCGCGGTTCCACCCTCTCCACCTGCGGGAACTTCTCCGGAAGTTCAGAGATGAGAACGGTCGGGACGGATTCGAGGGAGAGAAGCTCCATCAACGCCCGATCCATTCCGGGGCGATGATGACCAAAAGTCTCCCCGTCCATTCCGGTTAAAAGATATTCGTTCTTTTGCAACCGGTCCCCCAGCACATCTAAAAAGAGCTTCCCCGTTCCCAGCTGGCCGGAGAGAATCTTGTAAGAGGTCTCTCGCTCCCGGAAGAATAGGGTGACTCCGGTTTCCTGCTCCTGGTAAATCCGGTCGTACTGGACCTTCCCGGGACAACTCAATTCCTCGGCGATGATCCAGGAAAAGCCCATCTCCTTCGCCGCTTTTGCGACCACCGCATCGTAAGCCATCTCGGGAGGAAAGAAACCTTGGGGCTGATATTCTCCGAAGTATTTCTTAATGGTCAGGGCATTGAGCTCGATCTGGCGCTTGATTTCATCTTCGGGGATTTTCGGCAAGAGGGGGTGGTACTTGGCCGAACCGGTCAGTTCAATCTGCTTTTTATCCAGTAATTGCCCCACCATCTCGATCACATCTTTGTGGCCAAATTCTTCCCAAAGATCCAACAGAACCCCGTTGATATTGAAAGTGATCCGCGCAGACGGATGATCCAACAGCCCTTTCAGCACCGGCCGATAGGCCTCGGTGGTGATCCGGTCCACCCAAACTCTTTTCTGGGTCGGCGGCTGGTAGAAGTGTAAGAAGTTTGCCCAAAGCATTGCTACTGAAGTATAACCAATTTTGCACTAAACTGATATAAAAGAAAGTATCCGATAGTTCCTTGACAATAACGCGGGGGGTGGTAAAATTTCAGCTAGAACTAAAACAGAGGAAAGGAGGGTCCTGCCGTGGCTTCTGGAACTGGAGCGACTGTGGTTTGCGCACCGGAACCGGGGACTGTCCCGGGCCTGCGTATTTTGGCACGCGAGAAGGAAGTTCTTCAGCGCCGTCAAGCAGCTGTCGATACCGCTTACGGCAACTACGAAGACGTTGACCACCCTTACGACAACTACGACAACGGCCTTTACCACGACGCCAAGTAATCTCAGGGGTGCTTCGCATTCTGTGCAGGCACCCCTTTTTCAAACCTGCAAAAGAAAGGAGAGAGCATAGTGAGTACCAAAACGGTAATCGTTAAACCGGTTTCCTCACGTTGTAATATTCGCTGCTTCTATTGCTACAACGCTACGGAGTTCAGGAAACACGATCGAATTCCGATGATGTCCGTTGAGCTGATGGGGCAGATTCATGAGAAGCTGCCTGAATTTGGGGTTGACGATGTCACCCTCATTTGGCACGGTGGAGAACCACTCATCAGGGGCTTGGCCTTCTACGAAGCTGTTGTTTCGATTCAGAAGCACCTTCGGCAGAGGTTCCCAAACCTGCGCATCGTGAACAACGTTCAGACCAACGCCACCCTAATGACGGAGGAGTGGGCACGTTTCTTCGCCACCAACGGTTGGCGGGTGGCGACAAGTCTAGATGGACCGGAAGGTCTGCACAACACCTTTCGGGTAGATGCGAAAGGAAGAGGCACATTCGACCGGGTCATGGCAGGAATCAGATGCGCCCAAGCCGCCGGAGTTTCGATCGGCTTCATCGCAGTGGTGACGTCCGAAACTCTGAAGTACTCGCCGAAAGAACTCTACGACTTCTGGACGTCTGTTTCTCCCCACTTCGCGGTCTCGCCTTGTTGGGAAGCTTCCATAAACGGCGTAAGTCCTCGGTACGTCGTCGATCCTCAAGGGTACCTAGCGTTCCTCAAGGCGCTGTTCGACATATGGTGGAAAAACGATGACTCCGAGGTGACCATCCGGCCATTCAACGGCTTGATCCAGGCTATCTTGGGCGGCTGTGGGCCAACATGCGCCTACAACGGGAGCTGCAGTGACTTCCTATCGGTAGAGGCCGATGGCAGCGTCTACCCGTGCGGAAAGTTCGCGGGAGTTTCAGAGCTCCAGCTAGGTAACATCTCCAAACAGTCATTCCCAGCCATCAACTGCTCTCGGGTTCGTCAGGATCATCTGACAATCGCGGGCTTCAGACCCGAGGAGTGCCGAAGCTGTCGATGGCTTAAGGTATGTAACAACGGATGCCCCTACGATCGGTACAGGAGCAATGGAGAGTTCGAAGCGCTCTCGCCTTTTTGCACCGTGCGCAAGGGGATCTTCGAGTACGTGGATACCGCGATCCGTAAGACCGCGGAATGGACAAAGTGAGGGGCTGGATGTATCCTTTAAGTCAGAGGATGCTCCGGCCCTTTTTTTATGGAAGAAATTAAAAAATACCTTAAGCACGGGAAGCAGACGATCCCATCCGATAAAATTACTAAATTAGCAAACGCTGTACCCGGCGACGGCTTCGATTTTGTCGTTGGGACACTAGATTGGCTCGACAAAAATCTAAGAGTAGAGAGGAACCGTCCCGATTGGGACAAAACATTTCACAAACGGACCGCTGCTCAAATTGTCGATGATGGCTTTTCTACCGGCTGTACGGACGTAGCGCTGGTTTTTGTGTCTCTATGCCGGACAAAATCTATTCCGACAAAATACGTGGAAGCAATCGGAAAAGACTGGTTGGAAGATCGGTACAAAGAAGGTAGAATCCACGGTCACGCCTTTGCTGAAGTCTACCTGAATGACAGGTGGTATGTTGTTGATCCGGAAATGGGAACAATCTACGTCGCGAGCACCCCTTACCGATTCTTCGAGATTTACGGCACCGGATTGGATACTTGGGATGTGGGGCTGCACTCTTTCGAAGAAATGCGGGACAAATTTTTAGATTTCAAGAAGAATTACGAATCTACCCATCTTTAACAATTATCGCTGAAGCTCTTATTTCTGTTCTTGCCATAATTCAATCGCATCCCGAAACATCGCCGCGCCGGTTTTTCCCCATTTGGCGTGTTCAATAGCTTCATCTACGGAAACGAACATGCGGGGGTTGGTAATCCCGGTATCCGGATCCGGCGTCTGAGCGAGCAATCGATCTAGTAAGCAGACGTAACGGTACTGGAAGTACAACTCCCCCTCCTCTTTGTTTGGATTGTTGGGATAGTCGACGCGCTGGACTCCCAGAGGAATAGCTTTTGAGATTGTGACATCGGCCTCTTCAAACAACTCCCTTTTGAGCGTCGCCAAACCGGTTTCACCTTCCTCCGGCGTGCCGCCGGGTATTTTCCATTTCCCCTCCTCCTGTATCAGTAAAACTTCTCCCTTATCGTTGAAGACGATTCCGTAAACCTGGAAGAATGGCTGGTAATTCTGAAAGTCATCAGTTCTGATCCAAGTTAGAGTAATATCTCCCGTTGGGGATTTAAGAATTGTTCTTGGGTAATTGCTTGGGTCCATGTTTCAAGCCTTAACCAATAATCGGCTCGGTACCGTAGAGCTTAATCCCTTCCGTCGTAATTTCCTGATAAAGCTCCTTGGCGCGGGTCGCCTCCGATTCCGAAATTTCGGGCGTGGCTAAAATCGCTTTCAGCAGGAGATCCGCCCCACGTTCGACCATCGCCGGATGCCAGTGGGGATTGTGGGAGGCCCACCAGAACTGGTCGGAGTGCAGGCCCCTATCCAGAAGATCCCGTGCCTTGAGCCATTTCCGCTGGTCGGGGGTAAGATGGTCCCTTACCTTTCCTCCCAGCATCTTCGGAGGGATCTGGTGCACATACCCCTCAACCACGGTCAGAGCGAGGCGATAGAGCTCCCACTGCTTTGGATGCAGAGGACTGCCGGGATGATCCCAGCGAGGGTAGATCGCCCCTTTCTTACACTCGGCGTGGTTCGCCGCCCAGGTGGACTCCATCGGATCGTTCTCTTCTCCCTTGGGATAACGAGAGACCAGTTCGGAAATCGTGACGCTCTCGAATTTTCCGTACATTCCCTCCAAGATCTCGAAACCGTCCTTGTGGTGGTGGCCAAAAGTCTCTCCGTCCAAGGCGGTGAGGATAAAATCTGAATCCTTTAGCTCTTTCTTCGCCAACTCCTCAAACTCCGTGGCGTTTTGGACCTGTTTGAAGGCAATCGCCAAGGAGAGTTTCCGATTGCGGAAGAGAACCGCGAGATTCAGCTTGTCCAACCGGTAGACCTTATCAAAACTCAAGGGCTGGACCGAGGAGCAGGCATCCTCCACCAGAATCCATTCATATCCCAACTCCGCGACGGCGTCGCCGACCTTCTTGGAGTAGGCCATCTCGGGAGGAAAAAAACCCCGCGGTTTGTAGACCCCCCCGAAAAACTCCCTGTTAATCTCCTCGTTCAGCTGCACCTGTCGGCTGATTTCGGAGAAGGGAATCCGGGAGAGAAGGGGATGGTAGGCCGCCGAACCGGTCAACTCCACCTGTCCTTTCTCCGCTAGGCGCCGGAGACCAGCAAGGACATCTTCGTATCCGTGCTCCGCCAGCTGGGAGGTGAGAGAAGCATTGATATTGATGGTGGTTTTGGCGTGGGGGTTTCTCTCCAGAAAAGAAACCAGCGGGACGTAGGATTCTTCGGCAATCTTCTTAAGGACCGCCGGAAGCTGGGTCGGGGGCTGGTAGAGGTGGAGGAAAGGGGCCCAGACCAGTGGTGAGCTCGTCGAATCCATCATTCTTCCAGTGATGCCAATCGAACCGGCCCTTTCGATTCTCTCTCTTTCAGTTGGATCGCGCGGCGATAAAGATCGGCGTAGTGGCGGGCGGCTGCTTTCCAGGAAAAGTCCGCCTGCATCGCCCGTTTCACCAGTCCCTCCCAGACCTTGGGGTGGTGAAAGTTTTCGTAGGCTCGAACCAGCGCCCCGTACAGCGCCCAGGGGGTGTACTCGCCGAAAACAAATCCCGTCCCGGTCTCTCCAGAGATATCCAAATCGGTGACGCTGTCGGCGAGACCACCGGTCTTACGAACGATCGGCAAGCAACCGTAGCGCATCGCCTCCAGCTGAGTCAGTCCCGCCGGCTCGAAGCGGGAAGGAATCGTCAAAACGTCCGCGCCCGCGTAGACCAACCTCGGTAGAGTGAAGTTCAGCATCAGGTGCGATCCAATCTGTTTCGGAAAACGCTTCTGCAGATCGCGGAAACCCGACACGTACTTTTCCTCGCCCCCGCCCACGACGATGAACTGGACATCGAGTTCCGAAAGAAAGGAAGGCAAAGCCTCCAAAAGAATATCGAGACCCTTCTGCTCGGTCAGCCGCGAGACCATCCCGATCACAAAATGCTGCTCCCCCTCCGGAAGACCGAACTCCTTTTGGAGGGCTCTCTTGTTGATGACTCTACGATCTATCGTATGGAAATTGTATGGTTTGGGAACGAGAGGATCGGTTTCGGGGTCGTAGTCTTCGTAGTCCAGGCCGTTGGTAATTCCGAACAACTTCGAACGCACCTCCATCAAGAGACGGTCTAATCCTTCCCCATATTCGGGGGTGAGAATCTCGCGAGCGTAGGACTCGGAGACGGTGTTGACCGCATCGGCGTAGATGATCCCCCGCTTCATGAAGTTTTGTTTCTTGAGCTGGTCGGAAAAAAGTGACACGATCCGTGATTTCCCATCATCAAAATCAAGTTCGGAGACCTGGCGGTGATCGAACATCCCCTGGTAGAAGAGGTTGTGAATCGTAAAAACGCTCGCGATCCCGTGAAGATCGGGACTCTTAGCATAGACTGTCTTGAGAAAGTTGGGAACGGATCCGGTTTGCCAATCGTGGGCGTGGATTACCTGCGGCTTCCATTCGAAGTGACGGAGAAACTCCAACGCGGCGCGGGCGAGAAGGGTAAATCGGACCGGATCATCAGAGTAGCCATAGACGTTGGCGCGCTGCTCGTAGTATTCCATGTTCTCCAGAAAATAGGTTCGAACGCCGTCCTCGCTCATGTGAGTTTTGACGTTGCAGACCAGTTCTTTCGGTCCGTCGCCTTCGGCGTCGGTGTAGACCTTGAGCCCCTCCACCACCATCTCCAAAGGGTACTTCTCTTCGTCAATGAAGCCATACTTGGGCATAAAGATCCGGATATCGTGGCCCATCTTGACCAACTCCCGCGCCAGATAGGCCCCCACCCGGGAAACTCCTCCGACCGAAGCGTAGGGAAAAACCTCCGGCAGAACCATCATCACTCGGAGGGAGGCGCCGGGATGACTCAACGGGATAAGTTTTGTCAACGGCTCCAGAAACGTGGTCGTTTTGATGTCCGACATAACGAAAATATTATCGCATAACAAGGGGTTAACAGTTCACGGTTGACAGTTAACGGTAGGAAACGCCGGATCGCGCGCAGGGCAATGATTTTGAGGAACATCCCGCAGGAGCGGGGGCGACGAGGGAGAAGCGGCTCGACCGCAGGCGAGAACGGTGTTTCCGAAAAAGCATTGGCCGAGCGGCTGAAAGAACAGAGAAAGGCCTCGAACGGGCGAAGTTCCGCATTCGAGGCCTTGAGGGCAGAAACGAACGATCTGGGCAGATTCTGATCAGCGACAGATAACCTCCCGACATAGGACGGGAAAAGAGCGTCGCAGAACTATTCACTTTTGAAACGTGCCAACGAAGAATCAGCTCCTTCCTCTACAGGAACGGTAGCAAAATCCAAATGCCCAAGTCAAGCCCGTAGTATTTCTTCACTTTTCACAAAAAGCTAGGTTCGGCAAGCCAAACCTTCCTTTACAACCCTATAGTTATGAGTTATAATTACGGTTATCTAAAAAGCCGGCGGCGGCAAAGCCGCAAAGGAGAAAGAATGAAGGCCTGTCCGTTCTGCGCCGAGGAGATCCAGGACGCGGCAATTGTCTGCAAGCACTGTGGCCGATCCCTCACCGGTTCAACGCCGGAAAATGAGATCCAACAGCTGCAGACCAGCCAATCTCAGGATGAGTTCGAGCAGGAAGTCCTGAAGTACACCAACGGCGGGTGGGTATACGTTGCCAGGTCGGAACGAATGGCCCAGCTCAGAGCTCCCAAGAAGTTCAACTGGTTCGTGTTCGTCTTCCTCCTGGCAGTGGGCGCTGTGATCGCTGAGCTGCCCCTGCTGCTCTGGCTGCTGTGGTGGATTCTGAAAAAGGAGCCGACGGTCACGATCACCCTCTCCTCGGCCGGAAAGATCGAGGTGATGGGAGACACCAGAACTGTCGTGGGAACGACCGTTGTTCCGGTCGTGCCGACCACACCGCCGAGCCCCGAGCAGATCGCCAAGAACCGGAGAACGCTTCTGATCGTCGCCGGAGTCCTGTTCGGATTTTTCGTTATCCTGCCGGTGGTCTGTGTCTTCTTCGGTGCCATCGCCAACAGCTTCAACTAGCTGAAGGCAGCCCCAATGCTACCAAGCAACGGGGCTTTTTCTTTTTGTGTCTCCGTCTATTTTCTGGTATACTATAGGGCTAGAAAACTAAATCCTGCCCAAATGGCAGAAGGAGAGAAAATGAAGGCCTGCCCGTTCTGCGCTGAAGAGATTCAAGACGCGGCGGTCTTGTGCCGATTCTGCGGAAAGGAACTAAAAGCCAAGACCTGGAAATACAGGAAAGAGGTGTTTCACTTCCGCAACGAGAGGGAAAGCGGCTGGATCTATGATTCGGACACACCAGCTGCTCTGGCTGCCCAACACCTCTGGAACCAGTGGCACGCACACACAGTCAGATGGGGTGAGGACATGGTCGCCGCTGGTTGGGATGTGGTTGAGCCGCGGAGTCCGGCCTGCATCGAGGTCACACAGGCCACGACTTCGAAGGGACTGGCAAAGGCCGGATTGATCCTTCTCATCATCGCGAGTAAGGGGGAATGGGAGGGAAAGTGGTGGGCCCCCAGCATCACTCTCCGCTGGAGGAAGTCATCGGACACGCCCGGCGAAGAAATCTGGAACTACTGGATCAACCAGAAGACCAACAAGTGGGAACGAACGGAGTATGACTCCGCCAGCGATAGGTGGTACATCTGGCGCCGCCCCGTCGATTTCAACCCGGACGACCCCAACGATGATCGCTGGGATAAGATTCCGTGCTAAGTCTCACAGCCCCAATGCTACCAAGCAACGGGGCTTTTTTATTAGTAATTACCTGCTATACTATAGGGTTAGGAAAGGAGGCGACATGAAGATCAGAACGATCCTGTACGGCATTCTGCTCTACCTCGCCTTTGAAGCCTGGGTGACCTTCCTCTCCATCTTGGAAGTGGCCAACCAGAATCTGTATCTGACAATCCTGGAAGTGATTCCGTGGGTGATGTTTGTAGCGGTACTGATGATCGCGGTGCTGGTAGTGATTGTCCCCTGGGAATGGGTGGAGGAAGGAATGTAAGACAAGCCGACCGCGCGCTAGACGCCGATCGGCTTTTTTTGC
>Ga0209431_10001861_pt1 | contig 17277 bp, 25 predicted proteins | sample RifCSP13_3_FD_184021 | JGI IMG/M metagenome (GOLD analysis project Ga0209431, IMG submission 184021) | Soil microbial communities from Rifle, Colorado - Rifle CSP2_sed 13_3 (SPAdes) (version 2) | ecosystem: Environmental > Terrestrial > Deep subsurface > Rock core/Sediment | place: Rifle...
CAACTAAACAACCAGCAAAATTTTTCTCTCCCTGATCAATTCCAAAAACCCAACTAGCCTCTAATAAGTTATGTCTATCAACTTCTACAAGATGATGTTGTTTTACTAGACCAAATGTCATACCACCCTGTGAAACCATTTTACCTTCGAACTCAGACTCATACTCCTCATCCGAAAGCTCCTGTCTAGCAGTCTCAAGTTCCGATTTAACATAAGCTGGATTATTTTCTGCTCTTAAATCTCCAACCAGAGCGGATAGACCCCACTTGCATCCATTTTTTAATAATCTTTCTTCTGGTTTTAATCTCCTGACTTGTCCCGTTGTGGGATCTCTTCCTGTTGCGAATATAAGACGAGATAAGAACCCTCCTAAAGACTGAGGAGTTCCAAATGCAAAAATTCTGCCTAATCTGGATGAGAGTCTCGCTCGAACATGATTGAAAATATTATCAGGCAACCAGCCAGGCTCAGCAGCAAAAACAGCATCAACTTCTCTTGCAGTTAAAGATCCAACAGCTTTAGCAGATTTAATTCTTAGCTCAGATTTCCATCTGCTTGTTAAAACAGTTTCTTCCGTTTTTGAATCATAATATTTAGTAAACAAAAATTTACTATAGGGATAAAATAGAGTTTCTAAGAAATTAAGAAGGTACTCTACTTCAGATCTAGCATCTGAATAGATCCTGGCAAGAATCCATGATTCGGTTCCCGGTGTTAGAAAATACAATAAAGCTAAATAAGACATGCACAAACTATTATGCGTAGGAATCATTGACCTGCTGGCAAGATATAGCCCGCTCCGTCCTGAAACCATAACACACCGCCCATAAGACGGAGTTACAGCTTTAACATTAATAATATAATGATATTTTGTAGTATTTTTAACTTTTTTAGGAATTCTTTGTAGTTTTCTTTTTAATTTAAATACAGGAAGAGTAGTTGTAAAATGTAATCTATAAGAAAGACCATATTCTTTTCCATTACATTTTCCTGTGCTTTCTGATCTACCGCTTTTTATTCCTAAACTAGCTAATAATTCTTCTAAACTATCAACCAAATCTTTATTATTATTGTTAAAAGAACATCTACCTTTTTTATCTATTGTTCCATCCGTATCCATCAATCCTCGAACTAAAGAAAGGCGTTGATTAATATCTCCTATAAGATATAAACTTGGAATATGCTTATTTTTAAGTAAATTATTCTGACGTAATAATCTATAAAAATTTTTAATTCTAAAGATTAAAAGAGGATTCATTCTATTTTTAGTTTCTATTCTTTGAGATAAAAGATCGTAAGTAATATAATCCATGATTTCTCTATCTCTATTATCTATGCCAATAGTTCCGGTTAATCTGCATCCATCTCCCAACCAAACTCCCAACGTATAAGGATCAATTGGCAATTCTTGAGTACAAAGTTGAATAGGACCTGTAACAGGTATCGCATGATTGGAATGTTTAATTCTAGCATATAAAGTATCTTTTATTTCTTTGGTAGAAGCTACAGTAGGGAATAATTTAATTCTTTTATAATTTTCTAAACCTTGATTAGGAGATCTATTTTTAACTTTTCTATGCCTACGTGCATAAAAATCTGTGCCTTTTCTACGGTGAATAGTTGCTCTGTATTTATATGTATGAGTTAACCACGAATGATTCTCATGGCAAACAATTTTCTCCCCATTATCAAATTCAACTTCATACCATTGACCATCAAAACATATAGGACTAAACCCTATAACAGTAGTCTCTTTACCTTCTTCGTTAAAAAGAATATCCCCAAATTGTAAATCTTTATATAATTTCCAACCTTTAGTTGTTATTATAGGAGTTTCTGGCTTGATCACTTTGCCCGACCTCGCCGGACCTGCGAAGATTAAATGTCTTTCTTTAGCACTAAGAGCTATTATTTGATCCGCACCAGGTTCTATCCTCTTATCGGCTAATTTAAAAATTTCTTTTCGTCTACTATATAAATCTTCTTGTGGAAAATTAAACTTAGAATTAGAATCATAGCGATATTGTTTTAATTTTGGAATATTAATCTCTTCAGCAGGAAATGAATTATGACAAGAGGGACAATGCGCCATTAGCCCTCTTATGATTATATCCATCCATTTGAATATTAAATTAGTATCTCGACTAGGGTCAGAAAGCTGCTCAAGAGCTTCAATTGCCTTAAACTTAGCTGTAGAGGATAATTCAGGATCATCTCTGTATGCTTCCAACTTCTTATATACGAATTCTCTTAAGTTTTCAACATCAATATCACTTGTAGTAGTTAAAACTCTAGAGGCTTCAACTTGCTGTATAGCGGCCTTTTTAAGTTCCTCTATTTTGTCACAAATTCTAGGAGTAGTAGCTAAATAACGGGCTCTACGATACTCTTGACTATGTTCATCACAGTCCCATCCAAAAGCTAATCTCGCCGCTTTAATCGCTCCAAGACCTTCAATCGCCATCAATCTACAGAATTCCAATTCCTTAACACTTATAAAATTACTTTTCTTCTTAGGCATTACAGCCACTCATCTTCTTTTAAATCCGTATTATTTGGAAAATATTTTTTGAACATAGTTTCAAAATCTTCTTTAGGCTGATCATTATTATCTTTTAATTCTTTTAATATCAACTCATAAAGAAAATCAGCATCGTAATTTTTATTTTCCATTAAATACCCAACTTAATATATTAATAATAAATCCTGTTATTAGACTGACTATAGTTGCAATAAGAGTAATAAATTTCTTTTGCTCCCTCTTAACTACTTTATTCTCTAGTAAAAAGCTTTCTAGCATTTTTTCCGAGTCACTAATTAATTCATTAAGCTCTTTAATATGGTTTTCAACAGATTTAATACTTTCTTCTAATCTCCTGACAACATTAGAATCAACCTCAGCGTGCATCCTTAATCTTTCTTCTAGAACACCGACAGATGATTTTAACTCACTAATATCATTCAATATACTGAAAACAATACCATTTATAGTTCTTGGTTCATCCATATACTACTTTTTAATCCCTGTTAAATGAGACCAAATAATCCCATGTTTAATATTACTAACAGTTGATTCAGCTATATTAAATTTTCCTGCAATTTCTCTACCCCTCATTCCTTTTAGGAAAAAATCTTTTATTTTTAAAACTTGATCTTCTGTTAGTTTCGCCATTGTATTTCCAGATCCCAATTGCCTTCTCTTAATATCTTCTATAAATTTTACGCTATGAACTTTAAAATGTTCTAATGCACTAATCCACTCTAAATTTTCAATACAATTATTTCCTTGATCCCCATCTTTATGATGTATATGATATTTTTCAGGACTATCTATTGGATTAAAATGCTCCATAACTAATCTGTGAATAGAAAAATGTTTATAGTTGCCGTTATTTAAACACAATTTAACACGTTTAATATTTGTGTTTTGTTTACAAAAATAAGGTAATGGTCCTTCTGGTAACATTCTTTTAGTTGTTCCATAATTACCACAAAACCATTCTCTTTTTTCGGTCCAAACAACTCCCGTATCAGAAATCCAATATCCATTACAATTTTTTATTGGGAACCACAAACAAGAAGATGGAAGCATTCTTAGTAGTTCCTTAGATTGAACATAAGATTATTGGCCCCTTTTTGAATATACGCTTTTACAAATTCTTCAGCATTCTTCTCAAGAATATTATCAATCTGATCTATAATCTCATCAGCCTTGGTATTTAAATCTTCTTTTTTCAAAGTTAAATCTTTAGCTTCAGGATCGGACGGTTTTATTTCTTCTTTAGTTTTTTGTTTTTCTTTTTGAATCATAATGTCAAAATCCTTAATTTATCGCCGGCGCTTAATTTGTTTCTAGATTTAACGTCGGGATTTTCTATTAATATACTCTTAACCGTAATTTTATATTTTTTTGCAATCTGTGCTAGTGACTGTCCTGGTCGAATTCTATGAATTAAATAAGAAGGTTTTTCTTTTAGAATTTGAATAACATTTCTTTTCTTATCTTCTTTAATCCAATGATTTCGAATATCTAATACATTTTCCTCTTTAATAAAAGGGGATAAAAAAGTTTCAAAAAATTCTTTGTTCCTAGAAGAGTTGACTGTAACTTTTCCTTCTTTAGAAAACCTTCTAAAATTTTTAGACATAAAAACATAATCATTGCCAACTAGAGCTTTCATATAATTTTTATACTTAGAAGCTCCCTGTTTTCCTAAGTCAAATAGATGATCCAAAAACAATAATTTCTTTTCATATGGAACCTCATCAGGGTCGAAATTATTTTCCTTTAAAAGCTCATCAATATTATTTTTAGATCTTTCAATATCATTCTTAAATAGTTCTTCAGCTTGTTCTTTAGTAATTCCATTTTTAAATTTTGATAATTCATTATTCTTCAATTTATGATCAAAACCAACAATCCAATCACCAGAACTATTTTTATAAGGTAAACTTTTATAAGTTTCTTGCTTTTGTATAAAATTCAACATAGAATTTTCGAGACTCTGAATTCTTTTCATAGAATCAAGTAAGCCCAAAGGATCTTTACCGCTACGGTTCCCAAGACTTTTTAAATCGATTTTTTCGAAATCAATATTGAACATAATAGTTAAGGAAATATTTTCTTTTTAGCACAAGCCTCAGCAAATTCAGGACAGTCTTTCTCTGATGTGAATTGCTTTACCCGCTCATCATGTTGAAAACTGACATGGCCCATTTTATTAAGTTCTTGTTCTGGAACAAACCAGTGATTTTCGTGACCACATTTTGGACAAGAACCAAAACTCAAATCTTCTTCAAACATAGTTCGAAAAAAGTCTTCACTGGTTTCCGACTCTAATAGTTTAGTTAAGATTTTCACTGACATCTGCGGAGTAGACTTCCCATCTATAATAATCTGCGCAAGAGCCTCGGCATTCTTCTGATTAAATGTTTTTTCAGCCATAAGCACCAAATTCATCCTTATCAAGTAAGTTTCCGGAAAAATCATTTACAATACCATAGATATCCGCTAAAGTAAAATCCTTTCCAGAAGGAAGTTCTTTGGAATCATCAAGTTTCTTTAACACTAAAGAAGCTTGATCTCTAGTTAAAGATTCAAAAGAAATAACAGAATTAAGCCGTCCTGGTCTAAGGATAGCCGAGTCAATTTCATTTCTAGGAAGATTAGTGCTAATAATAAATTTTGTTTTTAAAATCTGACCAAGAATACCATCGCTCATATTAAGAACAGTGCTAATAGAACTGTCAGAAGTCCCACGACGCTTTAGAATACTAGCGTCACCGTCCTCCATTATCAGAACATAACTTTTATCTTCTCCTTTTTCAACAAAATCATCAAAATTACTATTTTTTCGACCTTGAATAAGACAATTAGCAATTTCAGGACCAGACAAAGACGCTATCATACTAGAAGGCACAAAAATAAAATCAGCAACAAGATCATGAACAAACCCCCTGATCATATAAGATTTTCCAGTTCCTGGTTTTCCAGTTAATAAAACAAGACCTCCAAAACGATTTTCAGAGTCTAATAATGTTTTAGAAGTATAATCAAATTTTTCTAACACGTTAATAGAATAATTTTCTTTAATAATAGGAGAGCCAATATTTTTAACTTTATTTAATCTTAAACCATTAGAGGATTCAACAAAAATATAAACATTATTTGTTTGTTTTTTAATTATATGAGATTCTATAAATTTTATAAATGGTGCAGGTAAAGGAGAATCTAATAAATGTACAGCTATAGAAAATGTATCGTTATAATTACTAAATGAATAACTTAAACATCCTCTATCACTTAAACTTCTTTGACAAACAATATTATTCATTTCTCCTTGACATGTACCATTAGTATCAACCTCATAATCTTGCTGAAAAAACCTAAATCCTAAATCTTTAAACGCATCAATAATTTTTTTATAATCTTCGTACAAAATACTACCGCTAAAACTATACCTATAACAGGCCCGTCCAGTTTTTAAGGAATAATTACGTAATATGTACTCGCTGTCGGTTATTTCTGTAGAAAGAATACCTTCAGGAAGGTCTAAATACCAGGCGAATTTTTTCATTATTATTTCTCCATCAAAGATAATAATATCGCATCATCAGCTATCACCGAAAAAGTCTTTCCGCCTTCATTTGGAAAAGTTAAAACTTTTTTAACAGCAAAAGAAGAAAGTCGATTAGTAAGTAACCATTCTAAAGCCCGATGAGTGTCATCTAGAATTACAGGTTTTTCCCAATTAATCAAGTCGCGATATTTGTAAATCGGCGTTCTTCCTTGAGATAAGTCACCTTTTTTACTAGGACCAGGACCATCAATCAATAACAAATCGTATTTTATTTCAACTAATTTTTTCTTTATAACCGATTTGTCATACCATCTTGTATGCTGTAAACAAAAACTCACTGGGTTAATGTCTTTTATAGGCGCATGAATATAATTAACATTAAGATATTTATTTAAGTATTCTTTATCGTTTTCAATACTGAAAACTTTATAATTTTTAGCCAATTCAAAACTAACAGCACCAGAACCAAATTCCAAAATGGTGGATCCTTCTGGGAGAATGCATCTGATTGCATCATAACAATTCCTATTAATACTCCAACCACCAAACATTTATTCTTTCTTTCTTGAAGCTATCCATATCTCTTTATTTTGAAGTTCAGTTTCAAAAATAACAAATCCAGCTTTATTAAGATAACAAGATATAGTTTTCTGAGTAAAACAATTAACCCTTTTTTTATTAATTAAAGGACCTAAGGCTCCTTCGTATTTATCAGAATTCATACATACCAAAGCTAAAATACCATTTACTCTTAATAGGATATTCCAATCTAATAAAGTTTTTAAAGGAAAATTAAATGCTTCAAAATAATTAGTTACAATAAAATCAAATGTTTCTGGTTCAAAAACTAATTGATCTCCTTGAGTCCAAAGATCCATGGCTAATTCAGTAGAATTTGTATCAACACCAATAGAATCTCCTATAGAGAAATCCCCACAGCATATGTTTAATCCTTTACCCACGGAAAACTTCTCAAGCCATAATCTTCCTGGTTCTCCTCCTATTTTATCTTTATCTATATTCTGTCTAGTTTGTCTGAACCACTTTGCTATTTGTTCTTCTCTTTTAGTTAACCTTTCATGCATTTTTGCTTTTAAATTCATTTAAGTCTTTTCAACCTATTAATTGTCCCTTGTTTCCACCAATGAATTGCTATTTCTTTTTCTTTTAAAACAGAAAGATCAGAAAAATGAACTGCCTGTTCTATAGGATAATAATCTTTATTACAGTCTACAAGTTGAACATTACAAAAGCTACAAGCTTCTTGTAAGTTCAAAGAGTTCCCCCCCCAAGGTGCATATAGCCTAGTAAACCGTTTTCCAAACCAGTTTTCAAAAGTCTTTTGAGCTAAATTAATATGATCAATAATCTTATCAGTATTAAACTTATGATATTCTAAATGAAATAATCCATGAAATTGTGGATCCATTTTATCTGCTAATGTTTCATTTTTAATATAGTCTATAATTTCTGGAAAAGAAAAAAGTTCTAATACAAGAATTCCTGGTCTATGAATAAATCCACAAGATTTTATCGTTTCATGAATTGAAATAAATCTTTTTATTTCATTCCCTGAAGAGCTTTTAACTAAAACATCATCATCTCTTATAAAAATAGGAATGCCCACCCCCATCCCACCTGAGAAAATTCTCAGACCTTAAAATTCTTCTAGTTTTCCTGCCGTACCCATTGCCTGAAACGTAGGGGGATCAGAAAACAAATCAAAGATATATTCATAACCGACAATAGCATTAGCTGTTAAATCAAAAGCTTTTATTTTCATTAAAGAATCTAGTTTTTCTATTACCTCTTCATATCCGCCTTCGAAATGTCCTGATAAAGAAACAGTTACGGTTCCAAAATAATGTATAACTCTAGTACCACTAACCCATGGAGTTGAAAATAGCGTTATATCTTCAGGACTGGTTACTTCTTCAATCATTTAATCAACTATCAAGCAATTATCCATCGAAATACAAAGATGTTCTCCTTCATACACCTCTCTACTATAATTCTCAAGAGAAATATTCATTTCATCCATTTCCTGGATGATCTGATCCTCCTCATCAGGATCTATTATATACAATTGTTCACCACGTAAAGAATGATAAATGATAAATCTCATTAAATTTCTCCAATAGAGAGATTAATTGGATAGAACCGTTCTTCTAAACTTACAAAAATTTACATTGTAAATTTTCCGTTAGATTCCTTTTTCAACGACAGGCTAAAATCATTTGTTACCAAACAATTTGAACTCCCATCTCCCAAGGCGTTAATTCGGGAAGAACTTTCCCTATATTGCGTCTTTCTGTAATACTATGTGTTTTTAAGTTTTTGTGTTTTTTAAGTTTTTGTGTTTTTTAAGTTTTTGTGTTTTTTAAGTGCATTAGTGCCGTAATCTGGCTTTTTGCAGTTTGTGCAATTTTTGCATTTTGCGAGTAGTGCATTAGTGCTATTTTGCTGGGTATAAGCATTGCCCCTGAAAGAGGATACCTGTATTAGAAGCACTATGACCTCTAAATACCGAAGAACAACCCTAGTTCCTCTAAAAGATTTTTAGTTTTACTTTTACTCTTATTTCTTATTCTTCTTCTTATTCTTGTTCTTTTATTATATTATCTTCAATAAATACTTATATCAATAAACACTCAAAGAGACAATTTCTTCAGCCAGTACTGGTTTCTCACTTTTCCTGAATTCTGAGTCTATGTCAATCCCTTTTTACATTTATTATATTTATCAACCACATCAGACAGCAAACTGGTTCTACCAACATAAAAGATGGTTTCTATTTATGGTTATTAGCCAACCCCAGCCCACCATATCCTAGGAGAGATCTACCTGAAGGTCAATCTTTATTTTCACGCTATCCCCCGAAAGGGACTCCTAGTTCCGACTTCTTCCCGGTCTTCAGCCTGTGCCCGGTTTCCAGGGAGCTTATGCTCGTTCTAATATTATCGTATTTTTTAAATTTATTACGATAAAATTAATATATGAAATACAGAAAAGAAGCAGAACACAATTTAAAAGTAATAAAATCACTGTTAAAAGTTTACCTTCCAGGAAGTGGAAAGCTTTTTACTCAACTGGAAAACTTTATCAATAGATCCAAGATTGATGAAAATGATGATGAAAGAGATTGGACCACACTGCAAAATGAACTAAAGATGATTTTAACTGTGTATAAAGATCAAAACAAGTACATAGACCAGTTAGAATCTGAAAACTTTAAATTAAAGAAAGCATTATCTGCTAAGAATAACGAACCAGAAGTTCGTTAAACAAAAAGTATTAGCTTTAGTTTTACTTTTACTCTTATTTCTTATTCTTCTTCTTATTCTTGTTCTTAAGAGAAATATTTATATATAAGAGTATATAGTCTTAAGACTCTTGGGAGAATTTGCAGTAAAACTCCTGGTTCTAGGAAAACCTCTATCAGTTCCAGGAATAAAGCTCCTGGTATCAGTTCCAGGAATACCTCTATAAGCTCCCAGGATACGCTATAATGCGATTTCTTCTGCACACCTTACTCCCTATACTAGTCATTTAAGCATTGTACTATAAAAGAGATTTTAAGTCGTTTAAAACGAGTTAGAGCATTAAACCTAAAATAACCCTTAGGAAAATTTACCTTATTTGCAGTAAGACTCTTACAGCTAGAGTATTACTGAAAATGCCTTCTAAGTCGTTTAAAACGAGTTATATAAAGTATTTACCTGTAAGACTCAAGAAAAACGTACTTTCAGCTAGGGTATTACTGAAAATGCCTTCTAAGTCGTTTAAAACGAGTTAGAGCATTAAACCTAAAATAACCCTCAGGAGAGTTGACTTCTTACAAGCTTAGTAAAATCAATACTTTAAAACTATCTGTTTAGTTAAATTATCATAGCAGAACATGTTCAGAGCATATGTTTAGTTAAAAATTGTAATCATATGAGGAGAAGAACCCATATACTTAGTTAAACTATCAAAGCGTCTGATGTGTAACGTTTAGTTAAACTATCTGTTATCAGTTTAGTTAAACTATCTGTTATCAGTTTAGTTAAACTATCTGTTATCAGTTTAGTTAAAAATTGTAATCTATAATAAGTATAAACATACAGAATTTACTTTTTCTGAGAGACATAGGGTTATATATACAGAAAATGAGGTGAAGAACCCATGCCCCGTCTTCCAGTCCCTGCGATTGCATGCAAAAGGCATGCCGAGTTGTAACTCATTGATTCTGTTCAGGATTTGGGGAGGCACAAGGCTGGAATTCCGCCAGTCTTTTATGGGAGAAAGACTCAAAAAATGACCCCAAAAATGAGCTAAGTACCTGATTTCATTGAGTATTTTGGAAAAAAATGCACTATTTGAGACATTTTGTCACTTTTGTCGCAATAGCGTGACATTTTTATCACGGTACCGTGACGTAAACGTCACACCTACCTGCTCTGGCACGATTCTTGCTTCCATGCAAGAAGCATGCCAGCGAAAGAAAAGCGAAACGCTCTGGCACGATTCTTGCTTCCATGCAAGAAGCATGCCAGCGAAAGAAAAGCGAAACGCTCTGGCACGATTCTTGCTTCCCTTGCGCTTGCCTGGCGGCGTGCTACACTGCCCAACGTCCCGAGCGCAGGCACTTGACGCGCCGGGAGAAGATGCTAGACTTCGAATTGGATGCGGGAAGCGGCGCCGCCGGAACAGTCGTGGGAGGATCGGGAGCACCAGACTAGAGTGCCAAGGGTGGCAAGCCGGTAACGTCGACTTTCAGTCGAGACCTTGACGCGCCCTACTACATAGGCTAGTCTGCCAGGATCCAAAGCTAGAGTGAGCGGGAGGGTGCTCTAGTATTCAACGTGAAAGGTGTTCAGCTTGAAATGTTTGCATGGAATTCGCCTGGAATTCTGTGCTGTCTGTAAGGAGAGTAAGGGTAAGGCTCCCCGAATCTATTCGCTGAAGGCGAAAACTCGCAAGCGCTCTACCCGAATTTTCCATACTTTCAGCCCTTATTCCAAGGTGAAGTCAAAGAAACAGTGGCCGTATGATCTAGGCCGGGGAGTTGCGCAGACTTCAGCTTTTGCTAGCCTGCGCCAGCATGGCATCCGTTGCCGCCTGGATCCTGCACGAGTTCTCGAAACTACTGGCATTGATTGTCGCCATCCTGTGAGGCAATGGCAGCCAATCATTGGGAGAGAGGATACCATCGCCAATCCCATCTAGAGGACATTTACCTTGTGGGTTTATCGAATAGAGGATCCTCTAGGGCGTGGACCGTATACTTCGGATATGCTTTGTCCTTCAGTTGAAAAGCTGAGACTGAAGCATAATTCCGATGAAAGTAGGAATAATTCCCGGCCAGGCGCACTAGACGATTTCTATCCGATAGTTGGGCTTCGACATATTTATGGTTGCCCTAGTTTATCTAAACTGAGGCGATGGTTCGGGCCCTTTATCGGGGAACTGATACTTGACGGCTTTCGTTTGGTACGATATGATGTACCTGAACAAAAGATTAGAGTTTCTAAAAGTGGAAAACAAGTAGCGTTTTTACCTCATTATGAAAAAGTCATGATAAGGTGAGGAGAATTTATTTCAATAGTTGCTCATAAACTGGAGAATTGCCCAAGAGGCTAGCATCTAATCCAGTTTATGGGATATAAGGGCCCAAGGAAGGGCAATCCGTTGCAACGGTTCCTTGGGCTCAATTTATTTCACTGAACTCTCCTGTTTCAAAGGAAAAGAATTGTATAGAGTTTACTGGAAAGATTTCTGTGGGCTGAGGTATAGAGAGTTTTCCAGCAAACTTGCAACGGCTTTGTTTTTTCAAATAATGAAAAGTCAATACTTGCAGGTTTGGATAACGGAGATTGACAATTAGGAAACTTGAGATAAACTGGAAGGTGCAAGACGTATTGAAACCTTCCGATCAAGGGAAATGTTCAAATCCTGATTGCGGATTTGACATTCTGATAGGGGACCACTATTATAGTCCCATCAGTGCAAATTCTCGCGTTAGAAACGTGAAGATTTGTTCAAAAACGTGCCTGGAGCATCTAGAAAGAATCATGAAATGACCAAAAGTGAAGAGCTTCTTGCTGAAGGTTATAAGCTTTAGATTGTAAGGTTTGTTTCCCTGAGTTTTTGAAAAAGAGTATAAGGCTATATTCATAGACCAGCGAATTGCCCAGGATCTAATCCGGTTTATGGATTTATAAGGGCCTAAGGAAGGGCAATCTGTTGCAACAGTTCCTTAGGCTCATTTGGTTTTACTGAAGGACAATATGCAGCAAAATGATTATTTTCCGATCAAGATTCTCTTGTGTAATACTGGAGAAATACTTATTTGTCGGCTTCCCGAGGATATTCCATCCGGAGAGCCGTTCAGGGTTTTAGCTTTGAATGTAACTAATGAGGAACAGTAGTGAACAAATTACTCACTAATGCTTGGAATAAAAGGAAGAAACTTATTGCCGAAGGCAAGAGACTTCGTGCCAAAGGCTATAAGCTTTATGTCGAAGGTCATGAGCTTTATGACGAAGGTTGTAAGCTAGGTTATAAGCTTATTGCCGAAGGTGATAAGCTATGCGCCGAAGGCGATGATCTTGTTACCAGAGGTAATAAGTTTGTTGATGAAGATGATAAGCTTTGTGCCGAAGGTGATAAGCTTTGGGATGACGCAGTAACTGCCGTTTACGGCAGGGATTGCAAGATTGAGTGGGAAGAGGGTAAGTGTATTTTGACTCCTAGGAGTGATTCTATTACTTTTGAGTGAAAGGTAACAAGATGAGTTACAAAAAGATCGGTGGAATTCATTTCTTTGGTATTGGTAAATTTCTTGTTATGTTTTGTAGAAGGAAAGGGAAAAAGTGACGTTTACGGAACTTTACGAACGGGTTTTAGAGATTTTGCCTTTCGCTGAATTCAGTGAGGATATAGAAGGGCAGATTATAATAAATACCGCTTTGCGTGAAACGCGCGACGGTAACTTGATTCTTTTCGATGAAGCTGACGAGATTCTTACTTGACAGTTCCAAAGAATCTGATGAGATTCTTGTAAGCGTAGGCAATAACTAGGAGAAAAACAAATGATGGAATATACGAATGCAAGTCAGATTTTGTCTGATTTCAATGCGCAAAAGATCACTATGGTTGAAGCTCAGGAGTTTCTCAAGACTCTTGAGTCAAAGAATCATGGTCCTAAGCGCAAGGGTTTCAAGGTTACTGCAAGTACCAAGGGACTTCTCCAGATAACGGGAGAGAATGTCTTCTGGCGTGGAAGGTATTTTTATCCAGAAGAGGCATTGACTATTTTCAATCCTGAAAATGTCAGGAAGGCTCTCAGAGAGATTCTGGAGAATAAGGATATCAAGGCTACTCGCCTTGATCGGGAACAGCTTGAGGCGGAATGTATCAAGCTTTTGAAGTTGTACGATGTTGAGAGCGTTTGAGGTTATACTGTAAAATTCCTGGACCATGTAAGGTAAGGCTAAGGAATTTATGCGCTTAGTCCGCTAGCAGCGAGAGTGCAGGGAGGGGCGAGCTAGCACAAGAGATTCAAAGAATTAACAAAAAGGATATGAAATGAGTGCTTACTTTAGCTCTCAAGAAAGAGAAGATAATCCTTTGTCTCTTCCTGATATTGAGGTTTTTTACTTTGATCCTGATGCTGAAGAGGGATTTACAAGAGAAAAGACAGAAAGTTGTTCAGAGTGCGCGGAAGAACCTGAACAATTGAAGTTTTCAAGTGTTTCAAACAGGACCCTTTGCTTTTGTTGTTTTGAGGAAGAGAATCCTTGCGGATGGTATTGGCAATCTTGTTTTCCTGGGTGTTTGCCCGATGGGGATCCTATAGGACCTTTTCCTAGCGAGGTAGATGCTCTCGAAGATGCAAGAGATTTTTAGGGCGGGTAGCATAATGGGAAGTGCGACGCGGCTTATAACCGTGGAAGCTGGGCGACTCTGGCATGGAGAGGGTTCGAGTCCCTCCCCGCCTACCAGAAAAAGGAGATTAATTTGAATGAAATTATAGTTATAACATTGATTATTTTTTTTATCATAGGTTTACTTTTTTTAGACAGTAATTTGTAGTGTGGTTCCACGGTTTGTACCCGGAGGGTACATCCGATGAGACGCTGACTGTACAATTGACCGACCAAGGACCTATCCATGAGCAGCAAGGGGAGAAGCAAAATGCGCCAGCACTATTTCTGTCTCACCTGTGGACTCGATTTCTGCGGCCGCACAGCCGCTAATGGCGTGATCCGCGCCGAGGATAAAGGACCTACCTTGGCAAACGTGCCGACTCCCGCCTACTGCATCGAGTGCGCCGCAAAGGAGCGTAACCTACTGCAACGATACCCTATTGACCCTACCGTGCTACCACGGAACCTGAAACCGATCCACAAGCCGCAGAGCTTCGGAGGCTGCAATTTCATGACCCCGACTCCAATTGGCTACTTCTCGCGAGCGCTACGCGGCCGCACCGCACACGTGGAGATATCGTGCGGCAGTGGCTTCGCGACCGATTCCATGCTATACGGTGTCACGTTCCGCTGGGCAAACGGTCGTGAGCTTTGGCGAGACATAGGCGCCAAGGATCCGAGCACGTGTTTCCATAGCCTTGCCCAAGCACTTGAACACGCGGCCGGGGCATCGTAACCCACCAGCGCTTAAACAGGGAGCAACCATGGAAGCAAGACGCTTTGAAGGCAACGGTTACAGGGCCGCATATGGGCCCGAAGGAACTAGCCCAGGCTATTGGGCAACACGCTCAGTCGAGCCCATCCCGACGGAAACCACCATCCGGAACGATCGGAAATCGTCTTTGTATCCGTACGGCTGGGCACAAACAGAGTCCGCGCATTTCGACACCATAGAAGAAGCCACAGCATGGTGCCTGCACTACACACACACTGCCGAGGCGCTCAACACTTAAACAGGGAACAACCATGAACACCGACGGAAGCAGTATCATCCGCGAGGTTACTATGCGCCAAACAGGCCCACCTCGCCGGGCGCCCAGTGCAGTCCACAGGCCCGAGGATGCGGCCCGCTATGCACAGCGCCGCATCGGAAGCGAAACACGCGAGCATTATCTTGTGATCTACCTGGACGCACGTCACCGGCCGATCGGAGACTGCATCGTTCACGTAGGAACCCTAGACCAATGCCTTGTGCATCCACGCGAGGTATTCCGACCCGCGGTAGCGTTAGGTGCTGCCGCAGTGATAACAGCGCATAACCATCCTACGGGCGACCCCAAGCCGAGCAGCGAAGACCACGAGATTCACAAGCGTATTGTCACAGCCGGCGCTATCCTCGGAATCAATGTCCTGGATGGACTTGTTGTATCGGCTGATGCTTGGCGTTCTATTGGAGTATAATTATGATTTATACAATTCAGGTTAGTAATCATCCTAATGCTGGCGCTCGGATTCCTAGCGCTTCCGTTGAGGCATCATGGAATACAGTCTATGATGGACATATTGCTACTGCTGCTGATGCTCGGCATGTAGTAGATGATTTGTCTTTATGGTATAGGCATATACGTGCGTTTCGTGGCAGAAACGTCGGTAAACTATGGTACGCAGTATTGCGAATAAAGGATCGTTAATGAACAAAAAGCTAACAGAAGCATGGGAGCAGCGTAAAAAACTTATTGCCGAAGGCAAGAGACTTCGTGCCAAAGGCTATAAGCTTTATGTCGAAGGTCATGAGCTTTATGACGAAGGTTGTAAGCTTATTGCCAAAGGTGATAAGCTTTGTGCCGAAGGTTATAAGCTTATTGCCGAAAGTGATAAGCTTTATTCCGAAAGTGATAAGCTTTGTGCCGAAGGTGATAAGCTTATTGCCGAAAGTGATAAGCTTTATTCCGAAAGTGATAAGCTTTGTGCCGAAGGTGATAAGCTTTGGGAAGAAGCAGTAATTGCCGTTTACGGCAAGAGTTGCAAGATTGAGTGTCACGGTGAAAAGTGCATTTTAACTCCTGAGAATAGAAGTATTACTTTTGAGTGAAAATCTCTTGATGGTACATGGGATCAAAAAATTGGAAACTATTGAGGTGCTAAATGATTGATAAACAATCTGTTTCTTGCTATTCTCTGCTTGAAAGGGGCCGTAAAAAGTATGTTCAGACTTTTGGCGAGACTTGGAACCCAGGGGTTAAACCTTCAGGCTCCCGAGAACGCTGCCCTGTGTGTAAGTTTAAAATTCGTGGTAAGCATCATGAGGATGGAGACCATCATAATAAATGTGTGAGACCTCATAAGTCTAAATCAAGTAAGAGCAGATTTTGAGAAAGAAATGAGTATTAATTTTGAGTAATATATTTGTATTTGGTTCTAACTTAGCAGGTAGACATGGACGTGGTGCGGCTAAACATGCTTTATCTAAATGTGGCGCTATTTATGGACAAGGCAAAGGATTGCAAGGTAATAGCTATGCTATTCCTACTAAAGATGAAAAACTTAAAAGTTTATCGTTAACCGAAATAAAGAAATATGTTGAAGAATTTATTGGATTTGCTAAGTTGAATCCAGAAAATAATTTTAATGTAACCAGAATTGGATGTGGTTTAGCTGGTTACTCAGATGAAGATATTGCTCCTTTATTTAAGGATTCGCCGAGTAATTGTTTATTACCGATAGATCCGATAGATTGGAGAAAATTTAAGGGGTCGTGGTGAAATGGTATACACGCTTGACTTAAGATCAAGTGCCTTTTGGCGTGGGGGTTCGAGTCCCTCCGGCCCTACCAAAATTATCGGGGGTATAGCTCAGTTGGGAGAGCAATGGGCTTTTAACCCATCGGTCTAAGGTTCGATCCCTTATGCCCCTACCATTTTTAAGGAGTAATTATGACATTCGAAGATTTCATTAAGAATGATTTAGAACAATACGAATTAAACTTATCTGATTTGTTAGTTAATATTGCTGAAGGTGATATTGAAGGACAGAAATTCCTATTTAATAAGTTAAAAGAATTTGATTCTAAACAAATAGAGAATTAAATATGTCAGATTCAAAAGATAAAGAAGCCAGAAATTTAGCTCTTATGATTTCTTCTATATGTAGGACTAGTAGGACTGCTAAACAAAAAGTGAAAGAAGTAATAAAGATTAATCTATTAGAAGCTGGTTTTTCTGAAGAACTTTCAGAAAAAGAATCTACTAAATGCTTTGAAGATTTTTGGGCAGTAGATCAGACATGAT
>Ga0209431_10001862_pt1 | contig 17273 bp, 15 predicted proteins | sample RifCSP13_3_FD_184021 | JGI IMG/M metagenome (GOLD analysis project Ga0209431, IMG submission 184021) | Soil microbial communities from Rifle, Colorado - Rifle CSP2_sed 13_3 (SPAdes) (version 2) | ecosystem: Environmental > Terrestrial > Deep subsurface > Rock core/Sediment | place: Rifle...
TTTTTTAATAGTACTATTTTTCGCGGGGTGACAAAATGAGTGATTGCGTCGGTATCGTCGGACCGGATCTGTACAAGCAAGATGGTGTGAATGTTGATCTCGGGGATCTTTACAGCAAATTTGCTGGTGGTCTCTGCAAACAGACTTATCAGAACAATCCGCATATTCTGGTGCATGATTTTTCGGGCGGCCTCTTTCGTGGCCCGCGTTGTTTTGAGCCGATTGATCTGCCGCCAGGAACCATGCTCGACATTGATGTGGATGGCAACGGCACGAAACCCATCATTACTGATGCAGCGTTTCAACACAGGCAATCATCGCGTGATTGGGTGGCAATGTGTGCTGGCGATAAGACGCGGTATGGCGGATATCCTGCTTTGCTTGCCAACGATCTGAACATCAAGACGTTCGGCAAAGACCGTGACTCGCAAACATTTCACGCTGTATGTGAGCTGATGCTCGGCCTCAAGGAAGTGGCTGACGAGAACAACTACGTCATGTACAAGGGTGAAACAGCGGAGATGGGGGCCGTGTGTCTCTTCGGACAACCTGCAGGCAACGCTTATGTACATCTGGTCAGGGATGGCCTTCGGCTTTGTTCATCCCAAGAATGTAATTACGGGAAAGAACGTGAGAGTCGGTCAAAAGATTGTCGCCTTGCGCGAAAAGGGACTCCGCGCCAATGGTGGATCCAGCATGCGCAAAGCATTCAGTATGTGTTTCGGTGACAACTGGTATATCCAAGAGGCTGCTCGTCCGTATATCGAGCTGGCGGCGACCCCATCAGTTCTTTACGACAAATTTTTGGTGCACATGAATGGCTGGTCTTCGCCTGACCTGACGCCAATCGTGAAGTCATCGCTTATCGTTCATCTAACAGGTGGGTCGTTCCGGGGGAAATTCTGGGAAGATTTTCTCAAGCGGCATGGCTTCTCAGCTGTACTTGACGACCTTTACGATCCGCCGGAAATTATGCAATTGGGCGGCGAATGGCGCGGTTTCAAATCGTCCGGTTTTTACGATACCTTCCACGGTGGTCAGGGTGTGATCGTAGTGATGGACAAGGAAGACGTTGGCGGATACATCCGCCTGGCAGCGGAAGCCGGTCATGAGGCGAAGGAATGTGGCATGATCACGAGTAACGCCGGCAAACCTCAGCTTATCATTGAATCCAAATTCAAGAAGGGGGAGACGGTAACAATCGGCGGAAAGTAAGCCGGTTTGGTAATACGCTCGGTTTTGGCTGGTGGCAACATCATCAGTCGGGACCGAGCGGTTTTTTAATCTCAATTAGGGTCTAATTCCCCGCCGCTTGCGGCGAGTATCAAAGACAAATTTGTCAAAGATACCTCGCGGCTTGCCGCGAGGAGTATTCATTCTCTCTTAGGGTATAATTCCCCGCGGCTTGCCGCGGATGATATATACTGAGAGCATGAGCATCTACATCCACAAAAGTCACAATGTCAGCGTTCTCATCTATCACCTCATCTGTCCGACCAAATATCGCAAGGTAGTGATGACCGAGAAAGTGGACATGGTTCTGAAAGAGACGTGTTTAGCTCTCTCCAATCGGTACCAAATCCATTTTCTTGAAATAGGCGCAGACCAAGACCATGTCCATTTTCTCATCCAATCAATCCCTACCTATACTCCGACAAAGATCGCTCGTGTGGTGAAAAGCATCACAGCGCGAGAAATCTTTGCCCGAGTGCCAGAGGTGAAGCAAGAACTCTGGGGCGGAGAATTTTGGTCGGACGGCTACTACATTTCCACCATCGGAAAACATGGGAGTGAAAAGGCTGTAACGACCTATGTTAAGAATCAGGGTAAAGAACAGGAGTACATCAAATTTCACCAAGGACAGCTCGCGTTGTTGTAATACCTCGCGGCTTGCCGCGAGGATTATTTATATCACCTCAGTGTAACTGTCCAGTAAAAATCCAATACTATGCCAGAAAAAGATGCTGCAAAAAGATCCGCACAACGCGCTATTGATGCGAAACTCTATGATCGTGTGGCTGGGAGTCCTCTCGTAAAAGTGTTTGAACAGACAATATCTCAGCGATTAGGTGATGTTCCGGTATTAGCCATCAATGGTAATACAGGTGCTCTCATTACTGCGCTGAAGACGCTTGGTATCGGCTCTGGTGGTGAAGTCATCGTGCCGGCATTCTGTTCTCCCATTACCATTTCCTCTATACTGTCTGTTGGCGCGATACCGGTATTCGTGGATATCCGTTTGCGTGATTATGCCATTGATCCTGCTAAGATTGAAAAAAAAATAACAGAGCGCACGAAGGCCATAATGGTAGTGCATCTTTTCGGTCAGCCAGCGCTTGGTATGGGTGAAATTCTCAGGATTGCAAAAAAGAAGCCACTGCCAGTCATCGAGAATGCAGCCCAGGCCTTCGGAGCAAAAATAAAAATTGATGGAAAGCAAAGGTTGGTCGGAACACTGGGGGATATCGGTTGCTTTACTTTTTTTCCGAAAAAACCGTATATAAATGAAAGAGGTGTGAGTGTCGTGACTTTTCAGAGTAAAGAAAAACTCTATGCAATAGCAAGAAAGCTGCGGGTAAGGATGACAAACGGCATGCCCAGAGAGACTGAAATAACAGCTATTCTCACAAGATTGAAATCTTTTGATCAATGGCTAGAACAGCGAAGAGAGTTAGCGGGGTATTTTACGCAGCAATTGAGGGGAATCCAAGGTATTATTTTGCCGGAAAGTCACCCGGAGACAGAAAATTCCTGGTATCGTTATGCCATTCGAGCGGGGAAGCGCGAAGCGCTCCTGGAACATCTTTCTCGAGTGGCGCCTGTTGGCCATCATCCGCATCCAGCAGCTCGCTTCTTCGCTTTTGAAAAAGGACACGCTTCTGATGATTTCCCAATAAGCAAGCAAGTGGCATCTGAAATAATTTTCTTGCCAATATCTTTTGAAACTTCTCTAGAAGATGCAACCCAGGTTACACAGTCGATAAGAACATTCTTTCAGAAATGAATGCTAGTTTGCTACAATTGTCATTAATCTAACGTCATGTTAAAAGCTATATTACTCAAAAGAGGGCTGAGGAGCGATCGATTTTTGACGCGCCCTTTCTTGAAACTCCCTTTTTTAAGAAGTTTCATTGTTGCACTGGACGCTTACGCCCTGCTTCAAAGCCAGTATTGGCCGAGCGAGGATATCAGGGCTTTACAGCTGGAAAGGATACGAGATATACTCATACACGCTAAGAAAAAAATTCCCTTTTGGCGCGACAAGCTGGCTGTTGTAAAAATTCGTCCGGAGGTATCATTCGATTGGGATGATTTTTTACGCATACCTATAACGCATAAGACTGATTTCAAAGATAAGCCAGTAGCCTATTTCACAGATCGAGATCTTTTTGCCCAAGATCATATCACCAACACGACTTCGGGATCCACGGCCGAGCCGATGGTTTTCTTTCAAGACCGTTATTATGAGACCCGCAGCCTTGCTATCAGCAGAAGAATACTCAGAACTGTTTCTCGAAGTACATTACTGCCGGTAATCCAAGTGCGGGCGCGCAATCGGCGCGGCTTCGACAACAATGAAAGCCTGTGGTTTTTCGCGTATAATCATAACCACCTCAAATATAGGATAGACACTCTTTATCAGTTAGCCAAAAGCTTGGGAAAACCATTCGTTCTGTATGGTTTCTCTTCCTATCTTATAGAAATTGCTCGGCTCTGCAGTGAGCGGCAGGTACCGCTACGTCCCGTTGCTGTTATCGCCACCGGAGAGGGATTGCAGCCTGGGCAAAAAGAATATATAGAATCCCGTCTCGGAGCGGAAGTATACAATTGTTACACGACTACCGAACTGGGATGGTTGGCGTGAAAGGCATAATCTGCATATCAATTCAGAATTTGCCTATGTAGAGATCGTTGATAAAGGTGGAGCGCCGCTTGAAAATGGCAAACAAGGGAGGGTCATCGTAACGACGTTTGATAACAAGATAATGCCCTTCATCCGCTATGATACGGGCGACCTGGGAACCATCTCTATGGAATTATGCGTCTGCGGCAGAACGCTCCTGCAACTGAAAATTTTTGGCAGACAGGTGGACATGATCATGCTTCCTGACAATCGAACAGTCCCCTCCTTAGATATTCTGGGTGTTTTTGAAAAACGCCATCAATTGATCCGTCAATACCAACTCATTCAGAAGAGTTTGGATGAATTCTTGGTTAAGATTATCCCCGAAGGAGACACCATCGAAAATGATCAGCTGGTAGTAATCGCCAATCATCTGTGCAGAAATTTACATTCCGGCATCAAAGTTGAATTTGAAATCGTAAAAGAAATACCGTCAACAACCAGTGGAAAAAAAATCTACTTTAAATCATTGATTAATTCTTCCAACCTTTCTGAAGATGTTCCAAAACCTTAGACTAGAAATCTGGAAAAATATCCACAGCCTTCCCTTAGGTTTTATTCGATTTTGGCAACTCCGGGCGCTCCAGAGCCTTGCCAGGCATGCTTATCTGCATACCGGGCTGTATCATGATCTTTGGGACAAGAATGGCATCGGGCCGAGTCAGCTCAAACACCTCTCTGATTTACAGCGTTTTCCGGTTATCAATAAGAAAACATTCTTGAACGCTCCGGTAGAATCATATATCGGACTGATAAAGCAGCAATTTTATATCTGGCGCTATACTTCAGGCACCGGTGGGCAGCCATTTCCTTTCACGTCTATTAATGGGATACACTCTCCTTACGCCAACTTCCTTAGATACCGTTTTTTGTACTGGGAGAGGATCCCACCATCTATCATCCAAAAAAAAATGCCGATGGTAAGAATATCATCAGCAGAAATAAAAAGAATTACTTATCAGGCTAATATAGATATTCCTCTCACCGAATTTCTGACAAATCCAAAAAAAATAATAAAGGAGTTAGTTCATTTGCAGCCTATTGTTATAGAATCATACCCTTCTGTATTGGTAGAAATCGCTCAGGCGGCTATCGAATTTTCTCAGTTTCAAAAGCTCGGTATCCAATATGCGATCTCTTACGGGGAAAACCTGAAGTCATGGCAGAGAAAATTTATCGAAGATACATTAGAATGTGAGGTAATTGACCGTTATGGCATAGCGGAAACCGGAGTAATCGCCACTGAATGTAGATACCACGATAGTTTTCACCTCAATACCGAATCGTTTATTCTTGAAATTGTTGATACCAACGGCGCTTCTCTACCTTCTGGGAAAACCGGAAGAATAATCATCACCGATTTGCGGAATTATGTGATGCCCTTCATTCGCTATGATATTGGCGATCAGGGAAGATTCTTGCCTGGGCACTGCCCTTGCGGCCTCGAAGGTGAGCGGTTTGTGGTTAATGGTAGAGAAGGAGAATTTCTTGCCTTGGGATCCGCGAAAGTTCATCATCTAGAATTTGATAAAGTAATGGATAGTTTCTCCGGCGCTATCATACAGTACCAAGTAGCGAAGATTGATGAACATGCCGTTACACTTTTCATCATTTGCGGCCCAGCTATGACGGAGTTTATTCTCAACCATATCCGGGAAAAGATGCAAGCTCTTATCGGCACGGATTGTCGCTTGAATATTGAATTTGTGACTAAAATCAAGAGGGCTCCACGAGGGAAGTGCCAGACTTTGATCAGCACATAGTATATGCAAACTGAAAAAACATAATCCAGTATTTCTCTTATTCAGACTTCAACCAAAGGCGAGGTGTATAGATGCCGCACGTGCATGGTTTGAAAGTAATAATACCCTGATCTCCTGTATCGTAGCGGATGAAGGGCATATTATAGTTCAGCAGATCAGTAACAACCACCTTCCCATACTCACCTTCGGATAGCGGTTTGCCTGATTCATCTGTAATCTCCACGATAATTGATTCGCTGTTGATATGAAAACCATCATGTATGGAGCATTCTGTACCGATGACGCCGATTTCCTCAAGCACATACTGATCATATATTGCACAGCCAAGCTGCTCGCTCACAAAAGACCGTACCGAGGGTGTGAGTTCTCCCCCACTTGAAAGGATGTAACGTGGCGTAAGTGGCGGAAGAGTTTTGTCGTCTTCAAGCATTTTAGCAAGATCAAACAAAACTAAAGGATATGCAATGAGCACCTCTGGCTTGAATTCTGCCAGTCGTGAGCAGACCTCCTTTGGATTTGTTTGAAAGTCTGAAAAAGGAATGCCAAGCCGAAAAGTGGAAGAAAAACGTTTCTGTTTGATACGAGCAATTCTTGTTGTGGCAATGTTTTTTTTGATACCACTATTCCACAACAAGAAACGGAAAGTTGCAAAACCAATATAGGGCAAATTGTCTATATATGGTTTGGCCAAAAGAAACCGGAAAGACTGTTCGCCCGTGTTCAATCTGGTTCTCCATTCTTGAACAAAATGACGGCTACTGTCGATATATTCCTCGGTCATCCTGCCAATATAGGTAGTTTTGCTCGTGAGCGGAATTTTCGAAAGATTCTCAAGTCCGCCTATGTGTTCTCCATCAATATGTGCCTTTAAAAAAATCTCGCGCCATAGGGGGACATTCAAAAAGGCGTGTCGCACAATCTGGCGAAAATGTTTTTCCTGCCACCGATAGATTGTCAATAAGGAGCGACGATGTATGGTGCAGAAATACGCAAACTGTATCCGTTCTCGTAAGCTACTATTCATGTATTCTTTTCAAATTTGTCAATAAAATAAAGAGCTTTCCCAGATGGACCTTCAGAGATAAATTCAACAAATTCCCACTCTATTTGCACGTCCGGGTGGATACAGGACCGGAATTGTTCTGTGAGATCACTGCATGCCTTTTGTTCATTGAAGCCAATTCTTTTAACAATGCGCATTACAAATGTGCGTTCACCAGTACGCACTATCTGAAACTGGCTAATGGTATCGTAATATGCATCAAGGAGAATAGAAAAATCTAGTAACGAAACCGTGTATTCATCTCCAATGTGCAAAAGTTTCATTTGTCTACCGTGGAATTCAAGGGTACGGAGCGTGCGTCCGCACGGACAGGGACTTTCACTGATGAGGCCAGTATCCCCGGTATCGTAGCGAATGAAAGGCATAACGTGATTTTCGAATCCTGTTACGATAAGACGTCCTTTTATCCCGGGAGGGAGCGATGTTCCATGATCGTCGACAATTTCGAAATATATCGATTCTTCAGTCATATGAAGACGATGGTGTTCGCATTCAAAGGCAAGCTGCCTCACCTCTTTCGCGCTATACACAGTCCGGATATCTACTCTGAGAATATCGCTTATTTCCATTTTCTGTGAATCACGTAACTCTTCCGCAATCGAAATGACACAGCGGAGAGGAAGTGATATCTGAAGATCTTTGCATACACGAGCAAGCTCTAACAACGAGGAACCGAGACTGTACAATATGACTCCATCTGGAAACGAGGAGAGAAGTTTTTCAAGATCTCGGATTCGATGACGGACGCTGTTATATCCTCGTAAAAAGAAAAAATAATACTTCGCATAATCAAAACCCATATGTGGGGCTCTCCGCATGAGCACTATAGGGAAACGTTTATCATCACCTACTGCCCGAAACATGCGTTCCTCTATCGCGGATGATCGCAGTTCGAATTGCGGGTCACGATAGACGTTCAGGGGTCTGCCGGTAGAACCGGAGGTGGAATATTGTCGGCTTTTCGGTAGCAGTTCCGGCACGGTGTATTCCGCGACGTTTCTATCCAGAAAATCTTTTTTTGAGAGGATGGGAATACGTGCGATATCGCTCTCGCGAAATGTGTTTGGATCAATACCAGCTTTCGCAAACCGTTCTTTCCAGAACGGGATTTGCGATGCGTATCTTACGGTTTCCGCGAAGCGCCTGAGACCCAGATTCTTGATTTTTTTGCGTGGCCAATACTGGCTTCTCGATAAGGCCCATGTATCCAAATAAAATGGAATTCTGCGGAAAGGCTCATGGAACAACAGCGGATTGACCCATATCCAGTCGCTTCGTATGTCTTTCCTGAGGATTATAGATTCAAAAAACATAAGATTGAAGGAGTAGTAAAACTTTCAAGAAAAGCAAATAATGTATAAGTACATAGTAAGTTAAAGAAAGCTTGCCGTCAAAATGAGTGCAGCTGATCTTGACAAGTTTTCATTTGCTTATTGACAATTGCTTCAATTTTACTCTCGGATAGTGTATACTAAAAGAAAAATATGTGTTTTAGAAGATTTATCATGCCTGTCGTAATTTTTGTGGCCTTGTCATTGACGCTTGTCGATACGCAAGCTGTTTTTGCGGCTGCCAATTCCGGGGATGATAAGCCGATTGAAAGGGCAAAATGGATGGTTTTTGATGAGACGCGCTCTACTATGTTTATTCTCAATAATGACGATACGCTGTCTGCTTATGATGCTGCGAATAACACATTTACACTTTCAAGAAAGTCATTTCCTGGCGTAAAAAATGCATACTCTATTCTCACCAGTCCGGATGGGGCTTTTATCGCTTTTTCTTCAATCGCCGGATACTCGAACCAGATATATATTTTTGAATTAGATGACGTTATAAATAGCCAATTGCCAGTCTCAAGGGCAGGGTACATATTGCCTGTGCCTACGGAAGGCAAGATAATTAGTAAATTCTCTCCAGACGGCAAGACCTTGATAGTTTCAGATGGGATAGGCAACATTCTCTTTCTTGATACGGAGAAGCCAAGACAAGAAAAGATGTCAATTGACGGAAGCGCGCCCGTCAAAATGGAGTTAGATAAATATGGGCGGTTGCTCGTTCTGAAAGAAGTATCAGGGGATCTTGATATAATTGATATTTTTGGGAATAAAGTTCTGGCTACAATATCGGTGGGGTCAAACTCAAAAGATGTCTTGTTCAATGAAGTGACTGACAAGATATATGTCTCCCATGCTGGGTTTAATGATGTCTATGTGATTGACGCTCAAACATTGACGGTCGTTGAAAAAATCAAGGTGGGGAGCGATCCGGTTGCGATGACCTATGATAAAAATACCGGAGATGTGTTTGTCGCCAATAATAGTGCTGGTACCATAAGTATCATCGCATCGGATTTTAGCGTCAGAACGATTGATTTTCATTCACCAGCTTACTATGAAAGTTCCCCAATGTCGCTTTTTTATTTGAATGCAGAGAAGAAATTATTCATTATCAATTCTTCCACCGCGAAACTTTTCGTGTATGATGTTGTTACAGACAAGATAATAAAAGAGGAAAAAACAAGCTTTTTTCCGTTAGCTATTTTCGGATCAGAAAAACTGGAAACAATTTTTGTGCGGCATATCAATACTGATTTCATATGGCAAATGGATGGTAGGACGCTGGATGTTCAGCGTATTCCAGATGTGAACGATGTAAATACGCTTTTCTTCTCCAAGCCGCAGGGTATTGCCGTTGATTCTGAATTGAACAGAATATATGTGAGTAACGTCGGAGATAACACCATAACTGTTATTGATGGAGAGACGCAAAAACCTATAACCAAAATAACTGTTAACGGATCTCCCCAAACAATAGGTTTTTTGTCAACAACAAAGAAATTGTATAGCGTTAGTCCAGTAGATGACACTCTTGCTGTTGTTGACACGGCACAAGAATCATACCCCGTCAAAATCATCCCCGTAGGGAAGCAACCACGTAGTATGGCTATTAATACAACAACTGGTCGTATTTATGTTTCCAGTGCCGCTGATTCAAGCGTAACCGTTATAGATGGGGCGTTGGATGAGGTTATAGCTACTGTTTCACTGCCAGCAGGCGGATTCCCCTTGGTTCTTTCAGCCAACACGGAACTCAATAAAGTATATGCTGTCGCTTATGGAAGTAACTATATTTCTGTTATCAACACAGATATCAATACGGTGGAGAAACAAATCACTGTTGGTCAGAACCCCATCTGGGTACGGTATATACCAGAATTGAATAGGATTTTTGTTTCCGTAGAAGGTGAAAAAAAGATAGTGATCATCAATCCGGAAAACAATGAAATTGTCCAAACGATAAACACAGATACTTCTGGCAAGCCGTATCACATATTTTTTGCTTCGAAAACTAAATATGTTTATATAAACCTCAGAAATAGCGAGAAGGTGATAGTATTAGCTCAAGATAAGGATGCTTCTTCTTTCAGGATTATTAGAGAAGCCGTCATCCCTTTTTTGGGCGAGACTGATGCGAGGCCATATAATATGGTTGCGGTGAACAAAAAAACCAGCCTCAGTTATTTTACTTCTGGCAACAAAAATAATGTCGTCATTACCAGGAATGAGCTTGATAAAGAAGGGGTACTGGATCCTGTTTGGTATGCGACAATTAATGCCGATGGGAGCGTGATATATTCTGATGAGGCAAAAGAAGCAGTGCCAGTACAAGAAGAAAAGAAGATTTCATTTGTCACTTTGTCAAACATAATTAAACTGCTCGTACTGGGTTTTGTCATAGCTATTATAGGCATCGTAATTTCTATGAGAAGGAGATCTCTGCGGAATAATATTTCATCAAGTCTATAGAAAATTTGCAATAGGATTTTTATTTCGTCGTTTGTTAAGACAATTCATAAACCGCCTTCTGTTTATATTGAATGGTGGTTTTTGATTATTACACCCTCAAATTTCCCAGTGTTTCAATTTATGAGAATGGAAACGGTAAAATACGACGTATGATATTGTGATACACTATACTCTGAAAAGGAAAGTTATCTGGAAAATGATAAATTATGCAGGAGCGGTAACGGCAAGAGACAGTTTTCTTTGTTGATAAAGTGAGTATGGTCGAAACACTCAATAATAAAAAAATCTATTTTCTATTATTTATTGTTCTTGTTGTCTCTACTTTCATACTAACAGGAGATAAAGAGTATAATTTTTGCAAAGATGGAAATTCCCCGGTGAAGCTTACGATGGTTGGTGATCTTATCATTGTCGATTCCGGAGCGGTTTGGCAGCAGATAGTTAAGGACAATTATTCTCTGGATATCGTTGGAGACTACTTTAGTATATTCGAAGAAAGCGATTTTGTATTCGCAAATTTTGAAGGAATCATTTCAGAGCAAAGAGAGGCAAGAGAAAAAGGCCTGCCAGCTCTTTTTTCACTACAGACCAAGCCAGAAATAGTCAGATTTTTAGAAAATTTTGGCAATATTACTTTGTCATTTGCCAACAATCATAGTGCTGACTATGGTCAGGGCGGTATCAACGATACTCTCAGTCTTTTGCCAAAGGATGGTGTGGAATATATAGGCATTGGTAGCAACAAAGAGAGGGCACTGGCACCCCATATCGTAGAAAAATCTGGGGTACGGATTGCCTTTGTTGCTCTTACGGACCTTTTACCAGAGGCGCACTATGCTTCCTCCGCGAACGCAGGGGTGGCTCAACTTACGGCCGAAAATCTCGGTAAGGCAATTGAAGCGGCGAAAAAGTCCGCGAACTTTGTGGTGGTTTCACTCCATACCGCCGAAAGAGAAGGCACCTCTTTTTCGTTTTGGCCGGACGCACATCAGGTATTGTTTTCTCGTATGGCAATAGACGATGGCGCTGATTTAGTGGTCGGCCATCATCCCCATGGCTTGCAATTATCCGAAACGTATCGTGGCAAATCGATATTCTATAGCCTCGGCGCTTTCTTATATAATCCTTCCATATCAAAACGCTATCCACCTGGCCACCGTCTCTTCGATGCAACTCAATTAAAAGGGGGTGGAGTGCTTGATTTGAAAATTTGTAAAGGCTATATAAGTCACTTCGATTTGTTCCCGACAAAAGTAGTGTCTCGTAAAGAAAATTTAATGGTGGTACCGTCTTTTTCTCCCGCATGGCTTTCGGCCATATTCCCGCATCTGAGTCATTCGGCCTTAAATGCCCGCGAGGTTCTATCAAACAGCTTATCAAAAATCAAAACTCTGTATGTCAAGACATTTTAAAGCCGCCCCATTCAATTTTTCTGAATTTTTGGGCGGCTTCTTTTGTTACTGACTTGCGAGTGGTCGGCTTGAGCGAGTCAACTGATACTCCCCAGTCGACCCGTCTTTGTAGTATTCGACACGAAGCGTGTCCCCGTGAAGCTTGTAAATCATTGTGGTGGCTCCTCCTCGTTTCGCGATCAGTTCTCCTGCGGAGAAACTGGCCATCAAGCTGAAATCAGTGGTAGGGAAGGTAAACAGAGTGATTTGGATATATGCATTATCCGCGTACACTGATTGTGATATTTTCATGGTCGCGCCCACCGACTTTCCATCCCGGCTCGAAGTTCCATCCCATGTTCCATAGAAGGCACTGACATCTTTCGGTATGGAGCTGCCGTTTGTCGCTGAATCGACATTGGTCCGTTTGGCCTTGGTGGTCTCGATTGTGGCGGTGGTCGCACAGCCCGCGAGGAACAAGCCATACAACATCATGATGAAAAAAACGGTTTTATGCAGATGGTTCATCTGGTTCATCGCCAATTTCCTTTTCTAAGTTGGGAAAGAAGTGTATTGCGAAGCCACTGTACAACAGTATATGTTTTCTGTCAACTCCGCGTACCTAGATTCAACAAGTAAGTGCAAACTGTAAGCTTCAGAGAATGGCACACATATTATCAACAATTGAATATTGAAGAGCGGGAAATCATTCAGACATTTTAAAACCGCTCTCACATAATCTCTTGTTGAGATTCTTTTGTGAAAGCGGCGTTTTTTGGTTCCTCCTTTGCTTTGCATCCCTTGATCGGAGCGCCTTTCTACACGCCCCTAATTCGGTGGCGAAACAGTGGATTTGCCCCCGATTGGGGCTGGAATCTTCTTGACGGAAACGAGCTGCAGCTTGTATAAGGCTGTATTATTGCTCGTCTTTATGTCATTGTAGCACAGAATTCCCACGGGAGGGATTGAACAGTAATAGTAAGTCTCCGTATAATTTCCATACCCCGAATACACTCCTGGAGGAATAACTTTGAGTCGAAATGTTGTTACGTACTTGAAAGCCGGGTATGTGACATCTTTCCCTTCGGTATCCTTTAACTTCAGGCTTTCGAAAGCAGTTATCTTTCCTTCGCGAATACGTTCCTTATCGTCCACGGTGTACTCTCCCTTGAAAGTTTTTCCTACTTCCATCGGAAAGACGAATCGAGGCGCACAGGGGGTATATGCGGTAGAGCCGCTTTGACAGATCCCCATGTCTGTCGTGTAAATTGTCTCACTCTCGTTACCATTTTGTTCACGCCGGGTGAATATGAGCCGATCACCACGCTGCTCCTTGAATGTCAGCGTATAGTCCTCTTTCACCACGCCGCTGTAAAAATCGGAGTTTTGGAATCTGAATTCCATGCGTTCAGCGCTCGTGCTGAACTGCGGCAAGCCGACTTCCGCTGCCACTGCTATGGATGAAAAAAACGCCAGCGTTGCCAAACAACCGATCAAGTTCCACGTATTCTTCATGGTCAATCTCCTTTGTTGTTAAACCAGTCGAATTAACCCGGGATGGGTTCTGGTGGCTCTATAGTGCCCTATCTTTTCGTTTTTGTCAAGGGCCCTTACTTAATTCTAATTTGAAGCGCAACATTCCTGTAAACAAAAGGCATCTGGTTTCAGGGTAAGATAATTATGTTGAGCACCTAACCATTGACGAAAACAAGCTACCCTTTTCAAAAACAATAACGGGTATTAAACCCCAGGGCAAGCCCTGGATCCAATCCCTCCGCGGCAAGCCGCGGGGTATTGACCCGATTTTACTCGCCTCGATTCGAGTCGAAGCGGGCCGGCACTGCGTTCGGAAACGAAAGTTTACTTTCGTTTCACTCATTTCGTTTGGTAATAAAAGGCGTAGCGGTCTGTCAGCTCGCCTCGATAACCCATTTTTTTCGCGCTCCCCGTATAATCCCGGAATGTGCCTGGTCAAGTAAATTACAAAATTACCGGGGAGACAAACCCGCTTCTTGAGACAAAATATTTGGAAACAACATATTCCCTTTCAAAACCGAGATCGGCAGAAAGTCTCTTGAGCTTTCTTTGATCTTTTTCCGTCCCCTTGAGTTTTATTTCAAAAGCTACTTTCTTGTCTACAATTGCGTCAATCTCCGCCGTATTACGTTTATTATAAAAATTCACTTTTCCATAGTGAGTCAATTGATTGACCACCGCGTTTTCAAACAGCTGGGAATCATTGACGCTCCCGATACTCTGCAGCAATCCAGTATCGCTGAAATATACTTTCCTCCCGCCAGCCACAGTTTTATCGATGCCTTTGGCATATCGGGGAAGCAATCGGATGATAAACGTGCCTTGCAAAAATTCCAAATACTGGTAGATTTTCGGACGATTGATGCCCAATTCGCTGGCCAGCCTGGTGACATCCAGCATTGATCCGATTCTCGGGACAAGAAGCAATAAAAGGTCTCTCAACTCTTGTATATCCTTATAATCAGAGAGGATTTTCAAGTCCTTTTCAAAAAAAGAGGCAAAGATATTCTTAAGAATCTGCTCTTTGGTCGTTTTCTTCTTTTCCAAGACTACTGCCGGAAAACCTCCGAAGCGCAAAAAGTTTTCATAATCGGTTTCAAATTTTTTGTGATAGAAAATGTCGTTGTGTTTGATGGCTTGCTCCAAACTACCAACGGCCGATTCTTCCTCTGAAACTTTCTCCTGAAAATAGAGGTATTCTCTGAAACTGAGCGGGTCCAGCTGAAAAAGAAATTTTCTTCCAGAAAGGGATTCAGGGAAAAGATTTTTCAAGTAGTAGTTGGAAGAACCGGTCACAATAAATTTGACGCGGTAATGATCAATGAGGTATTTTATAACTTTTGTGATTTCGGGAAAAATCTGAATCTCATCAATAAACACTGTCAATCTCTGGTTCTTGTTTTTTGCCGCCATCCCCTCCACCCGTTTATAGATAGTATTATAGTCGATATCTTCAAAAAGCTTCACTTCCAAGGGGTTCTCAAAATCAAACCATAATTTTGGTTTATCCTCAATGAAATCATAGATCTGACGCATCAGGGTAGTCTTCCCTACTTGCCGCATACCTGTGATTACCAACGCTTCTTTGTTGTCTAAATATTTCACTAAATCGCTGAACAAAGCTCTTTTTTTCATATTAAGTGTAATATATTTATTACAATTTTACGCTTTTATGTAATTATTATAGTACACTAATTTCAAACCGTCAAGCCCGACTCGGTTCCGAGTCTCACTGGCTGTGTATCTGCCCTAAGAACTCAAGCGTGAGTTTCACGGAGGCATTTTTGTCAGTATGGAGTAATTTCACGCGGTCTCCCACTTGCTCCTTGAGCGGTGTGAGAAACTCGTCACCCCATGATGGCGTGAATGTATTGACCCCTGAAAAATCGATCAGAATATCTTCGTTCTGGCCGGCTTGGCGGAGCGTAGGCAGGAAAGCGGCATAGGCCTCTTTCCCTGCTTGCCGCGAGACGAGAGTCGTTCCAAATTTTTTCAACTCAATCAACATATAATTTAGACAGGTTCTGAAAGTTTAAAATCGGATACATGCGATACATCCTTCCATTGATTGCTTCTGCAAGCTGATTCTCATTTTTTTGTCATGACGGAGGGTCGCTAACGCATTCCCTGAAGAAAAATCAATCGACAGAGGATATCTTTCTACGATGAGTCTTACCAGCTTCAGCCCGTTTCCGCGCGCTTCCGGTGCCCGTCCGGAAATTACTTCTGTAAAAGCCGTATGGAGAGCATCTCTATCCGTCGCGAGTTCCGATTTGACGCGCCGGAGCGTAGCGAGCACTCCCTGCCCCCTGTCCGCCAAAACAACCTGTTTCTTTCGCAAGTCATATCCATAGAAAACTCCGGGGATATCACGCCAATTGCCGAGATTGTGGTCAAAGGAGTTATTTCCAATCTCTCCGACCGCTGAAACGATAAGCGATGCCCAGGAAAGATCTTTGCGTGTTTCCAAAAGCTCTTTTTCCATCCGTATCAACCTGACTTGAAACACACCGCTATTCGGACAATAAAATTCGGCCTCCGGCTCAGCCCCAATTTGATCGGTTATCCAGCTCTTTGCCATCGAAAAAATATCCTTCCGAAAAAGTTCGACTTGATCCATGGAATAGTAACGATGGCCCCCGGAGGATTTTATAGCTGGGAAATACCCATTTCTATCCCAGCGCCGCAAAGTATCGACAGAAACTTCAAGCATTTCCGCTGCTTTTCTGATTGGTATGAGTTGGCTATCTTGCATAGCTTTATGGTAGCATACTATGCAAATCTATGCAAATAATCGCGAATATGAACTCATTTAACATTAATCCTGTTCTGTCATTCCGGGCTTGACCCGGAATCCAGTAGATGAGCCATAAGCATTAAGCTGGATTCCCGCCTGCGCGGGAATGACAAGCGGCTAAAGTTTTCGTGATATAAAGGCTTATAATAGAGACAAAAGAGAGATTAATTTAAATCACCTCTATCTATAAAGTGATAGAGTTAACCCTAATTAGATATTTGGATAAGAATTCTGAATATCTCCAGATGGCAGCCCGCTTCGATAAGCGAGAGCGTGGCGAGCCGGAGGCGCCTTACGGCTTTTACTTGCGGTAGGGGATAAAACGAAGTTGATATCTGACAGGGTTGACCCCGTTAGAACTCTGACTGGGATATATGATAAAAACAAACAGCTAAAGAGATCTAGGCGGTGAGTCTTCAGAGTCTTTTTGACAGACTTCTAACGGGGTTGACAAATGCAATTAACCTGCTCTTCAAAAAATCTCGCTTATTGGATTCGAAAAGTTACGCACATAGAGGCTATTTGCCTAAGCAAGCCTTTTTGTCTATACTTATGGAAGAATCTAATTTATTTAAGCAAGGGGTAACTTTTATTATGCCATCTGAAAAACCATCGTTCGCGCGTTTCGGAGGAAATATGAATTTTGTCAGCCCTGGAAACAGTGTGCCGCAAGGTACAGCTGAGCCGCAGCCAAGTGCGGCTGTAGCGCTCGGAGGAAAAACTTCCAAGACGGCCGTCCTTTTTGAGGCGGTGATTTCTGTCAGTTTGGTGGCGCTCTTTTTCGGGTTGCCGCTGTTTTTTACCGGGATAACGTTTCAGGGAATCGCTTTTGAGAAACAGATCTATTTTTATTTCTGGCTCTTGATCGGCGTGGTGGCGTGGGCGTCCAAGGGTGTCGTCACCGGTGAGATGCGGATCCGCCGGACACCGCTCGATATCCCGATAGCCTTGTTCTGGTTGTTCTATATTGTGACAGCGATTTTTTCTGTCGATCGCTGGCACAGCTTCTG
>Ga0209431_10001867_pt1 | contig 17256 bp, 14 predicted proteins | sample RifCSP13_3_FD_184021 | JGI IMG/M metagenome (GOLD analysis project Ga0209431, IMG submission 184021) | Soil microbial communities from Rifle, Colorado - Rifle CSP2_sed 13_3 (SPAdes) (version 2) | ecosystem: Environmental > Terrestrial > Deep subsurface > Rock core/Sediment | place: Rifle...
TAGGAGATTGGCCATGCGGCGCGGGAGTAACCTTTTGATGATCGCTTTTGCATCCTCCGCAGCCAAACGTTTTAAGGTGTGACCCACATCCAAGAGGAACGGCACCGGATCCCCTATGGACCAGAGCACTGCCCGCGTGCGAGGCTTGAAATCAGTTAGAAATCGAACCAGCTCTTTCCACCGCGACGGCCGGGGAAACCCCACGCTTATGGGGTCTTTGAAGAGACTATGTAGTCGGAGTATGTCACCGGCGATCCACCGCGCGCGCATCCCAACGTGGTACCTAGAAGGTACCTGGGGCTTTTCCCCATGGGCGAGCTGCCACTCGTAGAACGGGAAGTCGATGCCCGCATGAACGGCCAACGCCAGCGATCCCCAGTACCGACCGTTGACCTCCAGTAGCGCCGCTGTCCCGTCGCAACGATTGTGTCGATACTCTACCATCGCAATGCCTTCCCATCCGACATCCCGAAGCAGAGTCAAGGACCATTGCCTCAGCACGGGATCCAGTTCTTCCGAACTTGTCATGACGCTCATCCCCTGCATCTCCTTCAGCCGTCGATCTTGAAACATGGCAATGGGTTCCCCTTTGTGGATGAGCGTACCGATCGCCACACCTTCACCAGGGCAGTATTCCTGAAGCACGTTTCCCAAACCGAAATCGGCATCAGCAAGAAACGCAGCCTTCAGTCCTTCGAAAGTTTGAAAATAACGGACTTTGAAAGTGTGTGTGCCTATATCCATCTTGCTCCGCGGTTTGGCGATCACTGGGAATCGAAGGGTGGTGCGAAGACTCTCTAGTTCAGCAGAGTTTGACACAAGATAGGTGATCGGTATGTTGACCCCGCACCGCTTAGCGATGTCGAAAGTAAGGGGTTTTTCCACAACCCGCTTCACAATGTGCGGGGGTGGACAGGCGACGTGAAGCAATGTGCTCAGGTACTCGTAATGCTGTGTAAGCGCAATCAGGGCGCTGTCGCTGGATGGTATGAGCATGTCGAACTTTTCGGAACGAATCAGGGCGGACAGGGCTGCGATGAATTCATCCGGTCTGTGTTGGTGGCTGGGAAGGCGCACGAATCGTCGAATGGCCCGAGATGAAAGCCTCGGACCTTTGAGTGAGGACGTCGCGATGGTAACTGGTATGCCACGACGGTGGAGCGAACGGGCAATCGTGAGCGCAAAATGTGGCTGGGCGCCCAGTACCAAAACTGGTCGAGTTATCGGACCTGACCCCAATGGGCAACTCGGATCTCGTAATATCTGGGTAGCAAAACCTTCACACATGCCACATAGGCCAGCAACCGTTCCAAGGCTCCCCTCTACTTCACTCCCCCGGAATCGGAGCTTGGCTTGAATCGCATTAACCTGTATGATGCTGGTCTAAATATGTTTCTGAAGGAGAATCGGCAAATCAGCCTGAAATATTCTCTTGTTAGTGAAAACAGTTCGACGACAGCCGGATAAGGGTCTTGGAGATCGAGCATCTCAGACTGCACTCCGGGACCGAAATCTCTTAAGAAATTCCAAAGAGCTTTCGCTTTCCGGGGTAGTGCGTCGAGATAATCCGGGTTATCTCCTTGCCAATGCTTCATCAATGCCCACAGATCACCCGCAAGATAGCGATTCCTCTTGCCGAGTGGATAATTCGCAGGTATCTTTTCCTTTACCCCGTCCCTTACGTACCGATAAAAAGCATACGGAAAATTCAGGCCCAGCATGGTGGCACCGGCTATCGTGGACAAGAGTCGTCCATTCACTTCCATGAGAACCTTCTTTCCGGTCCTTTCATCAACCCTGTATTCGACTCCGGCGAGGCCCTCCCACTTCATGGCTCGCAAGAGCCGCAGCGACCATCCCAGGAGATCGGGATCAACAGGAACAGTCAGGTGAAGACAGGTCACCCCGCCCGTCAGGGGATACTCCCGAACTCCTTTATATTGATAGAGGCCCAAAAGTTCATCCTCTACAAACAAGACTCCCAGCTGAACCTTAACACCCGGACAGTATTCCTGCAGGACGGGATAGATTCCCTTCTGAGCAAAAGGTTGAAGGCGTTTAATCAAATCTTCCCGGTCCTTTGCATAAGTCACTTTGAATTCGAACCTCTCTATCACCCTATCGAAGCAAGGGTGGGCACGAGGCTTCATGACGACCGGGTAGCCTATTCCTTCGGCAAAGGCGAGAGCTTCTTCCAAGGAGTTAGCGAAACAAGTTCTTGGGATAGGAACTCCGAGTTCTTTGGCAAGGGTTAGTGTTTGTTTTTTGTCAAGAGCGATGTGAAGTGGTTCCCTTGGCGCTATAGCTAACCGAGTCAAACCTTCAAATTCCTCCCGAAACTCATCGAGAGCAATAACAGTTGACTCGACGGTGGGGAAAACGACGGGAATACGATGTTTCTTCACCACTTGCAGGATGGTATCGACAAAACCATTTTTGTCAGCGAATGGCGAAGGATACTGGCACAACTCCTTAGTATAACGGGAGAAAAAACCGACACTGTTTCGCTCCTGACCCGTCGCAAAAATTTCGAGCCCCTTTCGGCCGAGAGCCCGAATGACAGCCAGGCCCTGCCGCTGATCCGCTCCTGTAACCAATACATCCATCTTCTTGACAATCCTTTTTCAGCGGGGTTTCGGACGTCTTCAGTAGAGTCGGTCGCTCGCCGATCTGCGGCTAGCCAAGGGCACCACACGCGACTTCCTTGCTCGTTGACCATGCCATAAGACGCCGCTTGCTCGTCGGCAGGAAAGCCAACTCGGATGTGGAGACCGAGATAGAATCTTCAGTTGGAGACAATCGGACGATCTTTTATCAAGCAGGGGGGTCCTTCTCCATGTAGTGATATCGAGAAGAGGGGCGAATACACAGCCCGTTTAGCCTGGAGCTGAGGTCTGGAGTGCCCTTCGAAGGATCTTGCCTGTCGAAGCTTTGGGTAGCTGGGTTCGGAACTCGACGATGCTGGGGACCTTGAAGTCGGCAATCTTCCCGCGACAAAACTCGATGATCTCGCGTTCCTCGCAGGGCTTGCTTGGGACGATGACAGCTTTAATCTTTTGATCCCCGTATTCGGTGTCAACGCCCACAACGACTACCTCCCGGACTTTTGGATGTTTCTGAATGAGTTCCTCGACTTCGTAGGGATTCACCTTGTACCCGCCGCGGTTGATGAACAGTGACTTGCGACCTATTAGGTAAATTCGCCCCGTGTCGTCTCTGCGGCCGATATCCCCCGTAAAGAAGTAGCCGTTGCAGAACGCGGCCTTGCTCTCTCTTAACAAGCCCGGATACTCCTTAGCCGCGGCGGGACTGCTGATTCCGATTTCCCCAACCTCCCCTGGCGCCAGCATGTGGCGATCTTCGGAGAAGATCTCCACGTCTATCCCCTCAAGGGGAGTTCCCACGGAGTGCAAGGAGTCCTCGAGGGAGGGGCTCAGGTTGACAGAGATCGTTCCGGTCTCAGTGGTCCCGTAGAGCTGCCGCACATGGATACCATACCGCTCATAGAAGCGCCGGCTGATCTCCGGGGGCAGGGGTGCGCTGGAGCTGATGCAGAGCCGGAGCGAGGAGAAATCCACGGGCCGCGTCCACCGGGTTTCAGCCTGCATCGCGAACATGAAGGGGACGCCCACGAACACTGTGACGGCGTGTTCCTGGATTATCCGGCCGACAGAGCGGCGCTCGAAATGCCGAACAGGGATGAGGGTAGCGCCGGAGAGCACCGAAGCAATCATGCTCCGCATCAGGCCGTTGGTATGCGAGAATGCCACGGCCCCGAGGACGCGATCCGACGGCGATAACCGAAGCGCCGCTATGAGGCGGTCTGTCTCGTAGAGAAGGTTGAAGTGGCTTCTCTCGATCCGTTTAGGGCGACCTGTGCTCCCGGAGGAGTACAGATAAACTGCCGGCCCATGGGGCACTGCCCGTTCGGGAGGCCAGGGCTTCGCCGGTATCCTTTCCTCCAAGGCCTCACTTGGATGCCTTGGCTCCTTCAGGAGAATCACGGAGTCCTCACCCAGTCCGACGGAGGAGCGGAGCGCCCCCACACAACGGTCACGCATTTCTGGGACCGTCAGGACCAAAGACACCTTAGCGTCCCCCAGGACGGAGGCGATCTCAGGCTCCTGAAGCGAGGGGTTGAGCGGCAATACGATTCCTCCCATGTGCGTTACTGCGAAAAACGAGCTGACAAACGCGGCTCCATTCGGAAGCACTAAGGCGACACGGGTACCCAGGCCGACGCCAGTCTCCCCAAGGAGTGCCGTAACAGCGTGGACTGCTCCTACGAGCCAGCGGTAGCTAAAGACGTGCCCATGTTCGATGATCGCAGGGTGGTCCAGGAACTTCTGAGCCGTAGTTTCGAGCATCGAAGAGAGAGTCCTCATCTCAATCGTCTTCTTTTCGCTGCATTGCCGTCCCGTTTTGACCAAGCTTCTGCTGGACGGCCCGGAACAGTGATCCGAAGGTTTCCACACTGGCACTGACCTCCTCGGCCTCGAAGAAAATGTCGAACTCATTTTCCAGTCGGACGACAAGTGACACCACGTCGAGGGAATCGAGTCCCAGGCCCTTACCATAGAGCGGGATGTCTTCACGCACATGTGCCATGCCCAGTGGGTAGCTTAACTGGTCCACCAGGATTTTCTTGAGTCGTTCCTTGACGATATCGGAGGTCATCGTCTTTCTAAGCTTGCCCCTCGGACGCTGGAGTGCCCTGCTGCGACTTCAGATAATGACGAAATAACCCTAGCGTGTAATAGCGTTGATAGGCGTCTATATACTGCTGGATTCGGACAAGAGACAACGGCACCCTGCCGACTTTTGCGGTCCTGAGGGGCCCTTCCCGGGCCATTCGGACGAGCACGATCTTGGGATCGCAGGCAAGGTTCGGATTATGTGCCTTCGTGAGGATGACATACTCCTTCCCGTCCTTCCCGATCGCCCGCACTTTCGTCAGCCGGTCATTGTAAATGGGATAGGGTATCTTCTCCTGGATAATGTGGTCAGCGAAGTGGCGCAATGTCATGTGGTCGAAGTAACCGATGCTGAGGATAAAGGCGTTACACTCGAACAGCTTCCGGAAGGGTGAATGCTCGTCAAAGGGAGTCTCGGAACGCTCGTGGCCCTCGGTCAGCCACTGCGCCGCCGCACCGCGGGCGGCCACCGGATGTGTCGGATGGATGCTTCGCTCTGTTCCAGGCATCCGCCTGAAGATCTCGGTCAAGATACCCGATTGGGATGGAGTGCGGCGCCAGTCGAACAACGGGTGCTGGTCAAGATACTCCTGGGATAGGCCACTCATGGGATAAGTTGGCATTGCTATCGTCCCGGAGTCACCCACTGTTTGACAGAGCATACCTATGATCTCGAGCGGCGTGGCCCGAATCGAGCGCATTTGATCGTAGGAACTCCGGACATACACGATGTCTCCGGCTCCGATGCCGAGATCATGCAGAGTCCCTCGCAGTGCAGCCTTATCCACGGAAAACAGCTTGTCGCGGTAAAAGAGAAGCGTATTCCGGCTCTTCCTTAGCCTCACCACGACGGACGGCGGTAAGATCCGTTTAACATCACCGAGGAAACTCATATCTATGACAGCCCTCGTTGCTGGAACCAATGGGATTTGCAAGTTTCAATCCTTTCTCCCCACCGTTAGCAACCGGGTGATCGTTCCGAGCTTGTTTCGAACTTTACTGCCCAGGAACAATTCAGCAGATTCCAGTCTCACCGGACTGGCCCCGAAGCCAGCCTTGAATCGCTCCAAACCTAGGTTATCCTGATCCACGCCACCGAGGTTGAATACCTGCTTGCCCTCCGCCTGTAAGGTGTTGCCGATCTCATGTACCAGGAAATGGGAAGCGCCGCAGGCCATACCCTCGGAGCTCGTCCCGGCTGAATGGTAATAGGCGCCCTTCGCAGCCATCAGGATCAGAACAGAGGATAATACCTTCCCGTCGAGGACCGCCTGGAAGAGCTGACCTGCCTCGCTTTGAATCATCGCGAGCAAGTTCAATGTCTCAAAATCCTCTGGAACAGATTCACCTCGATTTCTCCGCCTCAACATCGATTCCCGGATCAGACCGATATGCTGTTGGCAGGCTTCGTGATCGACGGCGCGTCGAACGCGCAGCCCTGCTTTCCGGGCGTTTTTGTTGTTCCGCATGTGGTTTGATGAAAGGCGATCCCACAGGCCAGGCTTTTCAAGCTCGAGCACATATTCGCATCGGACGCGTCGCCGGATTTCACCGGGTAGCCTGGGTATGGTAGTACTCGAAGAGGCGAAACTATTTATCTCTAATTGCGAGATCCTGGCCTCGCGACAAAATTGTAGCAGTCCTTCCCAAAACTTATTAGAATCTGGCAGTATGGGAAGCGAAGTAATTTCTAGTGATCGGTTCAGGCGTCCCGATTTCGCGAACGATGTACAGCCTGATACAATTCGACCATCCTGACGTAAAGCCAACACCCAGGGCTGGAAACCCAACGCACGTTTGAATTCGATGTAATTTGGCATATAAAAGGGATTGGTTGGCTCGAGGGCGGCTACTTTCGTGCACAGCTCGAGTGAAGGATCGGGTTCGGCGAAGAATTCAAAATGCATTACTCTCTAACTCTCGTATGGTTTTTTCTAGTAGGTTCGCATCGATGAAGAACTTACACCCCCAACTCAGGTACTCGTAAGCGCGATATCCAACATAAACAGGGAATGAGCCTTTGATCGCGCCACGAGTTTCGGGTGGCCCATCGATCCTCATGGTACGGCGAACGTATCGATTGACGACATAGCCGGCGTCCCGATACTTGACCTCTCGAGTGTACTGGTACAGCATAAGCCAACAGTGGGCGATCTGAACACTTCCGGTGAGGCAAGCCCAACGAACTGCCGGGCGCCAATTTGCATACAGGCGCCCGGCCAAAAAGCCGTCATCCCGCAACGCTGTCAGCAGCCCGTCGCCGGTCCTAACCGCGGCTTGCAAGAGAGAGGGGTCATCCGTGAATCGATAGGCCTCTACGACACCACGTAACGCATAACCCAGTGTGTGCGTCAACGGCTTAGATGGATCCGTAAGACAGCATTTATCAAACCACCCATTCTCGCGTTGCAAAGAGAGTGCCCACTGCACATTGGCCAAGGCGGCGTCAGCGTAGGGCTTGTCAGGCTCGATGCGGGCCGCTTCTAACAGGCCCCAGGCGACGTGGGTTTCATAGGCCTTTTCCCCTGGTGCAGCGAAAGGAGTAGGGTATTTGCGCCAACAGCCGTCAGGGTCTTGAGTTTCAACTAACCAGTCTGCTGCGCGGCACATCGCACGCCGGTAATCTCCTCCGAACTCCCGCACCCCAGCAGCCAACCCGAGCAGAATCTGACTTGTGTTAAAAGTCACAGGAACTAATGGTTTGGAGTCGACCAAGCCACCCTGAAAGGCGCCGTCCAAAGACTGAATGGACACTAGCCAATCCAGCATCTGTCTTGCGCGTTGGCGCAGGGCTTCGTCGTTATACAATCTCGCGCACGCGAGAATCGTCGGCACGACATAGCCCGTGGCCTCCGGATACGAAGTACTCCAGCCTGTAAGCAAACTGAAGTGGCTTGCTACCCCACCGTCGTGAGAGGCAGAATTTTTTTGGGCACGGCACAGCCACCCCACGACTGCGTCAATTGCTCTTTTTATGCCGGGGTCTTCCGAAGGCAATCCTAGAAGATCCTTGCGGATTTCGCGGTTGCCAAACGCGGCAAAATTGTCGCGGTTCGCTGCGATGCCTAGCAGCTCTAGCATCCTCCTAAACATCTTGCCCAGCGAACCCGTTCTGTACCAAATTGCTCCGGTCAAAACCGCTCCAGATCACATAGAGGACAGCCTGCATTTTTCTCCCGTGCGATCTCTGCTGAGCATATCTCGTCCGCAGCCTCTTGGTCTCATTCAAGGACGAAATCGATCGCTTTCTCCGACACAGTTTCGTCGATCTTGCATCTCGAGAAGACGCGCCATTAGCAATCCGGTTCCATGAATAGCCATTGTAGGAACTCTTGGACAGACAATGGTATATTTGGCACAAGAGCAAGTCTGCAACGTGGGTCAATTGCGAGTCGTTTTCTCCCGTAAAATTGAGTCCAAAATTGCCTGAACTCGGTTACCGACATTCGTCCACTGGAACTCGCGCAGAACACGTGAACGGCCTTGTTGACCCAGACGGGCTGCAAGGTTACCATCGCACAGAAGTCGCGCGAGGCCATTTGCGATATCTTCTGCCTCCTCTGGATCCACGAGGAGTCCGGTAACGCCGTCCACAATGGCCTCAGGAATACCCCCCGAGCGGCCCCCGATAACCGGCTTGCCACATCCATTGGCCTCGAGAAAGACCAATCCAAAGCCCTCGACGTCGCAGGCTTCGAGCTGTTCGCGGCTTGGCATCACGAAGACATCGCTCAGCGCGTAGATGTCGGGCAATTCTTTATTGGGTATCTGTCCTGCAAAGATAACACGATCTTGGACTCCCATGGTCATGGCGAGCTTCTCTAGCTGCATGCGATAAGGCCCATCGCCAATAATAAGGTATGTGACCTCTGGGATGTGCCGGTGCAGCCTCGGGAGGGCCTGAATAACCATGTCTTGACCCTTGCGTGCTACGAGGCCGCCGACCGTCAAGATCACTCTATCCCTGTGTCGCGGTCCCAAAAGTTTTTGCCGCAGCTCCATTTTTGGGCGGAGTGGCCGGAAACGACCAACGTCGCATCCGGGATACACGACCTCGATGCGGTCCGAAGCAACCCCTGCTTTCCGAACGAGATCTGCCGTAAACTGACTGCATGCCAATACGCAGTCGGCTTGTTGCAAGGCGTGTCGTGGCTTTTGATACTTCTTTGCCCGCATGACATCCAATATTTCGTTGCCAAAGGCGTATACGACGTAGGGGAGTTTGAGCCACTTGCGTAACCAGAGCCCGAGATGGCCCTCGTAGGCGGTTGCGAGCTGGACCACTTGAGGCCGCTCTCGGGCCATAATCTGAGTGATGGTTATGGCCCAGCTTGCAGCCTGAATAGGTTTTGCTCGCACAAATGCAGCCGGTCGACGGTAGACTCTAGCCCCAAAATTATCGTTAAGCGCGGTTCCGTCCGCCGGGACCCCTGTAAGGCAGCAGACGCGGTCTCGGCCCAGGGTTGACGCTACGGCCCCCATAATTTCGGCAATACCCCCTGTCCGGGGTGGAAAGTAGAAACTACTGATAAGCAATGACTTCATCTTACACACTCATCAACGTCCGTACGCAAGCCTTACCCCTCAAGAACATTTCTGATAATAGCCGCCGAGTCATAGACCCATTTTGACAACTTTCCAAGACCGTCAATAACCGGGGTCGTAGGTTGCCAACCCAAATCGTTCATGGCCTTCCGGATGTCACAGACGAAAATTCGTTGGTCTCCTGCGCGCCAATCTTCGAAGCTGTACCTGATTTTCTTGCCCATAACTGTCTCCAGATATCCAATCAGCTCCAGAACCGAACAGGAGTTTGTTGGCCCACCACCAATATTGTAAATTTCACCCATTGCCTGATCGATCTGTTCAACTGCGGTTAGGTAACAGTCAACCAGATCGTTAACAAAGAGAAGATCTCTCACCTGCTTCCCATTGCCGTAAATCGTAATCGGCTTATCCAACGCAGTGGCAATCATAAACCATGCCACCCATCCTTGATCTTCAAAGCCAAATTGATGTGGCCCGTATATGCATGATTGACGAAACGAAATTGTTCGGAGACCATACGTGCGGGCATAATCTCGTACATATTGCTCAGCCGTACCTTTAGAACATCCATATGGAGTACGAAAGTCCACGGGTTCCCTTTCCGAAATACCGTACGGCATGTTTACCAAGTCATACCGCGTCTTCTTTTCGGAGAGTTTCAAATGGGAGAGTTCTCCGTAGACTTTGTTTGTTGATGCATTTAGAAGTATGGCGTTTGGAGCGCATTGGCGAATGGCCTCACACAGGTTAAACGTACCTGCCGCATTGACCTGAAAGTCATGCATAGGTTCCCTGATCGAATCGGTTACCGCAACCTGTGCTGCCAGGTGAAGTACAACGTCTGTATCTGGATGTTTATCGAAGATCTTCCTGAGAGAGTCAAGTTCCCGAACGTCCGCTGAAACAAAATCGAACTGGAACTCCTCTTGCAAAAGTTGAAGATTTTCGAGGACGCCGCGACGGGAAAGATTATCCAGTACTACCACTTGGTACCCTTCTTTTGTAAGCCGTCGTAGTACACTAGTGCCAATAAAACCAGCGCCCCCAGTAACGAGCCATTTCATATGGAAGGTCCTCCCTTCTTTTGTTTTCGGCAATAGTTAGCCAAGTCGGTGTCCACAGGTATACGCCTCGACTCAGCGGACCCTTTGGTTCTTCGACATCTCGCAATCGGAGTTCTTAATCTGGCTGGGCAAGTTGGAAAAAGAGAGGGGCTCATGGGGTCCGTTAGCGCCCCTGCACAAGCTGCGCTCAGACCCGTTGTGACACGAAGTGGGCCTTGCATCGGAATCCGTGAACGGGCCGTTGCGATCACCCGTGGGGTCCCGCCTGGGTGGTGGCTGAACAGGTTGTGTGGTCGGTGCGTATAGCACTCTTCCGATAGTGGAGGTCGTCGCTACTTCCAGAGGAATGCAGTGCAGCCTTATTCTCATGGAGGCGTCGCAGTGTTGTAGTCCACCGCTCCATCATCCGATCGAAACTGAATTCCCGTAATGCCACTTCCTGCCCGCGTGACGCGATCCGAGAAACCTCCGATCGGTCATTCACGAGTTGCGTGAGGAGCCGACTCAGCGCCGTGGGATCATCCTTCGGAAAGAGGGGCAAATCAGCCAAAGCTGCAATCTCCATTGCCCCCCCACTCCCCGTGGTCAGAACCGCACAGCCGGCGAGCATTGCCTCGATCATCGTCAAGGGCAACCCCTCCGGTCTGGTGCTCGGGAACACCAGGACATCGTGTTGTTTGTAGATGCGGGGCATCCACTCGTGGGGCACCTTGCCGAGAAAGGACATGCGATCCGTGAGTCCTAATGCTTGGACTCGAGCCTTAATATCCATGAAGTAAGTTGACGCGTTATGCCCGGCGATAGTTAGCGTCAGCCTTGATCGCAGGCTGGGAGCCACGTGTCCAATGGCGTCCACCACGGTGTGCAGACCACGATCGGGAGAGATCTGCCCTGCATAGAGGAGCCGCAGGGGTTCCGACAGGTCGCGCGGACCGCGTACCGGTTCATAAAACTGCGCCGTCGGAACACCCCCATAAATAACCTCTGATGAGCGGAATTCCAGTCCCGCTTCACGGTAAAGCGTCCGCAGATACGCGCTGACGAAACAGACGTGACGAGGCTGATTGGGAAAGGCACGCGTTGGAATGCCTTTCCGTTGGATGCGTTTCTCCACCCGCCTCCCCGCCAACCGGAAAAAAGGGCGGCAGATCCGAGGTCCCCACGTTCCGTCCCAGAAATTAGCCCACGAAGTCACGATCTTTTCCCCGTCGCGGCCGTACTCATGAATCATCCACGGGCCTTCGATCCAGTGGACGTCCGGGATCCCCCACGAGTGGGGGAGCGGCAGAAGCGTCTTGCTGAGCCCGTTCATATTCCACCAGTTGACGATATCTGGCTGAAAGTTTGCCAGGATCTTGACAAACTGACGCGCGTCCCACAGTTCCCGCTTGGCCTGGAACAGCGTCCATGGCCGACGAACCGGTTGCGGCTCATAAGCATACTGATTTAGCCATCGGTACACTCGGACACCGCCCATCTCCTCGTTGCGGGGTTGTATATTACCAAAGGTGCTTAACGGAAGCCCATGAACACTCGTGAGCACACATACATCATAACCAGACTGATGCAGGGCATCTGCGACCTGTGCGCAGCGTACCTCGTAGCCCCCTCTGTAGTATGGTGGATAGAGATTGCTAACAATCAGAATTTTCATGGGCGGCTCATGTCGCATTACACGATGGACTGCGAATTTGTTGCCATGTTTTACTTGCCTGCCGCTTTATCTGTCGGAGCCTATCAATGAAAGAAGGGCTCAAGTACGATGCCAGGAGGAAGAGCATTGCGGGCACAAAGACTCTGTTATAATGCAGGCAACCCAGAAACATCTTCCGTGAGTTCTGAAAGCTGTTCTGGTCGAAATAGGTCCTCCCACAATACCAATACATCTTCGACAACCACGTCCGGACTGCAGTTCGAATCTCTGGTGGCGCAGAGGGCCAATGTTTTTCCAAGACTGTGATGGAAGCCTCAGTCCACCGATGTTGCCGGCCGAAGATCGAACCCGATTGACTATCCTCCCTCCATCGCCACATGTAGAGGCAGGAACGGAGAAGAACTATGGGGTACCGCTGCGTAATCCTCAACCAGAGGTCGTAATCGTCGGTAATGACTATTCTCTCGTCAAATCCTCCTACGCTCTCTAAGCATTCCTTTCGCACCATCACACTTGAGGCACTTGCGATTTCATTCACGAAGAACAACTCCCGAGTGAGCCAACCCTTTACCACCATCGGATCTGAGGTTCCGTGTTGAGCAATCCACCCAGCGAGACGTCTCGAGATTACCGAGTCTCTGCGAATTCCGGATTCGGTAAAGGTCTTCCCGTCTGTGAACACAAGACCACAATCAGGCCAGGTCTGCATGGCTTGGACCTGCAGTTCAAGCTTTTCAGGAAGCCAAATGTCATCATTGTCTAGGAATGCGATCAAACCCCCCCGTGCCCTGCGAACTCCGGCGTTCCGGGCCGCCGCCGTTCCTCTGTTTTCTTGGCAATAGTATCGGATTCTATCCATATGAGGCGCAATGGTAGCTCTTGTGTCATCAGTCGAGCCATCATCGACAAGAATGATCTCCCAGTTCTTATATCTCTGCCTATACACGCTTTCTAGAGTGCCATCGATAAAAGGAGCACAGTTATAGGCAGGAATGATGACACTTACCAATGGTGTTGGCGACTTCATGACTTTTGGTGCGTGGACATAGGCGTGACAGCACTGTGGCAGGAGCCAGAACTCCCTGATCGTTTGGTGATCTAATGCATTAATGTGGTGCATTAATTTGGCGAGAGAACCTGATGGTAAAAGGCTTCTACCTCCCGAGCATTGTCATGGATAGATTTCACGGCTGGAGCATTCGCTGAGAGACGCTCCACCTCTTCAGGATTCCTCACGAGATATTCGATCTTGTGCCGAAGGTCTTCAGCATCTCCGACATTGAAGAGAAGTCCATTTCTCCCATCGTCTACTAATTCGGCCATCCCACCAATGTTAGAGGTAATGACGGGCACCCCAAACAAGAAGGCTTCTTGAATGACAAGGGGACCGATCTCCAACCAGATTGACGGAACGATCAGTACATGCATCTGACGGAAAGCCTCGGTTTTCTCCGAATCCGTAATCTCTCCCATGAACTGGATCCTACTGCTAGGGAGCCTGTTGAGATATTGCGGAGGGGCGTTACCATACACTCTGAGATGAGCGTCTTCGATCCTACTGAACGCGTCCAGGAGAACATCAATGCCTTTGTGTGTGGCAACAGAACCAATGAAACCACAGTCAATGAGACTTCCCGTATATGGTCTCGGCCTATAGTTTGCTGGCCGAATATCGTGATTGATTCCATGCCTGCAGTAAACAACTTTGGTGGGTGGCAGACCCTCATGGACGAATCGCTCTCGGGTGTGCCGTGAAGGCGCGATAAACAAGTCGACGTCATGCATCAGACGGGCAACCTGGCGAGGCCGTCTCCGCATGAGGTAATAGGCAAGCGTCACCTTTTTCCAGACGACTGTCGGCTCCCATCCCCATAGCCTACGCCATGAGTACGCCCGCTGAGTCCTGGCCTGACAACAGGCATAGCAATTACGGCGGTTTATGGGCCAAGAAATGCGCTGCTCATGGTCCAGGAGTTGGATCTGAGGACAGAGCAGCCAAAAATCATGCAGTGTAAAGACCGAGCGCACACCGACCGATTTTGCGATAGTCGGCAAACGCAGTGAGTGAAAGAGCAGATGCTGGAAGTGAACAATATCGGGTCTCCATTCTGTCAACACCTCTATGAACGCAGCTTCAGCGTACCGAGACCGGGCTCGGAGCATGGCTTCTTGCCAGGAGTCCGAAGAGCCGATCACGAATGTCTTCAATCCGTCGACATAGCCGCACTCCACGCGCCTCTTTGACCCCTTTGGTGAGGTGTAAAACACGGCGACCTCGTGCCTTTGAGCCAACGCCCGGCACAGATGATACGTGTATAGCTCACTCCCACGCCGGTTGGTATCTACAAACCGATGAATAACATGGAGAATCTTCATCGGCTGGGGCTCGCGGTGAGCGATCTCGATGGGTTGACAGCACCTTCCAGGGTAATTTCGTTTATGGTTTTGCCTCGCATTTCAGTCCCACGAATGTTCGTTGAGAGATAGCGCAGGTGGTTTACGTGCACTAGATCAGCCTGAAATCGCCAGAGAGCATCGCGAAAGGTGCTGTGAACACGCAAGTCGTCCTCTTCGGACAGATTCAGCATCTCCTACGGCTTTTCGGCCATCGTGCAAGCCGGAGGGAACACGCTTTGCGGCAAAGACCGAGGAATTTATAGAGATGAGTCTTCGCAAGAGTGCGGACACGCCAGGGTTGCATGAGGCATGCGCACAATAGCGGCCTCAGGCAACGAACCCAGTGACCTTTCTGATATTGCTGTGCGGCAATGCCCCAGTATAGATCCGCGAAGGTCGACTTGGAAATATAGCTGGTTCCAGACCGGGCCAGCGCTTGCTTCACAAAACGAAATGCTACTTCGTCCGCATCCGCTTCTAGCATGCGATTGGCCACGAACAGAAACGCCTGGATAAGAGACTTGTTGATTAAGCGGGCGTCCAGCCCCAGCTGGTGCAAGAGTTGCTGGTTGACGACATCAGTGTTGGAGAAGGGGTCTCTCCCCGTGGTCTGTCGGACGCATGCAGCCGCCCTAGCGCCGAGCGCGGAGACGACCTGCTGTTCGAGGTGGCTGGTCGTAATTTGCTGGGGGTGAACTCGGTAGTAAAGCACAGGATCGGCAAGGTTTCCCAGCTCATACCGCTCCGCCATCCTCAACCACAGGTCGTACTCCTCAGCATGTAGGAACGGTTTCCTGTACCCGCCTAGCGCAAGAAACGCGTCTTTGCTCATCATGACCGTGGGATGAACGAAACAGCTGTACGTAAATAAGGCTGCTTTGATCTCAGAATTGGTTGTCGGATAACGTATCAGGGAAATCGGTCTGCCGGATCGATCGATAACCTGCGCGGCACCCCCGAGGACTGCGACATTTGCGTGGGTCATGAGAAAGCTAACTTGGCGTTCAAGGCGGTCTGGGAAGGCAATATCATCGGCGTCCATTCGCGCTATGTAAGTCCCTCGAGCTAGTTGGCAGGCCGTATTGAGGGACGTGATCAAACCCTGATTGCTCTGGCGATATACGCGCAAGTGAGCACTAAGTCGCGCATAGTCGTCCAAGATGGCATCGGTTCCATCCACAGACCCGTCATTGATGATCACGAACTCGAAGTTGCGGAACGTTTGATCCAAAATGCTTTCAATTGCTTCCCGCAGAAACTCCTTTCCGTTATAAACAGCCATCACAACGGACACTACAGGCTGAGAAGTCATAACGAGCCTACGAGACGGAGAATGTCGCGGTGGAAGTTTCCACCTGGGTAGCAAGCATGGCGTGTTTGTCACCATTCGTTAAGCGTACCGTGAACGCATCGAGGTTGAGGAAATCGATCCCAGCTTTAGCCAAGCGCCTGGGGACATCGGCTAGGGCGCCTGCATGGGCAAGCACGTGAGCTAGTGCCCAGTAGTAGGTGCCGATGCCGCCACTTCTGACGATATAAGCCAGGTCGTTGGCGACCAGGCAAATCGAACCAACGGGCGCGCTCATGCTTCCCTGATCTCCTCGAAACGGTTAAAGTCCCAGTATCATCTCATACGAGCTCGTCACTCGGGTCATATCGCTGGTAAGGCTGGTGAGGGCTTTCAACAGGGTCCTCTGGCCTCCCTATCCCCATAATCTACGCTATGGGTACGCAACTGAGTCCTGGCCTGAAAAAGGACCTTCCGGGATAATTTCTTCACGTTATTACCTCGTTTTTCGGGATCGCAGCAGCTTCGTGTCCATCCCGGGTGAATTGCGTCCTCCATTCTAAGAGTGGTCTCACGACTCCCCCCATCGGCCCGACCCAACCGCCACGCGCCAAGCTACCACCCAGGCTCTCACTGACCTGGAAGGCTACCACATCACGTTCATAAAATTGTGTAATGACCGGATCCAAAGTCATGAGCCCCGAAGATACGAAAAGCGTTCCCTCAGCAAGGAGGTTGCCGGGAATCTGAACAGTACTCACCCAGCGCCCTGCCGGGCGGGGGCGGCATCGCCAGGCGGGATCGAGGTCGTGGGCTGAAAAGAGGAAGATCCCTTCGTCGTTATAAAGGTGGTGATAGGGCATCATAACGTAGCCTGACTTAAGCACCTCGTACTCCATCTCAATCGCGACTGGTCGCACAATGTCCACGACGTCCGCAATCCGACCGTCCTGTGTCCGCAGCCGCACTGCACGCAAGCGAGCCACCTCGCCATGGGGTGCGGTTGCTGCGTCAGGCCACTCACGGCCAGCCGTCGTTCCCAGGATAGGGTTCATATAGACCCCGACAACCTGGCGTGATGGGCCATCCTGTAGCACCCTGCCTTGATCCAGCAGAATTGCTCGTTCACAGAGGCGGGTAACAGCCGGCAGGTTGTGCGACACGAAGAAGACCGTACATCCTTGGCGCCCTATTTCCTGTATTTTGTTCAGGCACTTCTTCTGGAAACGCGTATCGCCTACAGCTAGGACCTCGTCCACCAGTAGGATCTCTGGCTCCAGGTGGGCAGCGACTGCGAAGGCGAGACGCAGGTACATTCCGCTGGAGTAACGCTTGACGGGAGTGTCGATGAACTTCTCGATCTCAGAGAAAGCGATGATCTGGTCAAACTTCCGGTCAATTTCTGCCTTCTTCATCCCCAGGATGGCGCCGTTGAGGTAGATATTCTCGCGACCATTCAAGTCGGGGTGAAAGCCGGCGCCGACCTCGATCAGGGCGCTCAGATGGCCGTTGACGCGGACCTGGCCCCGGTTGGGACGAAGGATACGCGACAGGATCTTGAGGATCGTACTCTTGCCGGCGCCGTTTGGGCCGATGATGCCCACGATTTCG
>Ga0209431_10001868_pt1 | contig 17242 bp, 25 predicted proteins | sample RifCSP13_3_FD_184021 | JGI IMG/M metagenome (GOLD analysis project Ga0209431, IMG submission 184021) | Soil microbial communities from Rifle, Colorado - Rifle CSP2_sed 13_3 (SPAdes) (version 2) | ecosystem: Environmental > Terrestrial > Deep subsurface > Rock core/Sediment | place: Rifle...
CGTTCTGCGTCAGCTATATCGTTAAAAATATAAGTAGCTGATGCTGCGAGGCTGAAGGAAAAAAAGGCTAGTAGCGCCTTACCAAATAAAAGTTTGTCAAAAAGACCACCAGCAAAAATTAATGCAGCAAAAACCGACAAATTTTTCACCCAGTGAATGGGGCGTGCTATACGAATAACTTGTACTAAATTTTCAAAAGGTTTTATGGTCATAGTTTTATTTTTTTTAACCTGTAACTTAGCCAGAAAAGTAGTCCTCCGATAGCTACAGTAATTCCTACAATTGTATAGAACTTGTATGAAGCGTTCAAATTAAGAGCTAATATACCTAAAATTCCTGTTATCACCCAGTAAAACAATGCAACACTTCGTTTGCTAAAGCCCGCGTCCAGAAGCTTATGATGTAAATGCCCCCGATCTCCCCAGAAAGGTGACTTACCTGACAGTATTCTTCGTGCCATTGTAAATACGGTGTCGATTAAAGGTACTGCAAGTACGACCATCAGTGTACCAACCTTTGTTGTAGAAAGAATTGAAAGAATGCCGAGCATAAATCCAGCTAAAGTAGATCCGCCGAAACCGGGCATAATTTTTTGAGGAAATATATGCCATGGCAAAAATCCGAGATACGCTCCCATTGTTATTGCTGCCAAGATAGTTACTGGCCACTGTGTAATGTCTGCCGAAAATCGTAATGAGAGGACAGCAATTGTAGCTGCGGCAATCGCAACAGTTCCAGAAAGCTGTCCATCGAGACCGCTTGCTCCAATATTGATAAAATTCATCAAAGTTACAATCCATAAAAGAGCAAATAAATCAGAAAGTATCCAAATATTTCTTTCCTCGCCAAATAAAAATAAAGTTATTCTTGGGTAAGAAAGGTCAATAACTCCATTAAAAGGATTTGTTAAAAATGCGATACCAATACCGGCTGCAATCGGTATTCCTGCTGCAAGAAACTGTATTGCTAGTCGCTTATGAGGATTTAAGTCCAATCTATCATCGATAACACCGAGGATTACAATGACAAACGCACCTAGAAGAATTCCAACTAAGTGTTGATCAAGGGTAATTAGAAAAATAGAGGCTGTCAAAATTCCGAGAAAGACTGGAATGCCTCCCCCTCGCGGGACGGGATATGTATGTATAACTTTCGGGTGGATATGTTTTTTGGGATCATCAATTATTCCAATTTTACCTGCCAGGCGTATAACCAAAGGAGTTGTTGCATATGTGACAGTTGCTGCAAAAAGGGCCGGAAGGACAACCAAAATCAAGAGTGTTTCCATGTATTTCAAAAACTTCCCACAAGTAGTGCAATTTTAACAATTGTTATTACTGAAAGAATGCTTATTGCAAACGAAGAAAGAATCAAAGTTTTTTGTAAAAATTTATTCTGCAAAAAAAATACAAGACCCGTATTTATGAGAGTAATTATGAAAGATATAATCGCAGGTGTTACTAGACCAAGAGAAGTTGTTAGTTGATCCTCTCCTTCAGGAAGTCCGTAAAAAAGCGGTAACTCGGGCGGAAGGTTATTTTGCATTAGAATTACAAAGAAAATACCTAATCCACTTACTACTAAGGATGAGTAGATAAATTTAGGAATCGGGAGATTTTTTCCTTCAACAACTTTGTTTTTTGGGATCAGACTTGAGAAAGCAAGTCTAACCTTTTTGTTTTCTGTTGATTTTGTTTTCTTCATTCGCAAGGACTAACTGATTGTATCAAGAAGTGCTGTCTGAAAGAAATTTCTGAAAGAAAATTTTCCCTTCATGGGGAAATAAGAGATCGAATTTTTGGACTCAGAAGTTTCCAGATCTCTGCCCCATCGATTGTTTCTGCGAGTCCGTAGTTATTGTGTAAAAACCCTATAAGTAGTGGGAAAGGTTGTGAGTCGGGAAGAATTATAATAAAACTTGGGATATCATTTGCTAGAATTTTTATAGTATCTTCTTCGGCTGAGAAGTCCTTGATATGATAATCGGCTACGTATTTACCTGGAGGAAGTCTTTTTGAAAGTGCGTAGATTGGCGAACTTTCTCCCCAGACAAATATTTTTTCAGAAGGTTTTGTTGCAGTAAGAACAAAGTCCGCTATCTTATAATTTCTGGGGACATGAGATCCAAAGGTTGATAGATATTCTTCGCGAGTTAGACCCCCTGCCAATAATTGAATAAATTTCGTATAGTAGGGAACAGTTGGGTAGTACCAGAATTTAAAATATACTGGTACAAAAAAGGCGATGGTTAAGGGGATAATTGTGAGTACTTGTTCTCTTACCTTACGGGTAACTAAAATACTCAAAAGCAAAGAGATTGGTGGTACAGATTGGATAAGATAATGTGGGTAAGGACGTTCAGAAAGAGTAACTGCGAAAAGAGTTAGCATTAGCCATGTTGTACCAAAAAGAAACTCAGTAGATAGTTTTTTTCGGTACCAGAAAAGGATTCCGACTCCAAAAGCAATAACAGCCCCCCGAAGTAGTAATGGAGAATTGCGTACAAAGAAAGGCTCTTGAACGTCGGTTGGTCGCCAGCTCGAAAGGTAGCCGACATTTTGTAGAAAGGCAGCTGATATATACTCCCCTAACGCACCCCGCAGATAATACCAGACAAAGGTCAATAAAATTAGTGAAAGAAACCCGATCAATAGGTAGAAAGTTCTTGAGGTAGTTGTTTTTAAACTTTTCCACGTCAAGTTTTTTTCTGTAAATAACCAAAGGAGTACTATTGCAGGGACATCAAACGCCGCGGGAACTTTAAAAAGTGTAGAAACTGCAAAAAGAACTCCCGAAACGAAAAGATTTTTTCTTGTAAGTTTTTTTGATAAAAGTAGGTAAAAAGCAAGTATGGTCGTACCCACCATAAATATTTCAGCATTTGCGATATTTCCTTCAAGAAGTGGGAGAGTAGTTAATAGTGCAAAGATAATTGTTGCAATTTTTTGGGCCTTTACACTTTTGGGAAATAAAACCTCCGATAACTTCCAGAAAATAAAGACAGTTATAAGATGCCAGATGGCTAAAATCGCTTTAAACCAGAAAAGTCTTCCGGAAATGGCTGCCAAAATATAAAGAAGCGGGGGTTTATTATCGTGAACTCCAAGATATAAAGGAACCCCTTGACGTATGGCTTCCCCCAACGTTAAGTAGATCATCTCATCACCATACGAATACGGTTCAAAGAAGGAAGGAATTCGAAGAATAAAAACAACGACAAGTAAGATGAAAAGCCAAACAGGAGTATGTAACTTGGCAAGTATTTTAGTCATTTTGGGTTAGCCAGATAAATTTAAGAGAGTCGAATGTTTTTACCTCACCTTCAGTATATCCTTGTATTTTTGCTTCATCAACCATTTTTCCTCAGCTGTTAAATAATTAACCAACAGTCAACGTGTTTGCGCTTAAATAATGCTAATATGAAATTGTGAAAAAGACATTGGGTTATGGGTTCAAAGTATTTCAGATTTACTACAAGGCCAATGGAAGGTGGGCAATACTGGATATTATAGAGCGCCTTTACGATACGACCTTCTATCCTCTTATTCAGGTATATCTTTTAGCCAGGCTTCTCGATCTATTGGCGAGTGGCAAACAGCTATCTTTTTCTGATATTACTTCCCTGATTATTGTTTATCTCACCGCAAGCCTACTCAAGGTACTTATTCACTATATTGCACTCATAAGAGGTCCGGGATATGAATTTGCGTTTAATGATTATATTGAATTACAACTGGATCAAAAGTTAAATAAACTAGACCCGGCAGTTTTTGAAAGCACAAAGTTCCAGACACTTCTGGCCCAAATGAACGGAGTAAAGGGATCAATGAGCAGTTATCTCGATCGGATGATTGCTGTTTTAAGTATGACCGTTCAATTTGTCACAGCAACTTTCGTTGTGTCAACAAAGTTTCCAGTATTTGTTCCGATTATTGTTTTTTCAACAATTCCCCTATATCTTTCTTTAGATAAATATCGGGATGATACTTGGCCATTTATGAGTAAAGAAAGGGGTTTGCTTGAAAGACTATTTCAGTATATCAGATATACTTTTTCCAACCCTTCAACGTCAAAGGAAGTGGCCATTTTCAAAAATGGGCAGATACTTTTAGAAAAATTTAAACATTCTCATGACCGTTATTACCAAAAGTTTTCTAAAGTATATCGTAAAACTTTAATTACTATTCTTCTTTCAGGTTTTGTTCAGCTTGGTGCTTTTGTTATAACTCAAGCTCTTAATTTGGCGGCAGTTTTTGCTGGCAAATTAGCAATTGGTCAGTTTACACTTTACTTCCAACAAACCTTGAATTTGGCTAAAAGCTCCGAAGTTGTTTTAGATAATTATTCTTCCATGAATATGAGAAGTAGATACATAGATCAATACTTTGAGATATTGAACTATCCCAATTCACTTGTATTGCCAGACAAGCCTGTTCCGTTCCCTGGTAATCCTAAACCTCCGGTTCTAGAATTTAATAATGTCTCTTTTAAATATCCAGATTCGAAACGATTTATATTGAAAAATTTTAATCTTACAATCGGAAGCGGAGAGAGGGTTGCATTGGTTGGGGAAAATGGGGCAGGTAAATCAACTTTAATAAAATTAATCCTAAGATTTTATGACCCGACCGAAGGCGAAATATTTCTCAATAAGGTGAACATAAAGGATATAAATTTGGATGACTGGTATAAACAAATAGGTGCGTTGTTCCAAGACTTTATTAAATACCAATTTACATTCAAAGAGAATGTCATTTATGGAGATTTATCAAAACAAAACGACATGCTTGCAATCCAAAAAGCTATACAAAAATCCGGGGCAGACAGTTATTTAAAAGATTTACCCAAGGGAGTTGACCAGATAGTAGGGAAAACTTTTGAAAGTGGAGTAGATTTGTCGGGTGGTCAGTGGCAAAAACTTGCTCTTGCTAGAGCCTTTTTCAGGGACGCCCCGATTTTAATACTTGATGAGCCGACGAGTGCAATTGATGCAAAGGCGGAGTATGAAATATTTCAAAGAGTCCAGAGTTTACAAAAAGATAAAACCGTTATTATTATTTCCCACCGCTTTTCGACAGTCAGAAACGCAGATAGAATTTTAGTTCTTGAAGGCGGAAGAATTGTCGAGGAAGGGAATCATAAGGAATTGATGGGAAAGAAAGGTTTGTACGAAGAATTATTTACTCTCCAAGCACAAGGTTATAAATAGTGATTGAATTAATCTTCGAAATTTGAAGTTAAAGGTGTATACCAAATGAATTTTAACCCATCGAATTCTTCTGGCCCCCGTCATTATTTGGAATTTGAACTTTTACAACAGTCCCGCTGGTGACGGTTTAATCTTTTTTTACATTCAATTAGGTTTTACCTTTTAGAAATCCAGCGTTTTGTGGATTTTTAAGATAATTGCGAGGTGTGGATACTTTTTGGCCGGATTTTTTCTCAAGAGCTTTTCTTGCATTTCCGGCAATTACTCCTCCTTCTTGGGCTGCCCTTTTGTTTTGGGGAAAACCTTTGGCATTTCTGGACCTTGTTATGCGGGTGGTTGAAGCTTCACCGAGCATACTGAAAATAAGTTCAAGATCGTCCATGTGGTCGCGCAGATTTTCTCTTGATAATTTTTTGAATTTTTTATACTGCGACGGAGTCATATCGAATGTTGCCTTGGAAATTTCGGCTGTGAGAATCGCATATTCTTTGCTGCTTCCAACTTTTCTTTTTTGCCACTCGTCAGTCAGCTCCTCACGGATGGCAACCCCGCGCATCCGTTTTTCAATCCAGTCATCCGAATAGCCTTTGGCTTTGTAAAGAGCTCTTGTTCTTTTTGTAGCTAATTCAGGGTCCTCGATTTCTTGTACTCGTTCATAACCGACTCTTGCCAACCAACGCTTAAATGGTTCGGCTTTGGGGGAGGGAATAGACTGAATAATTCTAAAAATTCCTTCGGTGTTAGCGCAATTCATTTGTTGTTTCCCCCCAGTGGTTTCGATGGGGAGGGTATGGACAATTTGTCCATACCCTTTAGATAATTCCTCGTCGCGGCGACGCATTTTATTGATATAGTCTTTGGGACTTAACGAATCTGTTAAAGCAACGACCACGTCCTCTACCACAAACCACCACTCGTTTTTGTAAATTGTTTTTCTAATTTTTTTATTTCTGAATACGGCTACTTTTGTACTGCTGATAATTGAGGCAATCATATATTCAACATAACCTAACAAATACCGAAGTCAAGATTCAACTTCTGCAGTTTTCAAATACCAAATAAATTTAAGCCCATCAAATTCTTTTATAGCATCTTGCTCATAGCCGGGTAAAGATACTTCTTCAATTGGTCCGCTGGTAACGACGCCGACGCGCTCGATCCCTTCCGGAATTTCGCTGATTAGATCTCCTTCTTCCATCAATGCGGTTCCGACAAAGAAAGGTAGGTCGCCTTCTCCGGAAACATAAATCGGCGCCGGGATCCCGTAATATTTTGTTTCCCAGATGTGATGTGTTCCATTGGAATACCAATTAATAAGATAGTCTCCTTCGGTTTTAGACTCTTTTACATAAGTAGCCACTTCCCGAAAGGGCAGTTTTGCGGGATGGGTAAAGTACTGATAATCCATTAGTCCAAAAAAGATAGCCAAAATCGCAAGTGGAATTATTGACAACTTACTCCTCGACGAAACGAGAACTAGCATTGCACCCGGAATTGTATAGAGAAGATATCGATTAAAAAAGATTGACTGAAAATTTTGAGAAACAAACCAAGTTAAGAAGATAGGACCTAAAAACCAAAGTAAAAAAAATACTGTATTTTTGATATTTTTCCACCATTTTCTTAGCACAATTGCGGCAAAAGCAACATAAAGTGACGCATGGTAAAGTGGTATTTCCAGTAAAGGCAATCTGAGATTTTCATTTTTAATCCCTTCAGCAAGATAATCGTAAATAAGGTTTCTCAAATCTTTTATGGTTGGAGTTCCAAGCCAAAATCCGCCACCGACCATCTTGGTTTGAGTATAAAGTGGGTAGAGCCATGGGATGTAGCCTGCTGCTGTTATCAAAAATATCTTAAACATTTTTTTTGCCCTAACTCTTTTATCAAATATCAGTTCATAAAGCCACCAGATTCCTTGAACAATTACGACGAAAATGGCAAAGTGGTGCGAATAAAGAGCCCAAAGAGTGAAGAAGATATAACCTACTTTATCTCTTCGTCTTACCCGATCTTCGTTATAAAAAAGCCTTAAGAAGTAGTAGATTGAGGCGGCGACTCCCAAAGACATAATAGAATACATTCGCCCCTCGAATGCATAGATGAAAAAAAATGGATTTAAAAAAGTGAAAAGAGCTGCTAGAAATCCGGTTTTTTTGCTGAAAAGGAACGCTCCTATTTTATAAGCAAAAAAAACCGTTCCCAAAAAGAATATGAAAGAAAGCCCTCGAATATAAATTTCTTCCGTTCCAAGGGTATTAAAGATAAGCCATTCCCAAATATTCCATAAAGGCGGCGAAGTATCTCTGGCAATGATTTTTATAATCTCAGGGAGAGCCTTCATCGAAAGGATTGCAGAAAATCCCTCATCTCCCCACAAACTTTGGTTAAATACGCTGTCCATATTTAAGGGCCTGTCCCGTACACTCGCCCCTCGCGAGCGCGAAGCTGGAAGATTCCGGCGCGAGGTAAGAGCTATACGGGATTGATTTCAGTGTAGCATAGTGATACGCTCTTCATATGTTTGGAAACTTAACAGACTTTGCCTATAAAAGATCAGGAAAAGAAGCGTTTGGTTTTTACCTTGCATACCTTGTATTAATTATTGTTTCTGCGGGACTACTTGGTGGAGTTATCGGGCTTGTGATGGGTGAAGAAGGTATAGCTGTTGGAATGAGAGTTGGAAATTTGATTGCAGTATTTATGTGTTTGGCTGTATCTTTTGTATTGCTTTCAAAAAAGAAATTAACCGGAAATTTTGGATTAATTCTCCTCGCGCTTTTGTCTGGGGTACTTGCGTTTTTAGGAGGTGGAATTTTAGGGTTGATTCCGCCGGCGTATCTTTCCACAAAATAACTTCAGCTTAAACCTTGAACGGGTTAAATCCTTTTTTGATTAAATTCGCAACAGGTGTAAAAAGCGGTTTTGGGAATTTCCCCCACATAAACCATTCTAGTTTTTCAACATATTGCGGTTCTTTAATAGGAAGAGTTCCTCCGGCGAAATCCGCGATTACAAATAAAGTGATGTAATGTTTCTTCTCTTTTGGAAAAATATCATTAGTGAAAGTAGCCGCTCGAATGTTTTTTATTAATACCCCTGTTTCTTCCTCAACCTCACGTTTCGCACCCTCTTCTAAACTTTCATTAAACTTTAAGTGTCCGCCAAAAAATGCCCAAGTTCCCTCCCCGTGTGCACCCTTTCTTTTCAGAAGTAAAACCTTTCTACCCATTTTAATTATTACTCCTATTCCAACTCTCGGAACTTTACTCATACTTTATAAATTATATACTTATGAACAACTCACGATGATCAAGCTTTTGAAAAAGGGAAAGTTGCAACTTTTAACTTAGTGTTAGACAGAAGTCAGCAATAGTTTGTCCCTGGAACGTTCTACGTTCTTCGAATTAGCTCCAGGGCTTCTGTGAAACTCTGAGCTAACCATGTCTTGGTTAAAATGTTATAATAACGGCTATGAAATACGATAAGTATATTGAAGTCAATCCGAAAGTGATGGTTGGTAAGCCCGTTATAAAAGGCACAAGGATTCCTGTGGGAGTTATCCTTAACCTTCTTGCAAATGGGTATACTTACGAGAAGATAATCGCAGCTTATCCTCCGCTTAACAAAAAACAAATTGAAGCAGCACTTGCATTTGCAGCAGAAAAGCTTAATCGTGAGGAAAACTACAACTTCACTTAAATTTATCTTGGATGCAAATCTTTCTCCAATTACTTCGGAATTTTTGAGAAACCTTGGTTTTGATACCACGTCAATTATCGAAGAAAAACTTTATTACTTATCAGACGAAGAAGTCGTAAAGGAGGCAAAGAATGAGGGTAGAATGATTGTTACATTTGATCAAGACTTTGCAGATCTTTGGTATTTCCGAGAGAAAGGTAAACTTGGAATAGTGCGTATCCGAACAAAAAATCAAACACCTGAACATGTTAACGAAATTCTTAAAAAGTTTTTTGACGATCCAAAGTCGTCAGTCGATCTTAATGGTCGACTGGTAGTAATAAGAGAAACGGGTTTCAGGATAGTTAGTTAGATTTTAGGACAAATTATTTTTGTCCCTGAAACGTTCGACGTTCTTCAAATTAGCCTCGCAAGGATTCATGATAAACTTTCTTCATAATGGATGTCAAAAGCGAATTGCAAAAAGCAGGGATTGGACCCGACCCCCTGAAAGATCAGTTTTTTCTAGTGGATGAAAATATAATAAGCAAAATTGCAGAACTCGCAGACCTAACTGGAAATGACGTTGTTTTAGAGATTGGTGCAGGAGTTGGCAATCTTACAAAAGAACTTGCAAAAAAGGCGGGTAGAGTTCTTGCATTCGAAATTGATGAAAGGTTTAAACCGTTTTTAGATACATTACCCCAGAACGTGGAAGTCCACATTGAAGACGCTCACGAATATGCCTCGCAAGGAGGAAAGTTCAGAAAGAAAAAGGTTTACAATAAGATAGTTTGTAATATTCCTTACTCCATAGGTGAGTGGCTTTTCCATAATCTACCATTTGTCGAATATGACAGAGCGATCCTGCTTGTCTCCAAAAAATTCGCCGAGTCATCAAAAACTAACCCGGTCTTTTCTAGTTTTTATAAAGTTGAAGAAAAGTTAGAAGTTCCTAAAGAGAAATTTTATCCAGTTCCAAGAACGGACTCTGTAGTTATAGATTTAGTGAGGTTGCCAAACCCAATTGTCACAAAAGATTTGGCTTTATTCTTGCGACAATTTATCTATCAAAAAGAAAAATGGAAAGCAAAAAACTCCATACGAGAAGGGCTTATTACTTATGCCAGACTTGTGTTTGAAAGGAAACTTACAAAAAACCAGGCAAGAAAAATAATAGCCCAATCCGATATTAGTAAAGATTTATTAGAAAGACCACCTGATAATGCTGAAATTTATCAAAAAGTTAGCGAAAAGATTTCAAGAGAAAATTTGTTTTCAAATTAGCCCCGGGCTTGATTTTTAAGTAAAAAATATGCTATGATCTTTCAAGATTCAGAAAAATCTTGAAAGTACAAACTTAATTTGCTAATTCCCCCCGGTTCATTTCGACCCGGGGGTTTTATTTTGCTTGCGACGAGACATAAAATAGATTATGTCGAAAGTATTGATTCAATTTGACGGAAGTAATTTTTACAACAAGGTAAAAAAACTATCGAACAATAAAATTCATTTAACAAACTATAACTACAAAGCTTTAGCGTCTTTCATTGCAGGCAGGAAAAAGGTTGATATAACTTATTACGTTGGTGAGATTCGGAAATATCCAGGAAACAAAAAATCTCAAATATTATATTCAAGTCAACAGTCTCTATTTTCAAATTTAAGAAAGCAAGGGGTTGAAATCAAGTTAGGCTATTTGTTAATGTCAGAAGGAAAATTTCACGAAAAAGGTGTCGATGTCCAAATTGCGGTCGATATTGTACGAGGAGCAATAAAAAATGAGTATGATGAATTTTATCTGGTTTCTTCGGATACGGATCTTCTTCCAGCGATAGAAATCACAAAGGAAGAGAAGAAGAAAGTGGTTTACGTGGGCTTCGAAAACTTTATCAGTCATGCCCTTATCAATAATTGTTCCTCTTACAAAATATTATCGTTAAAGGATATAAAGAAATTTAAATCGAAATAATTTGTCCTTGGAACGTTCGACGTTCTTCAAATTAGCTCCAAGTCGAAATCGTGGTAAAATCTTGAAAATATGATTATTACCAAATCGACGCCGTACACAAAAAAGGAAATCAAAAAGCTTAGAGAACTTTTTGAAAGTTACATTAAAACGGTAATAGATGTAAAAAGAAAAATTTGCTCTGCCGGGTGTGATAGACATTTTGAATCCGAAGCAATACTTTTGAAAAAAGGTTCAACACAGTCGGATATTTGGGGCGGCGGACTGGATTTGGAAACAAAGGTAATTGATTTTAACTCCTTTATAAACATACGACCCAAAGACGGAAATACGAGTAACGAGATTCAGGATGCTACAATAAGGGAAAGATACGAAGAACTTACTAAGTATTTTTTTAAAGAAGTAGTATGACAGAAAATAATATTGCAATTTCTTCATTGGCGATGGACTTGAAAAGAGTAGCGGTTGGGTATTATGGCGGATCCAGAAAAACTGCCAAACGTTTCAGCCTTGAGGTGCTAGAGAGAAGGACTGAAATTAAAGAGGAAAGTGTGAAGCCATATCTTAGAAAGTTTTTAAAAAAACTTCCGGAAATGTTGAGCAATAAAGACGAAAGTAAAATTGCTGAAGATGCACTGATGTACAGCACAATCCTTCAAAATTATGCGCTTCATAACCAATAATTTGTCTTAAAATAAGCTTCAGAGTAAAATATTCTTATGAAATCAAATGTGGCGCATATTTATTTGTATGTTTCTGATTTAAAAAATTCCTATGGTTTTTATAGTAAATTCTTAACTTTCCTGGATTACAGAGAAACTGTAAATAAGGATTGGGGATTTGCTTTTAATAATGGAGGAACAAGTATCTGGTTTGAGAAAGCACGTCCTGGGTATGTTGAAAAGGGATATCATAGAAAAAGAATTGGATTAAACCACTTAGCATTTCGAGTTAATTCCAAGGAAGAAGTTGATAAGTTTTATACAGAGTTTCTTAATGCAAACGAAATTCCCACTCTTTACGAAACACCCAAGCCTTTTCCGGAATATGAAGAAGGATATTATGCAGTCTACTTCGAAGATCCGGACAGAATAAAATTGGAAGTGGCATATTATCCTTAAAAATAATTTGTCCCCGGGACGTCCTACGTCTTTCAAATTAGCTTCGGAGGATTTGATATAATTCGTTTGATGAGTCTCAAGAAGTACATTTTATCTAAAAAACCAAAGAAATATTTAAAGCAGGGAATAAGCCACTGCGGAGCTTATTCTGTCAAAGCAATGCTTGGTGCGTGTGGACTTGACACAAAAGCAAGGCCTGAAGATTACCATCTTTACGGCTTTAATAGAATAGTTGGGACCACCGTAGGAAAAGATTATTATTCTAAAATTCTCAACATTAATGGGCTTAAGGCTGAAACCAAAACTGCCGAAGATTTGTCTGAAAAAGAGAAATTGAATCTTCTGAAAAAACTATTGGGAAAAGACACTCCGGTTATGTTGCGAATAGGGAATGGTTACTTAAATAATAAATATAACCCCATATTTGGGAAGATAGCCGGCCATTGGATTACTTTATGGGGTTATGATGACAATACTCAGACATTTTATGTTTACGACTCTGGTTTACCGGAAAGGTATTGGGATAAAAAACTTCCAATCGGCAACACTACAAGAGCTTATCAAGAGATTTTGAGAGATTGGAATTTTGGTAGGTACCAGTTCTGGTCCTGGTTGCTTGCAGGAATATCGAGATTCATATACATAGATTTGTCTTCGAATTAGCTTCGGAGTAAAATTGATCACTTTGTTTATGATTAATAAATCATCTCTTAAGCTTTCAAAAATGGAGCTGGATGTTTTAGATAAACTTGATACTCCGGAAAAAATTCAAAAGTTTATTGATGAAGAAATTACCTATGACCCGAAAAGGGAAAATCGGAGCATTCAAGAGGTGATTAGGGATAAAAGGGCTGAGTGCTACAATGGAGCGCTCCTTGCCTTAGCCTGTTTATTAACTCATAACTACAAAGCGTCAATAGTGGAGCTACTTGCCCGTGATGACGAGGAGCACATCTTGTGTGTTTATAGAGTTGATGGGAGATACGGTTCAATTGCCCAGAGCAAATTTTTAGGACTCAAATCGCGAAGTCCTATTTACAAATCGTTGCACGACTTAGTTATAAGTTATATGGAATTTTATTTTGCCTTTGATGGAAGATACTCTTTACTGTCTCATACTAACCTTATCCCTCTTGCCAAATATAAAAATAAGTGGCTGCATGACGGCAAAATTGTTGTCCAAATGGCGAAGGATTTAAGGAACTCCGAACACTTTAATCTCATTGATCTGAAAGACCCTTTTTACCACGTTTCTAATGAAAGATTTTGGAAGGAAGTTTTGTTTATACCTAATGGAGTCAAAATCCCCAAAAGCTACTTACCTCGACCAAAGAAAATATGAAAAAGGATTTGTCTTCAAATTAGCCCTAGATAGAAATAGTGTTAAAATTGACTCAAATGATAAAGGCCTATGTTTTTGACCTGTCACGTACTCTTCTTTTTCCAAAAGACAAAGACTATAAAGGCGAATTAAACAAACTTTATAGGGAGCTTTTAAATACTCCCAACTTTGATTTTTCGGAACACTTTTATTTGGACGAGGAGACATTAAATTACTTAAGGTCTTTAAAGGTGAAATGTGATTTATATATTTTTACCTCAGGGACTATTCAAAACGCACCTGAAATTAAACCCCGCTTAGGTGAAATATTTAAAAAGATTTTCTCGGCCGAAGAAATGGGTTTAAGTAAAAAAGGCGTGGAAGCTTATAAGAAACTGGCAGGTGAATTGAAAGTACAGCCTTATGAATTATTATACGTTGATGATTCTGAGGCGAACATAAAAGCTGCGAGATCTGCTGGGTTAAATACAGTACTTTTTACTGACTTTATGAATCTTCGAAAAAAACTACAAAAACATTTGTCTTCAAATTAGCTACGACTTGATATACTTCAATTGTGAAATATGTTTTTAAGCCGTACGAAGCTGTTTATAAAGAATTGTTTTTGAAGGAAAAAGGAAGACTTGGCAAAGTTTTGGGTGAGAAAATTCAGATAGAACATGTTGGGAGTACTGCAGTTCCTGGTTTGGGTGGAAAAGGAATAATTGATATTGCAATTGGAGCAAATAAAGAGAAGTTTAATTACATTTCGGGAATTTTAGAAGAATCAGGTTATGAGTTTAGACCAAACGCTGGGACAGAAAAAAGATTGTTTTTCCAAACAAAAAGAAAAGATAGAAGCGGAAAAGAACGGACGTATCATATTCATCTGGCCGACATTAAAGGTGAAGAATGGAAGAAAATGATTGCCTTCAGAGATTATCTGCGTGTTCATCCTAAAAATGTCAATGAGTATGCAAACGCCAAAAGAAAAGCAGCAAAAGAGTCAAACCAAGATAAAGAAACTTATATGAGAATAAAGGAACCCGTAATTGCTAGAATTTTGGACAGGGCTTTAAAGATTTAAGAAACCATTTCCCCCGAAGCTTCTTGATTATTCCACATGTTGATATACTTCAATTATGAAAATTAGAAAAGTAGAAATTTCAGACTCAAATGCGTTAAAGAAAATTAAATTTTCATTGGATGATAAAACAATTGAGGAAAGACTTAAAAGGCAAGAAGATGGAAAAGCTGAATTCTTAATTTTGGAAGACAACGATGAACCTATAAGCTATGTCTTTTTAAAATGGGATGGTAAAAAGACTCATCCGGAATATCCTGACATGGAAGATCTTTTTACAAGAGTAGAATTTAGGGGAAAAGGTTATGCAACAGCACTTATTGGGGAATGTGAGAAAAGAGCAAAAGGAAAAGGATTTAAAAAAATTGGTTTGGCAGCAAATCCAGATAAAAACTTAAATGCAAGGAAACTTTATGAAAAGTTGGGCTACAAACATGATGGAGGCAAATCTTATGTTGATGCTATTTACAATGGAGTTGAAGATTGGGTAATTGATTTGGAAAAGGACTTATAAAAAAGTACTTGCTCTCCGCGGCCTTCAACAAATTCTTGATATAATTTGGATATGAGCCTTGAGATAGAAAGAAAGTTTTTAGTTAAAGATCTTCCGGACCTTTCTGATAAACCCAAAGAAACTTATGAGAGATATTTCCTTTATCGAGGAGGGGAAACTGAGTTAAGAATTCAAAAGGTGAATGGCAAATTTGAGCTGGAGAGGAAAAGTGAGACATCAGAGTTAGGAAGTGAAACTCAAAAATTTCAGATCAATAAGGAAGAATTTGAATCCTTAAAGACAAAGTCGGGAGAGGCAATAGTTAGAGACAGTTTTCAACTCTCAAAGAATCCTGAAATTACAATTAAAATTTATCACGGTAGGTTTCAGGGTCTAGTTCGCGCGGAAGTAGAATTTGGATCTGAGAAAGATGCAAGAAGATTCACCCCACTTCCTTGGATGGGTAAAGAAATTACGGATACTCCATTAGGACGCGACTCAAGACTCTTGGATTTATCCGACGAGGAGTTTAAAGATTTGTTGAGTAAATAATAACCCGTTCCTTCGCGGCATGGTTCTCCTTACACTTGACGAGATCTCCTTACTGTGATAATATCTCCTTACAATGTCATATATAGCAACAATCACGAGTAAAAGACAGCTTACGATACCTTCGGAATTATTTAAAAATACTAAATTGGCAGAAGGAGATAAAGTGTTAATCGAGGAAAAGAATGGAGAACTAAGAATCAAAAAAGCTGTTGATCTCGTTGAAGAGCTAGCTGGCTCTGTTGAGATTCCGAAACATCTAAGGGGCATCGATATTGATAAAGCTATAAGAATTGCGAAGAAAAATTATTTCGGAAAAAAATCTAAATGATTTTTGTTGACACTAACTATTTTATTCGATTCTTCTTAAAAGACATTCCCTCTCAGTATAAAGTTGCAAAGAAATTATTTGACGATGGAGCTAAAGGCCGCAAAAAACTGTCCACGTCAACAATCGTAGTTTTCGAGATATATTGGCTATTCGGTTCTTTCTATGAGAAAACTAAGCCCGAGGTAATTGATATTCTAAAAAAAACCCTATCTTTGAACTTTATAGAAATTGCAGATAGAAAAATAATAACAAAAGCACTAGAAGTTTATGAGAATACCAGTTTGGATTTTGAGGACTGTTATAATATCGTATATTCAGAAAAAAATACTGCTTTGAAATTCTTAACTTTTGACAGAAAACTTAATAATTATCTTAAGAAAAAATAATCAAGCAACATTTCCTCCGCAGCTCCTGAAAATGATATAGATTGATCTCTTGACTCGGAACCCAATTAGTGCTACTTTTATGCACATGTCAAAACATTGTCGACACAATAATCTTTCGTTTTCTTCAACGGCCAGCTTGTAACTACTCGCGAATCCGCTGAAGAAGCGGAATAATAAAAAGCGGGTGCTCTGGGTGAAGCTGAACAGAGTTAAATCCAGCAATGGTAAAGGAACGGACGCTCCGGGGTTGCGCAAAACAGTTTGGTATGCTCCGAGAAACAGGCAACAACCAGCCCGCTTTTGACATTTCTGGGCGGACAGAAAGGAGTACTCTATGTGCAGTAAATATTGGAATATTAATACAAAAATAAAATGTCCAAACTGCGATAAAACCAAAGTATGGAATTTGCAAACTCACTTTATGGGCGACTATGGTAGTTGTCTAAATGAATATAAACTTAATGAGAAAGTGAAAGAGCTGGGCAATATAAGTGTTACGCTTGACGGTAAAAATGATGACTTTATTGGAGATTGTGATAACTGCGGTAAGTTTTTTGATTTCGGAGCGGAAATCAAGGAGGGGAAAGTAGAAAAGGTCTATTTACTGGAAAACCAAAATTAGAGAACTTATTTATTTTCTTTTTGACTTCTTAGATATTGTAAAAAATTTCCCGGTTTCAATACAGATATATCTAGCCGGTTTTTTATCTCATCGGATTTATAGTGTTTGGTGTTATGAGTAAGCAAGAACTTCGAACCGGATTTATGCGCTCCTGTGATAACATGAGTATCTTTTTCTAAAATCTATATCTTTATCTAAAATATACATCTTTATCTAAAATATACATCTTATTCTAAAATGTACATCTTTTTCTAAAATATACATCTTTTTCTAAAATGTACATCTTTTTCTAAAATGTACATCTTTATCTAAAATCTACATCTTTTTCTAAAATGTACATCTTTTAAAATAATGTACATCTATTTCTAAAATGTACATCTATTTCTAAAATGTACATCTATTTCTATTTCTAAAATGTACATCTATTTCTAAAATCTATTTCTATTTCTAAAATTTATTTCTATTTCTAAAATGTA
>Ga0209431_10001871_pt1 | contig 17235 bp, 13 predicted proteins | sample RifCSP13_3_FD_184021 | JGI IMG/M metagenome (GOLD analysis project Ga0209431, IMG submission 184021) | Soil microbial communities from Rifle, Colorado - Rifle CSP2_sed 13_3 (SPAdes) (version 2) | ecosystem: Environmental > Terrestrial > Deep subsurface > Rock core/Sediment | place: Rifle...
CTTGCACCGTAAATGGGGTCATAGCCTTCTTTAGCAAGAGTTTCTTTTACTCTATCGCTGAGTTCTATCTCGATTTTCCTCTCCCTTAGTCTTTTTCTTAAATGCTCAATCTGGATGTCAACTATCTTTTTAAGGTCATCTAGGCTCAGAGATCGGAAGATTATTGTCTCGTCTACTCTATTTAGAAATTCCGGCCTAAACGTGTTTCTCATAACCTCCATTACTTTGATTTTCATCTCAACCTCTTTCCCAATCAACTCCTGTATATAGTGGCTTCCGATGTTTGAGGTCATAATGATAATCGTGTTTCTAAAATCCACCGTTCGCCCATGCCCATCGGTCAATCGGCCATCGTCAAGGATCTGAAGCAGGATGTTGAAAACATCACTGTGAGCCTTTTCGATCTCGTCAAATAGAATCACGGAATATGGACGTCTTCTAATGGCCTCGGATAATTGGCCACCTTCTTCATATCCAATATACCCTGGTGGTGCACCTATCAATCTTGATACTGTATGCTTCTCCATATACTCACTCATATCGATCCGTACCATTGCATTCTCGTCGTCAAACATGAATTCAGCAAGTGCCCTTGCAAGCTCCGTTTTACCTACTCCTGTAGGACCCAAGAATATAAAGGAACCGATCGGTCTTTTAGGGTCTGAAAGTCCAGCACGTGAACGTCTAAGGGCATTAGAAACAGCTTTTATAGCCTCTTCTTGTCCTATAACCCTTTTTGAAATCCTCTCTTCCATGTGGATAAGTTTTTCAATCTCACCCTCCATAAGCCTTGATACCGGGATTCCGGTCCATTTAGATACGATCTCTGCTATATCTTCAGCGTCAACCTCCTCTTTTAGCATCTTTTTTCCTTTTTGTATCTCAGATAACTCTTTACTCTTATTCTCTAGTTTTTTGTTAAGCTCAGGGAGTCTTCCATAAAGCAACTCAGAGGCCTTTGATAGTTCGCTTTTCCTTTGGGCTTTTTCTGCCTCCATTTTTACTTTATCAATTTCTTCCTTTATCTGTCTGATCTCGGAGATATGCTCTTTTTCTCTCTGCCAGTGTGCTTTTAGGCCATCAAGTTGTTCCTTATAATTAGCGATGTCTTTTTCGATTAGACTGAGCTTCTCTTTTGAGCTTTCGTCCTTCTCTTTTTTTAGTGCCTCCCTTTCAATCTCAAGCTGCATAATGCGCCTCTGTATTTCGTCAATCTCAGTAGGCATAGAATCTATTTCCATTCGTAGTCTTGCGGCAGCCTCGTCTATCAAATCCACGGCTTTATCAGGTAGGAATCTTCCAGTAATATAGCGATGTGATAGAATAGCAGCCGAGATTAATGCTTCATCCTTTATCTTTACTCCATGATGAACCTCGTATTTTTCTTTAAGACCTCTAAGGATTGAAATCGTATCCTCTACCGATGGTTCATCAACAAAGACCTGCTGAAATCTCCTTTCAAGGGCTGCGTCTTTCTCTATGTGTTTTCTATACTCATCAAGTGTGGTTGCCCCAATGCAGTGGAGTTCTCCACGTGCGAGTGCAGGCTTTAGCATATTTGATGCATCTATTGCACCTTCTGCGGCTCCTGCTCCAACGACAGTATGGATCTCATCTATAAAAAGAATAATCTCTCCTTGAGATTCAGTGATCTCTTTTAATACTGATTTTAGGCGCTCTTCAAATTGTCCACGAAACTTTGTTCCGGCTACTAGAGCACCCATATCAAGTGCTATAAGGCGTCTATTTTTTAGCCCTTCAGGAACATCTCCATTTATAATGCGTTGGGCTAATCCCTCTGCGATTGCCGTTTTTCCAACGCCTGGTTCACCTATTAGCACTGGATTATTTTTTGTCCTTCTTGATAGAACTTGTATAACCCTTCTTATCTCTTCATCACGACCGATAACTGGGTCAAGTTTTCCTTGGCGTGCTAGTTCAGTAAAATCTTTCCCGTACTGTTTTAAAGCCTGAAATGTCTCTTCAGGGGTTTGACTGGTTATGGTTTGTCCACCTCTTACTTCTTTTAAGACTCTTAGAATATTTTCTTTTGTTATTCCAAGCCGTTTAAACTCGGTTTTAATTCCACCTATAGCGTGCTGTGCTATTCCTAAGAGTATGTGTTCTGTACTTATATATTCATCTCCAAGGGATTTAGCTTCTTGTCCTGCAGTACTTAATACCTGACTCATCTCACGACTTAAATAAAGCTGTTCTTTATTACCCTCAACCTTTGGAAGATATCCGAGTTCTTTTTTTGCCAGGTCTCTGACTATTTGCGGGTTTATACCAATTTTCCCTAAGATTTCAGTGGGGATGCCATCTTCGGCAAGGAGTGCTAGAAGCACATGAGGTATATCTATTAGTTGATGTTTTTCTCTTTCAGCAATGGACTGTGCCTCTGTGATTGCCTCCTGTGCTTTGATTGTAAGTTTCTCCCATTTCATGTATTTGATCCCTCCATAATTAACCTACATCTTTAAAAATATTACTTGATTAGTGAAAATCAAGGAAGGTTTAATCATAATGTGTCGTGAATCGTGATTAGTGAATTGTAGTGCGATACACGATACACGAACCACGAGACACGATTGACGCACAAGGTTCTACTTTCTCTACATATCGAGTAAAATCATTGTAAATCAAAGTAAAATGGATTACACATTATTCAAAATCAGAAAACTATCCTTGAGGGTATCGGAAGCGGCAAAATCTCTTGTTTCGGACTACCTTCTAGGTCTTGATGCTATGGGTGTGGCTGAGGATGTGATTGAGGGAGAGGGTTTTGATGTTTCTGCCTATTTCTCTATAGAAATGGATTTGAATCCTATCATGGTTAGTTTAAAAGATTATCTATTGTTTTTAGAAAATAATCTACTTGGATTCCGCGCGGGAAACATTACGATAGAAGAAATAGACCGTACTAACTGGGAGGTATGGAAAAACGAGCTAAAAACCGTAAGGGCAAGTGGAAGGATAGTTATAAGACCCCCTTGGGAAGAATATTTACCTAAGGAGGGTGAGCATGTGATTGAGATTAACCCATCAATGGCATTTGGAACGGGGCATCACGAGACGACTAGGCTTTGCATTCAGGCAATGGAGGAGATAATTGAGAATCGTAAGGTTAGGAATGTTCTTGATGTAGGCTGCGGAAGCGGGATTCTTGCCATTTCTGCGGTAAAGTTGGGAGCATATGAGGCGATTGGATTAGATATAGACCCTGTTGCTGTAGAAGAGGCAAAGAAGAATATAGCGAGAAACTCCGTCTCTCACAAGGTTAAGCTTTTATGTGGTTATTTAGAAGGTGTAAAAGGGAAATATGATTTAATAGTTGCAAATATATTTGCCGAGGCGATACTCCTTATGAAAAAGGAACTATATACAAGGCTTAAGGATAAGGGAGTACTCTTGGTGTCAGGGATACCAGTTTCAAGAAGAGACGAACTTATTTCAGGGCTTGAGAGAGCCGGATTTATTTTCACTAGAGAACTTAAAGAAGGAGAGTGGATCGCTGTTGTTTTTGGCATTGATAAAAATAGCAACTAAAGTAGACTTAGTTGTATTTCGAGCGCAGTGTGCGAGAAATGGAAATAAAAGGTATTTCGAGCTGTTGTATTAAATGTGCAGTGTTCATGGAATGGTAATAAATAGTATGCGAGAAATGGAAATAAACATTATATGTTAATTTGAATAAATGTGTAGGAGGGGAAATGTATGTCGTCTTTTAAAACGATTGAATGGAAAGATGACAGGGTAGTAATGATAGATCAAAGAATTCTACCTATCAAGGAAGCATACGTAGAGTGCTTGACCTTTGAGGATGTTGCTCAGGCTATAAGAGAATTTTACCTATCAAGGAAGCATACGTAGAGTGCTTAACCTTTGAGGATGTTGCTCAGGCTATAAGAGATATGGTCATCCGTGGCGCTCCTGCAATAGGTGTTGCCGCAGCAATGGGTATTGCTCTAGGAGCGCTTAAAAGCAGAAGGAAGGATAAAATCGAATTCCTAGCCGAACTCAAGGAGATTTCAACTGTAATTTCAAACACAAGGCCTACTGCGGTTAACCTTTTCTGGGCGGCTAACAGAATGATGAATTTGGTGAATGAAAATAAGGATAAGGATATTGATTGGATTAGAGATAGGTTGGTTGAAGAGGCGAAGAAGATCTATGAAGAAGATATTCAAATCTGTAAAAGAATCGGAAGGGTAGGTTCTGAGTTGATAAAGGATGGAGCTACAATCCTTACACACTGCAACGCGGGCGCCCTAGCCACAGCAGGCTACGGCACTGCGCTGGGAGTCATTAGAGCGGCCTTTGAGGAAGGGAAAGGGGTTAAGGTCATCGCATCAGAAACAAGACCCTTTTTGCAAGGTGCCAGGCTTACTGCTTGGGAGTTGGATAAAGATGGTATACCTGTCACAATAATTACCGACAATATGGCTGGTTACGTGATGAGTAACGGCATGGTGGATGTTGTGATTGTAGGAGCAGATAGAATTGCCTCAAACGGGGATGTTGCAAATAAAATTGGAACCTATTCTCTATCTATACTGGCTAGATTTCATAAAATTCCATTCTACGTTGCAGCCCCCATTTCTACAATTGATTTCAATTGCTCTTCAGGGGATTTAATACCAATTGAAAAGCGTGATATTAAAGAGGTAACACATATACTCGGGAATAAAATTACACCGGATGTGGAGGTTTTAAACCCTGCATTTGATATAACACCAAGCGATCATATTAGTTCTATAATAACTGAAAGAGGAATCGCCGAAGCGCCTTATTCTAAGAGTTTAAGGTCGCTTCTTAGTTAGATATTTCTGCTTTCTTGTCTTTCTAGGTCAATCTTGCAAGAGAGGCAAAACTTTGCAAAAGGCATAGCCCTTAGTCTGTCTTCGCCTATTTCATCACCACAGTTTTCACAAATTCCATAATTTCCATCTTTAATCCTTCTTAAAGCCTCATCTATGAGCACTAGCTTATCTCTTTCTCTATCAGTGAGGGTAAGCATAAGCTCCCTGTCTCTATCGCTTGAAGCGTGATCATAGAAGTCACCGATGTCAAACCTTAGATAATCTCGTTCCATCTTAGCGGATTGTGAGACATCCTTTAAGAGTTCTTTTCTCATCTCGATGAGCATATCTTTTATTTCATTCATCCATTTAGGTTTTTCCTCTTTACGGGGTGATTCTAAAGTTCTGCCCTTTGTCCCCGTTTTTTTTGTTTCTGGCTTCAAAAGAATACCTCCTTGTTTTTTCCTACCCCTTTCTTTTTTTGTTTTTTGCGGAGAGGTCTTGGTTTTTAGCATTTTAGTCTTTTTCTTGTAACTCTCTTTGCCTCTTAATACCTTTTTCTTGTTCTTCTTTTCTTTCTTTTTTTTGCCTTTCATTGCTTCCTCAATTTTATCCTCTTTTCACAAAGAATTATTAGAATAAGCATATAAAGCAATTTGTCAAGAGTGATCTAGCGCGCATTTCTATCATAACCCCTTTTTCAATTTTACATTTCAATCCTTGACTCCATAGTGGTTTTAGATAGATTTTACGCTATGAAACTCAGAATGGCGTTCGTTATGGATCCGATTGAGACAACTAATATTGAGAGGGATACAACATTCGTACTAATGTTAGAATCGCAGAATAGAAGACATGAGGTTTGGTATCTTGAGCTTAAGGATTTATTTAGTGAAAACGGGAAGGCTTGGGGTACGGTTTCAGAGATTAATTTAAAAATTGCGCCGGATTTTTTTAAATTTTTAGGAAGAGCTACGGTACCGCTTGAACATTTTGATGTTGTCTGGATGAGGAAGGATCCTCCTTTTAATATTGATTATATCTATGCCCTCTATATTCTTAGTTTGATAAACCAACAAAAAACACTGGTTGTGAATAATCCTAAGGGGTTAAAAGAATCGAATGAAAAGTTCTACACTCTAAGCTTTCCTGAGCTAGTTCCACCGACCGTTGTTGCAAAAGACATGAACAAACTAAAAGGTTTTCTTACAAGAATAGGGGGGGAGATGGTTGTAAAACCACTTGATGGATGCGGCGGAGAAGGTGTGTTTTATATTAAAGAAGGTGATAGAAATGCGAATGTAATATTAGAAAGCATCACGGATGGTGGGAAACGTTTCGTACTTGCACAAAAATTTATCAAAGAGGTATCTCAAGGGGATAAAAGAATTATTATTCTTAACGGAACCCCGCTTGGTGCAGTACTACGTATAGCGAAACCCGGAGGGGAGTTTAGATGCAATTTTCACTCAGGCGGAAGCCCTGCTAAAACGGAGCTAACTGAGAGAGACATTGAAATCTGTCAGAGGATAGCACCAAAGCTTAGAGAGGATGGACTTTATTTCGTAGGAATAGATGTTATAGGTGGTTATCTTACGGAAGTAAATATGACAAGCCCTACAGGGGTTCAGGAGATAAATAGACTTTGTGGGACTAAGTTGGAGTCTCTGGTTATTGATTTTGTTGAAGAAGTATGCAATAAAAATTATTTAGCCACAAATTAACACAGATGAACACGAATGAAAAGAAAATTTAATGTTTTTGTATTTATTCGTGTAAATTCGTGTCCATTCGTGGCTAATTGAGAAGGAGCAGGACATGAAGATTTCAAAAGATGCGGTAAGACACGTAGCGGAGCTTGCCAGGCTTGAGTTTAAAGAAGACGAGCTTGAAAGATTCTCTGAGCAGTTAGGGAACATTCTTGAGTACATGGAAAAACTAAATGAGATTGATACCGCCAGTATTGAGCCTACGTTCCATGTCCTTGGGCTTTCGACTCCCCTAAGAGAAGATGTTGTAAAACCATGGCTAAGCCTGGATGAAGCCTTAGAAAACGCTCCAGAAAAGGAAGAAGGTTTTTTTACAGTCCCAAAATTTATAGAGGATTAAGTAGTAATTGATCGGCAGGCCTTTTAGCCAAAGAGCACAAAGAGAAATTATTTTAATCAAATTCTTCTCTCTGTGATCTCTGTGGCTAAGATGAACATAGGAGACAAGATGGAACTACCGTTTCTTTCAATACGTGAGGTTTCAGAGCTAATAAAAAGAAAGGAGGTTTCTCCAGTTGAACTTACTCAATCAATTCTGGATAGGATCGAGGGCGTTGATAGCAAAATACACGCTTACATAACTATCTTAAGAGAGGAAGCACTTCGGGTTTCAAAGGAAGCGGAAAAGCAGATTTCTTCAGGAACCTATCTTGGTGCTCTTCATGGTGTTCCGATTAGTGTAAAGGACATCTTTATTATGAAGGGAACACGAACTACTTGCGGATCCAAGATATTAGAGAATTTTGTTTCTTCCTATGATGCTATGGTAGTTGAGAAGCTAAAACACTCTGGCGCTATTATTGTCGGGAAAAACAACATGGATGAGTTTGCAATGGGTTCATCTACTGAAAATTCCTATTTTGGACCTACTAGAAACCCGTGGGATTTAGAAAGGGTTCCGGGTGGCTCAAGCGGCGGTTCAGCCGCCGCTACTTCAGCATCTATCTGTTTTGCATCCGTTGGCACGGACACAGGGGGTTCTATAAGGCAGCCCGCTGCACTATGCGGCATTGTCGGGCTAAAACCCACTTACGGAAGGGTGAGTAGATTCGGAATGGTAGCCTTTGCTTCATCATTGGATCAGGGAGGACCTCTCACAAAAACTGTGGAAGATGCGGCTCTGATGCTAAACGTTATAGCAGGTGGAGACGCCAGAGATTCAACCTCTGTACATATTCCTGTTCCTGATTATGCAATGCAACTCGACGGTGAAATTAAGGGGATTAGAGTCGGGGTTCCGAAAGAGTATTTCATAAAGGGAATAGATGTTGAGGTTGAGGGGGCGGTAAAGAATGCTATAAGGCTTATTGAAGACTTGGGTTGTCCTGTAGAAGAAATCTCTCTTCCCCACACAGAGTATGCTGTTTCCACATACTATCTCATTGCCCCATCTGAGGCTAGTTCAAACCTTGCAAGGTATGACGGAGTAAGATATGGATTTCGGGTTCCTGATTCAAATTCACTTAGGGAGATGTATCATAGAACAAGAGCAGAGGGTTTTGGCGCTGAGGTCAAACGGCGAATTATGATTGGAACGTATGCGCTTTCTGCAGGTTACTATGACGCCTACTATCTTAAAGCTCAGCGTGTGAGAACCCTTATAAAAAGGGATTTTGAAGAGGCATTCAAAAAGGTTGATATAATTATAACTCCTACTTCGCCTGAGGTCGCATTTAAAATTGGAGAAAAAACAGACGATCCGCTAAAGATGTATCTATCGGATATATTTACAATCCCCTGTAACCTTGCTGGGCTTCCTGGTATTTCAATTCCCTGCGGATTTACATCAGGAGGTCTTCCGATTGGGCTTCAGTTTCTTGGAAGGCCATTTGATGAGGAGACGATTCTCCGAGTAGCTCATGCTTATGAACTACGTACGAATTGGAGGGGAAGAAGGCCACCGATTTGAAATAGAGGACGGAAGCCAGGAGTCGGGAGACGGAAGTCAGCAGATTCTAACTTCTGAATTTTGTCATCTCTGTAGTTACATATTTGTGATTTGGTATTTGATGCTTGGAATTTGTTTTAATTAAGGAGGAGATATGTCAGAAAAAAAGAAAGTTTGCATGGTTTGTGGAAAGCCTTCTGAGGTTTCAATCTGTGATGTCTGTAAAGCTCAGATTCAAGGGGAGGCAATAGATAAAAAACAGAAGATAGAAAGGGAAGTGAGAATAGGTCCAGAGGTAGAGAAGGAAAAGAAAAAGCAGAAACGATGATCGGTATATTTATTTGAGTTTAGTCCAATCATGTTTTAAACACCTTAAGCGCTACTTTATAAGCTTTACTTTTAGAAAGCCTTAAATTTCTAGAAACCTCTTTAACTGCATCTCTTAAGGTTAATCCTTTTTCCTTATAAATATTAAGTTGTTCCTTAACCAAATGATCTAAATTTTTAATTTCATTATGATAACCCTCAATAACTGCTGTAAACTCGCCCTTTAACTTTCCCCTTTGACTCAGGGTTTCGAGTACCTCAGAAAGCTTTCCCCTCAGGTTTTCTTCAAACATCTTAGTAAGCTCTCGACTTATTGATGCCTGTCTATCTCCAAGGATCTCAAAGATATCTTTTAGAGTTTCTATGACTCTATTAGGAGATTCATATACTATAATGGTTTGAGGGTGTTCTCTAATTGATTCTAAGAATTCCTTTCTCTTTTTAGCTGACTTAGGAAGGAATCCAAAGAATGTAAAGCTTGATGTAGAAAGCCCTGATACACTCACTGCTCCAATTGCAGCACAAGGTCCAGGTATAGAGATCACTTCGATCCCTTTTTCTGAGGCAAGACTTACGAGTCTATAACCGGGGTCAGAAACTCCTGGAGTCCCTGCGTCAGAGACAATGGCTATGTTTTTCCCGGCTTCTAAAAGTAAAAGAAGCTCTTCTGCTTTTTTCTTTTCGTTATGTTCATGGTAGATCGTAAGTGGCTTTTGAATTCGATAGTGGGAAAGGAGTTTCTTTGTAACCCTTGTGTCTTCACAAGCTATTAGATCAACTTCTTTTAGAACCCTGAGCGCTCGAAGTGTTATATCTTCAAGGTTTCCTATTGGGGTTGAAACGATATAAAGTTTGCCTTTCATGGGTTAGGTACTTTAGATTACTTTAAAATGCGAAGTTTAGAAAAGCTAGTATATAGTCAGAAAGAGTAATAGAAGGCATAATGTAATTCTATTTTTTATATTTCTAATAGACTAAAAGCTAATCTTAGAATTAAATGTATTAGAAGGGCTTAAAAGCCATCGTTGATCTCCGACGTAATCCAAACTCAATTTAGACTACAGAATATGTAACTTGATAATACTTTAGATGGTAATTATAATCTTTTAGCAGTTAGTGGAGAGTTAGGCTAAGATAGGCGGGAGGATACTCATTAGCTAAATCAGAAGGCGAAATCTCCCATAGATCTTTGTTTTGTTAATTGTTCAGCTAGAACTTATGAAACACCGACTCTATATAGCGAACTGAAACCAAGAACCGAAATCACCGAAGGCCCATCTGCTTACCCGTCATTTGAGCATAATAAAAGAGAATCGGCGTTTAAGTCGAAGAGGTCAAGCATGAAGTCAAAGAAGACCGATAGCTTAGTTCTTCTGGCGACTGTTGTACTGACGACCGGAATCTTTGTCCTCGACCTGTTGACGCCGTTAGGCGTGGCAATATGGGTGTTCTATATGTTACCGCTGTTGATCGTATCAAGGGCGACAGAGCGACTAACCCCCTTTATTCTCGCAGCAGTCTGCACAGTACTTATCGCACTGGGCTTTATCTACTCTCCCCCAGGCGTCAAGTTGTACTTGGCATTCATCAACCGCTTGATGGGGGTAGGTGTGCTTTGGACCATGGCAGTGCTCCTCGTGCATCGCAGCAAGATGGAGGAGACACAGAAGGAACACGAAAATCTTTTACGCAAGATCATTGAATCGGAGCCAGAGTGTGTGAAGTTGGTTTCTCCCGACGGCACGATTCTAGAGATGAATCCTGCTGGACTGGCAATGATCGAAGCCGACTCTCCCGAACAGGTCCTTGGAAAGTCAATTTATGGGATTGTGACTCCAGAGTATCGGTCGGTTTTTAAGGAACTCACGGAGGGTGTATTTCGAGGTGAATCGCAGATGCTGGAGTTTGAAATGGTTGGACTCAAGGGCACCCACTACTGGCTTGAGACGCATGCCGCGCCACTCCGGAATCAGAAAGGTGAAATTACCACGTTGCTTGGGATCACCCGTGACATCACCGAGCGTAAACGAGCCGAGAAAGCATTGCAGGTTAGCGAGGAGAGACTGCAACTGGCGATCACAGGAGCCGGCATGGGAACCTGGCATTGGGACATTGCCAACGATGAACTGATGTGGTCAGACAGGTGTAAGGCGATATTTGGCATTCCACTGGATACGCCCCTGAGTTACGAACGCTTCTTGGATGCACTGCACCCTGAGGACCGCGAAAGGGCGAATCAGGCGGTGATGGACGCGCTGAATAACCGAACGGAGTATGACATCGAGTATCGTACCGTTTGGCGCGATGGCAGTATCCACTGGGTTACAGCGAAGGGGCGAGGGTACTACGACGGTTCAGGCAATGCCGTCCGGATGGAGGGTATAGCGTTGGACATCACCAACCGCAAGCTGATTGAGCAAGAAAGAGAATCTCTGTTGCATCGCAATACATCATTGGTGAAAGCCTTGGGAGAAATTGTGTATGATTGGATTGTTCCGACTGATGAACTTTTCTGGGGTGGGGAATTTACAAACGTTTTGGGATACAGTGAAGAGGAAATGGGTAAGGACACGAAGAGTTGGACGGATAGGGTTCACCCCGAGGACTTAGGGCGTGTATTGAACGAGGTTGAGAATGCCGTCAAGCAGCAACGTCTTTACGATTTGGAATATCGCTTCAGGAACCGTGACGGCAGTTACCGTTGGATGCATGATCGGGGGGTGCCACATTGCGACGCTGAAGGAAAGTTACAGCGCATTATTGGAGTTTTCCGCGACATCACCGAGCGCAAACAGGCGGAGAAGGCATTGCGGGAGAAAGAGAATCTCCTGTCTGAATCCCAACGCATCGCCCATATTGGCGGTTGGTCCTGGGATCTGACAGGCCCGATCATTTGGACGGACGAGACGTATCGCATCTATGGTGTATCACCAGAGACGTTCACCCCGACTGTCGAGTCGCTTGTCAATCTGGTTCATCCTGAGGACCGGCCGGCGATGCAGCAATGGATTGAGGCCTGTGCAGCGGGAGAAAAGCCCAGGGAATTGCAGTTTCGTGCGATACCGCCGGATGGCTCTGTCCGCTTCCTCAGCGGTCACGGTGAATTGATGTATGACGCTGAGAACAAGCCAGCTTGCATGTCCGGCACGGTGCAGGACATCACCGATCGCAAGCGCGCCGAGGAGGCGATGCGCGAGAGCGAGGCGCGTTACATACGCGCGGTGAACGGCGCCAACGACGGCATTTGGGAGTGGACCCCGGCGACCGGCGAAGATTACCTGTCGCCGCGCTGGAAGCAATGGCTCGGTTATCAGGACCATGAGCTTCCCAATGTTCAGGAAAGTTTTTTCAACCAAATCCATCAGGATGACCAGTCGCGGGTCTCGGAGGCGGTTCGCGCACATCTCGAGGAGCGCAAGCCTTACGAGATCGAGCTGCGTATGCGGTGCAAGAGTGGCGAGTATCGATGGTTTTACGCGCGCGGCCAGGCCACGTGGGATGAACAGGGGCAGCCGCTGCGCATGGCCGGGTCCATTACCGACATCACCGAGCGCAAGCAGGCAGAGCAACGCCTCGAACAGAACCGCGCGCTGCTGCTCGCCTTCGTCGAGCAGGCGCCCGCAGCGGTTGCCATGCTTGACACCAACTTGCGGTACGTGGCGGCCAGCCGGCGCTGGGTAGAAGACTACAACCTCGGTGGTCGAAAACTGATCGGGCAACGCCACTACGACATATTCCCGGAAATCTGGCACAGGAAAGACTGGCAGGATGTCCATCAGCGGTGTCTGGCTGGCGCGGTCGAGCGCCGGGAAGAGGACCCCTTTGTCCGTGAAGACGGCACCACCAACTGGCTGCGCTGGGAAGTGCGGCCCTGGCACGATGAAGACGAACGGATCGGCGGGATCATGATATTCTCGGAGGACATCACCGAGCGCAAGCGGACCGAGGCGGCGCTGCGGGAATCTGAGGAGAAGTTCCGCATTCTTGCCGAAACGAGCGTGGCGGCAATCTTTGTTTTCCATGGCGAACAGTTACGGTATGCCAATCCAGCAGCCACGACGATCAGCGGTTACGCGAATGACGAGTTATTGAACCTGAGGTTCTGGGACATTATCCATCCGGAGTTTCGGGAGCTTGTCCGGCAGCGGGGTCTTGCCCGTCAACGCGACGAGATGATTCCGACGCGCTACGAAGTGAAAATTCTTACCAAGGAGGGCGACGAACGCTGGGTTGATTTTGGTGGCGGCCTCATGATGTTTGAAGGCAAACCGGCCGCCATTGGCGTCGCCTTCGACATCACCGATCGCAAACTGGCGGAGGAGGCACTGCATAAGGCATACGATGAGTTAGAAATCAAAGTGGCAGAACGAACTAATGAATTGATGGAAGCTAACATCAAGCTTAAAGAAGTAGACCGTCTCAAATCAGAATTCCTTGCCACCATGAGCCATGAGCTAAGAACTCCACTCAATTCCATCATAGGCTTTACGGGCATCTTACTGCAAGGACTCAGTGGGGAGATTAACGAGGAGCAGAGAAAGCAACTATCCATGGTTTATGGCTCTGCGAAGCATCTTTTGAACTTGATAAATGACATTCTGGACCTTTCTAGGATTGAATCCGGCAAAGTGGAAGTTTCGATGCAAAGGTTTATGATCAAAGATGTTGTTTCCGAGGTCGCTCATAGCTTAGCTCCTATGATTTCTCAAAAGGGTCTGCGGCTGATTACAGAGATACTGGATGAGCCCCTAGAAATCTTTAGTGATAGAAAGAAGGTCTTCCAGATTCTTCTCAACTTGGTCAATAATGCGGTCAAGTTCACTGAGAGGGGTGAAATAAGAACTGCATGTAAGGCCGATCATAACAATCTGGAAGTGACCGTTTCAGATACAGGCGTAGGGATAAAAAAGGAGAATATGAAACTGCTATTTGAAGCGTTTCGGCAGATTGATGGCACATCGCAGCGAAGGTATGAAGGTGCTGGGCTGGGACTCCACCTCTGCCAAAGGATGGTGACTTTATTGGGTGGAAGGATTTGGGTGGAAAGCGAATATGGTAAGGGCTCCAGGTTCACCTTTACGCTACCTCTCAGGCCCATGGAGGAGAAATAACATGGGAAAAAGGATTCTAGTGGTAGAGGATAATGAGCAGAACTTGTATTTAGCAACTTTCCTTCTGGAAAAAAATGGCTATGAGGTCATCGCAGCTCAAAATGGGTTTGAGGCTATAGAAAAAGCCAAAGCAGAAAAACCTGACTTGATACTTATGGATATGCAACTTCCTGAGATGGACGGTTACGAGGCAACCCAGCGGATAAAGGGAATTGCGGAGCTGAGTCATATACCAATTATAGCGGTAACCTCCTATGCCATGGTGGGTGACAGAGAAAAAGTTCTGGCCGCTGGCTGTGAGGGCTATATCGAAAAACCCATTATAACAGAGACATTCGTATCCGAGATTGAGAAGTATTTTTAATAGTGTTTAGCTATCAGCGATCAGGTGTCAGCCAAAAGCTGAGGGCTGACCGCTGATGGCAGAGTGCTTACATAGGGGGTTATACAATGAAAATCCTAATCGTTGATGATAACAAAGAGAACCTCTACATGTTGGAAACACTGCTCAGGGGCTATAACTATGAGGTTGAGTCTGCCTCTGATGGTGTTGAAGCTCTCGAGAAGGTGCTTAAGAATGGGTTTGGCATGATAATTTCTGATATCCTTATGCCCCGGATGGATGGGTTTAGACTCTGCCATGAGGTGAAGACGAATGAAAGGTTGAAAAAGATCGCTTTTGTCTTCTATACCGCTACCTACACCGATCCGAAGGATGAGGAGTTTGCCTTGAATCTGGGAGCAGAAAAGTTCATAATCAAACCCAAAGAACCCAATGTATTTATCGAAATCTTAAGGGAGGTTATCAGAAGTCAGAAGGCAGGAAAACTTGTGGCACCGAGACCTCCGGTTGAAGAGGAGGAGATTTACCTCAAGGAATATAATGAACGGCTGATAAAGAAACTGGAAGACAAGATGTTGCAATTAGGAACAAAGAATCGTTACGAGACAATCATTAATACTGTGATTCGGAGTGTCCATCAGTCAATCAATCTCCAGGACGTCTTAGAAAACGCCGTTGAAGAGATGAGTAAAAATATAGAAGGTGTAGAAAACATTTCGATTTACTTGGTAGAAGGTGAAGAGGCGGTTTTAAGAGCCCATAGGGGATACACTGAGCAATATATAATGCAGGTGAATAGGATCCCTTATCCAATAGGTACTACTTGGAGAACGATAATAGATGGGAAGGCCAGATATGTTGCGGATGTAGACAAAGATACAGTTATCGGTCCTGCTGGAAGGGAACTAGGAACAAAGAGCTATTTGTCTATGCCAATTCGATTTGAAGGCAAGGTAGTAGGATGTATAAATATAAATTCTTTTCTGAAGAATGCCTTTGATGAAGAGGAATTAAAGCTGCTGGAAGTTGTGGCTCAGCAAATAGAAGTGGCTATCAATAATGCCCGGATTGCAGAAGCAATAAGAGAGAGCGAAGAGCGTTTGCGTACTATAATCGAAAACGAACCAGAGTGCGTAAAAGTAGTAGCATCCGACGGCACCGTTCTTCAGATGAACCCGGCAGGCCTTTCTATGATTGAAGCAGAAAATGCAGAGGCGGTTATAGGGAAATCTTTATATCCAATAATCGTCCCAGAACACCGTAAAGCGTTTCGTGATCTGATAGAAAGCGTTTTCCGTGGTAACAAGGGCAAACTGGAGTTTGAGATTATTGGCTTTAAAAGAAGTCGCCGGTGGCTGGAAATAAATGCGGTTCCTCTCTACAATAATCTTAACGAAGTAGCGGTTCTATTGGGTGTAACGCGGGACACTACCGAGCGTAAATTAGCAGAGGAGGCGTTGCTAAAGGCGACTGAACGGCTCCAGACACTTTCCCGTCAGTTGATGAAGGTGCAAGAGACCGAGCGCCGCCATATTGCTCGTGAATTACACGATGAGATCGGTCAAGCCCTTACAGGAGTAAAAATCAATTTGCAGGAAATGCAGGGTCTAGACAAACAAGGCTTACACAGACCACGTCTGGAAGAAAGTATCGTCACTATTGACCGTGTTCTCCAGCAGGTGCGTAATCTCTCGCTTGATTTGCGGCCCTCGATGCTTGATGATCTCGGGCTGATAGCTGCCTTACGCTGGTTCATGGATCGCCAGGCACAGCGAACTGGGTTGATAGCGGAGTTTATCGCAGATCCGTTAGAGACAAAGCTGGAGCCGGAACTCAAAACTGCCTGCTTTCGTATCGTCCAAGAGGCGCTAACCAATGTGGCGCGGCATGCAAGGGCGAAACATATGCACGTTGAATTGCGAAAGAGCAAAACTGAACTAGAGTTGATCATACGTGATGATGGTATTGGGTTTGACGTAAGCACCGCACAGAAACGTGCCTTGCGGGGCGAAAGTTTTGGTTTGTTGGGTATGCAAGAGCGCGTTCGGCTAGTTGGTGGACAGGTCGAGATTAAATCCAGGCCGAGAAGCGGGACCACGATTCGCGCTCATTTCCCTCTAACCTCACCCTTACCCCCGAGAAAGCGAGGTAAAAGGAGAAGCTTATGACTAGGCTGATATGTTTAATTAACGTTTGAAGATATTGGTTTCTTGAGTGCATATACATCCGTGTAGTGAGCTTGTCGAACCTAATAGAAGTAAGATAGAGCAAAAATGAATTTTTACGCTAAGTTACTACATGTTTCGGTTACATTTTACGCTGCAGAATACGACAAAGGATACTCGACGAAGAAGATCGCCCGCACGCTTAAAATCAGTGTGAAAACGGTCGAGACGCACCGCATGCAGTTAATGGAACGGCTAGACATTCACGATATTGCAGGCCTGGTACGTTATGCAATTCGGGTAGGATTGGTGAAGCACGACCAATAGCGCCGACCAATAGCGCAAGAGCAGAGGAGCCGGTGAGTCAGGTCTTTTTCCCGTCCATCTCAGGTTTTTCCTGATTGTTTTTTCGATTTATTATGTTTAGTATAAAAGTTTATGCCATAGTTGAGATAGCTTCCGCGGACGAGTTTATCACAAAATCGGGATTCGACATACAGTTGCTGGCTTTAATTTATAAGCTGTTCGCTAAACCTGAGGCGAACGCGCCAACAGGGTAGACCGATATGAAAAACATCATGATACAACCTGCACGGACAAGTGAACAAATCAAAGCAGGGATTGAAGAGCGTTTCGGTTTCTTCCCCCTCTTCTTTAGCCCGGCACTTGAGACACCGGAGGTGCTGGAGAACCTGTGGCAACAGACACTTTCTGCGTATGTAAACAATCCACTACCGGCCCTATTCAGGAAAAAGCTCTTCGCGCGTCTCTCGCGTTACTGCATTGTTCCCTACTGTATCGTCTGCCACAGTTGCGCCCTGGAGTCCTTA
>Ga0209431_10001874_pt1 | contig 17222 bp, 14 predicted proteins | sample RifCSP13_3_FD_184021 | JGI IMG/M metagenome (GOLD analysis project Ga0209431, IMG submission 184021) | Soil microbial communities from Rifle, Colorado - Rifle CSP2_sed 13_3 (SPAdes) (version 2) | ecosystem: Environmental > Terrestrial > Deep subsurface > Rock core/Sediment | place: Rifle...
CCACCACGGCTTGCATCCCGTAGAACGCCCCAAGAAATGCGCTCCCCGCATCTCCCATGAACACCCGGGCAGGGGGCCAATTATGCACGAGGAATCCCATCGATGCCGCAGCAACGAAAAGGTTCGCCACCGCCCATCCCGACTCGCCATAACGGGCGAAGAGTAGGAAGAAAAACGAGGAGGCCACGGCTGCCTCCCCGCCTGCGAGTCCATCGATCCCATCCATGAAGTTGTACAGGTTCAACATCCACACGACCCATAATGCACCTGTCAGGATCCATGCAACCGCCGGCAGAACCCATCTTCCCGGCAGAGATTTCGGAAACAGAAAGGAGACATACCAAAAAACCAGTATTGCAGCGACAAACTGTACCAGGAAACGGAAAAGAGGTGAGAGGCCGCGCAGGTCATCCCAGAAACCGAGGACGGACATCGCAAGAGCAAAGATCATCGTGTGCGGCAGACCCTTGACGGAGAACATCTCACCAGCCGCCAGCCATGCCCAAAATCCGAAAGCCAAAAGGGCTGCCGCGACTATCGCTATCCCGCCCATCCTCGGAGTCGGAACAGCGTGGGAACTTCGTTGGTTGGGGACATCGATAATTCCTACCTTGTCGGCCAGGCGAATGGTCACCCAGACTCCCGCGGCAGAAACGACCAGCGAACCGACGGTTAATCCGAAAGTCAGCGGGCCAAATACCTGTACCACCTGACCGTCTCCTCCATGCCCTTTTCGAAGCTGTACATTGGCACAAATCCAAGGGAGAACAGTGCCGAAGGGTCGAACACCGTCTCCCCGGTGAGTTTCTCAATCATCTCTCGTCCGAAGAACATCGGCAGGCCAAACCAACCCGCCAATCTCTCATTGACCTCAGCGACAACCTTGACCACCCCCAGCGGAATCGATGATACCCGGTTCCCCCTGCCCAGAGACTGGGAGATCCCCAGTACAATTTCCCTCATAGACAAGTCGCAACCATCCGTAACCGTATAGGCCTCGTCGTTTTTCCCGTGCTCCGATAAGAAAAGGAGCGCGTCCGCAAGATTCCGTGCATATACCAAGCTCTTCCGGTTATCCCCGGCGCCGACGATCGCGGGAAAGCCACGGTCGACCCACTGTATCAGCTTATAAACGTTCCCCCGGTCGTTCGGCCCATAGACCGTTGTCGGGCGCACGACAACGACCTCTATCCGGCCACCGAACCCGAGCACCCCCTCCTCCGCAGCGCGCTTGCTGTAGGCGTAGGCGGAGGCCGGTCCCCCGATGGACGGAGACAAGACTGCGACGGTACTCACGTGGACGAATCTGCGGACTCCGTGTTTCACGGCTTCTCCAATCAGGGTCCTCGTCCCCTCAAGGTTGACTCTCCAGAAACGTTCGACCTCCTCGATCGTCCTCGGGATAGAATGCGCTTTAGCGGCAAGGTGAATCACTGTATCGATCCCATGAAGCGCCTTTTTGTAACTATCTACGTCGAGGATGTTCCCTCGAACCCATGTATCTGTACGCCTGCCCTTCGGCAATGGAACCAGATCCAAACCGACCACTCCGACACCGGCAGAATCCAACTGTTCCAGAAGCATCTGTCCAACGCACCCGACAGCACCTGTGACAAAGAATGAGGAAAGGGTCGAGATAGTCACCTCGAAGAGCAAGAAAGGAGTTCGCCAACCATTGACTGATACGCCTCAATTACACTTTTGAAGGAATATTTGTTCTCCGCGATCGCACGTGCACGTAGCCCCATTTCCGCCAGAAGCTGCGGTTTCGATTTCGCCTCCAATATCGCATCGGCAATCTTTTCCGCATCGTTCACCGGAACGATCCAACCCACGTTTTCCTCTCTCACCACTAGGCCCAACTCCGAATCCTCTTCGACTGCGGCGACGATCGGTTTCCCGGCGGAAAAAATGTTGTACATCCTGCTCGGGACACCTACCCCGGTCATCCCGGGAACAAACGCGGTAATCGCGACATCGCATGCATTCAGGAAATTTTGCTGGTCACCACGCGGTCGGTTCGAGAGGATAGTCACGTTATTCAGTCCATTTTTCTTGACTGCATCCTCTAGCCATTTCTTTTTCGCGCCCGACCCGATGAATAAAAAATGTATGTCGGTATCGGCACCATGGAGGATTTTCGCCGTTTTCAGAAGGGTTTCGATTCCGTGAACTCGTCCGATATTGCCCGCATACTGAGCGACAAATTTTCCAGGCAATCCCAATTGCTTCAGCAATTCGTTCTGCTCACGGGGAGACGGAACGATCTGATCCGCATCGGCCCAATTTCGTATTATCACGATATTCGTAGAAGCACCGGTCGCCAACTTTTCTCGGACAAGAACCTCCATATCGCGGCCGAATACGCTGATCCTCTCCATCGCCCGGTACAAGACGAGGTTCAACCGGTTAAGCACAGATACAGGAAAGGAGTGAGCATCCAGCAATCCAGCCGCAACTAGTGATTCGGGATACACGTCCTGAACAAGCAGTACGCATTTCGCCCCACGAATGCGACACGCGACCGCAGTAAAGAAAGGGAGTGTCGGGGGATTCGTGGTGACGAGCACGACATCCCCCTGCTCGAATGATACCACTGCGTGGAAAAACATCGACAGGCTGATCGTTAGCAAATTCACGAGCCGGAACAGTAATACGTCCTTGTTCAGCGTAGTTGCCCTACACCGACGGATGACCACGCCGTTGTAAACTTCCCGTACAGGAGCCGAAATTCCCCTTGCTGAATAGGTCGGTTGCGAGCACAAAGCATGCGTCGGAAAGTGCTGTGAAAGCCCTTCGGCGATCTTAGTAGCAATATAACCTGTGGATGTCTCCTCGGGGTAATACAACTCCGATACGATCCAGACTTTCTTCGTCATCGATGCAGGAGCTTCCTTACTCAGACCTCGACCTTTTCAATATGGGCTACCACCCCACTTACGGCGAGCGACATCACCGAAGGGACTCTGCATCAAGGCGAAAGTCCTGCCAGCAATCGCGGAACCACTGGACGTTCCTAGTATCCCGCCTGCAACAAGGCATCCACGGCCTCTTGTTCCCGCCATGCCAGGTCCCTCGAGAATGCCAGTCCCTTGAGATGGTTCGGCTCCTGTTGGAACAGTTGTTTTCGAAGCTTGAGGTGCATTTGCCTCGTTACCTTCCGGCCTGCCACTCCTGCTCCGCCAAATCAGGGATCCGATAGCTCGATACAATGCGACAAACCGTGTCCGAGACGTGTTCCACCATGTATTCAGGTGGGGGCTGCCATTTTCTCCTCTCGCGAGTCACCAAATCCACAAGACGCAAAATGCGCTGCGGCTCGGCACCCGAAAGGACGTTGCTCCCGCATTCCACCGTTTCCGGGCGCTCGGTCACGTCGCGGATCGTCACGTTGGGGACACCGAAGATGCAGGCCTCCTCCTGCACCGTGCCACTGTCTGACAACAGGCAGAAGGCCGATTTTTCCAGCTTGATGAAATCAAAGAAGCCGAACGGCTCCATGAACCGTAGTCCAGCCCTGTTCACATCGATCCCGAACGCCTCCACTTTCGCTCGAGTGCGAGGGTGAAAGGAGCAGATTACCGGATAGCCGTAATCACGGTGCAACAGCGACAGCGCTTCGACAAGGCTGCGCAACCGTTCTTCGACATCCACGTTCTCCGCGCGATGGACCGTAACCAGAAAAAACTTGCCATCATTTATCTCAAGTTCCTCCAGCACCCTGCTCGCGGCGATCTGCTTTTCGTAATGATCGATCACCCCCTTGATCGGGTTGCCGGTTACGAAAATACGTTCGCCGGGTATGCCCTCACGTAACAGGTTTTCCTTGCTCCGATGGGTATAGGGCATCAGAACACTGCTGCAGTGGTCAATCACCCGTCTGTTCACCTCTTCGGGCACCCGGTCGTCGAAACAGCGATTCCCCGCCTCCATGTGGTACACCGGGATCCCCAAACGCCTGGCGACGATCGCCGAGATGCCGCTGTTCGTGTCTCCCAGGATCAGCAGCCTGTCCGGGCGATATTTCAGGAAAAGCTCTTCGCTCTTCTCGAGGATCTGCCCGATTTGCCCGGCGAAACCGCTCGACCGGACCCCCAGGTGCACGTCAGGATCCCGCACTCCGAGTTCCTCGAAAAAGATGCGACTTAATCTGTCTTCGAAATTCTGCCCTGTGTGCACCAGAACGTGCTCTGCGTACTGGTCCAGAAGGCGGATGACACCGCTCAGGCGGATGATCTCGGGGCGTGTGCCGAGAATGGTCATGACTTTCATCGAAGAAGCTCCTGCTGCCGTCGCTTCGGGACGTCTTCCACCATCAACCGGTGTTCAATAAGCAATTTCCGAGTGCCTTCCAGGTCTATCACATTGTCGTTGGAACTGTATTCCTTCTTCAGGCACCCCGAACCGGTCCGGTCCCCGCATACTTCCGGGAGAATCGGCAGGATGGTGTACCATTTGCCGCGTTCGACGGTACGGTTGGCCTCTTCGTCGCTGACCATGATCTCGTGAATCTTTTCCCCCGGCCTGATGCCGGTCACGACCATCTTGATGGGCCGGTCGCCGATAAGAACTTTTGCAACGTCAACGATCCGCGACGAAGGCGCCCGCGGCACGTAGGTCTCTCCCGGAAGCGCCCCAGCAATCGCCGAGAAGATGGTGTCCACTGCGTGGTCGAGGGTCAGAAGAAAGCGGGTCATCTCCAGAGTTGTGATGGTCACCGGCCCGCCGTTCCGGATCTGATCGTGGAAAAGAGGAATCACCGAGCCGCGAGAGGCCAGCACGTTTCCGTAACGCGTGCAGACGAAACGAGTATTCGGACAACGCATGTTCCCCTGTATGAAGATGCGCTCCTGGATCGCCTTGGTCATTCCCATCGCATTGACCGGTTTGCAGGCCTTGTCCGTCGATACGCCGACAACCGTCTCAACATTAAGGTTGTGCTTCTGGATGGCGCAGACGATGTTCTCGGAACCCTCAATGTTCGTCCGCACGGCCTCGTACGGGTGATATTCGCAGGTCGGTACCTGCTTCATCGCCGCGGCATTTACAACAATGTCCACATCGCGCAGCGCCGCCACGACGCTGTTGAAATCCCGCACGTCGCCGATCCAGAACTGCAGTTTTCGCTGAAAGTTCCGATAGATCACCTCTTCGGTAACGGTTTTTCCGTTCTGGTATTCCACACGCATGAAGTGTTGCTTGGCTTCATCCCTGGAAAAGACGATGATTTTCGCCGGGTCGCCCATCTCCCCGCTCAGAAGCCGGCGGACCAATATCTTTCCCAGTGAGCCGGTTCCGCCAGTGATCAACACCCTCTTCCCATCGAAAAGTTTTGCGGCCAAAGACTACCTCCACTTCTCATAAGGGGTAGGATCGCTTGCGAGCTGCGCCACCAGGTCCAACCAGTCCGGAAGGCTGTAACCTGTGGCTCGGAGGAACTTCTCTCCTTTCATGCTTCGGTCGGAAACCTCCTGCTCGTTCGGGACGATCTCCACTGTGAGTTGGTACGCATCGCGCAACATACACAGCAGGTCGTACTTGGAGATGGGGGGGCTTGTCACCTGGAAAAGGCCAGAGAGCTTCGGGTGGTCGGCTATAAGGTCCTCAATTAATTTCGCCAGGTAGTTGGTCGTCACGCCGGAATAGACCACTTTTTTGAACCCCTGGATTGTTCTTCCCTTCTGGCCGAGGAACCACTCCAAGAGCGACTTGAAATGCGCCAACTCCCTGCCGATGATGGAGGTGCGCAGGGTAAGCGCGTTCTCTGTCGCCACCTCACCAAGGAACTTGCTCCTGCCGTACAAATCCTCGGCGTCCGACAGATCGTCCTCGGTATAACCTCCCCGCCGGCCGCTGAATACACAGTCTGTACTGAAGTGGATAACACGCCCCCCCCATTCGCGTGCGATCTCGCCCAGCATATGTGGTAAGAGAGCATTTAACGTAATGCTCGGGATGGCGGCCTTCGCCTCCTCGCGCTGCTTGACGATGCCGATGCAGTTGATGATGAACACCGGCTTCAGGTCCCGCAGGAAATTTCCGAGCCTCTGCAATTCCATCGCGTCTACGTTACCGACAACCCGGCCTTGGCGAAACAGGGCGACGCGTTTGTAAAAAGGCTCTGACAGCGATCGGGAAACCGTGCAGGCGGTGTCCGGGTAACGAGCCAGCAAGATCTGGTACATCTTGTGGCCCAACATCCCCTCCCCACCAAGGACGAGGATCTTCATCCCCGCTGTACCTCTTCTTTTGCCCAATCGATATACTCCTTGAGACCTTCCTTGAGGGACACTTCCGGCTCGAACCCGAACGCCTTTTGTGCGGCAGAGATGTCGGCAAGGCTGTGGCGCACGTCGCCCGGCCGAGGGGGGCCGTACTGGACGATCGGATCGGTTCCGGATGCTGCTTTCATGAGTTCCACCAAGGTGTTGATGGTGATCCTCTCTCCGCTCCCAAGATTGAAGGCTCCGGACACCCCAATGGCCTGCGACGCCTTAATGTTGGCTTGGACGACATCCCTCACATTCACAAAGTCACGTGTCTGCCCCCCGTCGCCGAAGATGGTCAGGGGCTCATCGCGGAGCATCTTGAAAGCAAAGATCGGTATCACGTTCCCGTAAGCATCAAATCGTTGGTTCGGCCCGTAGACGTTGAAATAACGAAGGCAGACCGCATCAATGTCATACAGCTTCGCATAGGTCAGGCACTCTTTCTCTTTACAAAGCTTCGTACAGCCATATGGGGAATCGGGTTCAACAGGATGGTCTTCCCGGATCGGAAGGGTCCTCAGTTCACCGAAGATGCCGGCGGAAGAAGAAGTGACAATCTTCCGCACCCCCTCTCGTCGTACGGCTTCGAGGACCCGAAGGGTCCCAATAACATTGATCTCCGCATCGATGATCGGGTAATCGATGGACCGTTTGTTGCCGACAGAAGCAGCGAGATGGAACACCACCTCGACACCATGGATCGCCTTTTTCACCGCCACTTCGTCACGAACATCTCCTTCGATAAAGTGAATCTCTGGGAAGGGTTCGAGGTTAGCCCGGTGCCCGGAAAGCAAGTTGTCCAATACCCTGACTTCATACCCGTCCATTAATAGCTGCTTGACGAGATTGGACCCGATGAACCCGGCCCCACCGGTGACAAGAATTTTCATGATGTGCGTTTGCTATCTATATTTATAGATTGTGCAATGCAAATATAAGCTTCACCATGTACCCATGGGAAAAAGCCAAATAAGAATAAAGGAATCCAGTTTAATAATGATATCGGAAACATCCGCATAAGCGGTATTCCTGAGAGGCCTGTAGTTCCGTCTTTGACAATGCGAAAGCCGTTCTTTTGAATAAAATCCCTCCAAATTTCAGGCGGGAAAAGAGATAGATGATCCTCCCTCCACCCTGTCCATCTTAATCCCCTTATTCGTGCTCCGATACCTTTCGGATTCGGAGTCGCAACAATCATGTATGCTCCAGGACGTAAAACTCTATACGCTTCGGATAAAAAATATTCCGGATTGCTGAGATGTTCAATCATATGTAATGCAATTAGCAAATCAATGCGATGACTTATAATTGGTAATACCTCTGCGGAAGATTTTACTAAGCATCCATGCTGTATTCGCCGACGAATTGACGATAGCAGACCCATATCTAAATCTAATCCAATTATGTTATATTTTGGGTACCATTGTTTCAAAAATTGCAATAAATATCCTGGTCCACAACCACACTCAACTATATATTTATATATACCATCATTATTACAAATGTATTTGTGAACATTCCGCCGCCAAACATCATAGGTTAATCGCATAAACAATTCATGAAATAAAGCCCTCCAACTATTCTCTTTAGGTGGAAGATACGGAGATGACATGATAAATGTCTTTTTAAGTAACGTTATGCAGAAATATACTAAGCCAAACGAGATAAACCTAATTTATTAAAATTCATCTTCCATTTAATGCAATAAAATATATCTTTATTCTAGTAAATTTATTAACCATCCATAATATCTATCAAAGTTTTTTTCAGCCCATATATCCTCATAGCTTTTTCTGGAATTCTGTGATAATCGAAAAAAATCTCCTTTGACATAATCCATCCCCGAGATAATCTCGTTTGATGTGCTAATCCGTGGAAACAAATAGCCATTATACCTATGTATAATATGCTGGTTTAGTCCTTTTATATCCCTGGCAATTACTGGGGTTTCATTCATAAAAGATACTGGAATCACCCCGCTTTGTGTAACTTCATGATCCATTCGAAACACCCCCCAACTTTCTCGAATCAATTGATTTATTTCCGAATCCGTTATATTATTTTTATTAATGATCCTAACAATACTTCGTGCATTATCATTCAACCTTTTTAAATACTTATTTAAATTGCTAGCGCTTATTATTGCAAACTCGTAGTCCATCCCTTTTGAAATCGAATAATTAACTAGGTCAACAAACGTATCATGCCCTGTCGCATGGTGGGCAGTCCCTATAATACTAAAATAACGACGGTTTATATTGTCTGATTTAATGGAATTTGGAATAAGGAGTGGGGCGATACAACTATTTTTATTATATTGAGGATATTTCATTTCAAATAGCTCATGAGAATATTCTGATGGAGAGACAACATAATCTATATATTTTACAGTTAGGCCTTGTATATACTCAACTAATGATATATAAAAACGTTTATAGTAACCGTACGGTCGTTTATCTGGTTTATATGGATCATGCAGATAAAGAATGGCGACTGTATTTGGGTGTAATATTTTTATTGATTTCGAAAGAATTGGATTTATCGGATGTGGATTGTAAAAAAGTAAATATATTTGTGATTGTGCTATAAAATACTTCTTCAGAATATACCTCCCCTTAAATATAAAATTTGCAGTATCATTTAATATCCGTAATTTACTCGTTGATTTAGTAAAATACTCTGTGTCTCCGCATTCATATTCCATATTTTTATATTCTTCTGCAAGCAAATACTTCACGCAATACCCTTTATTGCGTAAATTCTCCCCTATGAGGGAAAATTCTTTTTTAAGACCCGGTGCATATTTCAAACTAATTATATAAATAATTACATTTTTCATAATTGATGATTCTGTAAAAACTAACTCCGATTTTAGAGATTGATATCTAAAAGAGTATTCCGGAAATTAATTTCTTATTGTCCCACGATCATAAACCAAAAACCAATTTTTATCTAATATTAACGGAACTATATTCACAAATAATCTATTGTTATACTTTTTAATGTTATTTAAATTATGATTTCAATTTCATCTGAGATAAATTATTATACAATTCATTATTATATAATGACATTATGGCGCCTATAACAACCCAAGGGAACAAATGAATAAAATAATCATAGACATGTAAACCGAAAATTACAGCAAATATAACCCCAATACAAATATTATGAATAGTACGAGAGTTTAAATTATATATTTTTTGGAACAATATTTTAAAAGGAAGAATAGAAACAAAATATACAAATATCAAACCATATACGCCACTTTCGTAAATTCTTGACAAAACAAATCTATGAAAAGAACCATATGGGACACTACCAATACCCTCACCAATAATAAAGTTAATCTTTTTTATTTCTAATAATGAATCATGCAACAATTCATAATGCCCAGTTTCTATAAAAAGCCTATCAAATATAAATAACATATCATATTCTGATAAAACATATAAAAATCCCATCAAAAAAAATATAAATATAAATATGTATTTTCTATATAACTTGCCTTTTATACATATTATTAATATTCCTAAAATAAATGATATAATCGCTAATTTAGAAATCGATAATATCATAATTAAAAATGCCAAAATCTGAAAGAATCTAATTGTTATAATTGAAAAATAATTATTAGAATTTAATAAAAAACTGAATAATAATACCGTACAAATAAAACTTGCAAATATTACAGGTTCTGCAAAAGTGGAGGATATTCTTGAAAATCCTCCACCAGCTACAAAAACACGCCCTTCTAAAAGCTCATATTTCCCTGATATTAAATAATTATCAAATGGAATTTCAGATGAACTAAAGTGCAGTATACTATTTGCAAATTGCCACACACTAAAACATATTGGAATAACTGCGCTTAAAACATAATATTTTATAAAAACTATAAATCTTTCAGGATTTAAATCAGCAACAATAAATATCATATATAACATATATATTTCATACAAACCTCCTAATCTTTGTAAAGCAGTCCCAGTTTCAACATTCGGAGACCATAGCGCAGTTATTGTTGTGTATGCCAAATAAGGAAGAAAACCATATAGAGAAAATTTATCCCTTAATAATAAATTTAGATTATATATTAATTTTAAAAACATAAGAGGAATTATAAAAATGATTAAAATTCTACTTATCCGCAAGCTAAAGCCACCCATAGATATCCCAAAAACAATTAATGGTGTTGTTAATATTAAAGAATAAAAAAGAAAATTATATATCGACGATATATTTATACTGGATAAATTAATAATTTTTTTTAATAAAAAAACCATTTTTCCCCCGCCGGTTATGATCGGATGCTAAAATTTTTCAAAAGACAGTATTTGGGAGGAGCATGCGACATCATCTATGTGATAACAGATGCATAATCAACTGTAGAATATGATGATTAAGATTCACAGGAGAAAATTGTTTAAACTTTGACAACGGGTCAGAAAAAATATTGATTGATAAAGCACGAATTCTATAAGCATAAAATAAATTGAGCCGATATTTATCCTGGTTTGGGATAACATTACTTCAATATTTCCATAATCCGCGATTTTGACGATAACTGGATAAATAAACCAATAATCTTGATAAATTATAAAACCTATTCGGGCCAATGAACCGTAATACAAAGCGCAAGAAAATATATATTATATTTAACACATATCCGTACTCATTTAAATTACTATAACCTTTTGCCTTATACGGGATATTATATTTTTCGAACAGATGGTTTTTCTTTGCGAAAACTCCAACAACACCCTTTGAATCAAATGGATCGTGATTTCCTGGAAGCTCTTTTAAAATACAAGCATATGCACGACGCAGAGTGGGAGATATATATTCCCCGCCAGACATGTAATCAAATGCGTACTTTGTTAACGTCACATTTGATGTTTTACGAGATAGTACACGATAATAGGCAACTCCTAATTCATATAAATCTGGGCGTTTTAAATTCTTTTCATATGTTGATCTTTTATTCAAATACTCCAAATCATCCTTATCAAAGTTGCTAAAATGAAAGAATATAAGGGGGAATATACCATTAACAATATAAGAACCCTTTTCGTTTTTATCCAGAAATCTTTCATAACTATTCCATGGAGCAACGTTATAACCAAGATTGAAAGAAACGTGATAATCCTGAAAAAAACAAGGGGCAATGCTTACCCATTTTTGGTCAGTTGACAAGCCAAACTGAGTTTCCATAAAACTAAACTGAACGCAACGATCAGACCACCATTTGAGAAAATTGAATCCTTGCTCCGAATTTCTTACGGCATAAAATCCCAAATTAAAGGATCCAAATCTCATCATGCCAGTATCGCTTTCCGAAAAATCGCTAGATTGAGGAGTCGTATAGTGAGGGGTTAAAATAATTGAATACTTATCCAAATCGTTTATAATAGGGTCAACCGAATGATACAAACAAGTATCTGAATCAAAATAAATAACCTTTTCGAATCTTTTTAACAATTTTAACGTGATAAATGGTTTGAGACTTGTACTCAGTTCTATAATGTCATATTTAAACGCTAACTCATAAAAGTTTGGAATTTTAATTTCTTCAATCCAGTAAATATTGGCATCACTCGTGTCGATATCTATCGGGACCTTCTTGTCAATAATATAGATATTAAGTTTTATATTGTTATGCTTTATTACGGATTCAGCAAGCACTAATGCTTTAGGTAGGTATGCTAAATTACATACAGTGAAAATAGTATAATTATTTGGCTTGTTCACTGTCTCCTTTCCCCCCATTTTATAGACTCGAAAAATCCAATTAATCTAATTATTATTTGCCAATAAACGTAAATTATATATGAACGCGTAATTACCGCAGCAAATGGAATATTTAAAGTTTTTAATGAATATAAAACTAGTCTTAGGCTTGATGTTGTCGTAAAAAAAATTCTTTTTCCTGAATATTTGCGTAATGGCCTTTCTTTTCCAAAAATTAAGTAACGAATATCGGGCTGTTCTAACTCGTGGTCAAATCCTGGTGCCATCGAACACTCACCGATTTTTAAATTATGATTATTCGAATTTAAACAAAACTCGTAATCTACACAGTCTACGAAATAAGTTTCATCATGCCAATTTATTTTATTAAGATTATTAAGATAAAAAAGACTCCCACTGCTTCGTGCTAACAGAACATCTTTATACATAAATGTACCCTTATCGCTTTCGTTTATAGAGTTTTTTGAATTGAAAACTATCGCACTATAACTTGATGCTATATTTAAGTTATTTATATAAAAATCTTCTATAAAATCTAATGTGCTAAGGTTAAACACAGTGTCTTGGTCAAAATATACTAAGGCAAGATAGGAATCATAGTATGCTTGTGCACAAACAGTTGATATTCCAAAACCTAATCCCGCATTTTTTCCACATGTAAAATATTTGCATGTATTTATATTATTGTATAAATTTCTTACAATATTATTCGTAGGTGAATTATCATATATATATACCATAAAACCAGCTTCAATTGCCACATTGATTCTTAATATTAAATTATTATTTGGATTATATGTAACAAATCCAATGGCGATCCTACGACTTAAATTCGTGTTATATCCTTTGCTCATGCAATTATTTTCCTTGCAAATGCAGATAACACTATATAATCAGCCATGACTCTTAAAACCCATACTAATGCTGCACCCATTAAACCATAATATATCAACGAAATAATTAATAATGGAACATACAAAACAAATTCAACGAGATGAATCAATGAGGTCGCTCTTATGTCACCGGATGCTTGAACTGCTGCATGCGGAACCTGAGCTAAACTATTAAAATATAACCCTACAGATAGAATTGAAGCAATCAACCATGACTTTTGCGCAAATTCTTTTCCTAACCATATTGAAAGTCCCCAATAAGAACTTATAAAAATTAAAGCGCATATCATCAACATAATTGCCATTAATGTATTTAAACTTTTCATATAAAGCCGCTTTATATCATTTTTATTATTTATAAATAAATATGTAAATCTTGGGAAAAGTGCAGTCGTTAAAGCTGCAGGTATTACCAATAAACGAATTATAATATCAAAAGGGACTGTATAATATGCAACCAGACTAGCGCCCAACATATACGAAATTATGAATCTATCCGATGTTACCATTAACGGGCTGATAATATTAGAAAGGCTCATCCACGCTCCGAACGAAAGCAACTCAACCATTTTCTTCTTACTTATTATTTGCGAGGATATCCGATTCGATAATTTGCAACTTACAGGAATTATATGTGCAAATAATATTATTAGCCTTGCTAGCACTAAACTTATAACCATATATTCAAGAGACGGGCCAAATAATACTACCGATATTGTTGGAAAACCAAAATTGGCAAACCCAAACAAAACCCTAAGAATATTTGTTAATTTAAAATCTTCATATCCCTCCAATACACCCTTTAGCCCAGAAACTATTGTCGCAAGAGGAATCCCCAGTGAAGCAATCATCAGACAACTTGTAGTACTCTTCTGGAGGGACTCGCTGACATTAAGCCATTTATAACCAAATTGATGTGCTGTGGCAGCTAATAGTACGCCACCAAACACTCCGAAAATTGACGTAAAAATTATTCCAGCTTTAACAATCCCTGGTAAATTTACAGTTAAACTTTCTGAAAGATTACTGGATACTTGATGAGTTAAGGCACGGCCGATTCCAAAATCAAATATGCTAAAATAACCTATTAATGCCCAAACAAGTGTTAGAATCCCAAAAACCTCTAAACCAATATTTTTTATTAAATAAGGGATACAGAATAGTCCAATTAACATCGGAGCAATTGATCCAATAATGTTCCAAATTGCCTTATTTTTTAAAGACATTATATTTGGTTTGGAGAAATTGTTTGTATTTTGCATTTCAAGAATATATTGGTTCATGTTTTTCGTGGTAGCGGCCGCCGCGATGGGGACGGACCTCATCGCCCGGGTACCGGGCGGGGATAAGAAGAGCAGGTCCTCGTACATGTCGAAGTATCCACTCACGGAGGAAGGCGGGATCGCGAACTGTCCGATGAGGCACGCCCCGATCGAGGATGCTGCCCGGGGGAAGCATCGGGAGGTGGTCTTCGCCGTCGAACATTGCCAAGGGTACCTGCGAAGGAAGGATTGCCCGGTCGAGTCGGTACGGTAAGGGTACGGGTTCTCCTACGACCAAAAGCAGGTCCGCATAGCAAGGCGTCGGGCGCTTGAGAGGACGGGTGAGTTCAGAGGGAAGTAAAGGTTCCGTGCGGGAATCGAGGGGACCTTTTCCTCCCTTGATCGTCGGACCGGGGTTAAACACCTGCGGGTCCGAGGTCTGCCCGCCGTGCGACGTGCCGTGATGCTTAAGACGCGGGGCCTCAACCTCCTGCGGGCTGCGGCCGTCTGGTGCCTAGAAAAATGAGGAAGACCCGCTCCCAACAGGGGATTTTCCCGCGTTCTCGATGGAATTGTGTCCGTTCACGCGAATTGCATGCATCTGGTTTGCTCGGTCGTCAACCAACTGGCTTCGTATCTGGTTTCTGCCCGACTTTGGGCGACAAGGGCCGCGTGAGTTTTAGCAGGGCCATCAGTCTTGTAGAGTCAATCACCCGGAAACCGAACTGCTCCCTATTCCTGGCCATCAACTCACGCTCGACTTCCTGACCATATAATGAATAGATGCGATCCCACTTTATTTCATCGATTGTCTTTCCGATCTGGTATCCATGAACTTTTTCTTCATCGCCCGGTGGAGCGCCTCTTCCTGAAGGGGAGTTTCCCCTCATCCGGATCATACTTTACGAACATCACTCCATCTTTCTTCGCTCTATAACAAAGGCTAATAATATCGAGAATAATAAAGCTGTAAACGTAGAGAAAGCAACGATCATTGTCCTTTTCGGCCTCACTTTCCTTTCCGGTGGCACCGCTTTGTCGATGATTTGAATGACCACGGCGTCTCTCGCCTCATCCAGCTTGGCCATTTCATATTGTTTCGCCAATAGTTCATACAGCGTTTCGTTGTATTTTACGTCCCGCAATTTTCGCAAATATTCCATCCCTACGGAAGGCATCCTTCCCGTCGGCATAAGGGGGTCGGGATTGTTCCCTCCTCTCTGTTCCAGTTTGTTGAGTTCCGCCTTCAGCCCTCTCAGTTCCTCCTCGATTCTTTGCAGGTCGGGATTCTGGGGAGTCGCAAAGGTCTGCGCCACTTTAAATTGGACCTCCCTGGCTGCAATTTGCGCCCTCAAGTTTCCGATCCCCTGGATCACGGCTCTCGCCTGATCGTCGATCTTCAGTGCTCCGGTCTTTTCCTGGAAGCCTTTTATCCCTTCCTCCGCACTGGCCAATGCCAGCTTTACATCCTTTAACTGCTCTTCGAAAAACAGTCTTCTCTGTGCCGCCTCGGTGAGGGCGAGCCCCCTGGAGACTCCGATCATTTCCTCCACGAAGGCATTAGCCATGTCCGCAGCCCTTTTCGGATCCCGATCTTCCACGCTGACAACAATCATCCCGTCCTTCCCGCTTCTCGCAGCCAGTGCCTCGGCGAGATCCTTTCTCGCATCCTCCCGGAATTTCACGTCGTATAGTTTCATCAATCCGAACCGGTCGATGATTTTGTCATAGACCGTCCTGCTGCGAAGGAACCCGATATACATCTCGTTTGGATTTTTTATGCCGACGGCGCTCGACGCCAGGCTTGCGAAACCGCCCATCTGGTTCAACAATTGTGAGGCGATAATGGAGGAATTCTGCTGCGGAGGAAGGATCTTCGTCTCCGCCCTGAAGATCGGGGTCATTAAGAGGCTGATCACCAGGGAGACGACGGCTGCGCCGGCGGTTATCCCACCGATTATTTTTTTATGCCTGGCAAGCGTGGCCAGCAGTTCGGATATGTTAATTTCAATGTCGTCTTTATTTTCTATTTCATCCAAGGCGTGCTCCCTGAAAAGAATCCGTCTCGACTTGCAGATGTCCTAGAATGCGACGAAGATCACTCCCGCCGTCACCGCGATCTGGTAGAGGATCTGGGTGATGTCCTTGAACTCCCGCAGCCATGCGATCCTTTCCAGTTTTTCCGGCACGACGATCGTGTCCCCGGGTTCCAGGTCCTTCCCCGTTCGATATGTATCCTCGCCGAACAGGAACAGACCACCCCCTTCCGGCTTCACCGCGGTCCCGTCCGCCTTGAACACGTAAAGTTTTTTCTTGTCCGCATTCTCCGTATATCCGCCGGCCAGTTTCACGTAACTTTCGATGTTTTTCCCCTTGTTGTAAACGAAGGCCGTTTGATTGAAGACAGCCCCCATGATTTGGACACTTTGCGGATTCTGTGGAATGAACAGGCTGTCCCCTTCCGTCAGTTCGATATCCGATGGGGATTTCTTCAGCGCCTCGGGTTGATCCAGGGCGATCACCATTCGCCCGCTCGCCTTGACGGTCCGCATTTTTTCGATGAGATCCTTGATCTGCCTTGACTCCGTTTCCTTGATCCTTGCCTCTTCCGGAGAAGCCGCCGCCGAAACGGAGGAAACCCCCTGGACCAGTAATTCCTTTTCCAGCCGGGTGACCATTTCGTCGATTCGCTTTTGCTGGATCTCTTTAACGGGTTCCCGCGTAAACACCGCCCCTTTCAGGTAGGCCTTGTTCGTGAAGCCTCCCGCCCGCTCGAGCAGGGAGGAAAGCTTCTCTCCCTTCGCGATCGTATAAGCGCCGGGGAACCGGACCTCGCCCGTTATATTGACGATGTTGTAGAGCTTCCATTCCGGGATTGTTCGAACGAATAAATAGTCGTTTTCCTGCAGTGGGACTGTTGCCGCCGCATCTCCCCGCATCGCGCTTTCCAGGTTGACGATGATCTTGGCGGTTTCCGGTCCTTTCTCCGTGATGGTCAGGCGGGTCAATTCCGCCTCTTTATCGTAGGCGTAGTATTTGACCCCACC
>Ga0209431_10001878_pt1 | contig 17214 bp, 18 predicted proteins | sample RifCSP13_3_FD_184021 | JGI IMG/M metagenome (GOLD analysis project Ga0209431, IMG submission 184021) | Soil microbial communities from Rifle, Colorado - Rifle CSP2_sed 13_3 (SPAdes) (version 2) | ecosystem: Environmental > Terrestrial > Deep subsurface > Rock core/Sediment | place: Rifle...
CGGGGCGCCACGCGCTCAAGTCGACGTGGCAGGTCCTCCCCCATTGCCATCCCATCCCGATCACGTCCGCGACGGTCGCCCTCGAGGCGTCGCGGGACCGGGTCACATGCACGGCCACGGTCGAGGCGACGTACAAGACGGGCGTGGAGATGGAAGCCCTCTATGGGGTGGCTGTGGCCCTGCTAACCGTCTGGGACATGGTCAAGGCCCTCGAGAAGGACGCCCGCGGGCAGTATCCTGCGGCGCGGATCGAGGGTGTCCGTGTGATCTCGAAAGGCAAAGGTCGCCACCGACGATAGTGCCTACGACGCTCATTATGAGAATGGAAAGGGACATCTCCCAACCCTCCATCCCGAATCTGAGGGTTTGGCATGGCGGCTGCGAAGGCAGAGCGGAAAAGAGTTTTGGCGGCGGAGATGCGGAAGACGATTGCGACGTCGCTGGCGGCGGCCTTCGGCTTCGTAATCGCGCTGCTGTGGAACACGGTCGTGCAGTCGGGCTTCGCGACGGCAGGGATTCCGTTGGGTACGGACGCGAAACTAGGCGACTGGGGTGGTTGGGCGTATTTCGTCGTCAGCGTCGTCGTCATCACGGTGGTGATGGTCGTCTTCATCATCCTCGTGAGCCGCCTCGCCGGCAAGGAAGCGGGGAAGGAGTAGGCGGTCTGCCGGCCGAAGGGGCGAAGCCCTTTTATCGCCAGGGCGGCATGGATTCCGGCCCATGAAGGTCGTGATCCTCGACGGGTACGTGGACGAGCCGTCCAACTTCGGCGTGCCGCCCTATCTTTCGCCCTACCCGAGGTACCTCGCAGGCGCGGTGCGGGATGCGGGCCACGCGTGGGAGTACGTCACGATTGACCAGGTCCGTTCGGGCCGCCCCCTGAGGGGCGACCTCCTGGCGGTCATCTCGGGACCGATCGTGCCGGGGAAGTATCTCCGCGGCCTGCCCATCAGCGAGAAGGAGGTCCTGCGCCACGCGAACGCCTTCGAGGGTCCGCGGGTCTTCGGCGGGCCTCTTGCCCGCTTTCGTTTCTTCGACGAAGCCCTCACGGCTCCGTTCGACCACGTCGGGGTGCGGGATCTGGACGCCTCGGTCTACGACCACCTGTCCGAGGGCGACTGGACGAACCGCGACCGGACCATGGAGGAGTGGGACCGGTGGGGGCGCCTCGGTGCCGACGTCATCACGCGCCATCCGGACTTCCCCGAGCCGCTCGTCATCGAGCTCGACACGTCGAAGGGCTGCGTCCGCTACGTGAACGGCGGATGCAGCTTCTGCATCGAACCGCAATATGGGATCACGAAGTTCCGCCCGGTGGAGGGGGTCCTCACGGAAGTGCGCAGACTCGCGGAGCTGGGCGCGGTCAACTTCCGCCTCGGCGGCCAAGCCGACTTCTTCAGTTACCAGGCGCTCGGCGTCGGGACCTCGCCGACCCCGCAGATCAACGTGCCGGTCCTGGAGGCGTTGCTCCATGGCATCCATGATGCCGCACCGAGACTGCGGGTCCTCCACACGGACAACGGCGACCCCGCGATGATGGTCGCCCATCCGGACGAAGCGATGGCGGGCCTCCGCCTCCTGGTGCGGTACACGTCCCCGGGCAACCTCCTCTCCTTTGGCCTCGAGTCCGCGGACCCCGCGGTCACGGAGGCGAACAACCTCAACATCGACGCGGACGGATGCCTCGAGGCCATCCGCATGGTCAACGCCGTGGGCCGGGAACGTGGGGAGAACGGCCTGCCGCAGCTCCTGCCCGGTCTCAACTTCATCACAGGTTTGACGGGTGAAACGAAGAAGACGTTCGATCTGAATCTCGCCTTTCTGAAGCATCTCCTCGAAGAGGACCTCTGGGTTCGGCGAATCAACATCCGCCAGGTTCGTCCCGTGCGGCAGGAGTTCGAGCCCACGGGGCTGCATTCCGAGTTCCGGCGTTTCAAAGAGGCCGTGCGGGCAGGTATCGACCATGAAATTCTCCGTCGCATCCTACCCGAAGGAACAGTTCTTCGAGACGTATATCTCGAGATTCGACACGGCCACGTGACGTACGGGCGCCAGATCGGAACCTATCCGATCCTCGTCGGCCTGCCTTATGATCTCGATGTCAATCGGTTCATGGACGTGAAGATTACGAGCCACGGCGCTCGGTCCGTGACGGCCGTGGAGTTCCCCCTGGATGTGAATCGCGCCTCGTTGAAGGCCCTTGAAGCCCTGCCGGGCGTCGGGGCCAAGCGCGCGGCGCGTATCGTGCGGCACCGACCCTTCGCGAACCTAGCTGGACTCGCCGCCGCTCTCGACGATACCGCCGTGGTGGAAGGCGTTCGGTCGTTCGTCGGTCTGTCTTCCTGACCCGAGCCGCCGTTGTCCGGCGGGACCTTTCGCCCTTGCGCCGTTCCCCCAGCCGCCGCCGCCCGGCGTCTCGATCACGATGACATCGCCGCGACTCAGGCGCTCAGTGAACTTCGCCGGAAGCGGACGTCGCCTGCCTCGGTGGACGAGCCAGTTCCTCCCTGCCCGCCCGTCGGAGCCGCCGTTCGCGCCGCGCGGCCGGAGTCGGCGGCGCTCCGAGATCACGGACACGGTGGTCCCGGCTCCGAGCACGCGGACGGCGCGGCGGATCCCATCTCCCCCGCGGAACCGCCCGGTGCCTCCGGACCCGTCGATTAGCCGGTACTCTTCGACGCGGAGAGGATACGCGAGCTCGAGCGCCTCCACGGGAGTGTTCCTCGTGTTCGTCATGTGCGTCTGAACGCCGTCCGCGCCGTCCCGGTACGGCAGGGCCCCCTCGCCCCCCGCGATCGTCTCGTAATAGGAGAAGCGCGGCCTGCGCGCGGAGCCGATCGTCAGGTTGTTCATCGTGCCTTGACTCTGGGCTGGTACCCGGTCCGGAAGCGGCGCGCGGAGCGCGGAGAACACGACGTCGACGATCCGCTGCGATGTCTCGACGTTCCCGGCCGCAACGGCGGCCGGTGGCCGGGCCCGAACGATCGACCCTTCTGGTGCGCTCACCCGGACCGGACGGTACGCGCCCGCATTCGCGGGGATGTCTGGGTCCGTGAGGCAGCGGAGCGCGTAGTAGACGGAGCTCAATGTGACCGCGAAGGGCGCGTTCAGGTTGCTTGCTGTCTGGGCGTGCGTCCCCTGGAAATCGACTCGAATCTCGTCCCCGGCCGTGGTGACCCGCGCGCGGATCGGGAGGAACCGGGGACCGCGACCCTCGGGGCTCTCCAGTCGATCGGTACCGGTCCAGCTGCCGCGCGGGAGATTTGCGATCGACGAGCGGACCCGTCGCTCGCTGTACGCCATGAGTTCAGCGGCCGCCTGCGCGAGGAACCCCGGGCCATGGCGCCGCGCGAAGTCGAGCACCCGCCGTGATCCGAGTTCGTTCGCCGCAACCTGCGCTCGCAGGTCTCCGAGCCGTTCGATCGGGTTCACCGTCGCGCGTCGGATGCGATCGAAGACCCAGCGGCACTCCGCTCCCCTCCGGAGGAGGAGCTCCGGATCGAGGACGAGTCCTTCGTCTTCGAGCCGCTCGCTCCGCGCGGGCATGGACCCCGGCGCGATGCCGCCGACGTCCGCGTGGTGGGCCCGGTTCGCGACATACGCGAGGCGACTCGAGCCTTGGAACACGGGTTTGACCACCGTGATGTCGGGCAAGTGGGTCCCGCCGCGGTAGGGATTGTTGAGGACGACCTGGTCTCCCTCCTCGAGCGCGTCGCCGAAGTCAGCCTTGATCGCCTCGACGGCGAGAGGCATCGAGCCGAGGTGCACGGGGATGTGTTCGGCCTGTGCGACCAAGCTCCCGTCCGCGTCGAACAGGGCGCAACTCGCGTCCATCCGTTCCTTGATGTTCGGCGAGTACGCGGTCCTACGGAGGGAGACGCCCATCTCCTCGGGGATGAAGGACAGGGCCGACTGGAGCACGTCGAGATCGACCGGCTTCACGGACCCACCTCGATGTCGAGGAGGCCGAGAGGGCCGACTTCGAGCGCGCCTCCGGGCGGGACGACGGTGGTCGCGTACGGCTCCTCGACGATCAGCGGCCCCTCGAGATGGAAGCCGACCGGGAGGTTCTCCCGATTGAGGACGGGCGTCTCGAACCAGCCCTCCTCGAAGAGGATGCGTCGTGCGCCGCGTCGAGGGGTCGCACGTCGGATCGGAGCCGGGAACTGCATGGGCCTGGGAAGTCGGGCCGCGAGACGCACTGTGACGAGCTCGATCGGCCCTGCGGGCGGCGCGTATCCGTATCGGGCCCGGTGGAGATCGCGGAACCGGCGGGCGACGTTCCCGCGAATCGGGACGTTGACTTCGTAACTCTGTCCGCGGTAGCGCAGGTCGAGGCTCGCGGTGAACAGGGCCCGCCGTGGGTCGACCCTTTGCGCGGTGAGATCCCTCTCGGCCCGCTCTCGGAACCCGCCGAGGATCCCGCGGATCCGCGCGCGGGCCCGACCAAGGGGACGAAACACGCTCTGGCCGTACGCCACGCGGACGTCGGAGACCAGGATCCCGTAGGCGGAGAACACCCCTGGGAGGAAGGGGACGATCACTCGCGGAATGCCGATCTCGCGCGCCAGCGCGCACGCATGCATCGCGCCGGCTCCGCCGAACGCGAGGAGCCGGAACTCGGCCGGGTCCGCGCCCCGCTTCGACAGGATGAGCCGCATGCCCTTCGCCATGCTCGCCTCGACGACCCGCTGGATGCCGAGGACGGTTTCGTCGAGGCCGACACCCAAGCGCTTCGACAGCCTCGCGAGTCCGGTCCGCGCCAGACGTGGCCGCAACGCGAGGCGGCCCCCAAGGATGTGGGCGCCCAGCATCCCTCCGACCAGGTCGGCGTCCGTGACGGTGGGATCGCGGCCGCCCTTCCCGTACGCGATGGGGCCCGGAGACGCGCCCGCGCTCGCCGGGCCGACCCGCAGGGCGCCCCCGGCGTCGATCCAAGCGAGGCTCCCCCCGCCCGCCCCGACCGATTCGATGTCGATGACCGGGAGTGCCATCGGGAAGTGGTCGATCACCGCCTCCGTCGTCCAGCTGGGCTCGCCGTCCGTCACCATGGAGAAATCGGCGCTCGTCCCGCCCATGTCGAAGGTGACAATACGGGGCGCGCGTATCCGGCGGGCGAGGGCGACGGCGGCCGAGACGCCTCCGGCGGGGCCGCTCAGGACGATTTCGATCGGCCGGTCCTGCACGAGCTCGGGCGAGGCGACGCCGCCCGTCGATTTCATGACGAGGAATTCCTGTCGCATCCGGTCGCGGAGGTCCTGAAGGTAGCGTGCGACGAGGGGCTTGATGTAGGCGTCCAGGACCGTCGTCGAGCTGCGCTCGTACTCACGGAATTCGGCGAGCACCTGATGGCTGAGGGACACCGAGAGCCCGGGAAACGCCGCCCCGAGCCGCATCTCGTGCTCCGGCCGAAGGAAGGAGAACAGCAGCGACACAGCGACGGACTCGGCTCCCGACCGTCTCACGGCGCGGGCGACGCGGCGGAGTTCCGCGTCCGTGAGGTCCGCGAGGACCCGCCCGTGCGCGTCGACGCGCTCGCGGACGCCGAAGCACCGGTCCCGCGGAACGGGCGCGGCGGGCTTCGGGACATGCAGGTCGTAGAGCCTGGGTCGATCCTGTCGGCCAATCGCCAGGAGGTCCTCGAATCCGGCCGTCGTGATGAGCGCCATGCTGGCGCCCCGCCGCTCCAGAATCGCGTTCGTCGCGACGGTCGTGCCGTGGACCATTCCGTCCGCGTGGAGATCGCGGAATCCTCGGAGGATCGCGCTCGCCGGCTTCGGGGTGGATAGGAGTTTTGTCGTTACGACGTCGCGACCCCGGAAGCCCACGAAATCTGTGAACGTGCCGCCAACGTCCACCCCAATGTCCACGCGGAGGTATTCAGCGGGCTGGACAAAACCTTTTTCTTCGCGGCCCAGGCATAGGCCGGACCGCAAGAGAAACTCGGCCCGATTCGGACCCGCCACGCGTCTTCCAAATGAACAGATGTGTAGTTCCGCATGCGGGGGTTTCTGAGGCCGCGGTCATGCGTCGGGGTGTCGCGACCGCGCTCGGTGGTCGCGCGGTCTTTGCCGGCGCGTGACGTCCGCGCGGACGGCCAAATCGTACGCGATAGTGGTAGGCGAGCATCGGATTCCAGGAAAATGTGGGCGAGATACGGAGCGGAATCGAGGCGTTCATCGCGAAGGATTGCAATGCGTACTTGGTCTGCTTCGCGGGATTCGGTCATGACCCGCGAGCCGGACGAGCCCGGCCCGACATCAGCTAGGTCGCGAACGCCGACAATCGCTTCTCAATCTCGCCTTCAACCCACTCTTGAACATGGATATGTTCGACCTCAATGGTCGACCGGACCTCCCGAACGCCCCTCAGCTGTCTCATCCATAGCAACCTCTCTTGGACCTCTGAGAGATTGGAGAGGTGGGCGACGACAAGGGAGTATTCCTGCGGCGCCGTGTGCGTCGAGATGATCCTCTGGAGCCCGGATAGAATCGTCTTGTCGACCGCCTGCTTCCAGCTCGCTTCGGATGTGATCCAGAATCGGCATCGGACCCCGCCGACGTTCCCGAGGTCTAGGATGGGGTCCAGATAGAAGGCATTCCCATCGACCAGCCCGGTCATTCGCCTCTTGACCGTCCGAGTCGAAAGTCGCAGGGCGCGGGCGACGTCCGAGAGCCTCCCTCTCCCGTCCCTCCGCAGCGCCTGCATGATCCCCCAGTCCGTCCTCGTAGGGATCAGGTCGCAAGGAGGGAACACGAGTTTCCACGAGACCGGTATCGGGCCACCGCACAGGGAGGCGAACAGCCGAACCTGCCTTTCCAGAGTCGACGGGTTCTCGTACAAGGTGAGTACGGCGAGCTCCTTGCCGTAGAAGTCGTCGATGAGCATCACGCCCTCAAGGAGTTTCAGTCGCGAAATCACATCGGGCTTGGATTCCGCGCCACCGACACGAAGCTCTACGATTGCCGCCTCCCGGCCAAGCAGAGCCGGATTGAGCATGAGCTGCCAACCCCGTAGGAACCGGACGTCGTTCATGTGCTGCAGCCGGTGTCGGACCGTCTCTTCGTCGACGTGGAGTCCCGCGGCCACGTGCGCATAGGAGATGTGGACGTCCCACTGGAACGAACTAGGAGACGCAAGCTCTTTTACTATCCGAATATCGAGATCGTCAGGTGTCCACACACCCTCAACCCATTAGGTTAATCGGACATAGGATACTTAGACTTTTCTGGAGGCGCGGCATACGTGCCCTAGCTTCAACACACTCGAAGTCACACGTGCGGTCTATGGCCGTAGTGACGTTGCCGAGCACGAGGCCACCTGTCTTGCTGGTTTCCTAGTGCCATCGGCTGCCACGTCCCCTGACTTCGTCCCGCGGGACCTCTCTCAGAAGGTTGTCGCGGACAGCGCGGGCTGGTCGTCACGCGCAGGTTGCCATGGCCCACGAACAATGCATCGTATGTGGTAATCGCGCCCGGCGTGATGCTCACCGACTTCGGTGCCAGCGAAGTTGTGCCGTCCCGCATACCTCGACCTCATCTTGGAAGATGCAGCCTCTGAGCTGACTGTTCTCGACATGCCATACGGAGCCATGCATGTGTGCTCTCGTGATCCGAATCTCGAGGTCGTTTGGTGTCCATATCTCGCAGAGCCGTTCGGGGAATCGGAAAGAACGAGCCAAATGTGTCTGAGGGCGCGATGCAGCCCAGGGGCGGGGGGACCCAGGTTAGTCCCCTTCTGATATCGGAGAAGGTAACAACATGGTTGGAAGGAAACTGCTTGTTGCGATTGTCGTGGTCATCCTTTTGGTGGTGGCACTTGGGGTAGGGTACGTCTTGCTGACACAGGCTCCGCCTGCGACCGCACCGGGAGCCGCGCCCACGGTGACGTTCACATCTCCTGTCTTCGCTGCCACCGGTACGCCGATCAACACGAAGATCCTGGCGACGTTCAGCAAAGCGATGGACCCCTCCACGATCACCACGTCCACCTTCACTCTGACGCGCGGGACAACCTCGGTTTCGGGGACCGTGAGCTATACGGGCACGACCGCGACCTTCGTGCCGTCGAGCAATCTCGCAGCCAGCTCCGCACACACGGCCACGATTACCACCGGGGCCAAGGATTCCTCAGGCCGCGCACTCGCGGTCAACTTCGTATGGGGCTTCACGACGGGTTCACTCGCAGACACCACTCCACCCCTCGTGATTTCCACGAGCCCCGTTGTCGCTGTGCCGGTCAACAGTAACATCTCGGCGACGTTCAGCGAGGCGATGGACCCCTCCACGATCACCACGTCCACCTTCACTTTGAAGCGAGGGGCAACGTCTGTCTCAGGCACACCGACCTACGCGGGCCTTACTGCGAGCTTTGATCCCGCAGGCGCTCTCGCATCCAACACCACGTATACTGCCACAATCACCACTGGGGCAAAGGATCTCGCGGGCAACGTGCTGGCGAGTAACTTTGTATGGAGCCTCACAACATCGACGTCAGCATCAGCCTGTGGCCAAGCAGCCGTAGCCCTTGGATCGGCCACCGGTTTCGCCGTCCTCGCCGGCTCCACGGTCACCAATACCGGTGGCACCACGGTCACGGGGGATCTCGGAGTAAGTCCAGGTACCGCGGTGACGGGATTCCCGCCCGGAACGGTGGTCGGGACGATCTACGCGGGCGGTCCAACTGCGGCCGGGGCGATTGCCGACTTGACCATCGCGTACAACGACGCCGCTGGACGAACCCTGTGTCCTGTAACCGTGGCGGGAAACCTGGGCGGACTAACCCTCGCCCCGGGCCTCTACAAGTCCACGTCCGGTCTTGAGATTTCCTCCGGCGATCTCACCCTCGATGCCCAGGGCAACGCGAGCGCGGTCTTCATCTTCCAGATGGCGTCAACCCTCAACGTGGCAGCCGGCCTTCATGTGATCTTGGCCGGCGGCGCGAAGGCCTCTAACGTCTTCTGGCAGGTCGGCACTTCCGCGACCCTCGATACGAACTCCACCTTCATTGGAACGATCATGGCGGATCAGGCCGTCTCGCTGAACACCGGCGCGACGTTGGACGGCAGGGCGTTGGCACGGATTGCCGCGGTCACACTGGACGCCAGCACCGTGACCAGGCCTACCCCGTGAGAGGTGAATGACGACTAATCGGGAGAACAAAGAGCTGAGGAGGCGATGAAAACATGGCAAAGAAGAGCCGAGGCGGCAGAATGACCGCAGCCAAGAGGCGTGCCGCGAAGTCCGCGGGTGGACGCGGTCGTGTCCGAAAGCGCAAAGCAGGCCGAGACATCATGAAGACCTAGGGAGGGAAGGAGACGGCCATAACGATCGGGGGATACACGGTGCCAGGGTCGCTTCTCGGGACCGTGGTCTTCTTCGTCATCGGATGGATCATTTCGGCGATCATCATCTACGTGGTCACGAAGCTGTTCGGGGAGACGGAAGGGATAGGGACGGCCTTGTTGGCCGCCCTCGTCGGGGCCATCATTTACGCCTTGGCGTACCTCTTCCTGGGTCATGGTCTCTTGGCGGCCTTGATCGCTGGGTTCGTTTGGCTGCTGGCCCTCGGGGGTCTCTACAACGTGGGCTGGCTCAAGGCACTCGTTGTCGCAGTTATCGTGTGGATTGTCGCCGCAATCGTAGGCTTCGTCCTGCCCACCATCGTGGGTCCTCTGTGATGTGGGAACCATGGCAATAACCGTGCAATGGTCTCACATCGGACTGGGCTCAGTGGTGGCATTCTTGATCGGTTGGTTTTTGTTCGGTCTTCTTGGTGCGACAATCATAGCAGTTGTAGTCTTGGTGCTAATGGGGGTCATAAAGATTAGGTAGAGGCGATGAAAACATGGGCGTGCACACAAACTCCTCGTCAGCGATGACCGTTGACAAGTCCAGAGCGGGGTAGCCGTTCAAGGCGAGGTCCACGAGTTCCTCGGTCAGGCCCGCCAGACGGGCCTGGGATGGGATTCCCCCTTGGCCAAGAGCAGAGGCAAGGTACGACGACGTATCGACCGCAGGGACTGGACGCAGTACAACCGCTGGCAGAGCGATGAGGTCCGCCTCGCCTGCCAGTTCCTGAAGGCCCTCGTGGAGTCCTCCACGATCCACGACTGGGAGCGGCACCGGGGCCGCCCGCGAATCCCTCGGCGAGAACTCGTGCTCTGCCTCCTCTTCCGGGCGTACTTCCACCTGAGCTTCCGGCGCACCGTCGGCCTCCTCAAGCTCCTCCAGCCGACCATCGGGCTCGCCCGCGTCCCTCACTTCAACACGCTGCAGAAGTACAACCGCAGCGACGGGATCACGCGTACGCTCGAGAGCCTGTTCACGGAGACTGCGCGCCCCTTCTGGTCGGTCGAGAAGATCTTGGCGGTGGACTCCTCGGGCCTCGTCCTCATCGGCTCCGGCGCGTGGAGGGCGAACCACGATGCGGAAGCCCGGAGGGATTTCGCGAAGGTCCACGTCCTCTCCGGGACGGCGTCGCGGGCCACGTTGGCGGTCCGGGTGACGCGCGGGACTTGGCACGACGCGACCCAGCTCGACCCCCTCCTGCACGAGGTCCCCGAGGACTCTGCCGTAGAGGCGGTCACGGGGGACGGGGCGTATTGGAGTCGATCGTGCTGCGCGGCGGTACAGTCGGCGGGGCTGCAGCCGTACTTCCCGCCAAAGGAAAACGCCCGATGGCGGACCCATCCGAGGGACGCGTTCGAGCGGATGACGCGCTTCGCCCTCCAGTTCCCGAACCGGTTCGGGGCGCGGTACCATCGGAGGAGCGCGGCGGAGTCGCGGTTCGCGACGGAGAAGGGGCTGTTCGGGGACCGCCTGCGGTGCCGGCGGCCGGCGAGCCGGAGGAACGAGGTGCTGGCGAGGGAGATCGTGCACAACGTGCGGCTGCTCACGAAAGGACAACGACGACCCGCTGTCGACGGAGCCTTGTAGCAAGCCCTTAGTGCCTCCCGTGGGACTTCGACCCCCCATCATTCATCGCTTGGAGGGGGATGGGCCAAGGTCCACACTTCCAGCCGCTCCATGCGATCTAGGACCGTGCCCTCCCCCACGACGGATTCGATCACTCGCCGCCCTTCACGCGTCAGCCCATACCGGTCTTCTTGCTCGACAAGCCACCCTCTCGTCCTGAGCCGCAGGAATCCCCAGGCAATCTCCTCGGGATTGGGAACGGCGTGTTCAATCCCGTCAGCCATCTGAATTACGTCCCTCAGCGGGAGCGGTGAATCTCCGAAGAAAAGGCACAAGGCCAACCAAGCTTCTGTCCGCGGCAGCTGCGGGGAGATCTCGCGTTCGCCCGAAAGTGCGGCATGGAGCTGGGGAGCGACTTCCTCCGCCCACTGACGATACGACTGGAAGCGCGGCGGCATTAGAACTCACCCCAAATGGGCAGCCATCCCTGGTCACTCCGTCCGAGGATTTGCCCCAGTTCCATCCGGTAGAAATCGCTCGTGATGTAGGGATAGTTAGCGCGACCAGGGGCAGGACCCAAGTCCACAATCGTGTAGCCCTCATCCATTCGTGCTCTAATCCAAGCACGATTCTCACGCATCCACTGCGATGGAGACGACTTCGTCTCGAAGTATTCATAGCCATAGCGTTTCGCGAACGGCTTGACTCGACCCATGTCCTCCCCGATAACCGCGATCCGGCCTTTTATGGGCACGCCCGAATTGGAAAGTTCTGACCCCTGCTCGCGCCGGTACGACAAGCGGGCGCGGCCCTGGGGGACTATGCGTGGGTGTTCGCCGCGTTGTGGGTTTCGACCCTGCTCGCGTATTTCTTCTATCCGTCCTTGCCCGTTGACTGGTTTCTGATCGCGGGACTGCCGCTGTTCTGGCTCCCTCGGCTATACATGCGCATTGGCTGGCGGTCGTGGCGTCTGGTCGGCGGACTTCGATACAACCGGGACTTGGCCCTGAAGGGCTTCGACAAGTGGTGGGCCAAGGTCCGTCAAAGCAAGGGGACCCCGAAGGATGTCGGAATCGTATTCGGCCACACGCACTACCTGGACTGGCTGGAACTCGGCGGAGAAGAGCGGTATGATCGGGCCATGAGACCCGCTGAGTCACGGCTCAATGAATCCGTCGTGCGACTCGGCGACAAACGCCCTACGCTATACAATGTCTCCTCGTGGCTCTCGGGTGGGGGCGAAAGCAGGGGCGTTGTCGTAGCGACCGCATTCTATGCGGATGCTCTGGGCCCCTTGTTCATTGGCTGGGACTGGCGAGAGCGATGCCCCTTCCACATACCCTTCGAATTCGTCGAAAAGCGTTGGGACGATCCGTTGGGCTTCGCGAAAGAGGACTCCGGACTGGGAGGAATCGCCCGGCAGCTCGGGTGGCCACACGAGATGGTCAGAAAATGGGGGCAGAGTCGGGGAAGCTTGTTGCGGGTTCGAAAATCCCGAACCCGGCAGCTTTGACGGAAGGCCGAAACCTTAAGCCGGGAGTGGGGAACGCTCACGAAGCATGACCGGACATGCAGGTCCATGATGCGGTGTCCAGGGTGATTCCGCGACCCATATGGGATCGGCGCGCTCGATGCTCAGCCCCCTAGGCGGGCACTGCATGGGCGCCCACAAGATGTCTCTACAACTGGTTATTCCGCAATGTCAGGAAGGAATGCTCGTCAACCTTGAATGAGGTTAACTTGCGGGGCGAGCCTTTTGTCCTTGGATGGTCTTCCCCTCCTGCCCATGCCCGTCCACCAAGACCACAAGGCCCACGCGCCCGCCTCCGTGAAGGTCGGCGTCGTCACGATCTCGGACAGCCGCACCCCGGAGACGGACGAGTCGGGCCAGGTCCTCAAGGACCTCCTCCAGAAGGCGGGCCACTCGGTCCTGTTCTACGTCGTCGTGAAGGACGAGCCCAAGGCGATCGCGGACGCCGTCGAGCAGGCGTCGTGGACGTGCGAGGCGATCCTCACGAACGGGGGCACGGGGCTCTCCCCCCGGGACGTCACGATCCCGACCCTCGCGCCGACCCTCGAGCGGACCCTCCCCGGGTTCGGGGAGATCTTCCGCGCCCTCTCCTACGCGGAGATCGGGGGCGCCGCGATGCTCTCCGGCGCCCTCGCGGGCGTCTACCACGGCCGGATCCTCTTCTGCCTCCCCGGCTCCCCGGACGCCTGCCGCCTCGCGGCGGAGAAGCTCATCCTCCCCGAGCTCGGCCATATCGTCGGGGTGATGAAGCGATGACGCGCCCCCGGGGCCGGGCCCACCACGACCACGACGACCGCGAGCCCCAGGGGCGGGGGATGCGCCCCCTGAAGGCCCTCCTGTCCTTCGACGACGCCCTCGCCCTCGCGATGGACGCGGCCCGGCCCGTGGACCGGACGGAGGAGGTCCCCCTCCTCGACGCCCTCCGGCGCGTGGCCGCGGAGGACGTCCGCTCGCCGATCGACGTGCCCCTCGTGGATCGCGCGGCGATGGACGGCTACGCGGTCCTCGCCCGGGACACGTTCCGCACGGGAAAGGTCAAGCCAGTCACCTTGCGGCGGACGGAGACCGTCTACGCGGACGGCGTGCCGAGGAAGCGGGTGACCGCGGGCCGCTGCACGGAGGTCGCCACGGGGGCCACGATGCCGTCCGGGGCCGACGCCGTCGTCATGGTCGAGGACACGGAGCGGGAGGGGGACGAGGTCAAGGTGTACACGCCCGTCCACCCCGGGGAGAACGTGAGCCTGAGGGCGGAGGACATCCCCCGGGGGTCCGACGTCGTGGCGAGGGGCGAGGCCCTCACGCCCGCGAAGCTCGGGGCCCTCGCCGCGATCGGGCGGGACCGCGTGCGCGTGTACGCGAGGCCGCGGGTCTCCATCTTCACGACGGGGGACGAGGTCGTCGAGCCCGGCGGCCCCATCCGCCCGGGCCAGGTGTACGACATCAACGCGTTCACGATGGCGTCCCTCGTCCGGGAGAACGGCGGGGACGCCTGGCTCCAGGGCTGCGTCCCGGACCGGCTCGAAGATCTCAAGGCGGCGATCGGCAAGGCCCGCGACGCGGACCTCGTCCTCTTCTCCGGAGGCTCGAGCGTCGGGGAGAAGGACATGATCCTCGACGCCCTCGCGGCCCTCGGGGAGGTCCTCTTCCACGGGATCGCCGTGAAGCCCGGGAAGCCGACGGTCCTCGGCCGCGTCTCCGGCACACCGGTCCTCGGGATGCCCGGCTACCCGACGTCGTGTCTGAGCAACTGCTACCTCCTCCTCGCCCCCATGCTCCGGCGGATGGCCCGCCTGCCGCCCGCCGCGGGCCGTTCCGTCGAGGCGCGCATGGCGAAGCGGCTCGTGAGCGCGATCGGCCGCGTGGAGTTCCACACGGTCCGCCTCGCAGACGGCCTCGCCGTGCCCGCGTACAAGGAGAGCGGGGCGATCACGTCGATGGCCCATGCGGACGGGTACATCGAGATCCCCGCGAACGTCGACCTGATCGAGAAGGGCGAGGTCGTCCGCGTCGTGCTCTTCTGACGAACCCGGGGACGCAAGGCTTATGCCGCACGCCCGGCTCCCGACGTCCCCATGGCCCTCATCGAGCGCGCGTCGCGCCCGGACCGCGCGGACGTCGAGCGGCTCATCGCCGCGTACCACACCTCGGAGGGCGTGAAGCCGAAGCCCGAGCGGATCACATGGGCCGTCGAGCAGCAGATGCGGAACCGCTTCCCCGGCGTGCTCCTCGTCGCCCGGGAGAAGCGGACCCTCGTCGGGGTCGCCCTCGCGATCTACCAGCCGTCCGCGGAGCTCGGCCGCATGCTCGTGATCCAGGACTTCTACGTGGACCCGAGCGTCCGGCGGAAGGGCGTGGGCAAGGCCCTCGCGGCGAAGCTCCTCGACGAGGCGAAGGCGATGCGGATCGACCGCGTGGACCTCGAGGTGTTCCCGAAGAACGAGGCCGCGGCCGCGTTCTGGCGGTCCCTCGGCTTCCGGACCGCGGGCCGGGTCATCTACTCGAAGGACCTCGCCTGATCGACGCCGGCCCGGGCTAGCGTCCGTGGACGACCCGGCGGTGGGCGCGGAACGCCTCCTGCCCGAGCTCCTTCCCGCACTCCGGGCACCGGACCCTCGGCCGGGACCGGGTCGCGTCCTGGGCGACGAGGGCCCCGAGGACGTCCGCCATCTCCCGCGCGATCTCCTCGGACTCCGCCTCGGACCCGTGGTACCCCTTCAGCTCCCGCATGAAATCCACGTGGAGGTCGAGCTCCGCGCCCTTCGGCACGGCCTCCTGCCCGTGGGTCTCGAGGCGGGCGTGGAATCGCTTCCCGTTGTACAGGGGCCGGAACGCGACGAGGTCGAACGTCTCCCGCGCGACCTTGTAGCCGCGGGTGAGGAAGGCGGCCTCGATCGCGTGGAGGGTCATCCGCCTCGGGAGGGACGCCTTCATGGGCCCTCCCTCACCCGACGTACGCGACGCGGGCGCGCCGGAGCTCGTACCCGAGCGGGCACTCGAGCTCCTCCCGGACGGCCTCGACCCGCACCCTCATCCCGGCGTCGATCCCGACGGGATGGCAGAGGCGGAAGTTCGGGCACGCGCCGTTCGCGCACACGACGCCCTCGTACGCGACGATGGAACCCTCGACGGCCGCGCGGCTCGGGAGGCTGCAATCGGGCGGGGCGAGCTCGACCTCGACGACCCGGGCGCGTTCCTCGTTGAGCAGGCACGGGTGGGCCACGTCCCGCACCCGGGCGATCCGGTACCGCCGCCCGAGGTCCTGGTTCAGGCACGCGGCCTTGACCTTGCACTCCCGGCACGGGGGCTGCGGTCCGCGGTACACGAACTCCCGGCCCAGGGCCGCCTGTCCCTCCCCGACCAACGTGACCTGGGTCACGCGCCCACCACGTCATCCTATGGCCTCGTCCGTCTTAAGCCTCTCCTCGCGGCCGGCCGCGGGAAGCCCGCGACAAGACTATCCCGTGGCGGGTCCGTCCTCGGTCGGTGTCCGGATGCGTCGCTGGACGGTGCCCTTCGGCCTCTTTGCGCTCCTCGTCTCCGGCGCCTGCGGGCTCTCGCTCGCGCTCGCGGCGGCGGGCGGGGACCGGTTCTCTCCCGTGTTCCGGGGCGTCCTCCTCGTGCTGGGGGGCGGCCTGATCGTCGTGAGCGTCATCACCTGGGGCTACGTGGTGGCGTCCCCGCGCCGGCGCGGGGACGACCGGCTCCGCTTCCTCGGCTCCACGTTCTTCGTCGGCTCCCTGCTCCTCCTCACGTCCGTCATCACAGGCGTCGTCTTCCCGTGAGGACCCCAACACTTATCCCCGAGGCTGAGCATCGGCGTCCGGGTCCGTAGGACCAGGAGGTTCCCGGTGATGATGGCCCGATCCCTTCTTCGACGCGCGCCGGGGACCCGCTGATCCCCGTTCGGCGATCCCGGCGCGGTGCGCCCGCCCTGTGAACGCGATGCGGAATGACACGTCCCGAAGATGCCGAACGACCCCTACCTGGACGCGAGCGTCCGGTGGCGGATCCGCGCGGGGACCTTGGAGACCCAGGAGCCCTCCCACGGGTCCGTCGTCGACTCGATCCTGTCCGCGGGGCTCGCGACGGAGGTCGTGGGCCCGCTCAGCGCAGGCAAGGAGGCGACCGTCTTCCTCGCCCGCCTCGGGGACGCCCCGATCGCGATCAAGGTGTACCGCCTCTTCCGGACGTCCCACCGGGGCGGCCGGCCGACGAAGGTCGACACGATGGCGTGGATCGCGGCCCACGAGTTCGAGCTCCTCCGGCAGGCCTGGAAGGCGGGCGTCCGCGTGCCCACGCCGGCCCGCCGCGTGGAGAACATGCTCGCGATGCGCTATCTCGGCGACGCGGACGGTCCGGCCCCGCGCCTCCAGGACGTCCGACTCGACGAGCCCGCGCCGTTCCTCGAGGAACTCCTCGGGTCCGTGGAGGCCCTCGCCCGCGCCGGCGTGGTCCACGGGGACCTCAGCGCGTTCAACGTCCTCGTGCACGACGGCCATGCCTGGTTCATCGACTTCTCGGACGGGATCCGCGTGGACCGCTTCGGCGGGGTCCCGTGGCGGCGCCTCACGGTCGCCTCGGACGCCCTGCGCCACGGCCTCAGGGCCCTCGGGGGCTACTTCCGGAGGTACGGCCTCACGGTCGAAGCGGAGACGATCGTCCCCCGGATCCTCCGCGAGCTCGACCGGTTCGGCGTGCTCTCGGCCGACGGCCCGTAGGCGGGTCGCGGCTCAGATGACCTTCGTGATCCGTGCGAGCCGCTCCGCC
>Ga0209431_10001882_pt1 | contig 17192 bp, 16 predicted proteins | sample RifCSP13_3_FD_184021 | JGI IMG/M metagenome (GOLD analysis project Ga0209431, IMG submission 184021) | Soil microbial communities from Rifle, Colorado - Rifle CSP2_sed 13_3 (SPAdes) (version 2) | ecosystem: Environmental > Terrestrial > Deep subsurface > Rock core/Sediment | place: Rifle...
GATCGACCCCGTATGCCGGGAGCCCGTGAACCCGCACACGGCGAAGGGCGGGATGATCTGGTACAAGGGGGCGCCATTCTATTTCTGCAGTGACGACTGCAAGGACAAGTTCGACATCCAGCCCTCGTGGTACGCCGAGAAAGGGCCGATCGTCCCGGGCGCCCCGCAGACCTAGTGGGCGGCGTGGGCGTACCGGTGGGGATCCTTGTCGAACGTCCGCTTGCAGCCGGGGGAACAGAAGTAGAACGTCACACCCTCGTGCACGGAATTCCCGGCCGCGTACTTCGGGTCGATCATCATCGCGCAGATCGGGTCCTTGACGAGCGCCATGGCTCTCGGAAGGCCCCGTTCTAATTAACCTTGAGCCCCTCACCGGACGACGAGAACGGGCACACGGGCGGCGCGGACGAGCTTGTCCGCGACGCTCCCCACGAGGAGCCGCGCCATCCGTCCCCGACCAAGGCTGCCGACAATCACGAGGTCCGCCCCCTGCGCCTCCGATTCCTTGAGGAGCATCGCGGCCGCATCGCCCGTCGAGAGAACTTTCGCGGCCGCCACCCCAACGGACCGCGCACGCTCCACGGCCTCCTCGAGCAGACTCTCGGCGGACGATTGAATCTCTGCGTAGTTCAGCGCCCCCGTTTCGAACGCGTCCGGTGCGATGCTGATCACGTGCTGGACGAGGACCGAGGACCCGCACGCCTTCGCCAGGTCCACCGCCAAATCGAGGGCCTTCTTCGACTCCGGAGAGCCGTCGTACCCGACGAGGATGCGTTTCGGGACCACGAGGGCGCAAGGGAAGTGAAGCGGCTTGAACCCTGTGCCTATACGACGCGCTTCCCTCCCAGCCTCGCGCGGATCTCGTCGACCTTCGCGGACATCCCCTTCTTCGCGTAGAACGCCATCGCCTCGTGGTAGTCGTCCGCCATCCGGTCGCGGTCGCCGAGGAACTCGCGGAGCTGCGCCTGGAGCTCCCACGCGGTCGCGACGCCGATCCAGTCCTCGACTTTGAACAAGCGCTCCCTCGCCTTCTCGAAGGTGAGGAACGAGATGTCCAGCCGTTTCGTGCGACCGTAGATCGCCGCCAGGTTCACGAGAGCCCATCCCTCCCCGGCGAGGCCGTCCTTGTCGTGGACCGCGTGGAACGACTCGAGCGCTGCCAGGAGGAACTCTTCGCCCCGCGCGAAGTCGTTGCGGCTCGCCGCGAACGCCCCGGCGCCGATGAGTGCGCGCGCGAGGACGATGGGGTTGTCCGCCCCTTTGGCGGCGTCGAGCGCGGCGTCGAATTCCGCACGTGCGTCGTCCCACCGCCGGAGGAGCATGAGGGCGTTCGCGTGGCGCACGGTGACCTCCGCCGCCTGGTCCCTCCGAAGCGCCCCGTCCTTCCGGAAGGTCGCATAGAACGCCTCCGCCCCGGGCCAATTGAGGTCCTGTTCGAGCGCGTAGCCCTCGTCCATCCGACGCTCGAACGCGTCGTCGTCCACGACCTTGGGATTCGCCCGCCGTATTTGGACCCTACGGGGCCCGCGCCGCCAGAACGGCCTTCGCGATGATTTCGCGGTCGCTGTCGGAGACGAGAGGGTGCACGGGGAGCTCGAGCAGTTTGGGGATCACGCGCTCCGCGACCGAGCACCGCCGGTGCTTCTGATCCGCGAGCGCCTTCTGCGCGTACACGGGCATGGGATAGCTGGGCCGCGAACCGACCCCGTGGTCCGTCAGGAACTTCACGAGGTCGTCCCGGGACCTCGGGAACTTCTCGACGCGGACGATGTACTGGTAGAACGCGTGCGTGCGGTCGTCCGGCTCCGCGGGCGGTTCAAGGCCCTTCACCGCCGCCAAATGCTCCGTGAGGAAGTGCGCCGTCTCCCGACGCCGCGCGACGAACACGTCGAGCTTCGAGAGTTGCACGAGCCCGATCGCCGCCGCGAGCTCCGTCATCCGCAGGTTGAACCCGACGAGGTCGTGCATGTACTTCGCGCTCTGCCCTTGATCGCGAAGCTTGCGGCACGCGTCGTCGACGGCGTCGTCGTCCGTGACGATCATGCCGCCTTCCGTCGTGGTCATGTTCTTCGTCGGGTAGAAGGAGAAGCAGGCGGTGTCCCCGAGAGCGCCGGCCATGCGACCCTTGTACCGCGCCCCGTGCGCCTGGCACGCGTCCTCGAGCACGAGAAGCCCGTTCTCCTTCGCGAACTCGACGATGGGGTCCATCGACGCAGCCTGGCCGAACAGGTGGACGGGCATGATCGCCCTCGTCCGCTTCGTGAGGGCGCGCGGGAGACGGGCCGGGTCCATGTTGTACGTCGTCGCCTCGATGTCCGTGAACCGCACGCGCGCGCCCGTCTGCAGGACCGTGGCGGCGGAGGCGAAGAACGTGAGGGGCGGGACGAGGACCTCGTGCCCCTTCCCGATCCCGTGCGCGAGCAAAGCCACGTGGAGGGCGGCCGTCCCGTTGCATACCGCCACGCCGTGCTTCCGGCCCACGTACCGCGCGAACGCGTCCTCGAACGCCTTCACCCGCGGGCCTTGTGCGAGCATGCCGGAATCGAGGACCTCGAGGACGGCCCTGCGTTCCTGCTCGTCGAAGTTCGGCTTCGCGATGGGAATCAACGGCGCACCTTCAGAACGATTGTCTTCTTGCAGTGCGCACAATACAACTTCGCGTCGAGCTTACGGCCGCAGTCGCACACGTAACCGTGGATCTTGGCGGGGCTCCCGTAGACGAGTGCGTAGGGGGGCACGTCCTTCGTCACGACCGCGCCCGCGCCCACCATGGCCGCCTCGCCGATCGTGATGCCGCAGAGGATCGTGGCGTTCGCGCCGATTGACGCGCCGTCCTCAACGACCGTGGGCACGATCTCCCACTCCGCCCCGCGGTCCGCAAGATCGTGCTTCTCCCAGTCGGTTCGCGCGGCGCGCGGGATCAGGTCGTTCGTGAAGCACGCATGCGGGCCGACGAACACACGGTCCCCGATCGTGACCCCCTGGTAGACGGAGACGCGATTTTGGAGCTTGCAGTTGTCCCCGACGCGGACGTTCGCGTCGATGTAAACGCCTTTCCCGATGCGGCAGAACCGACCGATCCGCGCCCCCTCCCGGACCTGCGCCTCGTGCCAGATCTGCGTGCCATCGCCGACCTTGGCGGCCTTTGAAACGTCGGCGGTCGGATGAATCTGGACGGCCAAGGCGCGCATCAAACGGGGGGACTCATTTCAAGGTTTGGGAGGGATTCGGACGGCCGCGCAACCGGAGGGGGCGAAGACGGTGCCCGCCTTTTCACCGATGATACGCGCCCCAGAACCTTCATATATCCTCGTGTCAGTTGAATATCGGGGTACCTTTGAAGATTCTCGTCGCAGCCTTAGTGGTACTAGCAATGCTGGTCGCAGCCGCCCCTCCCGCGGGGATTTCGCCGAACGCACCCGCAGGCGAGGTCGTCGTCGCGCGGTACGATCAGATGCGGACGGGCGTGGCCACGGACGTTGGCCACATCACGACGCCCTCGATCCTCTGGACGTTCAAGACGAACGGCACGATCGCGACGAGCCCGTTGGCGGCGGACGTGGACGGGGACGGCGAACTCGACGTGATCCTCGGGGAGTACTACCCGAATGGCGCCGCGGACGCTAGCCGGAAGGGCTACGTCCTCGACGCCCGAGGGAACCCGAAGTACACGGTCCCGATGCGGACGAGCCACTCCGTGGCCGCGGTCGCGGACCTGGACGCGGACCCCGGGGTCGAGATCGTCTTCGCGGAAGGCTCTCACTCCAACGAGGCCGGCGGGCTCGGGTACCGCGTTTTCAACGGGGAGGACGGTTCGCCCGTCTGGAGCTTCGAGACGGGCACCTCTCCCGGAGAGGGCTTCTTTGCCTCGCCCGCGCTCCTCGACGTCGACGGCGACGGGGAGCTCGACCTGATCGCAGGCGCGATGGACGACACGGTCTACGCGCTCCGCGGGACGGACGGTGCGACCCTCTGGCAGACCCCTGCGCTGGGGCATTACGTGCGGCACGCGACGCCCATGGCGGACGTCGACGGCGACGGCCAAATGGAAGTCACCGTGCACACGGAGGCGGGGGAGGCGTTCCTCTTCGACGCCCTCACAGGCGCGGAGGAATGGCGGCAGGACCTCGGAAAGATCGTCGCCGCCACCCCGGCGATCGGCGACTTGGACGGAGACGGCGGACTGGAGCGCGTCTACTCCCACGTCGAGGAAGGGGGCGTCGTGGCGGTCCGCGGGGACGGGACGATCCTTTGGCAGCAGACGGTTCACGACTTCTCCTACCGGAGCCCGACGCTCATCGACGTGGACGGGGATGGCCTCGTCGATGTCGTCGAGGGCGACTCGAACGACCCTTCCATCACGGCGTATCGTGGAACCGACGGAGCGATCCTGTGGGATGTGACCCTGGCGGCCACGTGGGCCTCCGGGGCGCTCGTCTCCGCGGATGTCGACGGCGACGGCGACTGGGAGATCGTTGTGACCTCAGACGCCGGCCTGACCGTCCTCTCGGCGAGCACGGGGGCCATCGAATGGGAATTCGCACTTCCGCGGTTGCGAGGCGAGCCCCTCGTCCGCGACATCGACGGACGCGGGGGCGCGGAGATCCTCGTGGGAGCGGGAGACGGCTTGCTGTACGTCCTCGGGATGCCGCAGCCTACAACCGTCGCTGCCACTCTTCGCGTCGAGCCGCGGACGCTGAACCTACGGTCGAACGGGCGGTGGGTTAACGCGCACGTCGAGTTCTCGGAGCCCGTCGCTGGGCTCGTCGTTCCATCGACCCTCGAGCTGGAGGGCGTGACCGCGGATCGCGTCGACGTCCAAGGTGAGGCGACGATTCACGCGAAATTCCCCCGGGACGGACTGATCGGGGTCCTTTCCCCGGGCGACGCCGTCGAGGTGTGTGCGACCGGGACGCTGACGGACGGGCGCACGTTCCGGGCTTGCGACGTGATCCGGGTGATCATGCCGGGGAAGTAGTCGACGGCGCACAAACGTCCCCCGCTTTCTCAAGTGATAACGAGGCGCGAACCTACTAATATCCACGCGCGGGACTGAGGCCGCGTGGACCCCACACTCTTTATATACACGGTCCTGACCTTCGCGCTCGAGCGACCGATGGAGTGGGTCCCTGTCGTCCTGGCGTTCCTGGTCGCGCTCCTCATCGTCGTCCTGACGATGCCCCCCCTCATCCGCAAGATGACCGAGGGCGGGATGGTCGGGAGGGACGTGAACAAGAAGCACCGACCGGAAGTCGCCGAGCTGGGCGGAATCGCCGCGCTCTTCGCGTTCGCCATCTCCCTCTCCATCGTCGTCGGCCTCGAGAAGCTTGCGGGGGACATCACGGAGCCCCCCTACCTCGCAGCGATCGCCGTGTTCTTCATCGCGTCGATGATCGGGCTGATCGACGACATCTCGAACGTGAAGCAACGGGTGAAGGCGGTCACCGTCGTCTTCGCGAGCCTTCCCCTCCTGCTGGTTCACTTCCACCCCGCGACGGGCGGCGAACAGCCTGGCACGATCGGGGCGAACGCGTTCATCGCCCTGCCGTTCGGGGGCACGATCGACTTCACCTCCATGCCCCTCCTCTACTGGTTCGTCCTTGTGCCGATCGGCGTCACGGGCGTTGCGAATGCGATGAACATGTCCGCGGGGTACAACGGACTCGAGAGCGGGCAGATCGCGATCGTGAGCGCGAGCCTGCTCGTCGTCTCCGGTGTCCGAGGAACCCAGGAGTCCCTCCTAATCTTCGCCACCCTTGTGGGCGCGGCGATCGGACTGTTCTGGTTCAACCGACACCCCGCGCGCATGTTCGTCGGCGACATCGGCAGCCTCGGCTTGGGCGCCGCGATCGCCGCGGGGGCGATTCTCGGGGGTGTCGAGGCTTGGGGCTTGATCGCGATCGCCCCGGCGTTCTACGAGGCGGCGGCGACCCTCTGGTACGGCGGGATCAAGAAGGTGAACCGCCGGCAGGCGTGCCACTCCCCCGTGATCGCTCCCGACGGCAAGCTGTCCCCCCCGAAGGGGGCCGAAAGGTACACCTTGGCGTACTTCATCCTTGGGAAGCGACCGATGACGGAGCCTCGACTCGTCCTCACCCTCCTCTCTCTGTACGCCCTCTCGGGCATCGTCGCGGTCTCCCTCAGCCTGGTGTAGGGGATGGCGTCGCGGCCGGGCCCGATCGTCATGATTGCCTACACCTACTACCCGTGGGACCCGCGGGTCGCCCGGGAAGCGGAGACCCTCGTGCGGATGGGGCGCGAGGTCCATGTGGTGTGCGCCCGGGATGACGGGGAGCCGCCCTCCGAGGTCGTGAACCGCGTGACGGTCCACCGCGTCCCCCTCAGCGTCCGTCGAGGGAGCCCGGGCGTCTATGCGATGCAGTACGCGTCGTTCTTCGCCCTCGCAGCTCGCGAGCTCCGGCGGATCCGACACGATCATGGCTTGGCGGCGATCCACGCGCACTCGCTCCCCGACTTCATCGCGTTCCTCGGGTTCGTTCCGCGACTTCGAGGCGTGCCGTTGATCCTTGACCTGCACGAGGCGGCCCCGGAGATCTACCGCGCGCGCTTCCCTCAGGCACGGTTCGGACCTCGCCTGGCGGCGCTCGTGGAGTTCCTCAGCTGCCTGATTGCGAACCGCGTCATCACGGTCAATGAGACGACCCGCGACCTCCTCGCGTCCCGCGGCGTCCCTCCCGAACGGCTCGTGGTCGTGTACAACTCCCCCGACCACGCGGCGAGGCCCGAGCCTGCCGCGCCCCCCAACATCTCGGGGCACCATCTCGTGTATGCCGGCACCGTCGATGCGGAGAGAGACCTCGCGACCCTCTTCCGCGCCGCGGACGAACTCCGCCGTACGGTCCCGACCTCCGTCGTGATCTACGGGAAGGGGCCTCCGGAATACCGCGCGTACCTCGAGGGGCTCGTCGACGGGCTCAACCTCGGGGCCCACGTGACGTTCGGCGGCACGATCCCCCGGGAGCGGGTCCTCTCGCACCTCGATCCCGCGACCGTGGGCGTCGTCACGTATGTGAGGAACCCGATCACGGAGGTCGGCCTCCCGAACAAAGTGTTCGAGTTCGTGGTCCTCGACAAGCCCCTCGTCCTTCCGGACCTGCGCGCAATGCGACGCGCGTTCGAGGGCTCCGCCCTGTTCTACGATCCGGGAAACGCCGCTGACCTCGCCGCCAAAATCCGCCTTGCCTCCGAAGGCGGTGCGGAAATCGACGCGATGCGGCGAAGGGCGCAGCTCGTGTACGAGGCCGCCAAGTGGGATGTCCAGACGCGGCGGCTCGCCGCGGCGTACGAGGCGATGGACGCGGGGGACTGAGGCGTGCACGTGACGCTCGTCAGCGGGATCGACCCGGGCACACCAAGCGCCGGCGGGACGCGGTCGTACGTCCTCGGACTTGCGGAGCGCCTGCCGAAGCGCGGCGTCTCGGTCTCCCTGGTCGCCCGGAACGGCGATGCACGCATCCCCGGGGTGGCGCACGTCCGGGTGAGAAGCGGCCCCAGTAGCGCTCGGTTTCTCCTCCGCCTCTTCGCGGTCGCTCCCAGCCTTCCGATTCCCCGGGAGTCGATCATCCACGCCCAGCGTCCGGACGACCTGGCGGCGATCGCGCTTGCGAAGCGGGGCAACCCGAAGGTGTGCACGCTCCACGGCATCCCCGCGATCGGTGTCCGTCGACGGAGGGGAGCCGCTTATGGGGCGGCGTACCGCGCACTCGAGCGGATCGGGCTGCGACGAACGCGACGCGTGATCGCGGTCAACGAGGGTACCGCTCAATGGTACGCCTCCCAATACCCGTGGCTCGCCGGGCGGACGACCGTCGTTCCCGTGGCGGTGGACACGGACCGGTTCCGGCCCATGGACCGTGCGGAAGCGCGCGAGGCGCTGGGTGTGAGCGCGGGGCGCGTCCTCCTCTTCGCGGGGCGCCTGACCCCAGAGAAACGCGTCGACGCGATCCTTCGTGCCTTGCCCCACGTTCCCGAGGCGGAGCTGCTCGTGGCGGGGGACGGGCCGGAAGCGATGCGGCTGCAACGGCTTGCCCGCGGTGCGCGGGTCCGGTTCCTCGGGACGGTGCCGCACGAAGCGATGCCGCAGCTCATGAACGCCGCGGACCTTCTCGTCCTTCCCTCAGAGTACGAGGGGCTGGCGACCGTGGCGCTCGAGGCACTCGCGTGCGGGACGCCGGTCGTCGCGACCCCGGTCGGAGGGCTCGTGGAGGTCGTCCGCCAAGGTCGCACGGGCTGGCTCGTCGAGGACCTCGAGGGTCTCGGTCGAGTCCTCTCGCAGGCCCTCCCGCTCGCTTCCGAGCTCCAGACGGAGTGCGTCGCGGCGGCTCGGCCCTACGCGTGGGACGCAATCCTGGACCGCATCCTCGCCGTGTATCGGGAGGCCCTCGCGTGAGTCTCCTCCGGCGCTGGCCCTCCGCGGACCGCTTCCAGCTCGTCGAGAGCAAGTTCGCGCGGATCCTCGAGCTGTGCGAAGGCAAGGACGTGCTCGACTGCGGTTGCATCGGCGACATCGCGGAGACCGCGGAGGAGGCCCGCCAGGCGAGCCATGAGCAAATCGCGAAAAGGGCCAAGTACTGTCTCGGCATTGACGTGTGGAAGGACGAGGTCGAGAAGCGGAAGGCCATGGGCTACAACGTCGTCCACGGGAACGTCGAGACGATGGACCTCGGGCGGCGGTTCGACGTGATCGTCGCGTCCGACCTCATCGAGCACCTGGCGAACCCGGGGATGTTCCTCGAGAGGTGCCGCGAGCACCTTCAGGACGACGGCGCGCTGTGCCTCGTGACGCCGAACGCGCATTCGCTGAACACCGCCGCCAAGGCGTTCCTCGGCGCGAAAGTGGCGGTGAACCCGGAGCACACGTGCTGGTACGACCCGACGACCTTGAAGCAACTCCTCGCGCGCCACGGATTCCGGCCCGCGGAGGAGTACTGGCAGGACTACCAGCGGTCCCCGCTCGTCCATCTCTGCGTTCGCCTCCGCCCGAATCTGGCGGCGCACTACATCGTCATCGTGCGCAAGGGGGCCGCCACGTGAAGCTCGGGCGGCGGACCGTGTATGCCCTCATGCTCGGCCTCGTGGCCCTCAACCTGCTCGTCCGCTTCCCGAGGACCGAGCACGAGACCGGGGTGGACTCCTTCTTCATCCACAACCTCGCGACCGCGATCACGGAACAAGGCCGCGCCGCCTGGATCCTGAACCCGCTGGGCTACTTCGGATGGTACCCGCTGTCGTATCCGGGCTCAGGGCCCTTCCTGATCTCGGGGCTGGCGCAGGTCGCGGACATCACGGGGGAAGGATCCATCCTCGCCCTGTCCCTCCTTTACGGCGTCCTCGGCCCGCTCGTCGCGTTCCTGATGGCGCGGGCGTTCCGTCAGGACGACCTCTTCGCCCTCAGCACCGCGCTTATTTTCTCCCTCGCCCCGCGCTTCATGAGCTTCACCTTGTGGTCCGCGTCCACGAGGAACCTGTTCATGGTGCTCATCCCCGTCTTCCTCTGGGCGTTGGTTCGGAGCTACCGGCGACCGACGCGTTCGAACCTCGTCGTCCTCATCTCCTCGCTCGTCGTCATGCTGGCGACGCACCGCCTGACAATCCTGCTGGCCGTGATCGTCCTCGCCTTCGTGATGGCGTACGTCTTCATCCTCCTTCACGGGGTGTCGCGCGTGCGGTTTCCGCGCCTGCTCCTCTCGCGGAGCGTTCGGAAGTGGACGCCGCGGCTTGCGCTCATCGCCATCGCCGGGATCGCGGGCTTCATGCTCTTCGGGACGGAGGTCTTGAAGGAATACTCCGCGGGGGAGATCTGCACAGGGGAGTCCCTCCCGGATCAAGTCTGCAATCTCGGGGTGAGCATCACGCGCAGCGTCGGCCTCGTGCTCCCGTTCGTCATCGTCGGCGTCGTCGCGCTCGTCCGAGAATACAACAAGGGATTTATCGAGGCGTTTCTCGTCTTCTCCCTCCTCGCCCTGATCCCCACCCTCTTCCTCCGACAATACACGGGCTTCTACATCCTTCCGTTCCTGGCGTTGTTCGGCGCCTTCGGCGTCGTCGGCCTCTTGCGGGCGCTCCGGAAATATCCGCGCATGGGGAAGGCGGTCGTCGTGGCCTCCGTCGTGGCGATCTCCGGATTCTCGATCGGGATCCTGGAGATCGAGGTGGACCGGACCACAAGCGTGTCGAGCGGCACGTATTCGACCGCACTGTACCTCGCCTCGCTGCCGGGTGGAAACTTCGTCGCGAACGAAGGGCTGATGGGGGTTCGCGTGGCAGCCATCTCGGGCCGTAGCGTGCTGCCGGTTGGCGGCGCAGGCACGACGAGCCAGAGCCCCGAACTGCTCGTGATGGGGCTGTACGAGCCCTCGGAGATTTTCGCTCGTGAGGACCGCATCCCCCTCGGAGAGCTGACGATCGAGGACGATTCTCCCTTCCGCGTCGAAGGGATCGACTCCCTGCTCGACTGGCAAGTCCGCATCCTCTTCCTCCGAGCCGATCAGGTCGCGAATCGCACGATCGAGGAGCACGCCCTCGTGTACTACGTCGAGCTCGAGGACTTTCGGGGGGCGTATTCCGCCTTCGGGAACACGTACCGCGGCGACCCGTTCAGTAACTTCGCCCTTTCCTGCCAGGCGACTCGGTACAAGATCTACGACGGATCCAGCGAGGACATCTTCTACGCGTTCGCGCCGCCCAGATGACCTGCCACCCGAACCGCGCGACCGTAAGCCTCCTCATAGGACCGAACGCATTGTTCCAGGTTGTATGAAGAGGCGACGAGCGAACTCGCGCGAGCGCCCATCGCCTCGCGTCCCGCCCGGGAAGAGGCCGCCTCCACCATCGCCGATTCCAACCCAGCCTGGTCCCCGGGGTCGACGAGCCACCCCGTTTCCCCGGGACGGACGACCGCGGGCATGTCCCCGACGGTCGTCACGACCGCGGGAAGTCCGGCCGCCATAGCCTCGAGCAGGCTGATGGGGAGCCCTTCGTGAAACGACGGCAACACGAACACGTCCGCCACCGCCAGATGGTCCGAAGGCGTTTCGACGAGGCCGACGAACTCGACGTCACGCGAGAGTCGGCCCTCCTGGGAGCGAACCTCCGCTTCCACGGCCTCGTCCACCGGGCCCACGGCAACGAGCCGGGTCTCCTCGGACCGCGATCGAACGGCGGCGAAAGCGTTCAGGAGGACCAGAAAGCCCTTGTCCTTCGAAATCCGCCCGAGGAAGAGAAAGGCGCATCCCCGGGCCCGCGCGGGTGCGGATTGTCGCAGGGCGTCCACGCGCGCCCGGATCGCCCCGGCATCGACGCCATTCGGGATGACGATCCCCCCGCCCCGGAACGACTCTCTCAGGGAGGACGCCACGAAGACGAGACCGTGGGGCGCGCGAAGCGAGAGGCGCTCGGAGAGGTCGAACACCCAGCCGCGGAGGCCCGTCGGGCGAGGAGAACGGCCGTGCACCGTGAGCACGACGCCCTTGCCGAGGATGCGGGCCAGGGTGGCGGCCGCAACCGATTGCGGATGGAGCTGCTGCACGTGGATGAGGTCCGTCGTCTTGCGAAGCCGCCACACCTGGCGGACCGCGAGCCATGCAAGGCGGAAGTTCCCGAACCCCTGGGGTGCGGTCCCCTCCGGCAGGAGGGCGCGGACTTCGTGGCCCCGTGCGCGCAACCGATCCGACAAAGCGTGGACGAAGGAGACGACCCCCGTCGCCCTCGACCCATAGGGGGACAGGAGCAGGATGCGCACGTCGCGCCATCCTAGGGTCCGTATATAATCCATGGCGGCCCGATTCGCACTTTCGCGGCACGGCAGGCGTTTCCGCTCGGGGGGCCGAGATTCGCGTCGATACCATTAACCGCCGCACGAGGTTCCGCGCAGACGTTCCCGGGCGGGACCCGATGAACCTTCTGTTCCTCGCCCTCGATATCGATCTCTCCATGCCCCGAGGCGACTCCATCCACGTGAGGGAGCTCGCGCGCTTTCTGGCGGCACGAGGCCACCGGGTAGACCTCGTGACTGCCACGAAGGGCGGGGTCGATGTGCCGGGCGTGCACCACCACGAAAGACCCGGATCAGGGGACGTTCGAATCGTGCGGTTCTGCTGCGCGGTCGCCCGCGGCTCCCCCTCGGAGGTCATCTACGAGCGTCGCCTCTCCCCAAAAATCGCGTTCGGGGTGAACCGCCTCCTCGGACTCCCGTACGTCGTCGAGATCAACGGCATCGAGGAGGAGGCGGCGATGCAGGGGCGTGCGAGGAGGTCCGCGATCCGCGGCGTGAAACATCGCGTGCGGCGGCGAATGTTTCTCAAGGCGCACGGGGTCGTGACGGTGAGCGACCTGCTCGGAGAGGCGGTCCATAGAAGATACGGCCTCCCGAGGGAACGAGTCTTCGTCGTGCCGAACGGAGTCGACACGGACCGGTTCCGGCCCATGGAACCAAGCGCCGCGCGAAGGCAGCTCGCGTGGCCGGCGGCGCCTTGGGTCGTTTTCGTGGGCAACCTTGTCACGTGGCAGGGGCTCGACACGCTTGTGAGGGCGGCTCCCGAGGTCATCGAGGGGTGCGGGGCGCGAATCGCAATTGTCGGGGACGGTCAGATGCGATCCACCCTCGAGACCTTGGCCGAAAACCTGGGGATCGCGGATCGGGTCGTGTTCGTCGGCTCCGTTCCGTACGAGGATGTGCCCACGTACATCGGCGCCGCGAGCGCATGCGTGGCACCCTTCACACGCGCAAGAAACGAGGCCATCGGACTCTCCCCGCTCAAAGTCTACGAGTACCTCGCGTGCGGTCGACCTGTCGTCGCGAGCGGCGTCCCTGGAATCTCGGAGCTCCTCCAACGGTCGGGCGCGGGGCTCCTCGTCCCGCCGGACGATCCGCGGGCGTTGGCGGCAACCCTTCGAGAGGTCCTCGAGGACCCGACGCGGGCACGAGAAATGGGGGATCGGGGACGCGCCTTTGCGGTCAACGAGTGCTCCTGGGGTCGAACCGCTGAGAGTGTGGAGCGTGTCCTGAAGTCCGCCGTGCAGGCCGGATGACCAAAGCCTCCGACGATGGCGGTGGGTTCATCTCCCCCCGCTCCATCCGGCGCGGCGGAGGCAGCGGTTGAACTTCCTGGCGGTCGGCGCCCATCCGGACGACGTGGAACTCGGGTGCTTCGGCACGCTGCTCGAGAAGAAGCGCGAGGGCCACGGGGTGTTCGCCGTCGCCCTGTGCCCGGGCAAGTACGGCCGGCACTCGTTCGACGAGGTCGAAGAGCGCTGGAGCCGGGCCCGGAAGATCCTGCGCGCGGGGAAGGGCAGGGGGGACTACGTCCTGGGGAAGTTTCCGATCGGCGGTCTCACGCACGGCTGGGACACGGTAGGCTTCGTGGACAATCTCGTGAAGGAATTCGACATCAACGCGGTCATCACGCACCACTACGGGGAAGCACACCAAGATCACGCCGCGACCCAGCGCATCGCGTCCAGCGCGGCCCGCCGCCACGTCGACGCCTTCTGGCTATGGGAGTCGTCGATCTACACCCACCGCAACGTCTTCCCGTTCCGCCCCCAGCTGTACGTCCCCCTCTCGAAGGCGTCCTTCGACGGGAAGATGGAAGCGCTGGAGGGGTACCGGGACGCGGGCCTCCTCGAGCCCCAGGAGGTCGAAGCGCACCGCCACCTCGCGCAGTACCGGGGCGCGGAGCTCCGCAGGGACTACGCGGAGGCGTTCGAGGTCGTCTGGCAGGTGCAGACGGGATAGGCGACGATGATGCGCCGCCGCGCGAATGCGCGGAAACGGCGGAGGATTCGTACCGCCACGATTCACGCGTCCGATGTGAAAGCTAAAGGGAGGGAAGCGATTCGTCGGCCGTCCCGTGTACCCTGATCCCGAGTCGGATGTGGAGCGCCGAGCCGCCATACAGTGCCGTGAGTATCACGAGCATCAACGAGGGACGATGGACCTGGAAGCCAAGCGGCGCGCCCTCGCCGCGTTCGCGAGGCGGACGTACGAGGAGAGGCTAGGCCTTCAGCCGACACCGGGAGAGCTGGCGACCCTCGGGGGACTCGCGGATCCTGAGACCATGCTGGTCGAGATCGCGCATGACGGCCAGTTGCCCCACCTGGGGATCGTTCGCATGGTACTGAAGGCGAACGCCATCGCGCGTCAAGACCGGCGAGGCGCGACGCTCTACCTGATCGGGAATCACTATTCGCCGGACATGCGGCCGGACAACATCCATTTCGGAATGCCCCTCCGGGGAAGTCCGCCGAACCTGGTGAAGCACCCGCCGAAGCTGAGGATCGGAAAGTCGAACGCCCGGACGCCCTTCCGCCTGCTTCCGCCGCCCAAGCTCGACGAACTCTCCTCGCTGCGGGCGCTCGTCCTTCAATTTGCGGAGCACAACCTCGCGCACGAGCGAAAGTCCGGAGTCCGTTTGGAGGAAAGCGCCCGCATCAAGGTCGAAGAGCGACTCGACGACCTCTTCGGCCTTCTGAAGCGCGCCTCCGAGGAAGTGGAGAATCTGGGAGACTGGCTGATCCGCGTGCAGCACGATCTGCTCCAGAGGATGCTCGGCCGGGACGCGGACGGAATCGTCTTCCTGCCGATGGCCGAACTCACGGAATTGTTCCGGGACGAGCTCGAGCGACTCGCACACGGGCGGGACGTTGCGAGGCAGCCGGGGGGACGCCCTACGGACCGAGCGAATCCTCAGGAGTCGACCTCGTTGTTCTGGGTCTACTGCCCACGCTGCTTCCGCCGTACTCGGGTGGCCTCGCAGCCGGATCTGACGGTCGCACACGTCTGCGCCGTCTGCGGCCATCGTCAGACGCTGGCCGGCACAGAGCTATGGCGGTGGTTGATGCCGGACATCGCCGGGTACGAAGCGGGCCTCTTCCGCCTCGGCATCGGCGGCTGGGTCATCGGCTCGCTGGCGCCATACCATGAGGAGATCGAGCGCTTGTACCGGGAAGAATACGGGGAGGCGATGCCCCCCAAGTTCCTGCTTGCGAGCGTGCCCATGTTCCGAGGCACGGGCGACCCCCCGGAAGGCTACGGCAAGACGCGCCTCCTACGAGCATGGCTGGAAGCCGAACCCCCCGCCCTCGCGGCCGCCCTCCTTGCGCCTTGGAACGAGAATCCCCGCATTCGGTCCGATTTGCTCCCGGACGCTCCGTGAACATCAATTCAGGTACCGCACCAGACTTTTCATACTCATCAAACAGCCCTTTCTTCCCGAGATGACGCTGGAGTACGTCGGCCTCCGGATCCTCGAGGCGCTCGCGAGGGCGCGCCGCCAGCTCACGATGGATCAGCTGCAGGAGGAGTCCGGCCGCCGCGGGTTCCCGATCCCCCAGGCGAGCCTTCGTGACGGCCTGCGGAAGCTCCGGGAAGCCGGACTCGTGGACGTTCTGGTCCTTGCGGGCGGCGAGACGGAGGAGTTCGCGGGCGCTCGAATCACGGATCAGGGCGAGCGCAAGATACGGAGCATCGTGCGTCTCTGAAGTCATTCCGTGGCGAGGCCGCAGGCTCGGCGGTGGTCACGCGGCGTGTTTCTCGAGGGAAGGACTGGGTGCCGGCGGTCGTGCACAGGCCGGACATCGCCCTTCCGTGGTCAAGCATTCCATGTGGTAGAACCGGCCGCAGACGCACCGCGTGGCGGGAATCGCGGGGGTGAGCACGATCCCGCAGATGCCGCAGAACGTGCCGCGGCGCTTCGGCAGCACGGCTTGCGCCACGATCCCGGCCTGGGTTGAGGAATCCCGTGGCAGGAATCGAAAGAGCGCCATCCAGAACAGGGCGATCCACGCGAGGAAGATGATCCAACCCAGATTGCTGTGGGCGATCAGCAAGTTGTTGACGCCCTCCTGTGGGGTGTCGTACTTGTAACCGATGTAGGCGATGGCGACCATGCGGAGGATGTTCGCGAGGTACGCGAGGAAGACGCCGAGAGCGAAGAAGGCGACGACGCGTTTCGTCAACCGTTTCTGCTCCGTCATCACGAACGCCGTGAACGCGGACGCGAAGATTGCGAAGCTGTAGATCCCGGAACACGCACTCGTGATGACCACGGTCACCCAAAGACCGCCTTCCGTCCGGAAGGTCAGCCCGGGCGCGGTGCTGCCTGCGACGGGTCCCAGCGTCGTGGGAATCCCGATCGCGTTCATGATCGCCCCCGTCTCCGGCGCCAGCGCGACCCAAGAGTAGGCGTCGACGCTCTCATTGATGTCCCCAAAGGCCCTCAGGAAGAGGAGGGGGAGGACGAGGATGAGCGAGAGCGTGAAGGCGAAGAGGAAGACGAAATCGCGCTCCCTCCCGTACCGCTGGGGCACGAATCGATAGGCGATGAGCATCCCTCCTGCCAGAAGGGCGGCCTGGTCGTGCTCGAGGAGCTCCGGCGTCACCGCCAAGAAGGCGTTGTAGGCGAGATCCGCGACGATGACCGCGATTCCGAAGACGGGAAACAGGGGGATGAGCCGCCCGTCCAAGGTCGCCCACCATAGGAACCGATGCGCGAGCGTGTCGCCCGGCGAGCGGGGTCCTCCTTTGGCGGTGGGCCAGAACACGAGCGCGAGGATCGCGAGACCCGCCGCCAAGAGGGGCACGGGCACCCAGCCCACGTCCCCTTTCGGCCGGTTCACGAGGAGGTCGGCGCCCGCGACGACGAGGATGAGGCCGGCGACGACGAGGACGTTTCGGTGACCCTTCGCCCACCCGACGACGTTCCGGAACTCCATACGCGCGCGTTCATCGGAGGGGCGCGTATAAAAAGGCTTGTCGCCCCGTGTCATCCGTGCGAGGATTCCCGGAGGGAACGAACGGCGGGGCTTTGAAATAGCGCCGCGGGGTTGCCCGAGCGGAACACCATGAAAGTCGTGGCGGGGTCCGCCTCCCTCGGCCTCGGGAAGGAGCTTGCCCGCAACCTCGAGGCGGGGATGGTCGAGGTCGCGTTCGAGAAGCACCCCGGCGGGTTCCCGGACGGGGAGCGGTATGTCCGCCTCCTGGGGACCGTTCGCGGGGAGGACGTCGTGCTCGTCCAGTCGACCCACCCGGACGACAAGATCGTCGAACTCCTGCTGTTGCACGATGCGATCGATGGCGGGGGGGCGAGGAGCGTCACCCTCGTGATCCCGTACTTCGGGTACGGCCGCCAGGACAAGAAGTTCGAGCCGGGAGAACCCGTGAGCGTCACATG
>Ga0209431_10001888_pt1 | contig 17158 bp, 18 predicted proteins | sample RifCSP13_3_FD_184021 | JGI IMG/M metagenome (GOLD analysis project Ga0209431, IMG submission 184021) | Soil microbial communities from Rifle, Colorado - Rifle CSP2_sed 13_3 (SPAdes) (version 2) | ecosystem: Environmental > Terrestrial > Deep subsurface > Rock core/Sediment | place: Rifle...
CAGCATCTGGATATTCGGGTGGCGTCCGCAATCAACCATTTTTGGACCTTCAATGCAGATGCTGCAATCCAACGTGGGAAAAGTCTTGTCCAAAGCTGCCATGTGTCCGCCAATGCTTTCGGTGTTTTCCAGCAAAAAAACTTTAAAACCCATTTCCGCCAAATCCAACGCGGCGCTCATGCCTGCAATACCTCCGCCCACGACAAGTGCCTTATTCGTAACGGGCACCTCTATCGTCTGCAATGGCACCATTAAACGCGATTTCGCAACAGCCATCTTTATGGAGTCTTTCGCGCGATTAGTAGCTTCCTGCGGAGTGTTCGGGTGACACCACGAAGCGAACTCGCGGATGTTAGCCATTTCAAACAAAAACGGGTTCATACCAGTATCGGAGACCGCACGCCTAAACGTTGGCTCGTGCATTCTCGGCGAACACGCAGCGACGATGACGCGGTTCAGCTTTTGCTCGCGAATGCCTTTGCGGATTTCTTCTTGTCCGGGGTCAGCACAGGTGTAGCGGTTTTCCTTTACATAGACGACGTCTGGAATTGTTTTAGCGTATTCGACAAGTTGTTTTATGTCTACGGTGCCTGCAATGTTTAAGCCGCAGTGACAAATGAAGACGCCTATTCGCAGTTGCTCCGGTGGCTGTTTTGAAGCTTCAGGTTGACTCATCTAATGATCTCCTCGGTAACACATCGTCTCTTAACCATTTCTTGCGCTTTCTTAGAGCCTATTGACTTCAGCTCTTTAACAGCGTCAACAGGCGACGTTATCCTCTCCAGCGCCTTGTTCCAAGTACCCGAATGTACAGGTGTATGAAGCACTTTTGTCCGCTTAAGCGACAAAGCCTCAGGTACTGGGCAAACAGCTTTGCATGCGCCGCAGTAATCGCAGAACAACTCGTTAACTTGAACCTTGCCGTCGGATAAGTAAAGCGCTCCTGTTATGGGGCAAACGTCCAAACAGTCACTGCACCCTTCGGGACACTTAACTTGGTCAATGCTGATTTTTCCCTCGTAAGCCTTGCGCACTCTAATGACGCCTGGAGCGCACTTGAACTCGCAAACCCTGCAAGTCGGACAGTATTCTTTCTGGATGGTTAGGTTTAATTGAATATGACTTTTCTGACTTGGCGACAAAGCATCCAAGTTCTCCACGGGCTTCCCGTCGAAAGTTACTCTTGAAATCTTGATTAGCCCCAGCGGACAAGCATCTTCGCATGTAACGCATTCTTTAGGGCACTGACGCGTATCCACCTTAATGTCGCGAATAAGTTCCGGAAAACTCTCTTTCTCAACCACGTTAAGCGCGTGCTTATCATTCAACGTGACTCTTACAGCGCCGTATGGGCAGGTGACATCGCACACACCGCAGAAGTTGCACTTAGACAAGTCAACGTCAATTTTCGACCTCTTCGCCTTTTCGCCTTGCAACTTCGGCTGCTTTGCAAGCGTTATGGCATCCTTTGGGCAGGCTAAACTACATATTTGACAGCCCACGCAACGGGCTTTGTCAAAGGCTAACTTGTAGTGCTTAACGGGTAAAATCCACTCTATCGTCAACGCGTCTGCCGTATCGCGTTTCTGAGTCTTAAACGGCATTTGTATTCTTCCACCAATTATAGACCAAGGATACGCCGAACCAACTGTTCAACGCTCCATAACTGCCTATTGGAAATTTGAGTATTATTATTATGATATAAATATTGCTTGGATATAACACAGAATTAATCGTCAATCACAATAGAACCACAGTTTACATGAAACCGCCAAACCATCAGCCTGAACAAGAAATCTTTTTCAAGTTCTTAACAGCGACAGCAACGTAACACTTCAAGAGGTCAGCATCTCGAAAAGAAAACACCAGCAAACCTGCCTCCTCAAGCATGTCTGCGAAGCTTATGAGGGAAAAAACCTTCTTCAACCCAGTAACAACGATAAACGCATCCGCTTTTGAGGCACGTTTGATTTCCTGCAGCGTTTCCAAGGGTTTCGGCATGTTCTGGAGCACAGTAAAGGCGAAAATCAAGCTGAAAACCTCCGTTTTGAACGGCAAATGGTCAGCATCCGCTTGTACAGCATGCACCTCTGGATGCTGTTCGGCACGTGTCTTGGCTTTAAGCAGAAGATTGCGAGAGATGTCTACGCCGACGACCATTTCAGTCTTTGGAGCAACATGCCTGAAAAGCAGTCCTGTGCCGCAGCCGACGTCTAATACGACGTTGTGCCTCGCAACTTCCAGGTCTTCGAAGGCTTCTTTGTATTTGGCTTCTTGCTCCTCTGCGTACCTCATATCGTACAGGTGTGCTGTCTCATTGTAGTCCCGCATTACCGTGCGTTTGTGATTCCACTTGCTCATGTCGCCTAATCCTTCAGAACTCTTATGTATCACACGAGGACTTCTAAAACATTTGGCTGAACAAATTGCAGAAACGAGACAAGATAACAGTTCTAACAAACCCAAAGCTCACTGAAGCAGCTGCAGCAATAGAGAGAGCACTCACGCGAAGACAAACACTCATCGTGGCTGGCAGATGCCACGTACACTACACCGGCAGAGCAAAGTCCACCCTTGAGCCAGGCGAACGCCTCCTCATCATCAAAGAAGACGGGTCGCTACTCGTTCACCGCCCAGTCGGGTACGAGCCTGTCAACTGGCAACCTGCAGGCAGCGTTTTCCACGTCCAAACCCGAGAAGACGAACTAGAAGTTCACGGGGTCAGGCAGAAACCCCGCGAAAGCGTGCGAGTAGCCTTCAATGAAGTTTTCATGGTTTCAGCGGTGAGCCTAGAGGACGCTGGCGAATTCCTGCTCTATGCCACGGAAGACGACATGCACCGGGCAATTCTGTTGAAACCCGAGATCTTAGAAGAAGGCTTTAAACCCATCAGCTGGGAGAAAAAAGTCGAGCCTGGCTTCGTCGACATATATGGTGAAGACAAAAACGGGAAACTTGTAATTGTTGAAGTTAAGAGGAAAACCGCGTCGAAAGAAGCCGCGCTTCAGCTTGCCAAATACATCGAACCAATTAAGGCTAAGGTGAACCGTGAACTGCGAGGAGTTCTCGCTGCCCCGAGTTTGGGAAAAGACGTACAAAGATTGCTTGTGACGCTCGGCTTAGAGTACAAAGCACTGGACCCCAAGAAATGCGCTGAGATATTGCAGAAGACTCAGAACACAAAGCTCGAGGCATATTTCGAAGTGGACAACCCTGGTCACTGAAAGAACTTATATTGCCACATGGTTTGCTTTCAAATGAAAGAGTCAATATGTCCTTTTCTGAAAATCAACCATCCAAAGCGAAAGATTAAATTTGAATGATTGTATTGAATACAATATTTCCCAAGCAGATACAAAGCCTATAGGAAGAAAGGAAATGGATAAGTCTCTAAACCGAAAAAGATCAGTGATCTACGCTCTTTTGGCTTTAGGAATGGTTGCCACATTTCTTCTCGGAATTTTCTATTATCCAATTATCTACGGGACGGGTCAAACTGAAGGCAGCGCGTTCGCCCCCGCAGAGTGGAACGGTAAAACAAAGTCCTTTTCGATTATTACCGGTCACGGTCAACAGGAAATTGCCGACGGCGTCCTCCAAGAAGTCTGGACTTTCAATGGCACTGTTCCAGGACCAGTTGTCAGGGTAACGGTAGGCGACAAAGTGCATATAACGTTAACGAACAAATCACCCATCCCACATTCCATAGATTTCCACGCGTCTGTCATGGCTTGGGACACGGGCATGAAAAATGTCAATCCGGATGAATCCATTGAAATCGAGTTCGTAGCCAAGTACCCTGGAGTATTTCTTTACCACTGTGGCACTGCGCCCGTCTTAATGCACCTAGGAATGGGCATGTATGGCGCAATAATAGTTGACCCAGTTGAGCCGAGACAAACAGCAAGAGAGGTTGTGTTTGTTCAGAGCGAGTTCTACAACAGTTACGAAGACATGAAAGCGAGAAATTCCAGTTACGTAATGTTCAATGGAAAGGCTTTCCAATACGAAAGGAATCCGATTGAAGTCAAGAAAAACGAATTCATAAGGGCTTTCGTGGTAAACGCAGGTCCACAGTTTGTTTCCAACTTCCACGTTATAGGCACAGTTTTCGACGCTGTTTTCCCAGATGGCAACCCCCACAACAGACTTGTTGGTCTACAGGCGTACACGATACCAACTGGCGGTGCAGCCGTTTTCGAGTTCCGACTGGGCGAAGTTGGGCTTAATCCCTTCGTGACCCACAGTTTTGCCGATGCCACACAAGGGGCAATTGGATTATTCAAAGTCTCTGACTAGAAAGAAAGAAAACAACCATGCCTCGTAAAGCTATAACCACTGGGGTAGCGTAAACGGAAGCGTCCATCGACTTTATTCAGCCAATGAGCGGTTTGAGAAAAACTCTGTTATTTTTTTCTGGGAAAGCGCGTTCTTCAAAAGCTCGCTCTGCATTATCCACCTTCGCATCGGAATTTCAAACCTGCTGCAAATGAATTTCAGGGAATCACTGAGAGTTTTGAAGACAAACGGCTTCTGGCGCATGGCGTTTCTAACGTTTTCACGCACTTGCCAGACACCTACTGGCATTATGTAGCCTGGGCGGGCTTCACGCAACACGACAACCGTTGCCTGCCGCCTTTCCTTGACAAGTTGCTCGCAAACTGCCAAGCGTGCGGAGTAATAGCAGCCGCCTATCTGCGCGTACGTCGTCCTTCCGCTGTTGCCTTCGTAATCCGAGAATATCGCGGTGCTGGCGCCGTTGGGGTTCCAAACCGTGCCAGGATACCAGGCTTCCATGGATTCGTAGCTCCATTGAGCGGGAATCATGAGTATCTCGAACACGTTGTCCAAATAGACGGATTCGTAGACGCGGTACTCGTTTATCTCAGGGAAAGTCTTCACCTGCGCCACTAAGCTCTTGCTTATTATATCGTCCACGGCGGTTATGCTCCAGCGGGTCGGAACCAGACGGCGGTTCTTCTCCACGCCAAAGGCGCCCACGCTGAAGGCTTTCTGGATCTTAGTTACAAGCACGCCTTTGCTGTAGAGTTCTCTAACGGCAAGAGTTGCTTTTAGGTCGGTGTCATAGAAAGCTTTCTCGACGCGGTGATCAAACCTAGTGTTGCCGACGTGCAAGTCCCTTATAGGTGCCGAAGGACCGAAAGGTTGAACATCGTCGTCCATGAATATGCTGCCTCGAGGTTTCTTGGTAAGGTTCAACTCGACGTCCGCGCAGGTGTCCGCCAAAGCGAGGTCACGTGTCTGCTCCATTATCTTTCCTGCCTGCATAAACTCCTGAACGTGCACGCGATGCTTTCCTCGCACGAGGAGACTGCGGAACCCAACGATTTCATCTATCGACCTTCCAAACCACTGCTCGGGCAAGTCGAAAAGGCTCGTGTCCTCGTGAACAGGCGGCACCAATGGTCCAGCGTAAACGTAGGGGTAGCCTATTCTCCCAATGAAAACGCTCGGCGGTGAAACCCCTTCTATGTCTTCGCTGGACATCAGAGGTATGCTTTTCATGTAGTAGTTGACTTTAACCAATATGGGGCAGCGAGTTTTGCCACAGAGGTTCCTCGCTCCTTTGCACAGAACGCACACGCTACTATGCCTCATTCGCGTGGCAATCTGCTTCTCCTCCACCGCAGAGTGGTTAACCCGCTTTATGATGTTGAGTAGCCAATTGTCTGAGGATGCTGCACTGCGGACGCTTTGAGTGAGAGTCATTCTTGCCTGAATAGCACCTTTTATTCTCATATGTTTTCCGCATTGAGAAAGCTCAAAAACCAGGATGTCTGGAGCGAACGTTGAAGGAAGTGTACACATGAAAGTGTGGAGAAACCCTTCCGGGATAAGATGAAGTGGCGCCCAGGCCGGGATTCGGACCCGGATCAGGCCACAAGACTGATTTGCTTGTGATGTCCTGCGGGCGACAGCCGCATATACTGGACCAGACTATACTACCTGGGCTTTCTATCAAATGGCCTAAGCGCCGAAACAATACACAGTATTTTAACTAATTAATGTTTCTCGCGAGCTCTTCCCCGAATCTTCCGATGAGCGCTCTTAATTCTTGATTTCAAGAATTGCAAGACGTCAGGGGTGAATATGGAAAGCGTAGCTAATAGGAAATTGAATGGCAAAATCGTCGGGGGTTCGAATATGTTTCCTCCGAATGGTCCTATCACGAACTGATGGTAGCCCAAGTATTGAATTGCTGACCAGAAAGCTGTTTGCACCAACGCGCCGCCGAGCCTCGAAAGATACTTGGTTCTCCTTTGAACAGCTTTGCCTTTGTAATTTCTGACGAAGATTTCTCCAGCCACCCCACCTGCGCCACCTGGGAAAAACGCGTTGACGAGGACTTTCTCTACAAGATTGCCCGGAACATAGTAGTTGTGCACGAGTCCGGGCCAGCTCAGGATTGGAATGTACGAGTTTCTTGTGATGAAGCGGATTGTAGCAGGTATGCCGTAGAGAACTAAGCCACCTATCTCCCATTTCCAGAACCTTCTGCTTCTTAAAGTATCCACGAGTGCCCTGCGCAAATCCATAGTTTCTCAGAATCGGCTACGTTTAAAAGTCTTCTCCGAAAAACACGCAGTCCCTTCATCCCTTCCTCTTGCCCCTTCTCCCTTCCCAATAGCAAAATGAACCGCAGCCCAGCAGCTAATCAGAGCCGGCAAAACAAACCAAAAGAAGAAGGTGGGTACAACAAACGTTCCCTTCTTCTAATTGACATGATAATTCCGCAACACCAGTCTACGTAAACAGAGGATTATACCCTCTTCAGAGCAGATAATAACGCACCTATTTTCTGAGGCTATCTTGCTTTTGCTACGTGCAATGCCTTCTCAGCTGTCGACGCACTTGAAAGCAGATCATCAATAGTAGCGATGAACGTCGCCATTTTTCCGTTCATCGTTATCTCCGTAACAACCTTTTTTCCTAGCAACTCAGTTTTCACAAATAGCCCTACGGGTGTTTTGCAGTTGTCCGGTGAAACTGCATCTACTATTGCCAAAGCAGTCTGTGCGTCTTTGTATTCAAGAGTTATTGTCGCTTGCAACCTTTTCGCCCTTCAACTGTTTTCCCACTAATTCATTGGCGACTTTCACGAAGTCTCCAGCCTTGTCCAAAGGCACTTGGGCGCCTGCAGCAATGTTGTGTCCTCCACCTTTTCCAGAGAACTGCTCAGCTGCGCGCATGACTCCACCCAAGTTGACGCCTCTGCGAACAGCAACATCGGTGGTTCGGGCTGAAAACTTTGCGACGCCTTCACCCGGAACTACGGCGTAGGCTATGAGCGGCTTCTCAACGTTAGGCAAACTCGAAATGAGTATAGACGAAATGGTGCCGATGATTTTCTCGTTTACGAAGTCCTCACCGTTGATAACATAGATGTTCTCCAATTCTCGCAGCCGCTCAGGCTTCTCCGCCACCCAACTCAGGTATTTGTTGATGTTCTTCCTGTAATCTTCCAAAACCCTGTTTGCCTCCTCCAAAGCTGCACCTCGATCGCCCATACACAAGGCAATACCGAGGCTTGGTCTATCCATGCGACCTGCAGAGTTCAGAACCACCGCAAATTCACGCGCGTCTCGCAGGGAAGTCCACGGCTCCTCATTGGAGAGTATGTAGATGTGCCCTATGAGGTTCGCAACTTCGTAATGCAACCCCCTGGACAAAAGGTACTCAGCCAAAGCGGAGCACAGCCGCTTCTTCTCTTCCTCCGTTAGATCCCTAAGCGCACGCCATTTGTCCCCGTTCTTCAGCTTAATATCTAAGCTTGAAAGAAAAGCCAGAGCTTTGTCTTCTTCGCCACTAATACCCGGAAGAAACGGATTAGTAGTTGACGCCAGCGTCCTGTGGATGGGCCGCGTTTCCCTCCCGAAGAACGTCAAATCCTTCTCCACGAGAAGCAACTTCGCATTTACCGCATCTTCAACCATCAACTGATTTAGTCCGCCAAGTTTTCTCTGTTCATACCTGTCTTGCATGTCGCCTAACGCACCAACCAAAGCTATAGGCGCTAGGTCAACGTTCCGCGCGTCCATGGCTCTAGCTACAAAGTAAGCAACTCCTGAACCGCTGACATCCGTTGCTCCAGGTATGCCATGCAAGTGAGGATTAACATGCACAAAGTTGCTGTTCTCCACCGTTTCCGCCACTTGATGGTGGTCAAGGATAAGCACTTTGAAGTTCGGGATCTTTTCGTTAAGCAACTTGAGATAGCCACTGCCGAAGTCCGTCAGAACCACGAGTTCAGGCTTGTCAGCAACGATTTCGCCGATTATTTTCTCGTCCACCCACTGGGTAATTCTCACGCGGAACCTAGCATCCAGCCTGAAAAGTGCTTTGCCCACGACGCCTGCGGCTGCCACACCATCAGCATCCAGATGGGAGAAAACGTGAATGAAGCCATCTTTCTGTACGGTTTCAAGAATTACTTTGGCGGCTTTTGCTGCCGAATCTATGAAAGCATCGTTTGGCGATTTGTCCGTGGTCATGATGTCCACATCAGTTTGTTTTCAAGTTTAAGACTCTGCACTGGCGAGCAATAATCTTTTGCGTAGGCGCTTAAAAATTGAGAACAAAGAAATTAAGTTACTGAAGCGATTTTTGGCGCGTATTTCCAGTCCTTCTGCAAAACTCCCTCTCGCTTGTAGAACCGTGAAAGCTTGTGAATTTTCGCTTCTATCATCATCATTGATCGCTTGTTGTGTCGGTCTTTCTTGTTTTTATCCAAGTGAACGGCCATGTTCTTCGCTTTCTTCATCAAGTTAGTCAGGTCTTCAGGCATCGCTGGCGCCAGTCCTGATGCGCGCAGTGTATCGCTTATGCTTTTGCCTGTTATTGGCTTCACAAGTGGGATGGCGTACTGGTCCCTGAGGATGGTTCCTATGCTGCTAAGGGAGTGCCCTTCTTTGGCGAGTTTTATTATGAAGGCTTCTACTTCTTCCGGCTCATATTTGCACCAGCTTGGCGGGCGTCTGCTGACTGGGCGAATGCTGTGTGATTTTCCTTTTTCCTGCTTCGGCATCTCTACACCTTAATTCTGCACCTAAGACCCACGGAAAACACATATTTAAAACTAACTACAACCACACGCGAAACTACCACGGTTCTTAGCCTTTGACCCCAGAATTTCATATTATTCTATTAGAGGTGCCACAGCGTAAGTCGAAGAACAGACGAGTTGTAGTTTATAATTCTCAGCCATGATGCATAGAATTGGTATTGGATCTTCCATCTCATCTGAAGGGATAGTTCTAATTAATTTCTGACGTCCCTCCAATTACTGTACTCTAAATTTAGGACGAACTTAGGGGATCGGTCAAGAATAGAGCAAACCATCCTATACCACGGTAATGTCTAGAGTTACTTCTGTCTCTGCCTAACTAGACATGCGTTTAGCCTGCATTGCGTGAAAAAACTTAGAAGCACAAAAACTTGTGCAAACCACAAATTGTTAGTCTAGCGCTTTCCAAACCAAAGCCGCCAAAAGCGCCCCTATTATGGGAGCCGCCCAGAAAAGCCAAAGCTGATTCAAAGCAGTGCCGCCAACTACGACAGCCGGACCCAGACTTCTGGCAGGGTTAACTGAAGTCCCAGTCACTGGTATACCCACGAGATGGATAAGCACCAAGCTCAGTCCGATAGAAATACCTGCGAATCCTTTAGGAGCTTTTTCACTTGTTGAGCCGTGAATAACAAGTAGAAACACGAATGCAAGCAAAACCTCAGCGATAAATGCTGACGTCATTGAGAATCCATCAGGGGAAGCCGCGCCGAAGCCGTTCTGACCCAAACCGTTGACAGCTAAATTGTACGCGGGGTTTCCAATGGCGATTCCGTATATTGCCGCCGCTCCAATTGTAGCGCCTAAGCATTGCATCACTATGTAGACAGCCGCGTCTCTTACGCTTATTCTGCCTACCGCTAACATGGACAAAGACACTGCTGGATTAATATGACACCCAGAAATACCTCCAATGGCGTACACCATCACAAGTAAAGACAAGCCGAAAGCAAAAGATATTCCAACAAATCCGATGTGCGAGCCTGCAAACACAGCACTACCGCAACCCATAAGCACTAAAACGAACGTTCCAATCATCTCAGCGGCATACTTTTTCACAGCACTATTTGCGGGCACACAGATTCCTCCCAGAAGCGTTACTATTGACTTTTCTTGTTTGATGCTTTATAACTTTTTCCACGATTAAATATCGTGCGCTATTGCGATGATGTTTTGAAAAAACCAAATATCCGTGTCAATGGTTACCGTTATCCAAAAATCGCGTTCTGCTCGAAGGATCTGAATCACTACGCACTCTTATACCACATAGCAAATTTGCGGATAGCTGCTGCACGATGTGAAAAGCTGTTTTTCTCCTCTGTCGTCATCTGTGCAAAGGTTCTCTTGTCGTCGAGCGGCTTGAAAACTGGGTCAAAACCGAAGGCTGATTTGGCGTTTTTCTTCTTTTCTTCAAAGGCTATTTCGCCATGGGCTTCTCCCTCAAAAAGCACAGGTTCCACACCGTCAAAGTAAGCGATTGCCGATTGGAACTTGGCTTTCCTATTCGCCACGTTTTCCATCAGCTTCAACAAACCAGCATTTCCAAGCGTCTTGTAAACGTATGCCGCATATGGACCTGGAAAGCCGTTTAGAGCCTCCACGAAAAGCCCAGCATCTTCAACTATTAGGGGTAGGTGACACCGGCTGAATGCGTCCCGCGTGCTTTCCTCAGCTATTTTGCTCAGGTGTTCGTTTTGAATTTCAACTGCCTTCACACGAAGCATGCCCACAGCAATCCCATATTTTACCAGCACGCTACGTACTTCGTCGAATTTGTGAACGTTGTTAGTTGCGAAGAAAATGACCTTGCCTCTTAGCTTGAAGTCCATGTTAACTATCCTGCCTTCTTTCAGCTACGTAGCGCCCTCTTTTTTCTATTTCCAAGATTTTGTCTAAAACCTTTTCTGTAGCGGCTTCACCTGAAATGCGTCGGTAGCCTTCGATGACTGCTTGGAAGCATTCGTCTGCAAATTGGTAATGTGTACTCTGCAGAGCCCTCTTCAACAAATGCAAGTCAACGCCCTTTGCCTCAAGCTCACCTGTTTTGTCACCTAAACCGAAGTCAACTATGAAAATCCTTCCTGCATTAGTCAAAATCATATTTGACGTAGTCAAGTCTCCGTGAACTATCCCATGCTTATGCAGTTTCCCAACTAACTCGCCGATGTCAGCGCACAATTCACATCGTTCCGCCTGCGAGATATTGTCAAGAAGCTGTTTGACTTGTTTTCCCTCGACAAACTCCATAGTTATCGCTGCGTTCTCTACGTCCACCATGAAAATCGTGGGTGTCGGCACTCCTACGCGTTTTGCCTCATGCATAAGCTGCGGCTCATGTATTGTGCGGTAGCGCCTAATTGTTGAATCCAACTGTTCGGGGCGGTACTTCTTGGGTAAACGCGCTTTAACTACAACGCGTCTTCCATGCCATTCTGCGAGGAAGAGGCTGGCTTCTGCACCCTTCTTCAGAAGAATCTGCCCAGCTACTTTACCCATGGGACATCCACCTTTTCCACACGCCACCTCAACCGCACGCAACTATCCTCGACAGGCGTGACCACTCCATGTGTATACGCCAACACTCCAGTCCAGGCAATCATTGCGCCGTTGTCCGCGGCAAACTCATGCGGCACCACGTTGAAACTGGCGTTATGTTCTTCAGCGATTACTTTCAGCATCTCCTGCAGTCGCTTGTTAGCAGCAACTCCGCCCGTCAGCAAGACTGCCTTTTTCTCGGTGTGCGCCAGCGCCCTCTCCGTGACTTCAGTTACCATTGAAAAAGCGTTTTCCTGGAGGCTATAGCATAGATCCTCCAGGTTGCACTCGCCTTTTTGAAGCAATGTCATCGCTGAGGTGAGCAAACCGCTGAGCGATAAGTCCATACCTTTCACCACGTAAGGCAGCGACAATAACACCTTGCCTTCTTTTGCCAGCTGTTCCACGGCAGCTCCAAGGGGCAAGCCCTTCTGGTGTTTAAGTCCCGCTTCTCGGGCGAAAACGTCCAGGCAGTTGCCGAGTGCGATGTCTAAGGTTTCTCCGAGAACCCTGTAGCGTCCTGCAGCAAAAGCCGTAACCATGGTGTTACCGCCTGAAACGTAAAGCGTCACCGGGTCTCGGGCACCAGTTTCGAGTTTCCCTATTTCAATATGCCCCACTGAATGATTCACACCAACAAGCGGGATCCCCAAAAAGGAAGCCAACGCCCGCGCCACGGTCGCCCCTGTACGAAGGCACGGACCTAAACCAGGACCCTGCGCAAAAGCAATCAAAGATAAGTCCTTCGGCTTCACCCCTGCTTTAGCGAGGGCTTCGGCAAGAATTTTGTCAGCAACCTCTGCATGATGCCTTGCAGCTTCTCTTGGATGTATTCCACCTTGTTCCGGTATGTAACCGCTTGTTATGTTGGCCAAGATTCCGCCACTAAAAGTTGCCACTCCCACACCAAAGTCGTCCGCTGTAGATTCTATACCCAAGCAGTAACGTTCGCTTTGTTTGCGCGCAACCATTTTCTTGTCGTTTCATTCACGGTTAAATCGTCATATTTAAGGGATACATATTTTTATCTTCCACCTAGCCCTTATTTAACGCGAGAGTTGGAACTGATATAAGATGCCTAAACGTAACGATCTAGAACAGAAAGCCCTCCATTTTGTGGTTAACACGGGATATCAAGGCGTGCTTCAATCAGAATTATGGCGAGAACTAAGCGCAAGCAGCAGAGAAGGCTCAAGAGTTGCCATAAAACTGGAAGAAAAAGGCTTAATCCGCAGAGAAAAAGAACTCGAAGGCGGAAGATGGACCTACAGACTCTACCCAAAAAGGTTACCCGCAAGCATAGAAAATATCGTCGACTGCCCCTGCTTGATGTGTGTGGACAACGCAAGATGCGACCCCACAACGACGATTTCTCCGAAAAGCTGCGAAAAACTCACGGGATGGATTATTTCTTTAGACAAGGAAGTTGCCCCTGATCCAGCCCAATAGGTGAACATTGTAAGTGCCCAAGTCTAAGAACTTTATCAAAGAGAGAAAACAAGAGTATTATTACAAGAAGGCTAAAGAAGAAAGCTACCGCTCAAGAGCCACTTACAAGTTATCGCAAACCATAGCCAAATACCACTTCATAAAGTACGGTAACGTAGTAGTTGACCTGGGCGCAGCACCCGGCGGCTGGATTCAAGCAGCCAGAAAAGTCGTTGGAAAAAAAGGCTTCGTTTTAGGTGTTGACCTTACACCGATTGCGCCATTTGAGCAACTATACATAAGAACTATTTTGGGCGACATGACTGAACCCGAAACGCTACAGCAAATCCTCTGTTTTCTACCCGGAAAAGCAGATGTTGTGCTATCTGACATGTCCCCTAACATTTCAGGCGTGTGGGAAGTTGACCACGCCAGACAGATAGATTTGGCAACCAAAGCAATGGAGATCGCTTTCAAGATTCTTTGCGTTAACGGTAACTTCTTCACAAAAGTCTTCGAGGGCGACCTGCTCAACGACTTCATCAAAACCGTCCAGCAACACTTCGAAGAAGTAAAATTCATAAAGCCCAAGGCAAGCCGAGCCCAAAGCAGCGAAATGTATATTCTAGCGCTGGGCATGAAAGCTCCTAAAGAGCAAAGCTAATTTTTCCAGAACGCACATAATAGAAGCAGGTGACGAATTTGAGAATCATCTCAGCCGACTCGGCAGCGGCTATACTTGACGAAAAGTTCAACCCGATAAGCCTCGTTGCATCCGCCGCAGTGTTAGTTACTCTACCTTACAGGGAAGCACACATAAGATTAGCTGAACCCATCTTCAAAGAAGTGGAAAACGGCTTCGAAGTCATAGTTCACGAAGCGGAACTCTGCTTGCAGCTGCTGGAGAAAGTCCAAGCCGATGTGGTCCACTTAGACATTTCGTTGGGCAGTGTTTCCGTAGAAGAATTGTCGCCAGTAGAGCTTTCCAACATGAGAGTCTCCACCAAGGCAAGGCAACATCTCCTGAAAATTATTCCCAAACTTCGAAAAACAGCTGGAGAGGTCAGGAGAAGGCACGGAATAGATATGCTAGCCATAGGCAAAGAGAGCATCCCAGTAAGAATCGCCGAGTTAACTGCAGGTTCCGAAGCAATACTATACGCATGTTCCAAAGCGCTAGAAAAGAGGGAACCGATGCTTCTAGGTTTGCCTACAAGGTGCCAACATAGAATGGCTGACCACAGATTGTATTTGCATTCGCTCATAGAGGCTGAACATGACGTGAGAGGCTACGCTAAAGACGTCGAAGAGATTTTGACCAAAGTTAACATCATAGAAACGCTAAACCCAATCGCCAGAGGCTTCCGGGCACTCAAAATAACTCCGAAACGCTGAGCAAACCACGCAGAATCAAATCATGTTTTAACCCTTCAGGCGACCTCTCGACGGAACAATGTTGCAATGCAAGGTTAAATTCTAATGAGAAAAGGCGGATGAACTCTTTTCCGAGCGGCTATTCCCAGACCTTTTACCGCATAAGCTTAAAGGCTGCGTCAGTTAAGCGTTCAAAAGGTTCGCCGATTACGTCGTATGCCCTGTTTCCCATGTGCTTGCGAACGTGAAATTGAACCTGTGCTTTTCCAATGGCGAACTTGAGTTTGGTTTCGCTGAAACTAGATCCGTACAGTAGTTTGTGTCGAATCAGGCTCCAGTTCTTGGGTTCTTCCCAGTCATCCACGGATATGTCACCGATATCCTTAACCCTCTCATGCAAAGCAGTGCCAGGAATCGGATAGGGCAAAGTAAACGATAAGTAATCCAGCGGCAACCCAGACGCAAAACGCACCGTGTCTAAGACTGTGCCATCATTTTCGCCAGGATAGCCCACTATGAAAAAAGCTCCAACCTGCAACCCAGCCTCCTTAGCAGCACAAACAGCTCTTCGCGCTTGCGCAGTCGTTATTTGCTTGTTCATAACCGTCAAAATGTCATCGTTGCCAGATTCGATGCCGAAAAACACCCGGACGCAACCAGCACGTTTCATCTTCTCGGCAACTTCCGAATCCATGGTATCTACGCGTGACAGACACTCCCAGCCGATGTCAAGGCGCCTCTTAGCAAGCAAATCGCAAACCTCCATGAGATGCTCCCGGTTCAACGTGAAGCAATCATCGGCAAACCACACACGGCCATAGCCAAACTCTGCAATCTGCTCCACTTCATCCACAATGTTTGCAGGAGAACGAGTTCTGAAACTAGTGCCAAAAACTGGTCGACTGCAGAAATCGCAGCTGAAAGGGCAACCGCGAGAACTAATCAAAGGCGTACTCGTATATCCGAAACGCTTGAAATAATAGGCTTTGTACGCGTCGTTCTCAAACAGTTCTCGCGCCGGAAACGCAAGCGTATCCAAATCCACTGCAAAAGCTTTTGGCGCAGTAAATTTGACCCCGCCAGCATCCTTGAAAGCAATTCCCTTTACACCTGAAAATGGCGCACCCTTCGCGAAGCAATCAGCCACCTCAACAATCGTTTCTTCACCTTCGCCCACAGCAACAATGTCAAATACTTCAAGAAAATCAGATGGATCCAAAGTGGGCAAAGGTCCGCCAGCAACCAACAAGTCGCAAGAATCTTTCAGAAGACGTGCAAGTTGCAGCGAGGTTTTCTTCATCGAAAACATTGAGTAGATGCCTATGATTTGCGGCTTTGAACGCATAACCTCTGTCAGCGCTTCCTTGATAGTGTGGAAAGTGCAGTCCACCAATTGGACTTGCATGCCGCGCTTCTTTAGGGCAGAAGCAAGGTAGCCTAAGCCCAAAGGAGGAAACCTGAAAATCGAGTTATCCTTAACGGGCTGAAAAAACGGGTATATCAGGGTAACTTTCACCATAAGCATAGACCTCTGAGTAACATGTGCAAATTAGCGAAAAGTATTGACAGCAGAACAGAAGACACTGCAAAAGCTCCTTTTCGGCACTAGAAATTAATTGCTTAATTACTTAAAAACCTTACAGCATTCTCATAAGCTGAAGAAGAACTGGGATAACCGAAATCAACTTTTTAAGGATAGTTTCAACGACACCTAGAAACAGCTTATCTTTTTCCATAGTTTCGATGTTCCGATGAAGCTTTGCGAAGGCAAAATGCCTTTGACCAGCAAAACTTTATTATCCATTGTGAAAAATTACATTCGGTTGAAAAAAAGGTCATCTTGTCTGCTACCATAAGCTCTGGGTTGATTTGATGGCGAAACTGACCGATTTAGGATTCTCAGAGGGCGTAATCGTAGAAACCATTGTGTCCACCTACGATTCGGATGGACAACCAAACGCTGCGCCCATGGGCACAATAATGGAGAGTGCACAGCGGATCACAATCAAGCTTTATAATTCATCGTTAACCCTTCAGAATTTCCAATCAAACAGATGCGCTGTGATGAACGTAACTTCCAACATAGAGTTGTTTTATAGGACAGCTTTCAAAGAAATTTACCCCATAGGAAAACTTCCCCGGGAATGGTTTGAAAGAGCAGAAAGCGTTAACGCTCCGAAATTGAGCATGGCAGACGCGGTTATTGAAGTCTCTGTTGCAAGTATGGTGGCAATCGACGCGGAAAGAACCAAAGTTATGTGTGATGTGATACTAATTAGAGCCCCCAAAAACTTTCCGCAAGCATACTGTAGAGCATTTTCCAGCACTCTTGAAGCCATCATACATGCAACGCGAGTGAAGGTTTTTTTAGATGGCGACGAAAAACAGAAAGCCCAAGCCCTAAAGCTGCAGGAAACAATCGAAGATTGCCGCGAAGTTGTGAACCGTGTAGCTCCAAAAACGCGGTATAGTGAAATCATGGCAGAGATAGCGGGAATGATTGATTCATGGAGGAAAGCCCGAGTTGAAAGTATACGTTAAAACCCCCGCGCGACTCCACATGGGGTTAATCGATTTGAACGGCGATTTAGGAAGACTCTTCGGAGGATTAGGCTTAGGCATCAACCGCCCAAATGTCATCTTGGAAGCCCAGCAGTCCAAGCAATTAACTGTCAGCGGAGAAAAATCGGAACAAGTTAAGGCGCTAGCCAAACGTTTCCTCGAGACCTACCATAT
>Ga0209431_10001893_pt1 | contig 17144 bp, 15 predicted proteins | sample RifCSP13_3_FD_184021 | JGI IMG/M metagenome (GOLD analysis project Ga0209431, IMG submission 184021) | Soil microbial communities from Rifle, Colorado - Rifle CSP2_sed 13_3 (SPAdes) (version 2) | ecosystem: Environmental > Terrestrial > Deep subsurface > Rock core/Sediment | place: Rifle...
GTAAGAGGATGTTGAGTAGGAGGAGGTCAAGGACAAAGCCGGGGACACTGCTCAAGCACCAGATACCAATTAAGACCTTCTCTGAGTGGGATGAACAGAGGCCGGGTTTTGTGGAGATAGACCTGGTTGGACATGATGGGGGAAATATCGGCGGAGATTACATTCAAACCCTTGATGTTACAGATGTTTGCACGGGCTGGACAGAGACTCAAGCGGTGAGGAACAAGGCTCAGGTCTGGGTATTCGCGGCGCTAAAACAGATAAGGGAGTGCCTGCCCTTTAAGCTCCTGGGAATAGACTCGGATAACGGCTCTGAGTTTATAAATGGTGAACTCTATCGCTACTGTCTCAAAGAGGAGATTACATTCACCAGAGCCAGAGCGTATAGGAAGAATGATAACTGCTATGTGGAGCAGAAGAACTGGTCTGTGGTAAGACGGGCTCTGGGTTATCTTAGGTATGACACGCCTGGGGAGTTGGAGATAATTAACCGGTTGCATGGGTATCTGAGACTGTACACCAACCACTTTCAACCAGTAATGAAGATGATAGAGAAAACCAGGGTGGGAAGCAGAGTAAAAAAGAAGTATGATAAACCTCGGACTCCATACCAAAGAGTGTTAGACTCCGGAGTGGTAGAGTCCCATGATGTGGAAGAGGAGAGGAAAGAGGCTCTGACAAAAGAGCATGTTAAACTAAATCCGGCAGAGCTAAAGAGGCAGATCACAAAGCTACAAGACAAGCTCAGGAAGATTGCACTACTGAAGAGAAGAAAACAGGATTACGATGAAAACGATGATAAAAATCACAAAGATTTCGAGTATATTTTCCGTGAGGCAACGAATTAGCTTTCGTGTAGATTTTTATGTGAGGCAACAGTTAAGACTAATCCTCTCAAGAACCGTTTCTGAGAGCATTCTTGCAAATTCAGTCAAGCTATAGGAGTATTTTGTCTGGTACTTGATACATGTAAGCAGCAAATAATAACACATAACGACCCATATTTGAGTCAACACTGCGTTTTTAGAGGTGCCAAGAAAGGATTTAATCTGGAGGTTTTGTTTTATCCATTTAAAGAATGTTTCAATATCCCACCTGGCTTTGAAGATATGTGTGATTGTAGGAACCAGGTGTCAGGCTTGCGTTATTGCATTTTTAATGTTCACGAAAGTAATAGGGGTTACATCTTCATTCTCTTAATTCTAAATTCATGCAGTGACTTCAGTTTACCAACACCCAGTATTATAACCGAAAGTATTCCAAGATTGGTCATCTGTTCCAGTATGTCTTAGGGGGCCTATATTCATATTGATAAAAGAGATACAACATTACCGTCAATGCCTAAGTCAATATGCATGGGTGACCCCTAAGTATTCATTAACGCATTCTGGTAGACTCAAGGTTCTCGATTTGAATATTCCGGGTGCCCGAAAAAAGGGTAAGAAATAACGGATTACAACTTATGTGATTACATTGTGGCTTATATTTTGTGAGAGGCTATCCTCATAAAACTAGATTTCTAAACACAAAGACGGTAGAGTATTAATTAGCGAATCACAGAGAGACAGTTTGTGAAAGTTTATAGCTACACCGTGCTTTTTGAACCTCTTGAAGAAGGTGGGTATAACGTTTTCGTGCCAGCTATACCGGAGATTTGTACCTTTGGTGGGACCTTGAAGGAGTCAAGAGAGATGGCAAAGGATGCCATTCGCTGTTACCTTGAAAGTGCCATTAAGCTGGGAGAGCCTATTCCTCAAGATGTCAAACCAAGAGCGGAACAAGTGGAAGTCGGTATTGAAATCTTTCCCTAAGCTATGCCATCTATTCCAGTCTTAAAGCCTCAAGAAGTTATGCGTGCTCTTGAGAGGACTGGCTTTTATATACTTTAGTAATATTTGAGTTATAGTGTTTATAGTATAAAATTCCTAATGTCCTCTTTTTTCAGGTAGGATTAAAAAAAGGAGATATATAAGGTGAAATCTTACAGCTTTAAAGCTGTTATTGAAGAGGACTTTTTTGAAGATGGCACCCCTTCATATAGAGCATATGTTCCAATTCTAGAGGAGAAAGGTGCCTTTACATGGGGAAAAATTAAAGGGGAAGCGATCCGTAATATACAAGAAGTTGTAGAGATGATAATTGATAGCATGAAAGAAGCGGGAGAACATATTCCTGAGGAACCTAAAGATGATGTTATAGTTTTTGATGAGCCTCGTGTGAATATCGTAATTTAATATGCCTGTAGATTACTCCCGTCTTTGTTCTTTAACTGCCAAAGGACTCGTTAGTACATTAATAAAAGCTGGTTTTTACCTTGAACGACGGCGCGGAAGTCACCAACACTATCGTCATTCGGATGGCAGAAGGGTAACTGTTACTTTTCATCGAAGCTCAGATACATTTCCACCAAAGACCTTAAAAATTATCATAGAAAACAGGTAAAGTGGCAAGAAGAAGACCTAAAAAGACTCGGCTTACTTTATTAGAAGAATTCCTTTAATACATAGGAATGGGAAAAAATGCATGAGATTTTCCTCGGACATTCCTTATTATAGTTAACGCGTAGCTTTCCATAAATGTTATCATTGCGAACTTAGTGAAGCAATCTTTTTGAGATTCCTCACTGCGTTCGGAATGACAATTCGTGTCAGTTTGCTTCGTTGTTTCACTACTCGGAATGATAATTGAAGAATCTTACTCCTCGCTATCAAAAAAATAAATTATGGATTGTTTTAACGTACGCTATAATTAAGAAAGGAGCTGAAACTTATGGAGCGCGTGGGATTAATTCTCGATGCTGAAAGTATTGCTGAGCTAGTTGAGTTGGCTAAAGGAGCTGAAGATGCAAAGTTTGATTCGGTTTGGGCAACGGAGCTCTATAGAACCTCTTTCCAGCAACTCTCCGCCGTAGCACAGGCAACGCAAACGATTAAACTCGGCACCGCCGTTGCCCTTGCATTTGTAAGGAGTCCATTAATTACAGCGCTTACTGCACTAGATCTTGATGAGATTTCAAGCGGCAGATTAATACTTGGACTTGGAACAGGAGCAAAGCGCACAAACGAGTTGTGGCATGGAGTAACTCACGGGAAGCCCGTATCACGAATCAAAGAATGCATCGAGGTAATCCGCCTTATTATGAATAAGTCCCATTTAGATGGCCCCATTTCTTACGCGGGGGATTACTACAATATCAATACAAGGGGCTACCACCGTCCTTTTAAACCCTTGCGTTCAAATATCCCTATTTATCTAGCTGCGGTCGGAAAATATATGGCTCAGGCTGTGGGAGAGGTTGCAGATGGATACCTTGGGCATGTTGTTTGTTCGCTTAGGTATATCAAGGATGTAGTTAATCCGAACATAAAGAGCGGACTGGAGCGTTCCCGAAGAAGCCGAAAGGATTTTGACCTTGCTTCAATTATTACTTGCGCCGTTTCAAACAATGAGAGTGAGGCAAAGCAGGCAGCCCGTGCTACCATAGCATTTTATGCCACTGTTCGTACATATGAGCCTCCTTTTAAGATGCATGGGTTTGAGAAAGAGGCTCAGAAGATCAGAGAGGCGTTTTTTAAAAGGGATATTAAATCTATGATTGAAAACGTAACCGACGATATGGTTGAAACATTCGCAATAGTAGGAGATGCGGATGAATGCCTAAAGAGAATAAATGAATATAGGGAGTACATAGACTTACCAATCCTTAGCGCACCACATTATTTTCTTGATTTTGATGAGGTCAAAGAGTACCAGAGGGCTATTTTGGAGACATTTGGAAAGTGATGCCATTCTATAAAAAAGTAGAATATTCAAAAGGTTGTCATCGCACTTCGTTAAGCTCGGTGTAAACTCCGCGATGTGATCTCATCTTCTTCTGTCACTGCGAGCGTTGCAGTTCCCTAATTACCCTCCCTCTTGATCGCTACCACAGATCCCAGCGAAGCAGTCCCTTTGAGATTCCTCACCGTTCCTTCGCTTAGACTCAGGACAGGGTTCAGAATGACAATCTGTGCTAGATTGCTTCGTCACGGAGTCTACCCTGAGAATACCCGAAGGGTTCCTCACAATGACAAGCGATGGCCTCCGCTGTTTAATGAAAAAGATTATATATTGTTTTATAGCACACTAATCCTCTTTAACCCCAACATAAATAATCACCGTTCCCATTGTAAGCTCTATTGGTTTTTTCACCGTAAATCCTGCTTCTTCCATCAGCTTAATGAAACTTTCCCTTTGAGGAAACATAGGAATGGAGTCTACAAGGTACTTGTATTCATTTCTCTTTCCATAAAACGATCCGAGAAATGGAAACATGTTTCTAATGTAAGACATATATAGAGGAGCAAAAAGCCTATTTCGTGGTACAGCAAACTCTAGAATTCCTACTCTGCCCCCGGGTTTTAGAACCCTATTCATTTCTTTGAGGGATGTAAGGGGATCAACAGTATTTCTGATTCCAAAGGCTATTGTTATGGCATCATATGTTCCATCTTTAAATGGTAGGCTCTCAGCAACCCCCTCGACTAAATCAATTTTCTTTTTGACTCCGGCTGTTTCGAGCTTTGTATGAGCGAGATCTAGCATTTGCTTACTTGGATCAATGCCTATTGCAAAACACTCATTCCACCTCTTCACAACCTCAATCGCTACCTCTGCTGTTCCTGTAGCTATGTCAAGTACAAGGTTTGAACTTCTTATCTCCTCAGCCAGTCTTCTTCTCCAGGATTTATCCGTTCCAAAGCTGAGTAAGGTATTTAGCAGGTCATAGTGTTCTGCAACTCTATTGAAAAGTGATTTTGTTTCTGGCATTTTTTTCAGATAAAGCAGGTTATGCACGCATACACTACAGTCAGTTGACTAATAACCTTTTTTTATTTTGAGAAACGATATAAATGTGAGATTGCTTCACTACGTTCGCAATGACACCTGTTCTACCATAGAACCTAAACCCGCAGGGCCTCAATAATCTTCCGAATGTGTGTGGATTTATTGAGTACATAGAAATGGATGCCTGATACACCATGTGAAAGGAGATCCTTCGCTTGGCGTATACATTGACGTATTCCGATTTCACTTGCCTTTTCATCATCGTCTGCGGCGCTCTCTAGTTCTAGCTGTAACTCATGGGGTATGCTAGAGCCGCACATAGAGGTTATACGTTTAATCTGCTTTACAGAAAGAATTGGCATAAGTCCTGGAATGATTGGGACAGTTATACCGGCAGTGCGTGCCCTTTCCACGAAGTTAAAGAAAAATTCATTATCAAAAAAGAGTTGAGTAATTATGATATCGCCTCCTGCTTCAACCTTTCGCTTAAGGTTGGCTATATCTATTTCCATGCTCGGTGCTTCAATATGCTTTTCTGGATAACCGGCAACAGCGATACCAAAGGGTTCTTGACCCTTCTCACTTTCTAAACGGCGGATGTGCTCAACTAATTGATTTGCATGTGCATAACCGTCGGAGGGCGGAATAAAGGTTTTATCACCTTGAGGAGGGTCGCCGCGTAGGGCAACTATATTTCTTATAGAAGAATCAGAAATCCTCCTAAGGATTTCATCTAGCTCGTTACGTGATGCTCCTACACAGGTGAGGTGGCACGCGGTTTCCATTTTATACACGTTTTTTATTAGCGAGGCGATTTCGAGTGTCCTATGCTGAGTTGAACCCATAGCTCCGTATGTCACTGTGATGTAATCTGGACCAAGAGCTACTAGTTCAGGAATAATCTCTAGGAGGGGTCCCATTCCCTTATCTGTTTTTGGCGGAAAGATCTCGAAGGATATTATCGGTTTTCCGCCATCTTTGAAATACTCTGGGAAGCGCATGAGCTTTATTAAATGATCTTAGTAACTTAATACACTTGCCTTTTAATTGTTGACTTTGACTTGGGAGAACGACAAATCAACCATTTTTTTAAATAGGATCAAAAAATTTTGAAAGAATATTCGAGCCATAATTTTCACTTTTTAAGGAGTATTGTCAAATAAGATGAGGTTCTAACAAATGTCTTCCAATTGCAAATTGTGTAAAGGTATCCTAAACTTATAAAAAGTTGTAATAATCCTTTGAAATCATGCGAGAAGGAATCATCTTTGTAGTTTCTGGTCCATCAGGAAGTGGAAAAACGACGCTTACAAGGCGTGTGATTAAAATGGTTGAAAATCTTAGCTTTTCAGTTTCCTTTACGACCAGACAACAAAGACCAGGCGAGGTGGACGGAATAGATTATAGATTTATCTCTGAGAATGAATTCGATGAGATGGTTAAAAGTAATAGGTTTGCTGAATGGGCTCAAGTTCATGACCACCGCTACGGAACTCCAGTTGAGGAGATCGACCGTATAAGGACATCAGGTGTTGATCTCCTTTTAGACATAGATTCACAAGGGGCAAAAAGTATAAGAAAGAGGTGTGATTCGGGCGTTTACATCTTCATTATCCCACCAACATTTGATGTTTTAAAAGATAGGATCATGAGAAGGGAAGGTGAGCGAACGGATGAAGTTGCAAGAAGGATCGAGGATTCAATAAATGAGATGGAGGAAATCCACTCCTATGATTACATTATTATTAATGACTCATTAGATGAAGCGGTAAATAAATTAAAAGCTGTGATAATTGCTGAGAGGTGCAAGAGAGAAAGGGTATTAAAATGACTTAAGGACTTTTAAAGATGCAACTTCAGCCACTAAGACACCAGGGCACAATGTTAGGAATTAGGAATTCGGGTTTGGGAATTAGGGGTATCCAATCCTAATTCCTTAAGAAAAACTTAGTGTCGCCTCGCCTGAGCTCGACGCAGGCTTTGTGGCTAAATAGTTACTTGGGAATAAAACTATGTTGAGATTAAACGACATCGTTGAAAAGGTTACCTCATACCTTCCTGAAGCCGATGTAGAGGTTATTAAAAGGGCTTATGTCTACTCTGCTAAGGTTCATGCAGGACAAAAAAGAAGTTCAGGAGAATCTTACCTAGGCCATCCTCTTGAGGTAGCGGGGATACTTGCAGATTTGAGGCTAGATTTGTCATCTGTAGTAACAGGGCTTCTTCACGATACAGTGGAGGATACACTTGCAACCCTTGATGAGATTGAAGCACTTTTTGGTAAGGAGGTTGCACTTCTTGTTGATGGTGTTACAAAAATAAGCAAGCTACCATTCACTTCAAAGATCGAGGAACAGGCAGAGAGTTTCAGGAAACTATTCCTGGCAACGGCAAAGGATATAAGGGTTGTTCTTGTTAAGCTTGCAGACAGGCTTCATAACATGCGCACATTAGAATACCTTCCTGAGGATCGTCAGAAGAGAATTTCTAAGGAAACTCTTGAAATTTATTCTCCTCTTGCACATAGGCTTGGTATTTACTGGATAAGAACAGAGCTTGAGGATCTCTCTTTTCGTTTTCTAAATCCCGAGGAGTATGAAAATATTTCAAAACTAATTGCAAAAAAGAAAAAGGAATGGGAGAAATACGTTGAGTCAGTAAAAGGCATACTTGAGAAGCAACTCATGGAGTTTGGTATAAAGGCAGAAATAACTGGCAGGTTTAAGCATATTTACGCAATTTACAACAAGATGCAAACACAGAATCTTGAGTTCGATCAGGTGCATGATGTTATAGCCTTCAGGATTATTACAAGCTCACTTAGAGAATGCTATGAGGCTCTTGGTGCAGTTCATGCAGCTTGGAAACCAGTTCCAGGAAGATTCAAGGACTACATTGCTCTTCCAAAGGGAAACGGGTACCAGACTCTTCACACAACGGTTATTGGTCCATTTGGTGAAAGAATGGAGGTTCAGATCAGGACCCAAAGAATGCACGAGATTGCAGAATACGGTATAGCAGCTCACTGGAAATATAAAGAGGGAAGGATCGAAGCCGCGGAGAGCGATAAAATCTATGCCAGCTTAAGGCAGCTTCTTGAATGGAAGGATATAAAAGACCCGACAGAATTTCTTGAAGCGGTTAAGGGCGAATTAATTCCTAATATGGTTTATGTGTTTACCCCAAAGGGGGATCTAAAAGAGCTTCCTAATGGAGCTACTCCAGTTGATTTTGCATATTCGATTCATACGGAGGTTGGAAACCACTGCACAAGGGCAAGGGCAAATGGGAAGCTAGTTCCGCTTGATTATAAGCTAAGAAGCGGCGACACAGTAGAAATTGCCACGTTACCAGACAAAAAACCCAGTCGCGACTGGCTTAGGTTTGTAATTACATCTCGTGCTAAGACAAAGATTCGTTCATTGCTTAGAACGGAAGAAAGGGAGCAATCGAAGCTCGTAGGGAAATCTATATGTGAGAGGAAATTCAAACAGCATGGTCTTGATTATCAAAAGATGTTAAAGAGCGGTGAGCTTAATACACCACTTAGTGAGCTTGGATTTAAGGAAATAGACGAGTTTTATTTGGCTCTTGGCTATGGCAAGGTTTCTGTAACGGAGCTTTTAAAACGCATTCTTCCAAAGGAAAAGCTGGAGGGTTTGCCTGAGAAGGAATCTATGCTTGAGAGGATAATACAGACCCTCACACGCTCGACGAAAAGCGGAGTTCTAGTTAAAGGTTTCGATGATGTGATGATTAGGTTTGGAAACTGCTGCACTCCTCTTCCTGGAGAAAACATTGTTGGATACATAACAAGAGGCCGCGGAATTACAATACATAAACACAACTGTTCCCAGCTTCTTGACGTTGATCCTGCAAGAAAGATAGACGTTGCCTGGGACAGAGGCTTTAAGGAAACTAGGCCTGCAAGGATTGAGGTTATATGTGCAGACCGTCCTGGAATATTATCAAGCATCACGCGCTCTATTGCGTCGTCTGATATAAACATATCTAAAGCCGAAATCCATTCAACTGATGACGAGAGAGCTATAGGGAAATTTGAGATAGCGGTTTTGGATTTGAACCAACTAGAAGGTGTCATGAAGTCAATAAAAAGGTTAAAAGGGGTTATCTCTGTAGAGAGAGTATTAGGGGCTGAGGAAATCTAGATTGATGAAGATTCCTTCAACAAGATACAAAAAGGCTTGATAGCTCTGCTAGAGCTATCAATGACATTTCAAGAGCCGTTTATTACGAGGAACACTTCGCATGTGCTCAGCACTGGCTCAGAGGCGATTCTAAAAACGAGATTGCTTGACGGAGCTTGCACTGAACGAAGTGAATGTGTTCGCAATGACAACACGCGAATGTCATTGCGAGGAACCCTTCGTCTAGCTCAGGATAAACTCCATGACGAAGCAATCCCTTTGAGATTCCTCAGTACTCCTTAGGTAATGATCAGGTTCATTACTGCAGCCAGGATATAATCTTCGACCAATTTAGCAAAATAGATTTGTATATAGATACATTAATTCCGAATTGTGAATTCTGGGATTAGTAATTACCAGGTTTTTATGCATATTGAAAGAATCCACCTTCCCATTTATACTCAAACCCTCAAGATGTTTGGAATTTGGTCAAGGGAATCTAAAATAAAAAAGAGGGCAAAAAGATCGGTTGCTATAGCGCGATCTATTCTTAAGAGTAATATTTCAAAAATCTCCCCCGATGTAGGGAAATTAATAACGGAAAAAATCAGTCAGACTGAAAAGGCTTTAGAGGACGGCAACTTGAGAGACCTTACTATGGAAACTGAAGGTCTTGAAGGTGTGGTTGAAGAACACCTGTCTAAGTTTAGAAAATCAAGGTTAAGACAGAATATCGAGTCCCTTCTTATCGCTGTAGCGCTTGCACTTTTTATCAGAACATTTATTGTGCAGCCATTTAAAATTCCCTCCGGATCTATGATCCCCACACTACTTGTAGGTGACCACCTTCTTGTAAATAAATTTATTTATGGGACGAGGATACCATTTACGGATAAAATGGTTTTGCCTATTCATAATATAAATCGTGGTGACGTGATAGTATTTACCTATCCTAACTATGAGAATGACCCTTCCAGAGATGGAATAGATTATATAAAGAGGGTGATAGGTCTTCCGGGCGATAGTATAGATATTAAAGGCAGGAATTTAAATATAAATGAAGAAGAGGTTCCTCTTAAATACCAAGGGGAGTTTCATGATGAAAGAACTGGGGTTGGTTACGATGAATATGAAGAAGATCTCTTCGGAAATAAACATCAAGTGATATATCTAAAGGGAAAGGGATCTACAGAAAAGGGCGAGTACATCCCTGTAACAAAGGTTCCAGAGGGTTATGTATTTGTCATGGGGGACAACCGGGACAATAGCCAAGACAGCCGATTCTGGGGATTCGTGCCAGTAAAAGATATAGTTGGTAAGGCTTTTCTTATCCATTGGTCATGGGACTTTGGTAGCGAAGGTATACTAGATAAAGTCAGGTGGCATAGAGTGCTTTCTTTAATTGAATAGTGTCGGTAGGTGCTATTATATATATCTAACTCAAAATTAGACCGCTATAAAATTGTCGACCCAAACAGAGCTAAAATAAGTTGAATAAACCGATCTCTTAAGATTGGTGAACTAGTATCATAATAACAATGCTGTAATTAAACAACGGATTTGAGATTTATTCATGCATCTTTTGAATTGCTAGCGGCTTTATTTAATGAGAATATGGAAGTAATATATTGATAAAACTGTTTATTAACTTGATTTAAACCATGAGGGTTATCATATGAGTGCAAAGATGATATTTTGGATTCTAGTTTTGGTGCTTGTTTTCTATCTGGGTTTTGAGGTAGTTCCAATATTTTATAGAGGAATATTTGGTATAAGGGCTGCTTGTAGGGAAGATGTAGAGTATTATAAAACATACGGGCGAGAGTTCGTTGTTCATCGGCTAGATGAATCACTAAATGTAAGGGGGATGCCCAAAGATAAAAGAACATACACGGTTAGGGTAACAGACCAAGCTATTATAGTAACCATAGACTACTATGATACAGCAGAGTTTTTCGGGGGAGAGTGTAGGTGGTGCAAAAGGGATTTCGAATTCCATTATGAGTGTGAGGGCGCGTTAAGGAGCGTATATTAGTTTCATCATGAAAAGCAAAGTAATTATGGATTCAGAAACTATAACCCGCGCCCTTTCGCGAATTGCACACGAGATACTAGAAAGAAATAAGGGTGCAAAAGAGCTAAGGATTATAGGCATAAGAAGAAGGGGAATTCACCTTGCAAGAAGGCTTGTAGATAAAATTCAAGAACTAGCGGGCATAAAGCCGCCTCTTGGAACACTGGATATAACGCTTTACAGGGATGATTTTAGAAGAAGAACCGACTGGCCCAGTGTCCAGAAAACAGAAATCCCTTTCTCAGTAGAGGATAAGAACGTGATTCTTGTGGACGACGTTCTTTATACGGGAAGAACTACAAGGGCTGCTATTGAGGCCATAATGGATTACGGGAGACCCGCCTCGATCCAGCTCGCCGTTCTTGTTGACAGGGGAGGCCATAGGGAACTTCCTATCCAAGCGGACTATATGGGAATTAAGGTTATGACCATAAGGACTCAGAAGGTAGATGTGCTTCTTAAAGAACTAGACGGAAGGGATGAGGCAATAGTGCTTCAACTAGACTCACCAAATGAAGCCGGATAATAAACATGGTTTTTGAACGAAAGCATATACTTGGACTTGAAGAATTATCATCGGATGAAATAAGGCTTATTCTTGACACCGCCGAGTCAATGAAGGAGGTGTCAGAGAGGGATGTAAAAAAGGTCCCTGCACTCAAGGGTGTTACAGTCGTTAATCTATTCTTCGAACCTAGCACAAGAACAAGGGCGTCTTTTGAGATAGCTGAGAAAAGGCTTAGTGCTGATGTACTAAATTTTACACCTACTGAGAGTAGTGTTGTAAAAGGTGAAACTCTACTTGATACTGCTAGAAATCTTGAAGCTATGGGAGCAAGTGTGATAGTGATCAGGCATGCTATGTCTGGTGCTCCATGGCTTCTCGCCCGAGAACTTAGCTCTTCAATCGTTAACGCAGGTGATGGTTTTCATGAGCATCCTAGTCAGGCTTTACTTGATTTGTTCACTGTAAGGGAAGTCAAGAAGGAGATATCGGGACTTAAAATTGTTATTGTAGGAGACGTTTCACACAGCCGAGTAGCAAGGTCGAATATTTGGGGATTCATAAAGCTTGGAGCAGAGGTAAGGGTTGTAGGACCTCCTACAATGATACCTAGAGATATCGAAAAGGTTGATGTTAGGGTCTACTACGACATAGAGGATGCACTGGAGGGCGTAGATGTTGTAATGATGCTTCGTCTTCAAAAGGAAAGGCAAGAATCTGGGCTTTTACCCTCCTTGAGGGAATATTCAAGGTTTTACGGACTTACACGCGAGAGGCTAAGGCTTGCAAAGGAGGATGTTATTGTTATGCATCCGGGACCAATAAATAGAGGAGTTGAGTTGTCCTCTGAAGTAGCCGACGATGTTCACTCGGTAATACTTAACCAGGTATCAAATGGAATAGCTGTCAGAATGGCAATGCTCTACCTTGTTGCATCAAGTGGAGGAAATGCATGAAGATACTGGTAAAGGGAGGGCAGCTTGTAGATCCTTCTCAGGAAATTAATGAAATAAGAACCCTTTATATAGAAGACGGAAAAATCAAGAGCTATCCACGAGGCACTAAGGAATTAGAAAAAGATCCGAGCATCAAGGTGATAGATGCTTCGGGGAAGATTGTCTCTCCTGGGTTTATTGATCTTCACGTTCACTTAAGAGAGCCTGGTTTTGAGCATAAAGAAACAATTCGCACTGGATGCATGGCAGCAGCGGCAGGTGGTTTTACATCAGTTGTTTGCATGCCAAATACGAATCCTGTTAATGATAATGCATCGGTGACGGAATACATACTACTTAAGGCACGAACAGAGGGAGTTGTAAATGTTTTCCCTGTAGGGGCTATAACAAAGGGACAAAAGGGTGAGGAGTTATCCGAGATCGGAGAGATGTGGGAAGCTGGTTGCATAGCAATCTCAGATGACGGGAGACCTGTAATGAACTCTAGGGTTATGCGACATGCAATGGAATATGCTAAGGCCTTTGGGCTTCCAGTAATCTCTCATGCTGAAGATTTATACCTTTCATCGGGTGGTGTAATGAATGAAGGCTTCACATCAACTATGCTTGGTCTTAGAGGAATTCCAAACGCATCAGAGGAAGTAATGGTTGCGCGTGACATAACACTCGCGGAGCTTACTAAAACTCATCTCCACATAGCCCATGTCTCAACAGCAGGCGCGGTAAGGCTTATGAGAGAGGCTAAAAAGCGGGGGGTGAAAGTAACAGCAGAGGCTACACCACACCATTTTACGCTCACTGATAAAGCTGTTCTAAGCTATGATACAAATGCAAAGGTGAACCCTCCTATTAGAAGTAAAGAAGATATGGAGGCGATAAAAGAAGGGTTGAATGAGGGCATAATAGATATAATTGCAACGGATCATGCGCCTCACACTGAGGACGAGAAAAAGGTTGAGTTTGACCTAGCCCCATTTGGGATCTCAGGGCTTGAAACCGCTCTTCCTCTTGCGCTTAAGCTTGTCGAAGATGGCATTTTAACTCTTACTGAGTTAATAAGGAAGCTCACTTTTAATCCAGCTCAAATAATTAAAAGCGATAGAGGAACGCTAAAACTCGGAGCACCTGCCGATGTAGTTATATTTGATCCAAATAAAACCATTAAGGTTGATAGAGAAAAATTTCGCTCAAAAGGTAAAAATACCCCCTTCCACGGATGGCAGCTTTCAGGACAAATTCTTTATACTGTAGTTGGAGGACATATAGTATTTCCCACTTGATTCCGCTAACTACCCAATCAAGAGTGAATTCTTGCTATAATTAGCTCATGCCAGAGAATCTAAAGCTTTTGGAGTCGCTTCTCATCGCTCTTGCTCTCGGTGTTCTTATTGGTGCGGAAAGGGGAATTGCTAGGGTTCGTCAACGAGTGGAAGAGAAGACTACTTTTGCTGGAATAAGGACTTTTACCCTTATAGCTCTTTTAGGCGCGCTTTCTTTACATTTTACAAACTATTTTGGGAAGGTGTTTTTCGTAGTTTCATTTTTTGGTTTTGTCTTGCTTGTTACAGCGGCATACATCATAACGTCAAAAAAAGAGAAGGATGTGGGGACTACTACAGAGATCACCGCTATCTTAACCTTTTTTTACGGTGCATTATGTATGACTGAATATCGTCTTGTTGCGATCGTGCTTGCGATTTTTACGACTGTTATCCTCTATACTAAAAAACCTGCTTACGCATTCCTAGGTCGTGTTACGGATGAGGAGTTCTATGCTACCCTTAAGTTTGCAATAATCGCTTTTGTAGTACTTCCGTTTTTACCCAAAGATGATTATTTAGGTTTTTTTAATCCCTATAGAATATGGCTAATTGTGGTGATTATTTCAGGTATTGAATTTGTAGGCTATGTAATCATGAAACTTATGCCACCTAGAAAAGGTATTGCCATAATGGGGTTTTTAGGCGGGATAATATCAAGCACTGCTTTAGTCTTAAATGCTTCACGAGAGAGTAAAAGAGAAAAGATGCTTACAAATTCCTTGGCTTTTTCTTCTGCAATAGCATCATCAACAGTATTTTTAAAGCTAATACTAGAGGTTTATATAGTTAACAAAGCAATGTTGGATAAAGTGGCACTTCCAATGATTATCATGTTTATTCTTGGCATGATTGGGGCACTCTTCTTATGGAAAAGGAGCAAGGCAGAGGAAGAGATAAAGACAATTGATTTAAAAAGCCCATTTACACTTAATCCCGCACTAAAGTTCGCCGTTTTCTTTGCGTTGATTATTTTTCTTGTAACATTTGCAAATAAGTATTTAGGTGTAAGCGGTGTTTATGTTACATCTGCTATCGGTGGGCTTGCAAACCTTGATGTGCCGACAGTCTCACTTGCGAGTCTTGCGTATAGAGATATAACAGCGGAGGTTGCAACCTTGGGTATCGTAATCGCAGCCTGTGTTAATACGGTTTCAAAAGCAGGAATAGCGTTTCTTCTTGGTTCAAAAGACTTCTCAAAACTTGTAATTTTATCTTTTTCTTTTCCAATAATAGGAGCGATATTATACATGGTGGTTTTTATGTATAGTTAACCGCTCAGTTTGTAGAGCCTAACCTAAATGGAACGCGTGATTCGTGGTTGGTGTCTCGTGATTCGGGACTCGTTATTCGATTAACTAACCACAATGCACGAATCACGAAGGGATCCTAATGTCTAGATATTCAAATGACTTGATTCAATTTGATATAGAAAACAAATCTCTCCTAAACCGAGATTTTATCTTAATCACACTTTCAAGCTTTGTTTTTTTCTTTAATTTTCATTCCTTTCTTCTTTTGCCCATACGTATACAGGAACTCGGTGGTAGCACGTCTACGATAGGGTTTATCATGGGTGCTACGGGACTTAGTACCATCTTTACAACACCTGCTGTTGGGGTATTGGTGGATAGGTGGGGGAAAAAGAGGTTTCTGGCCACTGGTGGGCTTATTATGTCTCTTACCACACTTCCATTTGCATACCTTGATACACTTAACTTTTTATTTCCTCTATTAAGGATTATACAAGGGGGTGCTTTTTCTCTCTGCTTTATATCAGCAGGGACCCTTATAGCTGATGTTACACCTGTATTAAGAAGGAGTCAGGCACTTGGTCTTTTTGGAGTATTTACGATAGTAAATTATGCTCTTGCACCCTACATTGGAAAATTAATTATTGAAACTTACAGTTTTAAAGTTTTCTTTCTTATCTTTTTTATTTTTGGGTTTCTTTCTTTTTTAGTTGCCCTACTAATTAGAGAGCCCGATAGGAGAATAAAGGTAGAAATAGAAGGAAGCAGTATACTAACAACGCTATTTCGAAAAGGGGTGTTTGTTTCTGCATTTACTCTCATGATTGCGGGCTCAGGTTTTATTTCAACCCTTACCTTTTTCCCAGTCTTTGCTAAGGATATTAAGGTTGAATCATTTCATCTTTTTTTTATAGCTTATACGCTTTCGGCGCTATTTGTTAGACTATTTGGGGGATGGATTCCTGATAGGTTTGGAAAAAAAAGGGCTGTTGTGCCTTCACTTTTATTTTTTTCGTTGAGCGTTATATGGGTGAGCTTTGCCTCAAGAGAATCTGATTTCATAGAGACCGGTATTCTATTCGGGCTAAGTCATGGCCTTCTTTATCCTTCAGTCTATGCTTTGGTTATTGATCTTTCTCCAATTGTTGATAGGGGGAAGGCATTTGCTATTTGCAGTGTAGCTTTTACCCTTGGTGGGATGTTAGGTTCTTTTATTTATGGGGTGGTTGCAGATTTTTTTGGGTTTCAAGTTATGTACATAGCCGCTGGTGTGGTTTGCTTTATCGGCTTTATTGTGTTTAGCGTGTTTGGAAGGGACAGAGAGTGAATTATGTAATGTGCTGTAAAAAAATTCATTCTTACAATCATTATCCTTCGTGAGATAATAGTTAAAGGAAAGGCTTATGCATAAGATGGCTTAAACACCTCAATTTACGGAGGTAAATAGAGATGAAGTTTTGAATTGGGCCTTTTAGCATGCGGAAACACCTCGAAAATCCAAGTTCCCATGCCGAGATTTACAGACAATGACTTGAACAAGTAAAACTTGCAGAAGAAGTAAATTTTGATTCAGCATGGATTGCAGAACACCACTTCCTTGAAGATGGGTTCTGTCCTTCCCCAATTGTCACGGCCTCTGCAATGGCTACAGTGACAAAGCGAATAAAAATCGGAACATGCACTCTTTTACTTCCTCTTCACAATCCTGTACAAGTAGCAGAAGATGCCGCCATTGTGGATAACATATCAAATGGAAGATTTATTCTAGGTATTGGTATGGGTTACAATAAGGAGGAATTCGATGGTGTAAAAATATTCTTTGAATCTTGGATTTAGAATTGTGTTCCGATGGGGAAAGCAGCAGGGTATGGTAAAATAAAAAAGTTCGAATTTTGAATTAGAGTTAAATAGTTATTAATCTAACTACTGACAACTGCGCTTTTTAGATATGATATAAGGAGAAAACATGAATAACTTACATAGAGAAAAAGAAATAAAACTCCCATTTCCAACTCCACCGTTTTGGGAACTCCTTGGAATTGAAGTTGTTGAAATAGATGAC
>Ga0209431_10001896_pt1 | contig 17128 bp, 14 predicted proteins | sample RifCSP13_3_FD_184021 | JGI IMG/M metagenome (GOLD analysis project Ga0209431, IMG submission 184021) | Soil microbial communities from Rifle, Colorado - Rifle CSP2_sed 13_3 (SPAdes) (version 2) | ecosystem: Environmental > Terrestrial > Deep subsurface > Rock core/Sediment | place: Rifle...
CTCACCTCTCTAGTTCGCTACTCAAGCCGACATTCTCACTCCCGACCGCTCCACCACGCCTTACGGCACAGCTTCACAGCAATCGGAACGCTCCCCTACCACTCCTCCCGTCCGAAGACGGAAAAAATCTCTAGCTTCGGCACTACATTTGATCCTCGATAAATCTTGGGCGCTCCTCCTCATCGACCAGTGAGCTGTTACGCTATCTTTAAAGGGTGGCTGCTTCTGAGCCAACCTCCTGGCTGTCTGAGAAAAGAAACTTCCTTTCAAACTTAATGTAGATTTAGAGGCCTTAACTGAGAGTCAAGGGTTGTTTCCCTTTAGTCGCATCAGCTTAGCCCGATGCGGCTGTCTAGTTCGATAATTCACGCTAGCATTCGGAGTTTAATTGAGCAAAATTGCTTGCGCTCTCTTGCCCATCTAGTGCTCTACAACCAGCAGAACGTGACGAACCACGGTCCCTATAGACCTTTCGGGGAGAACCAGCTATCTCCAGGTTCGGTTGGTATATTGCCTCTAACCACAAGTCGTCCCATGTCATTGCAACGACAACGGGTTCGGGCCTCCCGCAGGATTTCTCCTGCGTTCACCCTGCTCATGGTTAGCTCACCTGGTTTCGGGTCTTCCGCGTGGTACATTTGTTCGCGCTTATCACGCTTGCTTTCACTACGCCTCCGCCAAAAAATTGGCTTAGGCTGCACCAAACGGAAACTCGCCGGCTCATTCTTCAATAGGCACGCGATCACCCCAATAAATTGGGGCTCTCACGGATTGTCCGCAGAAAGTTTCAGGTTCTATTTCATTGGGTGTCTCACCCAGCTTTTCACCTTTCCCTCACGGTACTAGTTCACTATCGCTCCCTCATCTTATTTAGCCTTGGAGGATGGTTCCCCCAGATTCCCACAAAGTATGTGCTCCGTGGTACTTAGGATACTCCTAGGGCTCATTTTGATTTCGTGTACAAGATTTTCACTTTCTGTGATTGGCCATTCCAGGCCATTCCACTACCAAAACAAGTCCCACATCGGAGTCCTGCAACCCCTTCATCACCGAAGTGACAAAGGTTTAGGCTTCTGCCGTTTCGCTCGCCGCTACTTGGGCAATCTCGTTGATTTATTTTCCTCGCCCTACTTAGATGTTTCAGTTCGGGCGGTTTCCTCCACGCACTTTAATAAAACACTCTTTCGAGTGAAAATTTGGAGTGCGGGTATCCGGTAAAACCGGATAGGTTTCCCCATTCGGACACCGTCGGATCAAAGGATCGTGGCTCCTCCCCGACGACTTTCGCGACCATGTACGTCCTTCTTAGGAGATGAGAAGCAAGGCATTCACTGTCTGCGTTATTTAACTTGCGATCCCGCACACTCCGAAAAATCGGTATGCGGATCGCGGCCTTCCTCATTTAACACAGATTATTAAAAAATAATCTGTTACAAAAAGACTTCAAATGTTAAAGTTCTAGTATTCGCCGCTAAGCGAACAGTGTGGACCCAGAGGGGGTCGAACCCTCTACCTCCTCATTGCAAATGAGGTGTTCAACCAGTTAAACTTTGGGCCCCGGTGAACCTAATTTCGCCTTAAGAGCGTCTATTTCTTTCTTCAGACTATGAACATAGTCCTCCAAAACCTTAAGCTCCGAATAAGCGAGTTCCCCCGAGGCTGACTCATGAGGAACCCCACGGAAATTTTTAAGTCGGAACCTCAATTTCTCCTCGGCTTCCTCCAATTTTTTCAAAAGTGCGTTCAGTTTTTCTTTGTCGGACAGTAGTGTTTTCATCAAAAAACCGGCTCTGAAGCCGGTTTATACCGAGAAGACAACTAAATTCAGTCAACCACGCAGAACCTGCGCCTGTTTTTTAGAAATTAAGTTGTTTCTCATTAATTCTTTACCGAACTTCAAAGACTAACGCGTATTGTATATCAGACTGCAAAGGCGGTCAAGCCCCCTTTTTAAAAAGAGAGGCGGGCACCGAATCAAAGAAAAAGATTCGGCACCCGCCAGTTTGTTACTACTTCTCCTTGCGGCCTTCTCCGTTCAGGTAGTCATTGACTACCTGAAATAAGGACATCGACCTCCCCTGGATCTGTGCCCTCACATTGGGAGGGAAACTGATCCTGGTAGGACGGGCTTCGAATGTTCTGGCCGGGCCGCCGCGCTTCACGAAAACAAGAAAAAGCGCTCCTGCACCGAGAACAAGCAACAAACCTTTCACACGAACCTCCTTCGTATAGGTTGGGTGTATGAACTTGGGGAATTATCTCAAAAACGAACCTAAAAGTCAAACTACAGGATAATAAACAATTGTTGAATTTATGCCAGTGGTATTGAAGACGGAAACACTTCTTTTTCTTTTTTTACTTGGACATTCGCTTCTTAAATGGTAGAATACGCATGTCTTGGGTGCGTGGCTCAGTGGTAGAGCGCGTTCCTGATAAGAACGAGGTCCATGGTTCGATCCCATGCGCACCCACCCAATTACCGTCTTTGAGGTTTAATTAATTTCGGTCTTCCGAATTTACCCGCAATCACCTGTTCCAAAAATGCCACTGCGGTTGCTTCTGTATCGATCTTTTTGGGGAAACCCTTAACTTGGCGTTCTGGACGCATTTCCCCGTCCGGTCCGTAGCTCACCACACCCATAGGCTCGCCCCTTGAGGAAAAAACAGGAACCGTTATTAAATTTATTATGTCCCTTGGTTTTGTTGTAACCTGCTGCTCAAAAACTAAGATACCTCTGTACCCATCCCACAACGTAATTTCGGTTCTTCTCTGGTAATAGTCTTCATACTCGATCCGCTTCTTGCCGCTTTTACTCTTGAGCTCCATCATAAAATACCCACCATAATTAATGTAATGTTGGGTAAACTCCCAGTTATTCTTCCCGAAACTTTCCAGAAGCCTTCTTACCAATTCCGGACTTGTTGAAGTTTCTGAAGCTTGAGGCCGCCTCTCTTTGTCCATAGGCCATTCTAGCATGCTAGTCAAGCAAAAAAATCGGTTTCTATATATAATATGATTGAGATGCCTAACCTGACCACTCTTCTACTTAAAATTCCAAGGAATGTAGAGGTTACGCCGGAGGCCGCCAAGACTTTTCTTTCTGCGTTAACTCAAGTCAATTCTATTGGGTTTTGGCAAAAGCTAACCGGTGGGTCAGCCCGTCCACTGGCTCTGGAAATTGCCTCCATAAACCAGCAAATACAATTCTTAATTACCTGTGACTCTGAAATTGCTCCTTATATCGAAGCCCAGCTTCAAAGCAACTACCCGCTTGTCGTCATCCAAAAAGTTGCAGACCCTCTTGTCGACAAGAAAATCGAGGTTAAGGAGCTGAAGCTTTCAAGGGGAAATTACTATCCTGTCGGCACTTATGACAAGTTTGCCGACGTTGACCCACTCTCCTCGATTCTCTCGGTGCTTTCAAAGGCAGAGCCTACAGATATTGTCATGGTCCAGGTGGCACTCCAGTCCACCTCATCCTCCTGGCAGTCAAAAGGAGCCGTCTATTCTGATATGGGTACCAAGAACGAGGATGGAAGTTATTCCCCAAGACCGGACAAAACTGTCATTACCGAAAAAATAAATTACCCAGGTTTTAATGTTTCCTTGCGCCTTATCGCTAACACGAATAAAGCCCTTGGGGAACTCAAAAGTGCTTTCGGGGTTTTTGCCAGAAGCGACGGGAATTCCTTTTCCTCGGCATCTACTATTTTCAAGTTCGGGTCTCACGTTAAAAATGCACAAAACCGTAAAGTTACCGGCAACTATATATTAAATGTCATGGAACTTGCCACAATTTGGCATCTTCCCAGCGAAAAGATCAAGACCGAAGGAATAGCCTGGGGTACAAAGGTGCTTTCCGAACCGCCTGAAAATTTACCAAGCGCAATCACTGCAAGTGATGAAGACAAAAAGCACATAAACTTTTTCGGGAAAACCATCTTCAAAAATCGCGACACGATTTTCGGTATAAAAGACATCGACAGGCGACGCCATATTTGGGTAATCGGTAAAACCGGAACTGGAAAATCAACTGTTCTGGCAAATATGGCTATCGATGATCTTAAAAAAGACCGTGGGCTAGCCATTATCGATCCTCACGGGGACACATCCGACATTATCCTAAACTACATTCCCAAACACCGCATCAACGACGTCATTTACTTTAATCCTGCAGACAAAGACTATCCTATCGTAATTAATCCTTTAGAAGTAACCAACAAAGAGGAAGCAGAACTTGTAGTAAGCGGAATAGTTTCGATTTTCAATAAGATCTTCGGTTTTTCCTGGGGCCCGCGTCTTGAGTATATTTTACGAAATTCTTTATCAACCTTGGCCCAAATCCCAAATTCAACTTTAAAAGACGTGCCTCTCCTTTTAACAAACAAAGCATTCAGAACAAAAATCGAGAATGAACTGCAGGACCCGGTGATGGCGCATTTTTGGCGAGACGAATTTGATAAAATGACGGATAAACTTCAACAAGAGGCCATCTCCCCTATTCTAAACAAGGTCGGGCAATTTGTGGCTTCTCCCCTTATAAGGTCCGTAATCGGCCAGCCAAAAAGTTCAATAAGTCTGGATGACATTATGAATGACGGTAAAATCCTCATTGCCAATCTCTCCCAGGGGCGGCTTGGAGAAGACAATGCAGCGCTTCTTGGAGCAATGCTCATTACCAAGTTTCAACTCGCCGCTATGCACAGGGTCTCCCTTCCCGAGGAAGAGAGAAAAGACTTTTATTTGTATGTTGATGAGTTCCAGAATTTTGCCACAGGGAGTTTCATTAAAATCATGTCGGAAGCCAGAAAATACCGGCTTGATATAACTCTTGCCAATCAATACATGGCTCAAATTCCCGAGGAGGTCACAAAAGCAATTCTCGGAAATGCCGGGACGGTAATGACTTTTGCCGTCGGGGCGGGAGATGCCGATATTCTCACAAAAGAATTTGCCGAGGTGTTTACGGCCCAGGATCTTATTAATTTAGGTAAGTACCAAATTGCCGCCAAAATGACAATCGACGGGCAGATAACCAGGCCTTTTGTGGCCACAACCCTGCCTCTACCTATTTCGTCGAATATGAATAAAGAGAAAGTGATACAAATGTCACGCTCCCGCTGGACAAGAAAACTTTCCCACGATCCTCCTCCGAGCATCCGATAGCCTTGACTCCCTGATATATTTTGATACAATGCCCAGACAGTCCTGAGTTCCTTTTGCGGAACATCATGGATTAATAAGTTCTTTAACAAGAGAAGCAAGAAGTTTGCCTTGGAGACCCGTGGGCTTATGTTTATGAGTCCACTGTTCTCTGAGGCAGACGGAGAGATGTGCCGATTCAAATAGAAACCCCCCAGGAGGAGGGCTAAGAATGAAGAAGTTCGTTTTCCGAGTGATAAGTGTTGTGTCCGTCCTGGCATTTGCGGCCTTCGTTGTTGGAGGCGCCACGGCCGCACCGAGCCAGGGGGCCGAGAAGGTCTATTGGTGTCACTACGAGCCCAACGGCAACCATCAAACGCTGTACCTACCCCCAACTGCTCTGCAGCAAGCCGGCCACATGAGTGCCAGCGGCAACCCGTTACACGCTGGGGACTATGCAGGAGCCTGCGTCGACGATCCTGAGCCAGTTCCGGGCTGCACAGACCCGACCGCGAAGAATTACGATGAGAACGCGACCGTCAACGACGGTAGCTGCGATTTCGGTTCGCCTCCACCCGACGGGGTGCCCGGCTGCACGGACCCGACTGCTCTGAACTTCGACAGGAGCGCGACATACAACGACGGATCCTGTGATTTCGGACAAATTCCTCCACCGAAGGATCGAGGGCACTCTTGCCGCGTGTTTCGGGAACTACATCCCGACTCGCTGTTCTGCCCCCCGGAGGCCGGCGTCCGCGAATGGATCCAGCTGATCCTGGCCCGGATCCGAAACCTGTCCTGGTAAGTTGACTCTGAAGGGCGAGTTTTTACTCTGCCAAACTCGCCCTTCGATCTCTTTCTTGCTTCTCTTGCACCACCTTGAAAATAATTGTGTAGGTTTTTTTAAATATCTGAATATGGAAAGAAATTTAACAAGAGCGATAATTATTGCCGCTTTGGCGGAATCTGCAGCTTGCAGCAAAATTCCGGCTGCAACTCCCGCCCCAGCCCCAACATACCCGCCGGCAGGAGAAGTTGTGCCCTCCCCCACTCCGGTTCAGGAAGAAGAAGCTTTCTTGCCCACCCCCAATGTCGAAAAGCCTTTCTATTTCGGAGAATACAACATGGCGTTTACCCGTTTTACGATCAGGCCCAGCGAAGAACTTTTTGCGGTTTTAAGACACGTTTTTGGGAAAACCCGTGACATGACTGCCGACATACCGCTACCCGTATTCGGATCTTCTTTAAGCAAGGTTCACGAGGAAATATTCGAAAAAGCCGGCTACAACAATAGCGGGGGAAATCCCTATTATGTGATTGAAACGGATCAGCCGAACCACCTATTTGTTTATTTTCATGCAATCTCTTTCGACTCCCCCGGTGAACTTGCCAGGGATGTCGGAGGGTTTGTATATAGACACCCCAAACGAATCGGGGATATATTGGGCAAACAGGTATCCTTCAGCGTGGATGGCAATTCAACAATGGCGGAGATAGTCGGCATTCATACTATTTCCCAATACGAGTTTGAGGGCTTAAATATGATATATGCAAACACCGGGGAGTCAGGCATCCCCTATCGTGTAAGAACCGACAAAACGCCGGGAACCTATTACCTTACGATCATAAGCTGTCAGAATAAAAACCCGGGTGAAATATCAATTCCCCATCCAAGATTGCCCGGAATTCCCGCCGTCAGCGAGGATGAGGCTTTCAACTTGAATACATTTAATAGGTCTTTTCTTACCCTTAAGGTTTCGCTCCCATAGCAGGCACAGACGAAAGCAAGAATCCTATAATAATTGACATCCGATCAGAAGCATGTATAATTCGTCTGCCCATAATTTGGGATGAGAAAAGAAGTCCAAACAGCCATTCTGACTGCCTCACTTTTTGTAGGTTCCTGCGCGCCGGTAATTGCCAGGCGTGAAGAGAACAAGGGCGGCGGGGAAACAAATTCGAAAGTTACCCAGACCACACCCGAGGTTCCCATCCCCGTTCCTGTTTTCGCCGAAGTATACGTTAAACCGGAGGTTGAGACACAATCCGACGAAGTTCTTCCTTTCCTCTATTTCGGCCAGAAAAATTATCCGAATGAAAAAGACTTCGGAGGCTGCACTTGGGCTCAAAAAGGCTGCGGAATCATGGTTGGCGCAATGATTACAAGAACCGACCCGATTACCTACTACTACAAGAATTTCCTTCCCTATTTCGAAAGTATTGGCAAAGACGGGGCATCCCGCTATAGCTGCGGCAGCAAACTTGAGGATCACAGGGCTGTTTTGGAAAATATGGGCTATACATTTGTCGAAATCTCCCGTGAGGGGTCAACTCTTGATCAAATCAAAGCGGAAATAAAAGAATACACCGAAAATGGCGTCCCCGTATGGGTTGATACCAGCATTGACGGCGGGGATGTCTGGATCCCCCATTTCACAATGGCGGTCGGAGTAAACGATGAAGGGACAATCGTATTCAACGATCCATATTTCGGGGAAAATCTTCCGATCCCTGACGAGAGAATTGATATAAAAAACGAGGATGGCAACTCCAAAACTGTTTGGGGAGTGTACGCAGTTGAGCCTCCCGAAACGACTGATTAAGACCTTTTGGCAAAGTCCGAAAAGGCTTGAGTAAACTGCAAAAGTTCAGCTTCCAAATCCCTGTAACTCGCCTTTTTGTCCTTCCTTTGTGTCCCCGACAGGGAAACAAAATACGGAGTTACTTTACCGCGACCGTCGACAACTTCAACAATTCCCGTGTCTGCAACAACAACCAAGTCCTCAAGGGCGATTGAGCCCCTTTTACTATATATTTTTCTTATCCCGACTCCATTTTCCCTAATTGTACCCAGCCTTGTGGCATCCTCGGGAGTTTGTGCGGAAAGTAGGTCCAAAAGGTAAGCGCTCGTGGAAGGAAAACGAAATGACTTTCCGGAATATAAACGTCCGAAGAAAAGGGCCATATCTTCTGCGTTTGAGTTCCTTGACCCAAGAATTGTATTTTCGGCACCGAAAGATTTCAAAGCGGCTTTCTTATCGTATTTCTTTTCAGCCAGATAATCGGCAAGAATGGCCGTGGCGTCCTCGCTTGATTCAACAAGCATTGCCCTCATCAACCGGTCAAACGTTTTCCCCTCCCGACGCTGGCTTGAGAGTGTGTTTCTTAAGTCCAGTTCGTTCTTTGCAGTCCCCTCCAGATATTTCATAAAAACCATTGCCAGAGGAACTTTGAAAACGGATGCGACATGGTGGTTTATTCTTGAGCCGGATTCGGCAATTGTCTTGCCTGTTGAAAGATTTGTGATAAGCACATACCACTCGCCGGAAGATGTGTGTGCCAGGTCAAAAACCTCGTGTCTTAATGTTTCCGCCCCGGCACTTTTGTCCAGTACGTCATAAAAGGAGGGTTGAAACTTTTTAAGCCTCCACTGAAAAAATCCGCCCTCACCGGACGAGAAGAGAACGGAATTTTCTCCCCTCCCGAGCTCTTTTGCCCAGCTTGATTCGGGACTGTCCGGGTTCCAGAACGGAACCTCCTTAATTATGTATTCCTTATCTGGTCCTGGATAATTCGAATCGCATAAAGCACACCGCCCCTTCCCCTTCTTGAAATCGTTATCATGTGCGAATACCCGCGATTGTCCCCCACAAAATACAGAAAGTCCCCGGGCTGAATACCCATGCCCGTATTAAAATCATAATCTTTCAGCATCGTTCGGGTTTCCATCTTGTCAAATTCCAAAGGGAGAAACGCCACATCAAAAAAATTGGCATTATCATTCCTTGGAATCGGGGCCTCCATAAAATCCTCCGCCCTGACTCCCGATGTAACGGTATGGATAAGCTGATCCATGGCAAGTGGGCCGCAAATATTGTTGGCGCTGCTTTGGGTACTGTTCCTCAACCTGTCTGCCGTTCGGATGGCAGCCTCCGGAGTAAGGCTTATCAGGGACATTGCCTTGGCGGAAAGCGCGGCTTGGGTCTCGGCGTTCAGGACATCGGTATAGCTTGGATTCGCTTCTCCCTCAATTCCCAAGCGCGGACCGACGGTGGCGGCAAACCCTATTTGGGCCATCTTAAGAAAATCCCTGCGTGTTATGGGTAATTTTTCTTTCATGCTTTTCTTATAACAACCGGGGGTGTTTCCTCCCCTTCGCTGAAAATAACTCTGAAGTTATCCTTATCAACCTGGTAAATGTGAACCTCCCCGTCATCTTTTCTATCGGCATCGGTCACAAGAAGAACAATTTCCCCTTTAACGGTTTTTTTGCCGACAACGACCCCAACCATATCTTTATCAAGACCGGCGTAATGAATAAATACATCGCCAACCCGTGCACCCGAAACGTTATCTATTCGTACAAAGTTAAATCCGCCGCGTGATCTGTCAATATAGTTGTCTGCAGACGCCAGGGCATTTTTAGCATAGTGGGAAAGGATGGCTCCGGGCTCCTCTTCATAATTCATGCCTATTCCGACAGGAGAAAACGAAAGGCCCAGGCCTGAGAGGTAGTTCACCCAAGCAATACTTGTAAATTTGGCTTTTGCATTATGAATAGCCCCAAAATCCCCCCTGGCTATCTCCTTTTGGAAATCGGCTGTTTTGAATTCCTGCCGGGCGTGTTGCGAAATCATTCTGGCTTCATTCCATGTCAGAACTTTCTCGGCTCCATTCATGGCCAAAAGACCACCCTCCATGGAATCCGGGCCTTTCTCCCGAAATAGATCATACAAATTCCTTAAGTCTTTAATTTTCCGCAATTGAGTTGCCGGTGGGGGTGTTTTTCTCCAGGTCAAAGTCATGACAAGCCTTGCATCAGCCGGGTGCTTAAGTTCGGCGTTCTGAACACCTTTTTTGGCCTGCCAATATTCGGGGACCGGCACGAGGGATGTCTCTACCCAGAGGTAAACCTTGCCCATCCCTTTGAATCTCCAGGCAAAATCCAGGGTGTTAACCGGGTCATTTGTGTAGTAGGCAACCGTGGCATCGGAATTTGCCTCGGTCATTTCGGGCGAGGCGGGTCCTGAGAAGTATTGACTTCCGAAAGGATGAAGGGATCTGTCAAGATAATCTGCTTTTCCCCTTTGGGTCAGGGTAAACATTGACTTGCAAAAAAGCGTTGCCCCCGCGCAGATTCCACCCGCAAACACAACGCGCGCAGCGGAGTTGTAGCCGTCCCTAAAATCCCTATCATAAATCAGACGGTTTTGGATTTGCAAAAAGGAGTATTCGCCGTCAGCAAATCCCCCGTTTTCCTCCTGAAATTCCAAGAGATTTTTGGCCCCTTCCAGAATATTCATTACTTTATTGGGGTAAATGTCTATATCAGCCGTGTAGGTAAAACCGCTTAAAATCTCTGAAGAAAGGGTATTTGGTTCGTAATATGCTTTTCCACCAGCTTCTAAAATGCCCAAAACGAGGTGTTTGCTTCCCATGTGGGGGATTTCCCCCACTCTCATTTCGACTCCATTGACCGAAATGTTTTGTATGTTTCTTGCTTGAAAAGGAGCGCTGTCGTTAAAAGTCAGAAGTTCCGGATTGCGCGATTTTTCCCCCATGTCATCATATGTCCAGTCACGCCTCAAAGGCAGCAAAAGGAATTGGGTTCCTTTAGAATAAAACCATTCTCCGGACCGAACGGCTTCCCTTTCCTTAAGTCCGCTGGCACCTGCCAAGTCCTGGGGATGCATACTTAACCAAAGGCCTCCGAGACCCGCAAGGCCAGCTTTCATAAAATCTCTACGCGATATTTCCTTCATAGGTTCCTAAAAAACTCAAAATCTAACAATATAGGGTGGCAAATCCTATCATTCGAGTATAAAAATGTCAAATTATAGGAAACCAGAAACTTGACTTGCCAGAAGGAAAGAATATAATTCTGGCCGGTTATATTTTCGCACTTTGATTCAAGAAAGGAGTGACAAATGAAGCGCATGGCAGGAGGGATTCTGGGTTTGATTCTGGCTTTCATGGCCATTCTGCCAGTCCAGGCACGAAAGGCACCTCCCCCGCGGATCTGCCTGAATGCAGGCAGCTATCTTTTTGCCAAAAGGGGTGAGATGATCTTTCGGATGTCGGCGGAGGATGGCGCAATTACCCAGATGTCCCCCATCCGCATATTCATGAATGGCGGGTCGGACAACGAGATCATCACGGCCAACGCCTGTGATGTCTTTTTCGCTTGGGCCAAGCCGGAGCAGAAGTCCGAGATCTGGGGAATTGGTGCCGCAACAGGCTGGGAACTTCGGAGGATCACAAGGACCCCGGAGGACCACGAGACCGAGCCGGCCTTAAAGAGGAATGACGGAAGCAGGCTGGCATTCACAGTCCTCAAGAATGGCGAAGAATACGTTGCGACTTCCCTTCTGGACGGACAGCTGTACCGAATCGCCGACAAGGGTCACACACCCGCCTGGGGAGCCACCAACGGCGCACTGTCCTACACAACTGAACCTTGGGGCAGGCTCTACATCTGGATGTCCAAGGGGCAGTGGCACACTCATCGCCCGGACGGCAAGGCAATTTTGGTGCAAGACGGCACCACATTCACCAGCCGGCCAAACACTGGAGTTTCCCGATTCTGGGGCACAGGCAAGTCTGTTGCCATAAGTCCCGACGGGAAATTTGCCGCGGTCGTGACGACTGACGGACACCTGACCATTCAGGAGCTCATCGACGGCTTTCCAGCCGGAAATGCAGTCGAAGTCCCCGGCATGGAGGACTTGGAATTTGTCACCTGGATCGCAGTGAACTAGCCGTAAGGCCAACTTTTCAAAAAAGAGTTGGCCTTTTTTTTGACAAAATAGCTTGACAATTCACAAATTCCTGCTACACTATAGGCTTCAGTTGGCTCTTTTCAATTCTAGTTCTATATTCCAAGGCAAAGGAGGTTCAAATGTACGAGGCTGTTTTCGTTGTTTTCTTGGTTGCAGCCATCTTGCTGGCTACAAATTATCGGAAAGCGTGGGCGGAATACGTCCTTCGCTTCTTCGCTGTGGTGGCGGCCGGTTCGGCTGTTGTCCAGGTCATGAATTCTTGGGAGATTGCCGCATACGGAGTGGAAGTGGCCGCAAACGGCAACCTGGAGTTGGGGGCTCTGAACGGCCAAGCGGCGACATTCGCCGCGGTGCAGGCGGTCGTATTCGCGGTTCTCGCGGTGGCGGCTGCCATCCTATCGTCCAGAACTGGAGAAAGAATGTAGTACAATCTGCCTAGGGCACCCAAAAACGCCCTAGGCATTTTTTTTGGCATGATATTCCCACAAAAAATCCCCCGTGTTTACGGAGGATTTTTCATTTTTAGAACCCAATATGTGATCGGAAAGACATTGTTTGCGGTTTTTAACCTTAACTCGCAACTTAAAAGGGGGTGTAACTTTCCTAAGTTTTTAGCTTAGGAAAAAAATCACTCCTTAGAAAGGAGGTGATCCATCCGCACCTTCCAGTACGGATACCTTGTTCATGATTTCTCCTCGTCTTTCGAGAGGCATGGACTATATCTTCGTCCTCAAAATAGCAAAGATCTGCTAATTTGTGGCGTTCGCGTATAGTCTCTACGGAGTCCACGTCCTGAAAACGGACGCGGTTCCCTCGGTATTACCATCTTAATTTAGAATAAGCCGAAGCTTACCCGAAAATCAAGTATTAGGTTTCACCGATACAGCGAAATTTTTCCAAGAAATTACTCTCTTGGGTCGCAACAAATTTACGACTTAGTGCTTGTCGCTGGCTCTACCTTGAGACCGAACATCGGCCTTTAAGGTATTTCCAACTTCACTCACTTGACGGGCGGTGTGTACAAGACCCGAGAACGTATTCACCGCGGCATGCTGATCCGCGATTACTACCAATTCCAAGTTCATGAGGGCGAGTTTCAGCCCCCAATCCCCACTGAGAAGCCGTTTTTGGGATTAGCTCCGCCTTGCGGCTTGGCAACCCTCTGTCGGCTCCATTGTAGTATGTGTGTGGCCCCAGCTATAAGGGCCATGCTGACCTGACGTCGTCCTTACTTCCCCCTGAAATAAATTCAAGGAGTCCCATATGAATATTCAACATATGGCAAGGGTTGCGCTCGTTACCCCACTGAAGGGAACACCCTCTATTCAAATTGATGAATAACTGACTATACCTTCAACCTCATTAAATTTTAATGAGGTGCTGGCGTGTTAGGTTCTTAACGAACCTCTGAGGAAAAATCCTCAAGTCGATACAGGGTCAAGGAACTTTATATTTCATGCTTGAATGAATGTGTGGGCTTAAAAGATCAAAAAACCTCTTTAGAGATTTATTTGCAATTCTAAGCTTTCCATTTTTATGAAGAGTGCTCTCGATGCTAAATTGCCTCAAGAGTAAGCTCTTCAAGTCTTTCCTACTTCCAGAATCAAAACCTTCAGTCGCAATTTTTACATTGCGTCCTTCGGAATAATTTCCGTCATCCATATACCAAACAGCTAGCGATAAAGGAGAAATATATTTCGCAAAAGAACTCGGGAAAACTTTTTTACCCTTTGGATAAAAAGCCTTCCTCCATGAGCGAAAATATTGTCTCAACCAAAACCGTGTTTGAGAATAACTTTTCTCAAAACGCTTGTCATATCTTTCGATTGTTGTTGGCAACCCGTAAGACAAACCCCTAAGTTCATCATATTTCCACATAAGATATGGAGCCTGTTTTGAACTCTGGGCTATTTGAATCTGTCCTCTCGGGTGAATATATCCATCCCCCAGAAGGGTTCCAACTAAAATCTCTAGCTGACGATGGGTAATCGTCAATTTCTGATTCCTTCGAGCAGTTAACTCAAGCATTATTAAATTCCTGACTTCCCTCGGTATTGTCTTATATTAATATAACCCGAAGATTATACGAATATCAAGAGTTCCACCGATATGAGCCAGATTGTGCATCCCGAATTACTCCGGGAGGCCGCAGAGGTGTATTTCTACGGCACGAGCTGACGACGGCCATGCAACACCTGTGCTACCATCCATATAAATATAGATCGTCCCACGTTTCTGCGGGACTAAAACGGTAGCATGTCAAAGCTGGGTGAGGTCTTTCGTTTCGTCTCGAATTAAACCACATGCTCCACTGGTTGTGCGGGTCCCCGTCAATTCCTTTGAGTTTTAGCCTTGCGGCCGTACTCCCCAGGCGGCTCGCTTAACGCGTTAGCTTACGGGACATCGCGATAAACGCGACATCCCTAGCGAGCATAGTTTACGGCTAGGACTACAGGGGTCTCTAATCCCTTTCGCTCCCCTAGCTGTCGTTCCTCAGCGTCGTTGACCGGTTAGCTTCCTGCCTTCGCCCTTGGAGTTCCTGATGATATCAACGTATTTCACTACTACACCATCAGTTCCAGAAGCCCCACCGATAACCAAGACTCACAGTATTACTCCCCTTCCCCCGGTTGAGCCGTGGTCTTAGAAGAGTAACTTTTAAATCCGCCTACGAAACGCTTTACGCCCAATAAATCCGGATAACGCTTGCACCCTCTGTATTACCGCGGCTGCTGGCACAGAGTTAGCAGGTGCTTATTCTCAATAACATCTCTATTACTGTAAAAGGAGTTTACGACCCGAAGGCCTTCATCCCCCACGCGGCATTGCGACGTCAGACTTTCGTCCATTGCGTACGATTCCCTGTTGCTGCCACCCGTAGGTGTATGGGCCGTCACATGATCCATTATTACTAATGGTGTAGACTATATCTTCATCCCTACCAGACAAATTTTATCTAGTGGGAGTTGGCATATTATACGGGTGTATTAAACCCATATCTTGATACTTAAATCGCAGTCGTTACGGGGTCAAACAGTTTTGGATAACTATTCAACTTAGACATTTTAGCTTCTAAATCTTTCATTAATTCCAAAGATTTTTTCGTATAACCAACTTTTTTGAGTAAAATAAGGTCCTTCGCTAATCTTAATTGCTTCTTTTTGACCAAAACAAATGGTTCAATGTTCGTTAATAAATCAAAAATTGCTTTTTGATCATTAATTACATATTCAGCCATGTTGTTGTGGTTGTATTCAGAAACAACACCAGATCTGACAAATTCTGCCAAAACATCAAGAACAAATCTTCTTGACCTGTTTTGAGCAAAACCGACTCTTACTCTACTTCGTAAGCCAAAATGGCATGTTTTACTTTTCTCGACCTTAATGGTTATATAACCATCGGCGTCAAGGAATCCTGCCACATAGGCAAACATATTAGTTGATATACGCTGTTGACTTCCCACGGTATTACCCTCAATACCCAGATTATCCAAAGATAACCCGAATGTCAATTGGGCTCCACCGTTATTAGCCAAATTTTTCTGCAAAATTGCTTCTGCAGGAGATCATTTTTGGTCTCAGTCCCATTCTGCCCGTTTCCCCTCTCAGGGCGGGTACCCGTCATAGGTTTGGTAGGCCATTACCCCACCAACAGCCTGATGGGAGATAGGCTCATCCATCGGCGCGCAGTTAAGCGCTTTTCCCTTGCGGGGTTATGCGGTATTAGCCCATCTTTCGATGGGGTATTCCACACCATTGGGGAGATTCCTATCCATTACTCAGCCGTTCGCAACTGACAGTATTGCTACTGCCCGTTCTACTTGCATGCATAAGGCATGCCGCCAGCGTTAATCCTGGGCCAGGATCAAACCCTCAAAAAGTGTCCAATGAAGATAAATCCTCGCTGGACGATCCTGTCTATTCCGATCACATATTGAATTCCAAATTGCCATACTGCTAGTTAGGCAAATTGTAATTTATCATTTAGCTTCGCACTGAGGCTAAATGAACTTTATTAACCTGAATCTTCAAAAGTTAAAGTACTTTTTAAGATCAAAAGTAACAAAATTCAGACGGTAAGTAGGCAGAAAAACTAACTATAAATTCGAATAAAAATTCGTAAACAATATAAAACTAACTTTTTCTTTACTTAAAATCTGAAGTTTGGTACTTTTAAAGTTCTTTGGAGAGTTATCAACCTTTGAGGCGAGTCAACCCTTAAAATGAAAAAAGCCGCCAGGTGGCGGCTGCCTTGAAGCAACTAACCATCTGGTTATCCGTTATCCATTTCAAGAAGTAGTATATAGGAGAATCCCCTCTCCGTCAATGCCCTACAGGGAGTCAAATTTCTCCCCAGCCTCATATCTTATGGAAGGTCTATCCTCCGAATAATTTCTTCATCATTCCTGATTACGAGATGTTTTTCGGGGTGTTCTGCATCCGACTCAAGTTCTTTTTGAAGCCATACATAGCTAGCCAGGGCATTTGCCATCACTTCACTCTTAGAAATTCCTTTCTCTTTTGCGAGTTCAGAAAAGAGGGAGTCAAGGTTGTTGTTAATTTCAATATCGAATTTCCACACCTTTCCTTTTCTTTTTGGCTTTTCTTCTTGCTCGTCCAAATCACCAAAATAACCAAAGGCCTCTCTCAACTTGTTATATTCCGCGTCTCTTTCCATGCGCGAAGAATACAGCCTGAAGACAAAAAAATCAAATATTTCTCCTTCCTCCTTATATTTTCAAGAGGACCACGTAGTTGCAGCCAAATTGGGGGTTACGTCCGGTAACCATCGCCTCTTCCCCTCGCAATTCTTCCGCTTCAAACTTGTAATTTATTAAATGATCAATATGCTTTCCGGGTAAAATGTCACGACCATTGGCAGCCCTCATCTGGTGTTTTGCAAAAACAAACCCTCTATCAAATGCGGCCTCTGGAGAAACAGTCTGGGGAATCAATACTGTAAATTTGTGCTCTCTGTTTCCTTCAAAGTACTTCCACCCAAGCTCTTTAAGAACTTCTTCTGATACCTCCTGGTACACCTTCTCTTTTTCGTGTTCAACGTCTTTCTCTACTCGCGACTCTATATCTTTTTCCATGCGGCTTATTCTATCAGGCAAAATCAAAAAATCAAATTTCTCGCTCATCCAAAAAATAAGGCCACCTCCTGAACGCAGAACACATTGTTCAAAAGGTGGCCCAGCCGG
>Ga0209431_10001897_pt1 | contig 17128 bp, 11 predicted proteins | sample RifCSP13_3_FD_184021 | JGI IMG/M metagenome (GOLD analysis project Ga0209431, IMG submission 184021) | Soil microbial communities from Rifle, Colorado - Rifle CSP2_sed 13_3 (SPAdes) (version 2) | ecosystem: Environmental > Terrestrial > Deep subsurface > Rock core/Sediment | place: Rifle...
CTTTTTTTTGTCTAATTTGAAAATCTCCGGATTTGACCATACATCTGCGCTATCGTGATTCACGTATATAGGAATATCACCAATGATATTTATCTTTTTGTTATTACAATAGCTTTTAAGAGAAAACCATTGCTTAAAGAAGATGTATTGAATAAATTTTTCAGCCTCGACCTTGTCTCTAAGACTATTCTTAAGATCTTCTAATTTCCTTTTATTTCTATTAGTTACTTCTGTGGGCCACTCGCTCCAGACTATTCCGTTATAGTGTGACTTTAGAACTGCAAAAAGGGCATAATCTTCAAGCCAGTAGGAATTCTTAGCACAAAATTCCTCAAACTCGTTGCTACTCCCCTTTTTCTTGAAGTTATTAAAGGCTTTCTGAAAAAGCGCCTCTTTATAATTTGTTACGGTTATAAAATCAACCCTTTCATTAGAAAAAAAGTGAGAATCATGAATATCTGAACTTGCTAACAAACCATCCTCTACCAGGGATTCAGGGCTTATAAGAAGAGGATTTCCGGCAAAAGCAGAAGGGCTACTGTATGGGGAACTTCCAAAGGCCAGATTGGTCGGGTTTAAAGGAAGTATCTGCCAGAAACTCTGTTTAGATTCGGAGAGGAAATCCGTAAACCTGTAGGCCCATGGGCCCAAGTCCCCTATTCCATAATTGGATGGAAGAGATGTGACATGAAGTAGTATTCCGCTTCCTCGTCTTTTCATAAAAAAATGATACATGATGCAGGATTCATGATGCACGAACAAATAGTTTGTCTTGCATCATGTATCTTGTATCCTGCATCTTGTTTTCCTCCCTGTTGAGAAATAAGGCAAAGGGAGAGTGTTTTAAGACCTTGCCTGTACTCATCTATCTAACCCGGATAGAGAGTTTTTCTCCTAAAGAAGTGAAATGGCTCATCCAGACCTTTGCACTTTCATCCTCTTTCTCAGCCCGTTTCAGAATCTTAGGATAAACAGTTTTAAGAATCTTATAATAGGCATTTTGAGGCCTCCAAAGGTTCACCATAAATGGGAGAGAGCGTGTAAGATCTAAAGCCTCCTCTAATTTCTGAAGTAGAGATATGTTACTAGGGCTTGCAAGAAGTTGCTCGGCCATCCTTTCGATATTCATTCTCAGAGAGTACTCGAGGGTTTCTGAGTCAAACGAAACTCCTTGTAATTTAGCTTCTTCTAAAAGGGCTTTTATCCCTTCAATGTCGAGTTCCTCATTCTCGAAAGCATTACGGAGTTTGCTGTTAAGAACTAACTCAGCTATTGAATAAAAGGCTTTAGATGGAGGGATGCCCAGGCTCGTAACAAAACGCATAATAGGAGCGTTTTGCTCATAGAGTTGGCTGAAGGCCGCTTCCGATTCAGCTAGACTAGATTTCAGGAGGATATTCAAGATCTTACGCTGTTCGTCACGAAATAGCGACCTCAGTGAATATATTGACTTCTCAAAGTGTTTATCTAAGAGCAGAAGGACATCGTTAAAGCATTCTTTTATAAAAGCATCACCTAGTTCCTTCACCATTGCCCTGTAGGACTCTTCTCCTTGGAACCGTAGAACCCCGCCTTTTATATCATGCCCACCGAGGTATAGGGCTCCGAATATTAACTGCGCTGACTCAGTTGTGATCTCTGAGGTCATCTTTACTCGTCCTATCGCAAGTTTTACTTTCCCAGATTCAAAATGCTGGTATTTCTGTCGGTCTATGGAGTAACAATAAATCTTATTATGTGGAGGATAGTCTTCAAACAAGGAGCTTATAGAGTAGTGGGCTCCTAATTTTTCCCAGTTGGCAATAGCAGTTTTTACAAACCTTTCATAGATACTACGCCCGTTACCTCGGTTAGGAATATTGCTCTTTGCCTGGTCTAGTAGCTCGACAAAGTGATGTTCAAACGAATTACCAAAAAGCTCTTCAGCAAGCTGAATGGCGCGCCCCGCATATTCGATGACCTGTATTGATTCAATACCGGATATGTCGTCAAAAAACCATCCACAACTCGTGTACATTAGCATAGCGTGGCGCTGAAGCTCTAGGAGCTTTATCATCGTAATCTTTTCGTCTTCACTAGGATTACTAGCGGCATGTTTGTCTAAGAATTGTTTAACACAATCGGGAGAACGGTTAAGTATGATTTGTATATATTCATTCCTGGCTGCCCAAGGGTCATTGAATAAAAGTTTTCCCTTCTTTTCATAGGCTGGAGTAATCGTATCTCGTAACCAATCTAAGGATTCTCTTAGCGGGGTTCGCCAAGACTGATTCCATCTAGGGTTTGCTCCAGAGTTACACCCACAGTTGCTTTGCCACCTTTCAACCCCGTGAGCGCAACTCCATGAGGTATCCTTAAAGATCTCTACCTGATAGGTAGGCGGGTGTCTTTCCAGATACTCACCATAGTTAGTCAAGCTTGCAAGCTTGTTAGATTCGATGTAGTTGAGAGCATAAGCTAGAGCCATATCCCCGAACCTATGATGGTGACCGTATGTCTCGCCGTCTGTAGCTATGTTGACGATCTCATACCAATCGCGTTCCCCATGGAATGCACCTAGGAGTCTACGCGCGAAATTATCACCACTCGAAAGCAAACCTTCAAAAGCAACAGCGCGTGAGATGGGAGCGTCATAGAAGAAGAGATTGATAGTTAAACCAGACGGTAGTACGATTTCGTATGGCATACTAGGATCTATGCGCCCACCGCTGACATCGCGCCATGTGCGCACACCTATTCTACGTACTCTGCTGGCTTGATGGGGCGCAAGAATCGTAAACCTGATACCAAGGTCTGCAAGGATGTCTAAAGTTTCCAAATCCACAGCAGTCTCTGGAAGCCACATCCCCTCTGGTTTGCGACCAAAGCGGTGCTCAAAGTCCCGGATACCCAATACCACCTGCGTGTGTTTATCACGGGGATTTGCTAAGGGGATGATTATATGGTTGTAAACCTGCGCTAGTGCTGAGCCGTGTCCTGAGAAGTTATTTCGACTTACCCGATCAGCTTCCAAAATCGCTTGGTATACGTCTGGCGACCTTTTTTCTAGCCAGGCAAGGAGAGTGGGACCAAAGTCGAAGCTTATCTTCGAGTAATTATTTACAATCTCTACGATCCTTCCTTCATGATCTAGGATACGAGAGGTTGCATTTGGAGCATAACATTCTGCTGTTATTTTTTCATTCCAGTCATGATAGGGGTATGCTGAGTCCTGGAACTCGATCTCCTCAAGCCAAGGGTTTTCTCTAGGCGGTTGATAAAAGTGTCCATGAATACATATATACTTATCCATTGTTAACCATAAGCCAAATTTAAAGATAGCAATTGTTAATGCTCTTATAGATTTGCCATTCCCTTAGTTTATGCATAGATGAAGAAAAGTTCTAGAAGTATTACAGGTATTAGTAGAATAGATTAAAAGGTTTTCTTCCATTATTCCAAGGTTCTTTCTATGTGGCGATCTAAAGATCGCCGCTACTCAAGGATACATCTCTGATTCAAAATGTAACGGAGACCTTTAGGGTTCCTGTATGTCATGCCCGAGTGCTCCCCGCTTAATACATACGGGGGCAAGTTTAATCGGGCATCCATGAACTCTAAATCAATTTGGATTCCCGCTCGAAACATGCGGGAATGACATTGATGGCGGACTAAAGCTAGATAGAGTTTGAATCGTTGATGCATAATTCAAAATGTAGCGGAGACCTCCCTTCGACTTTCTCAGGACAGGTTAGGTTTGCAAATGAAGATTGAAACTGAACCTTCCCCTTTATATGCTGATACCTTACAGCTCGCTGCAAAGTTCTTCACTTATATTTCACTCTTAAGGAATAAGACACTAAGAGGAGGTAAGGTCAGAAACAAAGAGTATGGTCTTCCATGTGAACTAACATGATTAGCTTCAAGACCACCAGAATTTCCCAGTCCGCTTCCTCCATAGAAAACGGAATCGCTGTTTAAAACCTCTTTCCAGGAACCCCCTCTCGGGACACCTAACTGATAGTTAAATCTAGGAGCAGGCGTGAGGTTACAAACTACTAGAATGATATCGTTGGTATATTTGCCTTTCCTTATGAAGCTTATAACGCTATTCTCTGAGTCCCGAAAATCAATCCACTCAAAAGCCTCAAAACTAAAATCCAACTCATATAAAGCATGTTCAGTTCTATAAAGGTGGTTCAGGTCTTTGACCCATAGTTGTATACCTTTATGAAATGGGTACTCAAGGGTATGCCACTCCAGACTTTCGTCATGAACCCATTCCCGCCATTGACCAAGCTCCCCTCCCATAAATAATAGCTTCTTTCCTGGATGCCCATACATACACCCAAACAAAGCCCTCAGATTGGCGTTCTTTTGCCATTCATCTCCGGGCATCTTCCCAATTAGGGAACCTTTTCCATAAACAACCTCATCGTGGGAGAGAGGGAGAACAAAGTTTTCTGAGAAAGCGTACCATATGCTGAACGTTAACTGGTTATGATGATACTTTCTAAAGACTGGGTCATTTGAGAAATATGCTAAGGTGTCATGCATCCATCCCATATTCCACTTCATGCCAAAACCCAGGCCTCCAACATAAACCGGTCTTGAAACCATGGGCCATGCCGTTGACTCTTCAGCTATGGTCTGTACGTCTGGGAATTCTCCATAAACCGCTTCGTTAAACCTTTTTAGGAAGCTTATAGCCTCCAGGTTCTCCCTTCCCCCATACACATTAGGTATCCACTCTCCCTCCTTCCTAGCGTAGTCAAGGTATAGCATAGAGGCCACCGCATCCACCCGAAGACCATCAACATGGTATTTATCCAGCCAGAAGAGGGCATTACTGATTAGAAAAGCCCTCACTTCGTTTCGGCCGTGGTTAAAAATGTAACTATTCCATTCTGGATGAAAACCCCTCTTTGGGTCTGCATGCTCATAAAGGTGTGTACCATCAAAATAAACCAGTCCGTGCTTATCGTCTGGGAAATGTGAAGGAACCCAATCTAAAATTACACCTATTCCATTCTGATGCATGTAATCAACTAGGTACATGAAATCCTGGGGCGTACCATACCTACTTGTAGGCGCAAAGTATCCTGATGTCTGATAACCCCAAGAACCATAAAATGGATGCTCCATTACTGGTAGAAATTCAACATGTGTAAATCCCATGTACTTCACATAATCAGCAAGGTAGTGGGCTATTTCTCTGTAAGTAAGAAACCTATTTCCTTCTTCTGGAACCCGTCTCCACGAGCCTAGATGAACCTCATATATGGAAAATGGAGAATCAAGCGAATTAAATTTATACCTATTTTTCATCCATTCATCATCTTTCCAATCATAGTTTAAGTCCCATATAATTGAAGCTGTCTTAGGAGGGCTTTCAGAGAAGAATGCGTAAGGATCCGCTTTTTCTACATTGTAGTTATTATGTTTAGAGGTGATCTGATATTTATAAATTGCTCCTTTTTCAAGATAAGGGATAAATCCTTCCCATACACCTGAACCATCCCATCTTACACTTAAAGGATGAGACTCAGGATTCCAACCATTAAAATCTCCTATAACTGATACCCTTTCTGCATTCGGGGCCCAAACAGCAAAGTAAGTTCCTTGCGTTTTGTTAACGGTCATGGGGTGAGAGCCGAGTTTGTTGTAAAGTTTGAAGTGGCTTCCTTGCTTAAATAGAAATATGTCGTGATCCGTGATAAAGCTTAATTCATTCATGACCCTCTTAGATTTCCTTCCTTTGAAATGTTTAGACATTTGCTATTGCTTTATACCATCATTGACTAGTCTAGGATTTAACTCGAAAGAGATTGATTATGCAATTTAAAAAGTAAATGAAACTCAGGTTCATAATGCAAGCGCAAAATAAATTACTGAAAAGACTACCATTGGTTTCTTCTTTATAAAAGTCACTTGAAGATTTTAGAATCATATAAAATTTAATCATAAGTAAAATAGGGGGTTGATTTTGAGTAAAAAATGAGTAAAGTTTAGTCAATTTAAAAGATTGATTAACTCAAAGAATAACGGAGTAGCAATCAACAAAGAAGCAATAGACTTTGAATTGTTACAACCCATTGTTCTCCCTCAATATCCTGAGATTTTATTTTGCTTTTCAATCAATTTCTATAATAACGTTTATATATCAAATCTTGATATAATTTTAGAGTCTAACGATTCTTATGGAGAATTGAATGCCTGAGCTAAGGTTTGACCCGATTAGAAACAGATGGGTGATTATCTCGACTGAGAGGGCTAGGAGACCGAGCGATTATACAATGGCTGGGGTTGGAGCACATACAGATGGGGAATCTTTAGCAGCCTGTCCATTTTGTGAGGGATCGGAAGAGAAAACACCTCCGGAAATATTTGCTATAAGAAGTCAGGGGACAAAGCCTGACTCACCTGGATGGAGAGTAAGGGTTGTTCCAAATAAATTTCCAGCACTACAGATAGAAGACGATGCTATTAGATACGGTACGGGTATATTCGATGTAGTTAGCGGTGCTGGTGCACACGAGGTTATTATTGAGACCCCTGATCATAATAAGGGACTAGGTGACTTAGATGCAGATTGGATAACGGATGTGCTTTTTGCCTATAGACAAAGGATAAGAGACCTGTTTGGTGACTATAGACTACGGTATGTCTTGATATTTAAAAACCACAAGGCTGAAGCTGGCGCTTCTCTTACTCATACACACTCTCAACTAATAGCAACCCCCATGGTTCCACCTGTCGTTAAGCAGGAGCTTACTGCGTGCAGGGAAAACTATAGAGCTAAGGAAAGATGTCTCATCTGCGATCTAATAAAACAAGAAATCGATTTTGGTGTAAGGATCATTTATGAGACTAGGAACTATATCATCTGGAGCCCATTTGCTTCAAGCTTTCCTTTTGAAACATGGATACTTCCTAAACACCATTTACATGATTACTCAATGCTAGGTGATAATGATCTTAGAGAACTAGCACCTATATTAAAACTTTTACTAAATTCCATAAAGAGGCTTTTAAATGACCCGCCCTACAATTTTGTACTCCATACCTCGCCACCAAGATTCAAACGTCCTGGCCAACCACAGCATTGGGACTCAATTGAATCCGATTTTCATTGGCATATAGAGCTCATTCCACGCCTCACAACCATTGCAGGGTTTGAATGGGGGGCTGGTTTCTTTATAAACCCGACCCCTCCAGAGGCGGCAGCAGATTACATGAGGCAAGATATTACTAAGCTTATTGAGGTCAGAAGGGTTATATGATTAAAAGAAAATCCCTATTGACATATAAAGTAAAATGCTTTATTTTGCTAGTTTAAATTAACTAATTTACTTAAATGATTGCATCGGTTATAAAAAGATACATCTGGGTCATAAATCTTATACTTTTAGCGGGGATTTCCTATACAATTGCGAAAATAGCAACTGATATGATTAAAGATGCGGTAACCCCACCCGTATCCGAGGCTTTTGCATCTTCAAAGTTATCTCCAGAAAACCGCCTTGATGGCAATTTAAAGCATTCATCTCCACGAAGTTCATATAATGTGATTTTAACAAAGAATATATTTAACCTAAAGCGCACCTCATTAGGCTCATCGGGGTTAAGTGTAAATGAGGTACCTCAAACTACACTCAAACTTGAACTGCTTGGAACTGTTCTTGGGGGTTCTGGAAAATCAGCGATTATAAAGAATCTAGATACTGGTAAGGTTAGGGGTTATGTTGAAGGGGAATTGATTGATATAGTTATCTCTGAAAGTGTTGAGTTAGCCAGGATTGAAAACTGCATAGCTATAGTTGAAAGGGGTGAAGGGCCTGAGACGATCAAATGTAAAAAGGATATTGGAGGTATATCATCGGTTGTTTCTCAGTCTCAACCTGGACAAATTGGTGCACCGAATCGTATTGAACGTACTAGGGATAAGAGTTCTAGGGAGAAAACTAAAACGGGGGCTGAAAATGAGGATGTAAGAGAGGTGTCAGAAGGGGTTTATGAGGTTGACCAGAAGATGCTTGAAGAGGCTCTAAGCGACCCAAATCAACTAATGACTCAAGCTCGGGCGATTCCTCAAGATGATGGGCTAAAGTTTTTTGCAATAAGGCCAAATAGTGTTTTCTTTAAAATTGGACTTAGAAACGGGGATGTTCTTCACAGCATAAACGACGTAGAGCTTGATAACATTGAGAATGCGTTCAGCATCTTTGAGGAATTGAGAGGACAAACTCACTTTAGTATGGATCTATCGAGACGTGGACAGAATTTCACATATGAATACACAATTAAATAGTATAATTAAAAATTATAACATGAGGATGAAGCAACAAAAATAATTGTAATAAATAGTAGATGCATAAATCAATGCGTCTATGTTTCATAGCGAAGAGAAATTATGAATGTAGAAAAAGTTGTTAGCATAAGGTTAAGGTGAGAGGAGCACTGGGAATGAAAAGAGCCTGCAAGGTTTTTTGGGTTTCTCTGTTTATTATTGCTTTGACTATAAGTATTCAAGAGGCTTTACCTCAGTCAGAGGATATTACAGGAGAGAAGCAAGAAGAGGTAAAGCCACAAAATCCGACTGTGAGAACCATGAAATATAAGGTAAGGGTTGGAGACACCCTATATAGCGTGGCTAAGAAGTTCCGAGTCTCGGTTGATGAATTGAAAAAATTGAACAGCCTAAAAGATGACAACCTGGAGGTGGATCAATTTATAAGGGTGCCTTATGATTTCAAACGTTCTAGAACTCTCCCGACAGGGGGTGATGAAACATCAACATCTAAAAAACAAGAGACTGAGGCAACTACTTTAGAAGAAGAAAACAAGGAAATTGGGGCTCCAACAAATGATTTAGAAACTAAAGAACCTGAGGCGCAAGCTACAGCTCAGGAGAAGTTACAAGCGGAAGAAGGAGTTATTGAAAAGAAGGAGGTAAAAGCACCGGAGGAATCTCCAAAACAGGAGAGCATACCTGAGGAAGATGTAGTTAACCTTCAGACAGAAATGGATATAAGAGACCTAATCCAAACGGTAAGTGAGATCACTGGGGAGACATTTCTACTAGAGGAATCTGTAAAGGGTAAGAAAGTGACTGTAGTAGCACCTAAGGGCGGATTTAAAAAACAAAACGCCTTAAGACTATTTGAGGCCATCTTGGATTTAAACGGGTTTGCTATCGTTAAAAAAGATGGAGTTAGCAAAATTATTCCCAAAAGGGATATTAAGATTGAAAGCCTACCAACGGGTTCTGGTATCGAATACGGTAGTCCCTCGGATATGTATGTTACGAGGCTTGTTCCACTGAAAAATATAAATGCCCAAGAGGTTGCAAACACGCTAAGGCCCCTTATCTCGAAGGAGGGGGATATCCTGGCTTATGCACCTTTAAATACTTTAATTATCGTAGAGACAGTATCAAACCTAAATAGGGTATTAAAAATAATCGAAAATATTGACCAAGAAACAGAGATACAGTTTATAAAAATCCAACATTCCGACGCTGCAGACATTGCTGCAAAACTTGTTCAAATCTTTGGTGGGGAAAGCGTAACCCCGACTGCTGAATCACCTCAGCCTAGTCAACAGCGAGAGGCTCCAAGGCGTATACCGCGTGCCACTTCATCAGGAGGAGGGGGACAGCAGACTTCGGGTCTTAAGATAATTACCGATGAAAGAACCAACTCGCTAATAGTAATTGCCTATCACGAGGACATGAATAAGATTAAAGCAGTCATAGAGAAGCTGGACGTTGAGGTAGACCAACCGGAGCAGGGGATTTATGTTATACGTCTTCAAAATGCGGATGCCGAACAGGTGGTAAGTGTTCTTTCTAGCTTGATTGGGGGTGGGGGTGGTGCTGTAACACAGCCCAGGAGAACACCTACAAGAACAACAGAGGGGGGGAGGACATTAGGAACCACATATCAGGGAGGGAGGCAGACGGGAGGGACTGTAGGCGCTTTTGAACAGGGAGGGCAAGTTATACAAAGAGAAACCGATGGAGGCGGGGTTTCGGCTGTTGTTGCAGAGGCAGAGGGTCTAAGAATTACTGCAGATGCTTCTACGAATTCCGTAATAATTATTGGGTCACGAAGAGATTATGAAACTATAAAAAGGGTTATTGACGAACTTGATATTAGAAGAAGGCAGGTCTTTGTTGAATCTGCGATACTTGAAATCGCTGTTGATAGACTAAGGGCACTTGGCACTAACTTTAGCGTAGGTTTTTCATTTAATGGCGATAACGCAGGCTTTTTTGGTACTGCACTTCCGGGTATACCTAGTCTTCTCGGCGTTGCTGCTAACCCTCAGTCTTTCCTAACTGCCATAAGCAGCATATCAGGCCTCTTTTTAGGACTTGTTGGTGATTCAGTTGATCCTGATGGCTCTGGTCCAATCCCTCCTATTCCGTCTTTTACTTTCCTTTTCCAAGCCCTTGCCTCTTTAACGGATGTAAATATCCTCTCCACTCCGAGCATTGTTACGACGGATAACGAGGAGGCTGAGATTGTCGTAGCTGATGTGATTCCGTTTCCAACTGGCAGCACGGTTGGGGAAACCGGTGTTACAGTACAGACAATAGACCGTCAACCTGTCGGTATAAGGCTTGTGCTTACTCCTCAGATCAGCGAAGGTGACTTTCTGAATTTGAATATTCACACTGAGGTTTCTGCAGTAAGGGAACAACCTCCCGATCTTAATACAGCTGTTTTTGGTCTTGCTACAACTACAAGGAGCGCCGATTCATCTGTTGTCGTTAAAGACGGCCAGACTATTGTGATAGGCGGGCTTGTTCAGGATAGGGAAACAATCGCTGAAAGTAAGGTTCCGCTTCTTGGCGATGTACCGCTTCTTGGTTATCTATTTAAGTTTAAGCAAAGAAGAAGCACTAAGATAAATCTTTTGATTCTTCTCACCCCGAGGATTGTAGAAAACGAAAGTGACATGCAGAAATTACTAGAAGATAGACAAAGAAGAAACATGCTCCTTCAACAACAGGGGATTAAGAGAGAATTTCCTAGTGAGTAGTATGACAACGGGGGGTACTGACATGAAAAGCCTAGAGGAAATCATTATTAAAAAAAATCCTGCAGTTCAGGATAAGCTAGGTGAGCTTTTATCTAAAAACGGAGAGAGGTTTGAAGAAACCCTACTTAAATCAAAGCTATTGAGTGATGAAGAGGTTCTGGGAATATTATCAGAGTTCTATGGGATTCCCCATATCGTTAGCATTTCTGAAAAGGATATCGATACTGAACTTGTAAAACTACTTCCTATAAGCTTTGCAAAAAAATTTAGACTAATTCCTCTAAAGAAGGGGGATGGAAGGATTATTGTAGCTCTTGCTCCACCTCTGGATTTATATGCATTAGATGAGGTAAGGTCAATTTTTGCGTGCGATGTAGAACCTTTTCTTGCTTTAGGTCCCGTGATTATAGACTGCATAAACAAGGTTTATGAACGTGGTACGGAGATGAGGGATGAGATTGAGAACGGGACTTCAGGCATTACTGAATCTGAGTTTCAGGAACCTAAAGACCTTCTTGAGGCGGAGGATGAGGCGCCAATAATTAGATTTGTAAACTCTCTTCTATTTCACGCTGTAAAGGAGAAAGCAAGCGACATTCACATTGAGTGCTTCGAAAAGGATTTGGTTGTGAGATTTAGAAAAGACGGTCTTCTTTACAATGTGACCGCGGTTCCCAAAAGGCTTCAATCATCTGTTATCTCAAGGGTAAAGATTATGGCTGAGCTTGATATTGCGGAAAAGAGAAAGCCACAGGATGGAAGAATTCGAGTAAAGATAGCTGGACGCGACGTAGATGTTCGTATATCTACTGTTCCAACCTCTCATGGAGAAAGTGTTGTTATGAGGCTTCTCGACCGCTCATCAGTTCTACTCGAACTCGAGGAATTGGGTCTTGAGGGTAAGAAGCTTGAAACCACAAATTCGCTTATTCATCGTCCTCATGGAATTGTTCTTGTTACTGGTCCTACAGGAAGTGGTAAAACGACATCCCTTTATGCCGCTCTTGAAAGGATAAATTCTCCAGACAAAAAGATCATAACGATAGAGGACCCGATAGAGTACCAGATACAGGGAATAAACCAGATTCAGGTTAATCCCAAGGTGAATCTAACGTTTGCGAATGGACTCAGATCCATACTTCGTCAAGACCCAGATGTAATCCTAGTTGGTGAAATCAGAGATAGAGACACAGCGGATATAGCAATTCATGCCTCTCTCACAGGGCATCTTGTTTTTTCTACACTACACACAAACGATTCAGCAAGTGCAATAACAAGGCTTGTGGATATGGGAATTGAGCCATTTCTTGTCGCATCTTCTCTTGTTGCCGTTATTGCTCAGAGGCTTATTCGCCTTCTTTGCCGCTCTTGTAAGGAGCTTTATACTCCTCTTGACGATGAGCTTACGAGGATAAATATCGATAGAAGTAAGGTTCCAAACGGGAAACTGTATCGAGCGCAAGGGTGTAGCGAGTGTCTAGGCACGGGCTATAGTGGAAGAATCGGAATATTTGAAATACTTGTTATTAATGATGAGATCCGCGCTCTTACTATGAGCACTGCGGATTCAACAACTATAAAGAAGAAGGGTATTGAATCTGGAATGACAACACTTAGAATTGACGGCGCAGAAAAGATTCTTAAGGGTGTAACCTCCATAGATGAGGTAATGCGTGTTACAGAAGAGGATGAAAGGTTAGGGATTGGAGATTAGGTTTGAGTTTTAATGAATGCAATAGTAGGTAGTCTTGCCTGCTCTTACACTTATAGGATATGCCTGTTTATAAATACAAAGCGATAAGCGAGAAAGGAAAGCATTTTGAGGGTGCAATAGATGCGGAATCCCCTAAAGCTGCAACTGAAAAGCTGAAGCGGCAGAATATATTTCTTTCCTCTATGAGAGAGGTTAAAAAGGGAAAGACGAGAAGGTTATTCATATTTAAGGGGATCAGCACGGCAGAGCTTGCAGTAACAACAAGGCAGTTTTCTACTCTTATTTCTGCTGGATTTCCACTTGAAGCATCCCTTGTTGCGCTATCGGAACAGACTGAAGATGCAAGAATGAGCCAGGTACTAACTCAGGTAAGAGATAGGATAAACGAAGGGAGCTCCTTAGCCTCTGCGCTAAAGGAGCATCCTCACGTGTTCTCTGACCTTTATGTAAATATTGTAAAAGCCGGTGAGGCAAGTGGAACGCTCGATATTGTGCTTCTTAGGCTTTCTGATTTTCTTGAAAAGCAGATGGCTCTCCGCTCACGTGTAAGGAGTGCCCTCATCTATCCAATCTTTATGTCTTTTATAGGGGGTGGGGTTCTATTTTTTATGATGACCTATGTTATACCAAGGATAGCAAGGATATTTGAAGATAGCCGAAGGGCCCTTCCACTTATTACTGTAGTACTTATAGAAATTAGCAAGTTCTTAAGTCAAAACATTGTTATTCTATTCCTTCTTTTTACTGGTGTTCTATTTATTGCCTACCGATTCAGTAAGACTGAGCGCGGGAAAATGCTCTTTGATCGTTTAACCCTTAGACTTCCAATATTTGGAAGGATTGCAAGGATGATTTTAATTTCGAGACTTACACGCACCCTTGGGACACTTCTTGCAAGCGGGATCCCACTTCTAGAGGCACTTGAAATAGGAGAAGCAGTTGTAGGGAACAGGGTATATGTTGAAACATTAAAGGGTGTTCGAGAAAATGTAAGAGAAGGAACAAGCCTTGCAGGGCCACTTAGAGAAAGCGGCGTGTTCCCTCCACTTGTTACAAGGATGATAACAGTGGGAGAGCAAACTGGTGAGCTAGAAGAAATGCTAGCTAAGATTGCGGACATTTACGACCTGCAGGTTGAAACCTCGGTTTCTACTCTTACCTCTCTTCTTGAGCCTGTTATGATACTTGTAGTAGGTGCGGTGATCGGCTTTATAGTTTTTGCAATTCTTCTTCCTATATTTGATTTAACTTCAACAATTGGAAGATAGGAGGGTAACAATTTGATTGCGGATTTCGGATTGCAGATTTTGGATTGAAAAAAATTTAAATCAGCAATCCGCATTCCAAAATCTAAAATCAGAAGCGGGAGGTTTGAAAATGAAATCACAAGGTGGTTTTACGCTTATTGAAATCATGGTGGTTCTGGTTATCATTGCTGGTCTTGCTTATATCGTCAGCACAAATGTTATTGGGAGACTCGAGAAGGCTAGGGTTGAAACAACAAAGATTCAAATCAAACAGTTAGAGACTAGTCTAAAACAGTTTAAGCTCGATAACGCCTTTTATCCAGAGACACAGCAAGGGCTTGAGGCTCTAGTAGCACAGCCTAGTACTGGGAGAATTCCTCAGCGATACGCAAGAGAAGGATACCTCGAAGGTGGCCAGGTTCCTAAGGACCAATGGGGAAACGATTATGTCTATATTGGTACTGACCAAACTCAAGACGGCTCTTATGAAATCATATCTCCTGGGGAAGATGGTGTGTATCCGAGTGATGACGACATTTCAAGCCGGAATATACAATGAGGGATCAAAAAGGTTTTACCCTTATAGAGCTTGTTGTGGTAATTTTTTTGGTCGGGATATTTTTACTGGTAGCGGTTCCTAAGTTTAAGGATATTACTGAGGTAAATATCAAAAGTGCTTCACGAAGACTCACTGGTACTATAAGATACCTATATAGTGAGGCTGTTTTTAAAAAAAGGGTCTATAAGCTGGCATTTGATATAGACACAAATGAGTATTGGGTTGAGGTTATAGAGGGAAATGAATTTGTGACGCCTGTTGATACCTTTTTTCAAAGAAAGAGGCTTCCAGTCGGTGTTTTTTTTAAAGATATTAAAACACAGAGAAGCCTTGGAAAGACAGAGAAGGGAAGTGGGGAATTTATATTATTTATGCCGACCGGCTTTGTTGAACCGGCTGTGATCCATATTGCAACTGAAGATGGACAAGCCTACACACTAGCTACAAAACCCTACACGGGGGGAACTATTGTATTCGATGAGTATATTGACCTTCTTGAGAAGTAGAGGAATTGGGAATTGGGAATTAGGGATTGGTAAAAATCTTGCTAATTCCAAATTCCAAATTCCTGATATCCAGTCAGGGTTTATCCTCCTTGAGGTTCTTGTTGCGGTTGCAATACTCGGCGCCGCGCTTGCAGTACTTTTAGGGGCTGTAAATAAAGATTTAATTCTTGCCTCCCAGTCAAAGAACCTAGTAGTTGCGGGCGCTCTCGCTCAAAGAAGGCTTTCAGAAATTGAACTAGGAGGGTTTCCAGAAGAAGGGGAGAGGGAGGGCGAATTTACAGAGGCCCCTGGTTTTAAATGGTACAGTTCAGTAACCCCCTTAGGCATTCCGGGCTTAAATACGGAAGTTAGAATCGTTCGTTTGTTAATTACTTGGGATGAAGGTAAAAAGGACTTTGAAGTCACATTGGCAATGTCTAATCTCAAATAGAGGTTCCCTAAAAACCCTCCCGCTAGACTTCGTCGTGAGCGCTCAGTCGGACGATCGCGATCCCGGATCCCGAGGGTTTACTCTAATTGAGGTTCTTCTTGCTGCATTAATCGGGGCTATGGTTTTAACTGTTCTCTATGCCTCATTCTTTCAGATAATAAATGCAAAGGATTCGGCCGAAGGCGAGCTTGAACTTTACCATGAGGTAAGAATTATTTTTTCTAAGATGACTGAGGATCTAGCTATGGCATTTCCAATGGGTATGATTTATTCAGTTAAGGGTAGTTCTCCGTCTTTATTTTTTGTTGGTGAAGTAGAAGGAAAGAATAGCTCAGTTGCTTTTACCGCCTTATCTCATAAAAGAGGTATAAACTCACCCGATTCAGATCAGGCACTGATTAGTTACTTTCTTGAGCCGGTTCCTGACAGTGATCTTTTTTTTCTTATGAGAGGTGAAAATCCAAGAATTGGAAGCACCTCTGTTGCAATTCAGTATCCACTATCCGAAAGCGTAGTGGGGTTTAACCTTACTTACCTATCAGGTGATGGGGAGGAATTTATAGATGTTTGGGATTCATCGCAAACAAACTCCCTTCCAAAGGCAGTTGATGTAACATTAACAATGAGGAGTAGCAGGGGAGAAGATGTAGTGTTTAATTCTCTAATACTAATTCCTTCTGCAAATTAATAAGAAGCATTAATTTTAAGAATATGAATCTCAAGAAGAGTAGATCAGAAAAGGGCATCGTACTTATAATAGTGCTTATTGTTATTGCAATTCTTACGACACTTGTAGTTGATCTTATGTATTTCACACATATTGATATAGAAATATCTTCTAATACAAGGGATGAATTAAAATCGCGCTACATAGCGAAGTCCGGGGTTTATGTTATTGCTGGAACACTAAAGAACGAGCCACTTGAGAACATTACCGCATTCGCTAGTAATTTCGGCGACCAGGTGGGAGATTCTAAAGGGTATTGGACTATCCAGATCCCCTTTTTACCATTCGGAGATGGTTCCCTTTCTATCAAGGTTATTGACGAGCGTTCAAAGATCAACCTAAATGCTCTTGTAAATCAGACCACTAATGATGTCGACCGTCAGGTGCATGCGGAGCTTACAGAGCTTTTTAGAATACTTGGTGTAGATAATAGTAAGTCTTCACTTTTTATCGCAAGTTTAACTAACTGGCTTGACCGTCCGATATCAGGCTCGAGAAATGATCAAAATCCTGCGGGTGCAAACGGGGACTTCTATGCAGGTCTTGAAAACCCTTATCAGATAAAAGACGGTCCGCTCGACAGTTTAGAAGAGATCAGACTGATACACGGAATGGATGATGAAGTCTTTAATTTGATAAACGACTACGTCACAGTTTATCCTGCTGACAAAAAAATAAATTTCAGCACAGCCCCCAAGATTGTGATAAAGGCGGCTGTCAAGGGCTCTGCAGTCTCTGCAAAACAAAGACAAGAAAGCGCATCGCCTGAAGACGTAAGGGATGACATTACGGAACTAATAGCTGAGGCTGTAATAGAAGCTAGGAAGGACGATCCTTTAGTCGGTATAAAGAAGGTTAGGGAAATAGTTAAGGCTATTGATCCTAATCTCCGAATAAACGCGGGTTTAAGCGGTGTA
>Ga0209431_10001904_pt1 | contig 17100 bp, 20 predicted proteins | sample RifCSP13_3_FD_184021 | JGI IMG/M metagenome (GOLD analysis project Ga0209431, IMG submission 184021) | Soil microbial communities from Rifle, Colorado - Rifle CSP2_sed 13_3 (SPAdes) (version 2) | ecosystem: Environmental > Terrestrial > Deep subsurface > Rock core/Sediment | place: Rifle...
AAGAACTCAATATCGCACATTTCCCTGATGCCCAGATCAACATCCTCCCACCTGAAATTTAAACCTCATTGTTGCAATAGCCCAGGCCACCAAGACCCAAAGGCACGAAGTTAAAATATACGAAGCTTGAACCACTCTCCGGGAATTTTGTGTCTTGGTGACTTTGTGGCGAAATGAGATTATCTGATAAATTTTAATTTTTTGTTTGACAAAGATATTTTAAATATTATAATTCAATTGAATCTATTGAATATACTATAATGATCCTAAACAGCACCACGAAATATTCACAGAACTTGGATTTACTTATGTGGAAGACGGCTGTGATGGCTTCTGTCCCGAATGTGAGCAAAAACTGACTTGTGATGTCTATGATGAATTAAAAGACGAGTGGGAAGGGCTTTGTGTGTAATCCGTATTTAGTCAGAAAAAAATGAGTGATGTAAAATGGAGATTCCATTTTAAAATGATGTTTAAGGAGGTGTTGTACCCTATGATAAAAGAAGTACGGGCTAATTCCAATTGGTGTCTTTCATTACTTACTTGGATAATTGGAAAGATTCTCGCATTAAATGGTTATTTCATTACAAGTATAGTATTTGAGGCAGTCTTCAAAGTGTCGGGCAGCAGGCAGTAACGATTTTGGTAAAAACAAGTTATCTAAATATGCGGAAAATATGATGAACACGAAAAGAAAAAAATCCTCAAAAACTAATAAATTTGAAATCAAAGAGTCTGCGACACAGTATTACACCGATAAATTCAATTCGTTTGAAAGCTTCTTGGACAACGTAACACATGGAGATAACTTATCCACATTGAAATTAATTCCAGATAACAAAATAAATTTGATAATTACCTCCCCCCCTTATTTTAAACAAAGAGACTATGGCAGTGGCATAGGTAATGAAAAAAGCGTTGAAGAGTATATAGAAAACCTCAAAAAAGTCTTTGCAGAATGTGTTCGTATTTTGAAAGATGATGGGAGTGTCGTATTTAATTTGGGAGATAAATATTTAGAAAGTAATCTTCAGCTTATACCGTATAGATTTGCTTTGGAAGCAATAAAGGCATTTCCGGTGAAACTCGTAAATAATATAACCTGGGTAAAGCTTAATCCTACACCAAGACAATACCAAAAAAGACTTGTAAGTAGTACAGAGCCATTTTTCCATTTTGTGAAGAATGATAATTACTATTACAGCTTGGTTAATTATTTGAATAACGGAACAAAAAATAAAAAGCATAATGGCAATAATATTGGGAAAAAATACTTTGAACTGATAGAGAACTCAAAACTTACGTTGGAGCAGAAAAAATTAGCACTCTGTGAACTACAGGATGTAATTCAAGAAGTAAAAGTTGGAAAGTTAGAAAGCTTTAGAATGAAGATTAAAGGAATTCACTCTGAGCCATTTGGAGGACAGGATGGGGGTAGAAAATATCAACTTTTAAAAAAAGGATTTACAATAATAAAAATCAAAGGGGCGCCAATTAAAAGAGACGTAATAGAATGTGCGGTTGAAACAATTAAAGGTTCTAAACACCCTGCAATTTATCCACTATACATTATAAAAGAACTTATTAAGCTTCTATCTAAACCCAGCGACATCGTTCTTGATCCATTCGTTGGGAGCGGAACTACTGCGGTAGCTGCAAAAGAGCTTAATAGAAAATATATTGGGATTGAAATAAATGAAGAATACTGTAAAACTGCCAAAGAAAGACTTTTAAAAACCAATAAAGAAAACCCTCTTGGATTAGTTTATGAAAGTTGAATACAAAGGACAACCGCACATAAAAATACTACAAGAAGTTTACAGAAAAGCATTAGATACTTTGAATAAAGGGAACCTTGAATTATTGCTTATTGATGTAGACAAAACGGAAAAAGCTCATATAAAAACCGTTATAGATAATTTTGAAAGAGGAAGGGGGGTATTAACAGTATTAATAACAAGTTTTGTTCATAAGTTGCATAATCCAGACCAGGATATTAGACTACATCAAGACAATATGAAGGGTGGCTATTCTGGTAGAGGAATTGATACCAAATATATAACTCCATTTATGAAAGAAATGGGGTTTCCCGCTATGGCTGAGAGTGGTTGGCTCACAAGGTCTTTAGAACAAAATAGACCTTACAATTTTAGCTATCCTGGTAAAATAACGCCAAAAGAATTGAAATCTGCCTTCCTTTTTTTGTTCGATCAGATCCAATCTTACAATAAAACTGCTGAAACATATTTGCTGATTCTACTTGCGAAGCTAATAGAACATCGCGAGCAGAAAAATATAGATTTAGCAAAACCGACAAATCTTACAATTTCCACTATCATTAACTACCTAAAATGTCACTTTGAATCAAGCTATTCCTCGCGTGGAGCATCAAGACTGCCAACTTTAGCAATTTATGCCATATATCAATGCCTGATAAAAGAGTTAAAAAGATTCGAAGGCAAAATCTTAGTTCCTTTGGAAGAACATACATCAGCAGATAAAAGTTCTGGCAGGGTTGGTGACATAGAAGTTAGAGACAAGGAAAATAGAGTATTTGAGGCAGTAGAGATAAAGCACGGCATTGCGATAAACGCACAATTAATAAAAGACGCCTATGAAAAGTTTAAATCGCATCCAATTCAAAGATATTATTTGTTAACGACGGCAGAAGAAAACTTATCTGATATTGAACTTATTTCTAAAGAAATTACAAGGATACTGAAAATTCATGGCTGTCAAGTAATCGTTAATGGTATATACCCTTCTTTAAAATATTACTTAAGAATGTTGAATAACCCGTACGAATTCATTGAAAATTATGCTGAAAATTTAAAAACGGATACCGCAATAAAATATGAACACAGACTAAAATGGAATGAAATTGTCAGTAGCGAATATGAGGAAAACTCACAGTAAGAATATTTTACCGCCACATTTTCCGCTGTCCATCAGACAATAAGATATCTCCTTGAACTTCAGATAGATAAAAGTGATGTAAGGGATGTGTTGAAGTAAAGCTTTTTGTATTTACGAAAAAAGACTTTTTTGCTATTCAATGAAAATGAAACCGATCGGCCTTCAACATTGCTTGCCGCACGGAAAGTTGCGAAACCAAAATTCCTGAATTATTGGTTCACTTGAGAAAGGAAAACCAATGTCTCCTATATACTTACCAATGAGTTCAAGTGGACGGCAAAATACACAATACCTACCAATAATGATGCTTAGGAGAATATTAACATGAGCCAATATCTTTATAACAACTTTGTTAAAAAACTTTCAGAGAGGTTTAAAGAACAACTCGGTAAAATTGAAGTTGGGTATAATTTTGATTATGGCTCAGAATTCGAAATCGCTTTGTGTCGACTTCTATCCTCTGCTTTACCTCAGAAGTTTGGTGTTTGCCGTGGCTTTGTCGTAGAAGCAAGCGGTCAGATGGCAGGTGATGATATCATCCTATATGCTGATGGCAGGTGATGATATCATCCTATATGCTCAGGATCGTTTCCCAACTTTACGTCAGGGATTGGGACTAGATTTTTCTGTAAAAGAGCAAATTCCTATAGAAGCCGCATACGCTTACATAGAAGCGAAACACACACTGGTTTTGAAAGGAGACGGTCCGTCCAGTCTTCAAAAAGCTGTTAAACAAGTTGCGGAGGTAAAAGAACTGTGTGCGAGGAGGAAACCAGTTGAATTATCTTCCTTTGATCCATACGTTAAAAATTTGATAGAGGTTAATCCTTCCTTGGAATACCAAATTAGAAATCCAATGTATGGTGTCATACTGGCTCGCCAAGTACGCCTCGAAGGCAAAAGCGAGATTATGAGCAACCCAGATGAAGTAGATGTAATGATTAAGGAGGATTTGCAAAATCTTGTACTTAACAAATATTACGCACCGGATCTTATCGTAGCTGGAAATAATAATATCGTAGCTCCAGCTGCAATGCGACCAGACGGGTTGTGTACTTATAGCCAGTTTTTCTCGGAAGGGAAAATTTTTGGCAGCAGGATCGTTCCGGATATTGCCTTTGGCATTGGACTTGTGTGTTTCTTTTTTGCCCTTGATTGGATCCGATTAGGTACGCTTCCTTGGGCTCAAGTCTTTTCGGATGCGCTCCAACTTCCGATAGTAAAATAATCAAAATAATTGCTATATCGAGATTAGACATGCTGAAGAAGGTGGATTTGATTGGATTTCCGAAATCAGAGATGACAAAGGGAATTCCTATGGATGCAGTTGGAATGTAGAAATCGAGCAGATTGGATAGAGGATAAACAATGAACAAAAAACCTACTATTAAAAAAACTTCTGTCACAACTTATAAATTACCTCAGCCATACATAGCAAAATATCTCGTTGTGGTAGTTGACAGGGGCATAACCAGTGAAGTTAACTATTTCGACTCATTGAAAGAAGTCAAAAGGGCTTTTGAGGAAATAGCACATGATTACGGTTATGAACCTGAAGAAATTAACGGTTCAGATAAATACAATGTTTCAATATGGAAATGGACAGAAGAGAGTTGTGGTGGTCGACAGAGGTATGGCAAGCGAGGTTAACTATTTCAACTCACGGAAAGAAGCCAAAAGGGTTTTTGAGGAAATAGCACATGATTACGGCTATGAACCCGAAGAAATTAACGGTTCAGATAAATACGATGTTTCAATATGGAAATGGACTGAGGAGAGGTATGAAAGGATAGATTTCTATTAGAACATCACAGCATACTAACTCACATTAAATGATATTGAATGGGAAATAGAGATTTGTGTTTTTAGTAAATTTGAAATTCGAAACGTGTAACAATTCGACTATTGATGAACCGAAGGGCAAATGATGGGTATCTACATGCAAATTAATGAAGGAAATATCGAAGTAATAGACGACAGGATGGCAAAGATATTCAGGGAAAAGACCCCTCAGCAGAGACTTGCCATCGCATTTGGTATGTGGTCATCTGCAAGGAAGTACCTGGTAAATTACCTGAAAACAGAGCATCCAGACTGGAGTGATGCGTTAATTCAAAAAGAGGTGGCCAGGAGGTTATCTCATGGAGCCGTATGACCTGCTTAAATATATGGTGAAGGCCTTTGAGTCTCTGGGAATCCGATATTTTATCACAGGCTCTATAGCATCAATATTTTATGGCGAACCTAGATTTACGAATGATATTGATGTGGTAGCAGATATTGGAGAAGAACACATATCAGGAATTTTAAAACTATTTCCTGCGAATGAATTTTACTTGAGTGAAGATGCCATGAGAAATGCGATTAGAGGTCAATATCAATTTAACATTATACATCCTGCCTCAGGACTAAAAATTGATGTTGTTATTACCAAGAAAGACGATTTTGATAAGAGTAGGTTCAAACGCCTTAGAAGAGTTACTCCTGTTGAGGAAACATTTGCAAACCTGGCATCTCCTGAGGATGTGATAATTATGAAAATGAAATATTATAAAAAGGGGGAATCAGAAAAACACCTTCGTGATATAACGAGTCTGCTAAAAATATCGGGTGATAAAATTGACATGGCTTATATTGAGTATTGGGCAAAAAAGTTGGATCTTCTGGACATCTGGAATGCAATTTTACAAAGATTAAAAAAGACATAAGATGCAAATCTACAACCTCTATAAACTTCTCAAAGAAGAACTGAAAAACGGCTCGAACGACCTGGTTACAAGGCCATCGGGACAGGTAATCAGGGAGCGTATTGAGAGAGATATTGCAGGAGAAGGCGATGGTGTGGTCATTGCCCTCGATTTTTCAAAGATAGGGGTCATTGATTATTCATGTGCTGACGAGATCGTTGCAAAGCTCATATCACGACTCCTCAGTGGAGAGTACGGCGAAAAATATATCACCTTGACCGGACTCAATGAAAACCAGAGGGAAAATATAGAAGTCGCCCTTGAGAGGAAAGACCTTGCCGTTATGGCGGAAATGCAGGATGGGAAAAAAATACTTCTGGGAAGCCTGAATAACTACCTAAAGGAGACGTTGAATCTAATCCTGAAAAAGGGGAAAATAAACGCCAAGGAACTCTCTGAAAGTATGAAACTCGAGGCCAACACAAGCGGGACGAGACTTTTGAATCTTTATAAAAAACGGCTTGTAAAGAGGGCAGATGCAATAACAAATGGCGGAAAAGTATGGGTATATGAAAAAATATAATCTATTACTTAAAAAGAAGGCATTCCTAGTGATTATCGCTATTAAGAAAATGGAGGGTCAGACCTTCATTATTCATTTTAAAAGAAAATGCCCGCAACGGCAGATAACAGCGTGCTTGGGGGTAAAACTCAAAGGCTTTGCCCTTCTCAAACACTCGAAACGTTAGCTTGAACTTTAGGAATTTTAATTTACCCACGAATGACGCGAAATATACGAAATTATATTCGTGTCTTTTAGCGTGTTTTGTGGGTAATATGCTGCTTCTGAAGGCAGTCTAGTTTAATGCACAGGAATTTCAATTTTGTAGGGGTAATTCATGAATTACCCCTACATGCAAATATAAATAGTTGCCGAATGCCTAATTGATTTTTGAGTTCATTATCGTAAGGAATTATGATTTAATATTTGCGATTCGAAATTCTATAACGTACATTGAGAGTGTTTTTAAAATCCATCTGGAATCAGATTTGGGAGACACGACGGTGTTAAAAGTAGGAATTATTGGTGCCACGGCTTATACCAGCCTTGAGCTTATAAAAATCCTCCTGCGTCATCCAGAGGTAAAGATTACGTATCTCGGTGTACGACGGATATCTCGGTGTGCGACGGACTGACCGTCCAAAGATATCTGATATTTTCCCCGCCTTAAAAGGACTGCTTGACTTATCCTGTGAAACGATTGAGCAGAAAGAAATATCGGGAAATATCGACCTTGCCTTTATTACCCTGCCGCCGACTATTTCTATGCAGTATGTCCCGCTTTTTACAGGCAAAGGGATCAAGGTCATAGATTTCAGCGCCGATTACCGTTTTCGTGATAAGTCGCTTTATGAAAAGTGGTACAAGGCACAGCATACGGATGGTAAGGGAATAGAGACCGCCGTTTATGGCCTTCCAGAGCTTTTCAGGAACGAAATCAAAAAGACTAATTTGGTGGGCAATCCAGGTTGTTATACCACTGCTACAATATTAGCCTTAGCGCCCTTACTTCTAAAAGGACTCATCTTTTCAGAAGATATTATCGTCGACGCAAAGTCCGGTATTTCCGGACGTGGACGCGAACCCAAAGAGGATACGCATTATTGCGAATGTAATGAGAATGTCGAGGCATACAGTGTGGGAGGGCATCGCCACAGTCCGGAAATCGAGCATATTCTGTCTATCAAAACAAACCAAAAGGTATCTATTCAATTTGTCCCACACCTCATTCCCATGAATAGGGGCATCCTATGTACCATCTATGTCAAGCCGAAAAATGCAGGGGCGAATGTCCATTCACCCTTACGTGATGATGAGGTACACAAACTCTACAAGGAATTTTATGGTAAAGAACCTTTTGTTCGTATCAAAGAAGGCAACGAGATGCCCAGGACGAAGGACGTGATCTTCACCAATTTTTGCGATATTGCCACGAAGGTAACCGAAAACCGCATCATCATTCTTTCTGCAATTGACAATCTCATCAAAGGCGCATCAGGCCAGGCCGTTCAGAACATGAACGTCATGTGCGGATTTGATGAAAAGATGGGATTGTTATAAGCAAAGCATCTTTCGTAACCATTACAGAGCAATTGAACTTTATAATATTCCTTGACTAATAAAATTGTAATCTTTACAATTTTTGTAAGAATAAATATTTTAGTAAGGAGAATAAGAATTATGATACTGACATCAAAAATTACCTCGAAAGGTCAAATTACCTTACCAAAAGAAGTGAGGAAGCTTTTAAATGTGCAGGAAGGAAATGTTATAGTTTTTGAAAAGGAAAACGACAAAATTGTAATCAAACCAGCTAAAACCCTTCGTGATTTTAAAGGTTTATTAAAAAACACAAAAAAGGAAGAAACCTTTGACGAAATAAGAAAAATAGTTAAAAATTCTGTGGGAAAGAGGGTTATTCAAGGTGGAAGGTAGTAAAAAGGTTGTTATCGATACCAATTTACTTGTTCGATATCTAATCAATGATGATCAGAAAAAAGCAGACGTTGTTGATAACCTTTTAGACAGAGCTATCAAGGGTGAGGCAAGGATTATTGTTCCATCTGTGGTAATTGCCGAACTTGTGTGGGTTTTAGAGAGTTTTTACCAACTGAAAGCAGATGTAATACTTGAACTTGTTGAGGCTATAGTAAACACATCGGGACTTGATGTTACAGATAAATCAATGGTAATTTCTGCTTTAAGACTTTATAAGAATAGGAACATAGATTTTATAGATGCGTGGATTATAGAATTTGCAAAGGAACGAGGTATTAAAACAATATATACCTTTGATAAAAAACATTTCAGGGATATAGAGGGAATCGAAATAACTATTTTATAATTTGCCATTATGTTCGATACATAAGGATCTTACCATTATGGAAACGGCAGAAATAAACAAAACATTGAAAGAAGTTCATGAGCTTGTTTCTCACCTCATAAAATTGCCGGAAACTAAAATGTGGGTAGATTATGATAAAGAAGCAGATGTACTTTACATAAGTTTTAAGAGACCTCAACGTGCAACAGATTCTGAGATGCTCGACAATGGTGTACTACTCAGATACAAAGGTGATGAACTTGTTGGAATAACCGTATTATAAGCCTCTAAGAGATGAACCAAGACAAGATAAATAACTGGCTGTAAGGAAATACAAACGTCATGTGCGGATTTGATGAAAAGATGGGTTTGTTATAAGCAAATCATCTTTCTCTGCCATTACAGAAGCAATTGAACTTTATAACAGTACTTTGTTAAAAATTAAGCGACTAATTTCTTTTTAAGGCGGTTAGATTTAATTTTAAAATAGCGATCGGCAAGTTCTTTGTTCTTTGATAACTCACTCGTCGAGGAAAATTCAACCAGAGAATTAATAGCACACTTGAATTCATTGAAAGTTGTAGGGTTGTGTTCAAGGATTTTATTGAGATATGCGTTCTGCTTTATCCAGTAGGTAAGAGTCCGTGCAATGAGGCACAGACTTCGTCGTGAGCTCAGTCGAACGATTCCTGTAACGTTCAATCTTCTCAATGTGCCTTACCTGGTAATGGTCAAAGTAAAACGTATCTTTTAATTCCTTGAAACAATGCTCAATGCCCCAGCGAAGCAGGTAATTGGTGATAATGGTTTTGGAAGAGGCATTGAGCTGGTTGGTAATAAGGATGTGATAGGTGTTATCATCATCCTTATTCCACTTGCCAAAAATAACTACAAACTTGATGGGAATATCACAATCTTTCAGTTTTGCCTCAAACGAGTACGTTTTATGAGAAACTTCAGAGCCATCCGTGGTTTGATATTTGACGGTTTTGGTTTTGTCCCAATAATGTTTTTTGATAGTGAGGATTGCTTTTACCACCGGGAAATTCATCAGCGGGAAGATACGGTACGATATCAATGGGAAAATGTTTTGTCTTTGAAACGAAGGCGACACAGACTCCCACATTACAGACTTCTTCTCTTTTGAGTGGGCCACAGTATTGCCACTTTGCGCCTTCTGTGTTCTTTGCATATGGCTTAGGACACCCCGTGTCATCAATGGCAAGCAATCCATCTTTTGTTGAGGCAGTGGTTCTTTGATTGTGAATGATTTCGAGCCTCTTTTGTTTGATTGCTTGTAAATCCCATTGAGAGTCTGAGAAGAAATACTTGTCCTCATAAAAATGGGGATTGGAGTTTTTGATAATCGGCGTGAGCAGCCTTAGCCATTGCTTCAAGAGAGTTCCTCTTGTAGTCTTTGAACAGGGCGTAGACGCAAAGGGTAAACATGGCCAATTGTTTTTTGCTAAAGCAAGAAGCAAAATGGTTAATAAACTTATTTAATAGAGGAATATTTGTCTGAAAAATACTCACATCCTTTGCTCCTGTTGTTGTGCATTTCGGAAATTCACAAGTGTAATAAATACCAGGAATAAAGGAACAAGTCAAGCAAAAAATATGTCGCAAGGCATTGACAAGTCATAAGTTAAGTCGAACTATACTTATGACTTAAAAATATTTTTTTATGCGTGTTTTTTAACAAAGTAATGTCAAAGAAAGAAGCGTAATGTTTATATAAAGAATGCAAACGAAATTTACCTTTAGGAATTTTAATTTACCCACGAAAAAAACGAAACATACGAAATCCCTTTCGCGTACTTTAGCGTTATTCGTGGGTTTTCCGCTTTTTATTACTTAAATGTCTTTTAGTGCGTTAAATCAAACAAATGGCGTATTGCAATATGTCCTTATAGACTTCTTAAGATGCGGAGAAATTCCTCTGCATCAACGAAACCCGTAATCGTCTTGTCACGAGCAACAAACCCGTCTTTGTTTATAAATGCAATGGTAGGCAACCCTACAATTCCGTATTTTTCCCAAAGCTGTTTGATCTTCGGGTCGCTGGTATTGGTGCAGTCGATTTTAATGTTCACGAATTTCTTCAGTTCTTTCATGACTTCCGGGTCGGCATACGTAATCTTTTCAAACTCCATACATACGGCGCACCATGATGCCCAAAAATCAATCATCGCCGGCTTGCCTTCCATCCTGGCATGTCTTAGTCCTTCCTCCTCGCTCACTATCCAATTTATTTTCTCCTGAGATGTTACTGATTGGGCTGGAGTTGTGTTCGAGAAGGGGGGGAGAATAAATCCCTTGATTATAAGATGGCCCACAAGAAAGTATGTCCCAAAGATAAAGGCGATAATGCCGAAGGACTTCCTGACACGTTGAAAGGCAGTACTCTCATGTGTCAATCGGTCAAAGCCCCCTGAAAATACCGCAGTGATTATTAAAAACAATCCAAGTATGATGACAAAGGCGCTCTCTGAGATAATGAGCCTTAAATAGTAAAGCGCTGCCCCGATTAAAAGGAGTCCAAATATTCTTTCGACCGTTTCCATCCAGCCTCCCGATTTCGGGAGTGCCTTGATAGCGCCTGAAAAAGTACCTAACACAATCAGAAGCACGCCAAGTCCCCAGGCAAAGACAAAGAGCATCCAGAATCCCAGGAATTTGTTTCCTGTGCTTGCAATATAGACTAACAAACTGGCCAGGGCAGGCCCTATGCAGGGCGATGCGACTATTCCTGAAACCAAGCCCATGACAAAAACGCCGATAATACCTTTTCTCGTTCCGGTTCCCAACCGATCTGAGATAAAAGACGGCACCCGCAGGTAGTACACTCCAAACATACTCATGGCGAGTCCAACAAAGACTGCTACGACAAACCCTATGACCCATGGGCTTTGCAGGGCTGTACCAAACAATGACCCGGTAGAAGCGGCGGCCACACCCATCGCAGAATATACGATGGATATGCCCAGGACGTAAATTAGTGAAAGGAAAAAGGCTGTCAGTGGTTTTCTGCCAGCGGATTGGTCTCCAGTGGCCTGTCCACCAATTACGGCTATAGTGATAGGTATCATGGGGTACACGCACGGAGTAAAACTGAGTCCAACGCCAGCCAAAAAGATGAGAATGAGTGATACGAAAATCCCTTTACTTTCAAGAGTCTTCTGGAAACCGGTAGTTTCAGACTTTATATCAGATTTTGAAACTGGTTGAATCGCCTTTCCTTCTCCCTGCGATACAGGTACGCTCCGAGTTGCTGATTCTACCTGCACGGGCAGTATGAATTCCTCCGTCTTTGGGGCAAAACAAATTTTGTCTGAACACCCCTGGTAAGAAACCTTAAGTTTTATATGGTATTGACCCACTGGGTTGTCCTTTGATGCCTGAAGGAATAATTTCACCGCTATTTCTTCTTCGTAGAGCTCGACTTCTTTTTCCAGGAATTGGTCAAACTTTACTTTTCCTGCAGGAAGCGCTATTGATGTTATGGTGAACTGGGCAAGGTCTCCGCTTTCTACCTTGATTTGATCCTTGTAAATATGGTGGTTTGGGGCGATTGAGATGGAAACTGTAACAGGTATAAGATCGCTGGCAGAAATGTGGTCTTTTAAGAGAGTCGTGTTTACTTTAAATGGAGAAGTTTCCCCGAAGGTTTTTAAGGGAACTAAGAGCATAAGGAAAACAATAGCAAATAAACCTTTCATAAAGAAACCTGTTTTCATGGCATATTCTCCTTTAAAACTTCTTTTCCCCATTCCCCGTTTTTACGAAGACGAGTTTCATGAGGACAAGTTTTGGAAAGTTTTTTACAACCCCCTCGCCCCCTTTGCTAAGGGGGATTGGTTGCGGCTACGCCGCGCTATGACATATTTTATTTGATTATTTATTTGTCTATATTCCCCAAAAACTTACTCAGCAAGTCCCTTGATGCCCTGAGTTTTTACAAGCAATTCTACAATGAGATTGAATTCGTCTTTTGTAAACCAGTCTTTTTTAAAATCTTGCCTAACTTGTATACGCATATCCGCAACGCACTTTTCCCAATCCTTCCTTGATTTCCGCTCTAAAAGTATTCTACCCGCTTCGTGGCATACAAGACATTTTTCTTCCATAATTTGCGCGGCGATATCATCGCGTATGATGTTTCCTCTTTCCGTGAGAAGGTCTGCAATGACAGGAATATCTTCGTCAAAGAACAATTCAGGGGCATTGTCACGCATCCGGATTATCGTTTCTATCCATTCGTCCCGCTGTCGATAAAGAGTACTTGAGCGTCAGCATATTTTTTCTTTTGAGGGATGGCGGCTATAATATCCTTTCTTTTCCCGATGATTTCGTCAATGATCTGTGCGCCTTCTTCCTCTGTAATCCAGAGTTTGTTTTTATTCATCATCCGGGTGATGCAAATTCGCCATTCATTCTCAGTTTTGGGTTCAGTGAATACACGTTCAAGGGTATGGCATTTTGAGCATTTTTCATCATATAAAAATCGCCATTCTTTGAATTGAAATTTTTCCTTTGTTTCTTGTGTCTGGCCGTATCCTACAGAAAAAGGTATAAATAATATCAGAAATAACAGAGAAGACCTCACCATCAAGATCATACTATTTTAGGATAATCAAGCTCTCTTAACTATAGATAAAATGAAACCGCTCATCGGCTACAAGGAAGGGAGTCTCTTTTCCCAACATGTGACTTTATTATAATAGGTAAGGCGGTAATTATATATCTTTATTTACTTCTTCCCATAAGACTTTTAATTGCCTCCGAAACCATTTTCTCATGCTGTTCGGCAGTCGCCGCTTTTCCGTACTTTTTTACTATGTTTTCCCATTCTGGCGTTCCGTAATATTGATGGCATCCTATGCACAAACCCTCTCTTTCGACAAGATTTCTTTCTTCCTGGTTCAAAGGCCTGTCCTCAGGGAGCGGCATATTTTGTATCTGTTTTCCGCTTCTTACAACCAGTTGGTCCAGTGCATAGGGGAAATCTTCTATCTTTGGAGTTTGCCATCTTCCGGTCTTTGCATCGGGGATATCCCCGTATACCCCCTTTGATAAATCCTGGAACAAGGGGCTGTCGCCCAGGAGCTTTCCTGCACTCCTGGAATTGCCCGTCCCATATCCTATGGTCTTGGGATTCGTATGACAATCCTCACAGGTTCTTGCAACAAGACTTGTCGCATGGGGGTTTATAGGGGCTAATGTAGTGGAATTGTGGCCCGTAGAGATGATATAATGTTTATTAAGTGCCTTGACGTTTCCCTCTTCATCGACAAAAGTGTAAAATACCTGGCATCCCGGGTCAAGGGGAGAAACCTTCCCTCTCAAATTGATTCCTAATATTGAATTTTCCCACCGCATAAACGACCTGTTTTCAAGAGACAAGTCACCAAATTCTTCGGTTACCGTTTGTCTGCCTGTAAAGGGATCTACTTTCTTGGAAGTGGTTATCCAGTCCGTACCCTTTACCCTCCTATCGTATTGCATATGGCATCCGTAACACTGGGGAGCCCACGTTGCATGACAGGCGTAACATTCCAGCTTTTCTATAATCATATTCAAACATTCCTACAAAGGTAGTCCCTATTCTTCTCCCCATTGTATGGCAATGGGTACATTGAGCAGCTGGTATTGCATTTGTAATACGATGTCTCAATGGATGAGGACGAGTTCCATTGTTTTTGATATTGGGATCACTTCCTTCATATTTGCCATCATTTCCGTAAAGTATATGGCATGCGGCACACCCGGAGGCCCTTAAATCTCCCCTCTGATTCCTTCCTTCTCCCCAAACATGACACCTTGCACATTGTTTTCTATAAGTATCTGAAAAACCTGCCTTTTCTTCCGAGCCAAAAATCTTAACTCCCTTTCCAAAGGCAGGGATCTCATCAACTTTTTCAAGCCTTCTTAGATAGCCTGTGTTTATAGCCTTCACAACCCATTCTTTGTATTTTTCGGAACCGACTCTCGGAACAGGGCCATCGGTGTCTACCATGTCAAAGTTTCCATATGGAAAGGTGCCTTTGGGTATAACCCCATTTGAAGAGAGCGTTTTACTCGCTATTCCTGTCATCAGCGAATGGAGAGACATAGACATCCGATAGGTATAATCTATTCCCAACGTCCCGGAAGGCTCCAATGAAGGAGGCTGTTGAGATATTAATTCACCTCCAACAGGCTGATTGAGAGGTTTTCCCATCAATGCAGTTATACTTCCTTTGCTATCATGGCATTTTGCACAACCCTTTCCCTCGTGAAGCACCCACATGCTTGACGGATTTGGAATGAGTGTGCTGTGTGCTTCCTCCTTTTTGCCGGATGCGGGGTTGCCTTCATGACAGATGGCGCATTCATACCCTTTCCTCTTTCCATATTTTTGTTTTGCAAAGCTCAAGAGAAATGGCTGCATTCTGTCATTGATGGTTTCGATGCCATTATGACACGACAGACACCCTTTTTCTTTTGTTGATTCTGTGCCTTGTGCCATGGTATTTACATGGGAAGAACTCATATTGCTGCGTAAGTTTAAGCCTCTACTACACCCTCCAGGCACACCACCGAAAATGGCAGCGACTACTATTAAGATCAAGTTTTTCTTGATCATGTATTTCTCCTTCGATCTCATTTCGTTCAGTTACAATTTAACGGTAAATTAACTCCGTGTTCGTTGCTTTTGTATTGATGGACATGGAACCGTTCCAAATGAGCAAAACACGCAGCAGTGTCCTGCTTTGGGTTTTAATCTTGATTTACAATTTTCACATTCATAAAAATATTGACAGGCATCCGTAGGCATCGTTTCTTCCTTTTGATGCCCACAGTTAGGGCAAGTGATTATGGATTTTAAAATAATTTCTTTTTTCATTTTAATTTTATCTTAGCAGCATTTTGACCCACATGATATTTTCACATCTGTGTTTTGCAAATTAGATATTAAAAACATCCCTTTATAGGGAGGGTTTGAAAGTTTCCAAGCCGTATCGGTGCATATTTCTATGGGTATTCCCATTGGATATGTATGATCGTCATCATCCGAGATACTACTGAATGGCCCTTTATAGATTGCATATTGCCCTGTGTACTTACATTCAGGAGATTTCATATATTTGTATCCCCGTGCAGTCACGGAGTAAAATTTAAAACCATTCACCTCCTTATAGAGAGAACGATTAATTATTTCCAAGCCATAGAAACCAATCTTCTTTGTTATATTGAAAACCTCTGTCTCTGTAATTGCCCCCGATATACACTCACTCCATAATATTTTGTCCCGTTTCATGGATACAGGAACTTCCCTGTCAGAGACAATGTCAGATATTACAAATCTACCACCAGTCTTTAATACCCTGAATATTTCTAGAAAAACCTTTTCCTTTTGGGCTGACAAATTGATGACGCAATTGGACGTTACCAGATCGACACATTCATCCGCAAGGGGTATTTCTTCCAGAAATCCTTTCATAAAACGAACGTTATCAAAACCAAGGTTTCGCGCCACAATCTCTCTTGAGGCATTGGCATTTCTCAGCATTTCATCGGTCATGTCTATTCCGATAACTTGTCCCTGTTCACCGACCATTTTTGCCGCAATAAAACAGTCTATCCCTCCGCCGGAGCCTAAATCCAGCACACTTTCTCCTGGCTCGATGTTGGCTTGTGTCACGGGACTGCCGCATCCATACGAAATGTTCAGGACTTCCGGGGGAATATGCGATAAATCTGCTGGAGTATAATTGCTTGGGCAACATAATTCCTTTTGAGGTTGAATTGCCGCAGTGGCATAAAATTCATTAACCGATTCCCTGACGATGTCTTTAGCTTCCAGATATTCATTCTTACAGGTCAATCCTGAAGTTCTACAGGTATAACAGGCAGGCGACTCCATTGTATACGATCCAAGTGACTCTCCCAAAGTCCAGCCCATCCAGGCTTTTGGAGCGGCAATAAGTATGGGACAGACAAAGACACCTTTACTGGTCACGATACGGCTGGTGGCACATTGGAGATTGTCCATCGGGTAGTTATCAAAGCACTTCTCTGTAACCCGTTCGCTTTCATCGTAAGGTCTGACGAATTCGGCGCATCGTCCCAGGAGAACTAAAGGTAGTTTTTTGAGTCTTAACTGTGGGATATTCAAAGAACGTTCTAACGACTGAAATCCTTCTGCCATTTCTTTAGTAAACTTTCCATATTTCGACCAATCAGCTACCGTAATAATCGGATTAAAACCAGCATGTACCAGGGACTGAATACCCCTAGTTGCCCTCTTAAATGATCCCATTCCACGAATTTGGTCATTTTCTTCCTCTATAAAACTTTCCAGGCTTACCCTAAATTCTAATTTATGTTTTGATATGCGAGACACCTGGGCTAGAGTTTGTGAAAGACCATCTGTTATTAAGGTGCCATTTGAAAGGACTGTGGTCGGACCGTATTTTAACGCCTCTTGTAAAATATCTGCAATTTGAGGATGTAAAAAAGGCTCGCCTCCGGTAAAGTAGAATTCTTTTACACCCAGCGTTGCTGCCTCTTTCAAATACCACTGTATAGTATCTACGGTTATCATCTCATGTTTTGTTTTTGGGACCACA
>Ga0209431_10001905_pt1 | contig 17100 bp, 14 predicted proteins | sample RifCSP13_3_FD_184021 | JGI IMG/M metagenome (GOLD analysis project Ga0209431, IMG submission 184021) | Soil microbial communities from Rifle, Colorado - Rifle CSP2_sed 13_3 (SPAdes) (version 2) | ecosystem: Environmental > Terrestrial > Deep subsurface > Rock core/Sediment | place: Rifle...
GCAGACATGTACTCTCTTGATATCGTTGAACCAGTAGCAGTAAAAGAGCAGATAATAAAATCAGCAACAGAAGCTGCCTGTATGATTCTAAGAATAGATGATGTAATTGCCTCATCGGGTGCCAAGGGCGGAGGCGGACATGCACCTCACCCACCAATGGGCTAAAAATTTCGCATGTTAGAGAAGCTACAGAATCTTAACATTGTTGGTTCTGTGGTTGTTTTAAACGATTTTTTTCTAGACAGAATAATAAAGATACAAAACATTGCAACGTTATACGATCTAATTACAAAAAAGAGTCAGCTTGGTGGAAGCATACGGGGCATTCCACAAACAGACCTAAAGGGTGGAAATGCAACAAACGTAGCATATGCACTTGCAAAACTTGGTGCTCCAGTTTCGCTAATTACAGTAGCAAACAAATCAAACTCACATATTTTGTATGAAACATTTTCTGAATTTCAAAACTGTTCATTGTTTGTAATTGATGGTAATCCTGGTAGAACTACATCACTTGAATTTAGCAATAACGGGCGTCCTGTAAATATAATGCTCTCTGATCTAGGTGACAATGAAAATTTTGGACCTGAAAAACTAGGTCAAAAAGAACAAACCGCAATTCAAAACGCAGATGCAATTATAGTTACAAACTGGGCAAGCAACGAAAAAGGCACGGAACTGTCCAAATATGTATTTGGCAAATCTACAAAATCACTTCATTTTCTAGATCCTGCGGACATACAATCAAGACCAGATGAATTCAAGGAAGCCATCTCAGAACTGGCTTCGAATCTGGATTCTTTGTGTCTAAATGAGAACGAATGCAACATTTTATTGAAACAATTTGATCTAGGAATTATCTCAAATGAAGAAGAAACTAAAAAACTAGTTTCACAGCTTTCAGAAAAAACATCCGTTACCATAGATTTACACACATCAAGTGGCGCATTTTGGTCAAATGGAAAAGAGGTAGAATTTGTAAAATCTCTCCCCACTGAGGTAAAGTTTGTTACCGGAGCTGGTGATGTTTGGGATGCTGCAAACATTCTGGGTTATCTTGCTGGCCTTAAAGTGAAAGAAAGATTGCTTTTTGCAAATGCAGCAGCATCGCTTTATGTTAAAAATGGCATGCCACCAACAATGCAAGAAACATTATCGTTTGTTACCAAATTTGAATAAAATGTTTTTCTCAAACAAAAACATATGAATCATATATATGACAAAATGCAACCGCGTTGTTAGTAAACTATGCAGAACTAGGCAGAAATTTGAGTCATTTTCAGAACTAGTATAAAAGAAGTATTTTTTTGTCCGGTTCCACACTATAAAATACTTCTTTTAAAGCGGATTCACGTATGAATCATCATGTCAGAAGAAAAAATTGAAGAGTTTGTAGGAAAAGAGTTTATCAAAGAAAACATCGAATCATGCAAGAGCAAAGCTCACAAAAATGGTGGGCCATACAACAAACAAGACAGACAGGCAAGAAGAAATGAAGTCTTTAGGTTGCATTTTGAGTATGCTTATTCTGCAGTAAAAATTTCAGACATGATGAAAGTAAATCGTAATACAATAAATGGTGATATCGACTACTGGTACTCACAAGTTTCAAAAAAACACGCACAAACGGATCCAAGTCATTCTATAGCTAAACATATCGAGATTTTAGAAATTCAGAAGAGCCGTTTAAGAGAAGCGATTGATAATACACCACGGGAACATGTAGCAATTGAAAGGCTACTCTTTGATATTGACTCTAAGATACTGCAAATAAGAATGAAGATATTTGAATCCAGTGTAACCGTTCATGATCTTGCAACCAAATGGCTAAACGACTGGATGAAAAAACACAAAAAAGATGACAGATATATGACATGGCTGGATGTAATCAAAGTTTCACAAAAGGCACAGGATAAAATTAATAAAATAATTAAAGATGATAGAAAAAATTAAACCAAAAAATATTCAAAAATAGCTACAAAACTGAATAAATTACAAAAATGCCAAAATTGGAAAGATAAAAGATATATTAAAAATAAACAGAATAAAACTACGAAAACAAAAAATTTATGTGTATTGTTTTCAATAATAACAATTTTAATTTTCCCAAATGCTTCAAGTTTAATTCTTGCCTTAGAACAGACCACTAATCAAGAAACTATCATCGCAAAAATTCAAGCGAAGGGAGATCCCATTCATCAATCTGGATTATTACCAAAAATTGATCCGCGTATCAAAATGATTGTTGACGATCCAAATCCAACAGATATGGCAAATAAATTCGGAGTGTCCTATCAAGGAGAAAAAATACCGGTAATGATAACACTTGAACCAGGAACACCACTCCAATCAATTCAAGGAGTGGAACCAACTGGTATAGATGATAATGTGTTTATTGCTCTATTGCCTCTTCAACAAATAGAGGCACTTTCAAAACTAAGTTCTGTTAGGTTAATCACCTTACCAGTTTTAGCAGAACCATTGACTGTTACAAGTGAAGGAGTAAATCTTACTTATGCTAATCTTATGCATCAAAAAGGAATTTCGGGAAATGATATTACAATCGCAGTAATAGATGGAGATTTCTTTCCTGATAATTCTGAAATTCAAAATAACGTCATCGCTACAAACGTATTTGATTCTAGTGGGTTTTGTGGTGGAAGTATTTCTTGTGGCGTGGATCCAGGAGATTCTCATGGTACAGCTGTTGCGCAGATAGTTGTAGATATGGCACCAAACGTAAAGTTGGTGTTATATACAATCGCAAATACTGTGGATTTTGCAAATGCTGTTGATGCTGCAATTGCAAGAGGAGATGTGGACATAATTACTGCTTCACTGGGATTTTATATTGGAAGTGACACTACAAAATTTTTTCGTGATGGTACATCCTCAGTTGCAAAAGCTGTGAATCGCGCAAATAATGCAGGTATACTTGTCACCATGGCAGCTGGAAATGATGGAGAATCACATTGGAAAGGAAACTATGCTGTAAGTGCCATCACACCCACACAGGTTGGGCTAGGGGGTACAGGAATTGATAGTTTAATGAACTTTAGACCTGCTGCGACAGGTACACAGAAGGTTTGTTTACCAGTAAACGACATTGGAGATATTTTCTATATTAACTGGAATGCGTGGCCACAAACCACTCAAGATTATGACGTATTTCTTTATGACAGTGCCATGACAACTCTCTTAGACGTATCTGCTTTTGATCAATTTTCTTTCAATTTACCGCCTGATGAACTAATTTTTGGTCAAGGTTTAGGTCCTGCTTGTCTTGTTATAGGTTCATGGAGTTCTACACAAAACCACCTTTTTCACATATACACTTTTTCTAATGATCTAGATCCAACAGTAAGAGTACGTCAGGGAAGTATCTCGACTCCTGCTGATGCATCAGGTTCGTTTACAGTTGGCGCTGTAAACCATTCTGATGATCTGTTAGAAGGGTTTAGTTCGTCGGGTCCCACAGATGACTCTAGATTAAAACCAGAAATTTGTGGTCCTGATGGAACATCAAGTGAGCAAAGTGATTTTAACCCATTTTTTGGAACTTCAGCTTCAGCTCCTCATGTAGCTGGTGCTGCAGCATTAATGCTTGATGAGAATCCTTCTCTTTCTTTAACACAATTAAAATCCAAGTTGACAAGCGAAGCTAAAGTCAACCCGTCTTATTCATTAGACAATTTATGTGGAAAAAATTCTGGCGTCGTTTCACTTTTAGCCTCCTTAACAAGTGTTAGCTTATCTGTTCCAAGCGGACAGGTAGCTTCCTCTTTAACAGTAACAGGTAATAACTTTCCACCAAATACTTCTACTACAATAAAATATGATGCCACGGTTCAGGCAACAATTAACACTGATTCAGCTGGTGAATTCACTGCAACAATTACCATACCAGAATCAAAGGCAGGAAATCATCTAGTTTCTGTAACAAATTCTGGAGTCACTGTGACTAAGAATTTCCAAGTTGTACCAAGCATTACGTTAAATGTCATAATAGGCTCTCCAAACACATCTGTTCAGGTAAACGGTAAAGGATTTGCTGCTAGCGTTTCAACTTCAATAACCTATAACGGAGTTCTAAAGACAACAATCACTAGTTCTGCTTTAGGAAGCTTCTCTTCTACAATTTCAGTTCCTACATCAGCGTCTGGTACAAATACCGTCGCAGCAACAAATGCAGGTGGTACAGCGTCATCTACCTTTACCTTCTCTCCAGCAATATCTTTGAGCAAGACATCTGGTCCCGTTGGAACATCTGTCATAGTTACGGGAACAAGTTTTGCTCCCAATTCTTCTACTTCAATAAAGTACAACGGAGTAACAAAAGCAACAGTAACCTCATCATCAATAGGAGGATTTTCTTCAACTATTACCATCCCAACATCAGCGCCTGGTGCAAATACAGTTTCAGCAACTGATGCAAGTAGCAATAATGTCTCTGCAACTTTCACTGTAACTCCAAGTATCGCACTTAGTTTATCAACAGGTCCTATTGGGAGTTCCATTACAATAACGGGAAATGGATTTGCTGCAAATTCTTTGATTACAATAAAGTATAACGGAGTTGATCAAACCACTGTACTTTCAAACGATGAAGGAGGTTTTTCTTTAACAATTGTTATTCCAATCTCAACTAATGGATCTCATCCTGTCCTAGCAATTGATTCAAACAGTAATTCAGCAACTTCTTCATTCAGTGTAGTGGCAGGAATATTTTTGGGTCCATCCTCTGGTCCCGTTGGAACATCTGTTTCAGTTACAGGCAATGGTTTAGTACCCAACCTTTCAACTAGCATAAAATATGATGGTGTCGCAAAAGCCACTGCGACCACGGGTCCTGATGGAAGCCTAAACACAAGCTTCTTAATTCCTGAATCTAAAGCAGGGTCTCATACAGTTATGGCTTCAAATACTGGAGGATCAGTTTCAGCAACATTTTCTATAATCCCAAGCATCTCACTTAGTGCTTCCTCTGGAACTGTTGGATCATCTGTTACTGTAACCGGCAAAGGTTTTGCAGCTGGTGTAGCCACTCAGATTAAATTTAACGCAGCAACGGTAAAAACAGTAACTTCAACTACACTTGGTAGCTTTACAGCAACCTTTACTATTCCGTCTGCTCCATCAGGTGCAAACACAATTTCTGCTACAAACACTGGGGGAACAGCATCTGGAAATTTCAACATTGGCACAAGTTTGAATTTAAGCAAGACATCTGGCCCTGTCGATACCTCAATTACTGTAACTGGTAAAGGATTTGCATCTTCATCGCCTATTTCAATAAAATTCAATAATGTTCAGCAAATCACAGTTAATTCCGGAATAGATGGAAGCTTCTCTGGTACATTTGCAATTCCAGAAATTTCAGGAGGCAGCTATCAAGTGATGGCAAGTGACGGATCAAACAATACTGCTGCATCCGCATTTACTGTTACACCTGTACAAATTCTTGGTAGTACGGCAGGGCCTGTTGGTACTCCTGTGGCAATAACAGGTAAGGGATTTGCAGCTAGTTCTACAATAACTATAAAGTTCAATAGTGTAACAAAATCAACAATTACTAGCTCACCTCTTGGAAGCTTTTCAACTACGATTACGATCCCGTCAACAGCTACATCGACTAATACAATTTCATCTTCTGATAATACAAACACTATAAGTACTACATTTACACTAGGTACGCCAACAACTAACACTGTAAGTGATATTTCATTACAGTTATGGACAATTGTAAATGATATTCAAAATAAATTAAATCAATTAGTTGACCCTGCGGGCCCAATACAACAAATACTACTCAAAATTTCTGCAGTTGGTACACCACAAGGAATTTCTGTGACCCCATTAACAACCTCTGACCAAACCATCTTGACTACATCATCAAACCAAGGGAAAACTGGACACATCTCATTATACAATACTAGTACTACAGATACTGTAACCGTTACTTTAGACTTTTATGATAACTCAAATCTTACCACAATTCCAATTGAAATTCCACCAAAAGAAACCAAAACAATTTCATTTGGATTATCGGGAAGTGGTGACAAGTTGGATGTTTCTGCATCTGCTGATAATATAGCTGTATTGACAGGAACTTATTGGGAATCTGGATGACTTGTCAAGTAATTGTTGGATGATTAATTAAAAATAAACCATTTACTGCGGTTCAATAGTTGCTGGTGGTTTACTTGAAATTACATAACTGACCCAGGCTGCACCATCTATCTCATTTGTAATTCTATTGCTTATTCGCTCTAAAACTTCTGGAGGTAGTCTTGTCCAATCTGCAGTCATTGCATCTATAGAATTTACAACACGAACAATAACAATGTGACCGTATTTTCTTTCATCACCTACTACTCCTACTGCCCTGTCATCTCCCACTGCAGCATATGCTTGCCAGACTTTGTCATACCATCCAGATGCCATAAGCTCATCTTCCACAATTTTACTTGCAAATTTACAAATCTGCAATTTCTCTGGAGTCACTTCACCAATTATTCTAACTGCAAGACCTGGTCCTGGAAATGGATGACGATTTGAAAGCTTATCTGGTACTCCAAGTGCTTTTGCAACTTTTCTTACCTCATCTTTGTAAAGAAAACGTAATGGTTCTAAAACCTGCATATTTAGCCAAGAAGGTAGACCTCCAACATTGTGGTGTGTCTTTATTACAGCCGCAGGTCCCTTTGAGACGCCACTCTCAATCACATCTGGATAAAGCGTTCCTTGTGCAAGCCATTTGAAAGGACCATTCTTTTCAGCAAACTCTGTAAATATCTGAATAAACTGTTCACCTACTATCATTCTTTTTTGTTCCGGATCTTTTATCCCCTTTAGCTTTGAAAGAAAACTTTTCTTTGCATCTATTCGCGTAAAATTCACCGCAAAATTGTTCTTGAACATGTCTTCTACTTCATCTTCCTCGTTTAATCGTAAAAGGCCATTATCTACAAAGACGCATTTTAGCCTCTTTCCTATTGCTTTCTGAATTAAGAGAGCAGCTACTGTAGAATCTATTCCTCCACTTATCCCGCACAATACATTACCGTCAATTTTTGAAATTTCTTTTACTGTATTTTCTATGAAATTTTCTATGGTCCAATCTTGTTTAGCATGACATATGTTTATTACAAAATTTTTCAAAACCTCTGTACCCCTCTCTGTATGAACTACTTCTGGATGAAACTGTATGCCATAGATTAGTTTCTGTCTGTTTGCAATAGCTGCTGCGTAAGAGTTTTCGGTATGACCTATTATCTCAAAACCACTTGGAATCTGTTCTGCTGCATCACCATGACTCATCCATGCTCGTATGGATTTTCCCATACCCGAGAACAGATCAGAATCATTATCTACTGTAAGCGATGAGGAGCCGTATTCTTTGTTTGCACGCTTTACTTTGCCGCCAAAATTATTTACTATTAATTGATGACCATAACAAATTCCTAAAACAGGTAAGCCCAGATCAAATATTCCGTTTTGTGGCCTTGGTGAGTCAGTATTGTATACACTGGCAGGACCTCCAGCAAAGATGACACCTTTGGGATTTATCTTTTTTAATTCCTCAAGTGATATGTCAAAGTGTACAAGCTCAGCATATACTGAAAAATCGCGAATTCTTCTACAAATCAGGTGGCTATACTGTGAACCAAAGTCTAAGACAACTATCTTATCCATAACTTCACTTTTTAGAATTCTCAATCATGCGGGAAAAAGACCATGCTGCCGTGTTTATTATTTCGTTTACTCTTTCCCTTTCTCGATAATTTTTGATTAAAATTTCTCTTATCATGTTGCCATCTTTGTTTATTATGCAATTTATCACTGAATCTGGATCTATCTTTCCATTTTGAACATCCAAATTATCTTTGCTTTCCATACCGGCAATTATTCTTCCTAAGAAAAACGATTTGAATGGTTGCGTTTCCATGTCTAGTTCCACATCATCTGATGGTATGATCACAACTTCCTTTGCAGTAACGTGTGCATTTGCAATAACAGCATTATTTCCTGTTTTAATTGGTATTACAGAACTATCTCTATCTACTACCAAGTGTGTCTTTTCCTGACTTGGCTTCAAAGAAGATGCCTTACTAAAACTAGACTGTTTTAGGACTGAATCTAAAATTGCAAGATTGTTTTTGAGTTTCTCAATCTCACTCCTGCGTTTTTCAACTTCATCTGTAAGCCACTCTTTTAATTCTAAAATATCGCGAATCTGATCCTCAGAATAATCCATGTATTTTTTAAAGATACATGGATAATAAATATTAAAACACGATCTAATCTGAGATGATCTTCTCTAGATTAGAAGCACGAATTCTAGTAAACCCTTTGATTGGTTTTGTAGTGTATAGCCCCGAACCGTCCTTTGAGGCAAGCCATTCCAAAAGTTTCTTGCCATGCTGTAGCTTTTTCAACTTTGTATGTCTGTCATAGACTCTAATTTTTGAATATCGTCCTATTTTAGGCCCAAAGTCCATCCCAAAGAGAATAATTTTTTTTGCCTTAAAGTATCTGGCAAGAAACACACATCTGTCTCCATCAGTAAAACCCCCAAAATTGTGAATATTTCCAAATGGCCGTCCTTCTGTAGTTCCTATGCAGGTTCTAAATTTTGATACTAGATGTAATTTTTCTATATTGTCTCCATGTGAATGTACTACCATTATTGCTCCACTTTTGCTTGCCTTTTTTAGAAATTCTGGTTCGCTATCAAGATCAGTAACCACAATATCTGGCATTATCTTATTTTCAATTAATGCTCTAGTTGCACCATCAGCAACAATTTTTGTTATGTTTTTGTATTTTTTTAAAATGGGTATAGAAGAAAGAAGAGAAGAACCAGCACCAACAACAAACACTGTTTGATTTCTAATCTTTTCCTCTAATTTTTTTAGTGAAACTCTCCGCGTTAAGATAGAGTTTAAGACTCTGGCTGATTCGGCATCTTCTTTCCTGCTAAAGTTGAATTCTTTTAAAATCTTGACATATTTTTTTCCCCACCCTTTGACTTTCATGTAAATCTAAATGTAGAGGGGGCCAATCATAAACCATGTGAGTAAACTAGGCTCAATTTCTGTAGGCAATTCAAATCCTGTGAGAATAATGGGAATACTAAATCTTAGTCCAGAATCATTTTTTAAAAAATCCATAGCTACTGACAAAGAAATGATAGCAAACAAAACAAGGGAAATGGAGGCAGAAGGGGCAGATTTCATAGATGTCGGTGGCATGTCTACGGCACCTTACTTGAAAACAACCATATCACAAAAAACAGAATCAGAGAGAATAACTCGAGCAATTAAAATAATTCAACGCGTATCAAATCTTCCAATTTCAGTAGACACCTGTAGGTCAGAGGTTGCAAAATCTGCCCTTGAACTTGGAGTTGATATAATTAATGATATTTCTGGTTTAAAATATGATAAAGACATGCCTAGAATTGTAGAAAAATACGATCCATCGCTTGTACTTTGTGCCTTTAGTAAAAATCTAGTTAAGGGTAACCAAATAATCCAAACTAAGAATCTTTTACGTGAAAGCATATCAATTGCAAAATCTGCACACATTTCAGACAATCATATTGTGGTTGATCCAGCAATAGGATTTTTCAGAAAAAAAGGAAGAGGCGAGTTTTTTACTAGAATAAATTCTGACTGGGTTAAAAGAGATCTTTTAATCTTAAATAATTTAAATTCTATTAAACAAAGTCATCCACTACTTGTTTCTGTTTCACGTAAATCATTTATTGGAAATTTATTACAAATTAAAAATCCAGATGACAGGCTATATGGTTCGCTTGCTGCAGAATCAATCGCAGTCCTCAATGGTGCAGATATTATTCGAACCCATAACGTACAAGAAACAAAACAAGTAATTACCATAGCACAAAAATTATCTCATCGTTTCAGGAAAGGCTTATAACAGAATGTCATTCTAGACTAGAAGGTTTAGTTGGAGATACGGGAAGGACTGACTTTCGACGATGTGCTCCTAGTACCCAGACGTTCTAGTATAGCTACTAGATCTCAAACCAATCTGCAAACCAAACTATCAAAGAACATAGCACTAAACATTCCTATTATTAGCGCAAACATGGATACAGTAACCGAATCTGCCATGGCAGTTGCAATGGCACGTGAAGGCGGAATCGGGATAATACATCGGTTTCTTACAATCTCAGAACAAGTAAACGAAGTGCTAAAAGTCAAACGTTCTGGGAGCGTAATAATTGAAAATCCATACTTTATCAAACCGGATCAATCTGTCAGAGAAGCTGTTAGTTACATGAAAGAAAAAGAAGTGTCTGGTCTTTTGGTAACTGATTCTGATTCAAAGCTAATAGGAATTCTAACAAGCCGTGATATCGTGTTTGAATCTGAAAGCACCAAACTTGTCAAAGATGTTATGACAAGTGATGTAGTGACAGCCAAACCAGGGATTAGTGTGTCAGAAGCAAAAAAAATTCTTCAAGAAAATAGAATAGAAAAACTTCCTCTTGTTGATGAAAAAGGACTTGTAAAAGGTTTGATAACAAGCAAAGACATTATGAATACCGATAACTATCCTTCTGCTTCAAAGGACAAAAAAGGAAGGCCCCTTGTTGGATCTGCAGTAGGAGTAAAAGGCGACTTTATGGAACGTTCAGAAGCGTTACTTGAAGCTGGCTCTGATGTGATTGTTGTAGATATTGCTCATGGTCACAGTGATAATGCAATAAATACAGTCAGGTTGATAAAAAAGGCCTTTCCAACTTCTGAACTAATAGCAGGAAATGTAGCAACAGCTCAGGGGGCTGAAGATTTGATCAAAGCAGGTGTGGATGCAGTTAAAGTAGGCGTGGGCTCAGGCTCAATATGTATAACCAGAGTAATAACAGGCTCTGGTGTGCCTCAGCTTACTGCAGTACTTGATTGTGCAAAAATTGGCAAAAAATATGACACTCCAATAATTTCTGATGGCGGAATACGAACATCTGGTGATGCAACCAAAGCATTAGCAGCTGGTGCATCTACTGTAATGGTTGGAGGTATACTTGGTGGAACCGATGAGAGCCCAGGCTCTCCAGTGATGAAGAATGGAAAAAGATTCAAGATTTACAGAGGCATGGCTTCATTTTATGCATCACTTGGAAGAAAATCTAAAGAAACAGGGAGTGTGTCAATAAGTGAAGATCTTAATGATTATGTTGCTGAAGGAGTAGAAGCAATGGTTCCATACAAAGGCAGTGTAACAGATATCATAAAACAGCTGACAGGAGGAATAAGATCTGGATTGAGCTATTGTGGTGCAAATACAATTCAACAAATGCAAGAAAACGCTGAATTTATGAAAATATCAAGGGCAGGTTTTGCAGAAAGCCAACCACATGATGTGGATCTGATGTAATTCACTTTTAAATATAGTATACAAATTTACTTGTTTAATGCTTAGCAAGAAAACTGCAATTGGAATCGGGATAGGCAGTTTCTTAATCATATGGGGATCTATCTTTTTGATTCCTTCATTTGGTAAACAAACACAATCAATCGAGGAAACAATTGGAAAGGGTGGAAATACCATCTACCAGTTTGATGCACAAGAAAATTTTCATGAAATACTAAATGTTACTGGAAGTTCATTTCATGTTAAGATAAAGACACCAGCTGATGGTATACAAGTAGACGAGGATTTCAAAAAGGAAGTTAGTCAAGATTGGTATGGTCTGCAAGATGGATCACATAGAATTGAGGTTAAAAATACCGGAGACTCTGACGTACAAGTATCTGGCACACTTGAATTCATTAGCAATCCAATCGAGTTTGCAAAACACATGCTGCCAATAATATCTGGTATAATAATAATTGGAATCAGCGCAGTTTTTACTGTAAGAAAACCAAGAGGCTTTTAGCTCAACTCAGCACGCGGGTATGAGCCAAGTACCTTGAGAAATACGGTGTTTTCTTTTATCTTGGTCAAGACATCAGCTATGTGGGGCTCATCTTCATGACCTTCAAAATCTACATAGAAATTGTATTCCCAAGGTGTGCTTTTTGTTGGACGTGACTCTATTTTTGTCAGATTTATTTTATTTGAATTAAATTTTTCAAGAATGCCGTATAGTGCACCTGGAGTGTGTTTTATGGAAAATATTATTGATGTCTTGTTTTTTCCAGTCCTTTCCTGTTTTTTCTTTGCAAGAACTAGAAATCTAGTATAGTTATTTGCATTATCCTCTATGTTCTCTTTAATTATGGGAACTTTGTAGATCTCAGCAGCTCTCTTACTAGCAATGCATGCGGCATTCTCATTTTTTAATTCAAGCAAAATTTTCACACTTCCTGCTGTATCATATGTAGGAATGGATTTCAGCTTGTGTTCCTGAATAAACTTTCTACACTGTCCAAGTGCTTGTGGATGCGAATATACTGTATCTATTTTTTTTAATTCCTCAAATCCGATCAAACAATGTTTTATTCTATAATAGATCTCACCTACAACGTTAAGGGTGGTAGACAAAAGCAGATCATAACTCTCGCCCACGCTGCCCTCAAGAGAATTTTCAATAGGAAGTATAGAATAATCTGTCTGACCTTTTTCTGTTGATTCCAAAACATCGTAAAACGTAGGGTGTGGTATGGTTTCTATGTTATCTCTGAAAAAGTGGGACGCCGCTGCTTCACTATAAGCGCCTCTTTCTCCTTGGAATGCAGCCCGAAGCATTATTCTTACTGGGATCCTAGTTTTATAAAATCGCCGTTTCCAAACTTACTTGAAAGCTTTCTTTCTTCGATGTAGCCACAATCTACACACTTTACATTACCGCCTATCTGCACTACTCTGCCAGCACATTTGTTACACTGTGTAAATAAAACTCCAAGTTCGGGTTCGCCAATTATTGCGTGAATTGCTCCATTTAGGTGACTGATGATTTTGACCATGACTACATCACTTACCCTTGCAACGATTCTTTTCTTTGCTCCTCTTGCTTGACATATACATTCAAGACCAGAGTGTGTTGGTTTGCCGTTAATGTATAATATGTTAATGGCAAACATGTTGTTCATCAATGCCACCACATTTCCAATGACTAGATCATTTACTTGTGGAACTGCTGGTGACTTGAACTGATTAATCTTTGCAATTCGACGAGTTTTATCAAATTCTTTGGTACCTACTACTACAGATCTTATGGTGTGTCCATCATCAAACGTATTGTTACCTGTTTCAAATTCTTCAATAATTGCAACTTTATCACCTGGTAGACTGAATTCAGACAATGCATAATTTTTGAACTTGTTGATTATAATTGTTTATAGCCAGTGTGGGATTTGCAAAAACTCGTCGATGCTTTCATTTTTTAATAATTTTAAGAGTGCATTTGCCTGTGGCGTGGAAAGTACTGGCTTGTGAAAATGATTATCCGTAGATATCCTAGGACATGCAACCTGAATGAAAGCATCAATTCCTTTTAGGTTACCAAGTCTGTCATCTGTTATCTCAGTCAAAGCAAAGAGTTGAACCTTCTTACCTGCATTCTCAAGCTCTTTTCTGAATTTTAAGGCAGTAGTTTTTGAAAACTGACCCTCCTTGAGGCCAACTATGATTCCAAAGGTCTCAGCTTCAGCTGCCTTGTATACTGCAAGAATTGCTTTTTTTTGCAGTTTCTGAGCAAATTCTGTAATCTCTCCTATCTCATCAAAATAAGGATCTAGTATGTATGTTGGTTTTCCAGTGGAAAGGGCAATTCCTGACGCATGAAAAGCACTCTGACCTAAAAACACATTGGCATCTACACTATCTTTTGTTTCTATTATTGGATAAAATTCGCATCCAAAAACTTGTCCATCGTTTAACTGGCCTTTTCCTTTTCCAACTTTTACTTTGACTCCACCTTCTTCTAGAATTTTTTTCACTCTCTCTATCTGTAGTAGATGTTGGCTATCAGTCACTAGTGAAACAGTCTTTCCTACAAGCTCAGTAGTACATTTCATTGCTACTTTGTCAAAAGAAATGTCATCAAATGCATCAATAAGAATAATATTTTCACCAAATGTGGTGTCGTTTATCGTGTGTCCTACGTGAAAAAGTATCTCCGCTCCTAATACTTTGGCACCGTTTGTATTCATATCGCAAGTACCAAAACATGTATCCGCAAGAACATAAGCAGGAATGCTAAATCTTTCCATTATTTTTGATGCAGTCTCTTGGACTTTTGGAAGTATTCCATCAGGTCCATTCAATGCTACAGAAACTGGTTTTCTTTTTTGGATCTCATCGAAGATCCTCTTTTCATCTATTACTATCATTTGTTGTTTTAAAGCTCATTCGTTTTTAATTTAAATCAAGCGAAGCTACACAATATTTAATATCGCTTGATCTAACACCATGACATGGCAATCGCGTTTGTTCTCATAAATGCAGAACTTGGAGCAGAAAATGAACTAGTAAGCCAGCTAAAAACTATTGAAAATGTCAAGTATGTCTATGTTCTGTATGGTGCCTATGATTTAGTAGTAAAAATTGAAGCCCCTGATAATGCAACACTCAAAAAAACAATATCAAACAACCTAAGGCAACTCAAAAATGTGCGTTCTACACTCACAATGACTGTAATTGATGAAACCTAGCTCTGTACTTCATATTGGCTTTGACGACACAGACTCAAAAAAGGGAATGTGTACAACATTTCTTGCATACAAGATTGTAGAATATCTAAAAAAAGAACATGTTCAATTTTTAGACTATCCATATCTGATCAGGTTTAACCCCAACATACCTTGGAAAACACGAGGCAATGGTGCAGTAGCTATAAAAATTAAAACTGAGAAACCAGACACTATTAAAAAAAACATAATTGAATTTATCAAGAAATACTCTTCAATAAATGAAGGTGCAAATCCCGGACTTGTTTTTTATCAACAAGAAAAAATTCCAGAACAGTTCTCTAAATTTAGTAAACTTGCATTATGTCGACTGATAAGTAGAAACAAGGCAAAAGCATTCACTACAAAAAATAGAATAGAAACATTTTATCTTGGTAATGGTCAGGGATTAGTAGGATCTGTTGGTGCAATAGGTTATTTTTTTGATGACCACACCTTTGAGTTTATCAGCTACAGAGACGAATCTAACTTTGGTAAGAAACGAGAAATTTCAAAAGAAAGTGTAAAGGAAATGCAAAATCTTACACGCTCAAGAACCTTTAACAGCTTTGACGAAGAAAAAAATCGAGTCTTAATTGCGCCTCATGGACCTGATCCAGTACTTTTTGGTGTCAGGGGCGAAAATATTGAATCTGTTTTAAAAGGTGCATCGTTGGTGGAATCTGCCGAAAAGTTTGCGGGTTATATGGTTTTTAGATCAAACCAAGGTACTGGGGCACATCTAAAAAATGAACTTGATGTATCTAACTTGAAACCATTTTCATCAGGAACAATTACTGGAAAAATATCTGACCCGCCAAAAATTGAGCTTGGAGGACATGCCATATTTTCTATTATTAAAAATGGTCAAAAGGTTCAATGTGCTGTGTACAAACCAACAGGAATGACACAGATTGCTTCCAAGTTAATCAAAGGTGATCTAGTAAAAGTGGGCGGTGGTGTAAGAAAAGCATCGAAAAATCACAAACGAACTCTAAATGTAGAATTTCTTAAAATCCTAGAATTAGAAAAAAATCTAAGAATAGTAAATCCGCTTTGTTATGCTTGCAAAAAAAGAATGAAATCCAAGGGCAAAAACCAAGACTTTGAATGTATCAAGTGTGGAAGTAAATCAAAACACAAAACACTTGAAGAAATTCCACGAGAAATTGAAAAACGACTCTATATGCCAATCATGTCAGCACACAGACACCTAACCCGACCGTTACAACGAATTGGAAGATCAAATAAAAAAATTAACTTTTCTGACTCGGAAAAATGGTTCCATGTTTCTCAATCCATGAAAAGTCAGTATACCAAAATTAAAATCAAGACAAGAAACTAAATCAATACTTGAATGATTTCAATAATTAAATAACGTAGCGGGGAGTAGATTTGAACTACTGATTTGCGGGTGTCTCATCAGTATTGATTATGAGCCCGCCGGGATGACTTTGCCCAAGTAGTCTGGCTTCCCCACCCCGCTAACTAAAAAGAAGTTTGGGGGTGATATATACGCTTTATCAAATTTTGGAAATAATTAATAAGATTCACAAGATGTCAAAACTGTGAATAAAAAAATAAGAATCGTAGGAATTATTGGAGCAGTGATAGCTTCTATCATAATTCTAAGTTTGCCATCAGATCCTATTGTCATACCTGGGCCAACTACAAATTCTACTGGAACAAAATCCGTAGAAATTGTTGCAACAAATCTTCAGAAACCGTGGGCTATGGATTTTGCTGGTGATAGAATTTTCTTCACAGAAAAGGTTGGAAGAATAAGAGTAATCGATTCTGGTATCTTACTGGAGGAACCTCTTGCTAATTTGCATGTAGCAGATGTTACTGATGGCGGACTGCTTGGTTTGACCCTGCATCCAGACTTTGGAAACAACCATTTTCTCTATGTATTTTATACATATGAGGAAGGAGATAAACTCTGGAACAAGATAATCAGAATCACTGAATCTGAAAACAAACTTTCTGATGCATTAGTAATTCTGGACAAAATTCCTGGAGCAGAATTTGATAATGGCGGAATAATAAAATTTGGTCCTGATGGAAAACTGTACATTGCAACTGGCGATGCTACAGATGAACACGCGGCACAAGACGTGCAATCACTCTCAGGAAAAGTTCTAAGACTAAATGATGATGGTACAATCCCTTCTGACAATCCATTTCGGAATCCCGTGTTCTCATATGGATACAGAAATCCTCAAGGAATGGCATGGAATGAATCAGGAAATCTGTATGTAACAGAGCATGGACCTACAAAAAATGATGAGATAAATTTTGTAAAAGCAGGACAAAACTTTGGTTGGCCAAATCAAGAGTGTTCTGGCGGTGAAAATTTTGTGGACTCTTTAGTATGTTATAATCCAAGTTTGGAGCCTGCTGGTATAGTTTTTTATTCTTCTGACAAACTTGATCTTCAAAATGATCTAATTAT
>Ga0209431_10001907_pt1 | contig 17096 bp, 12 predicted proteins | sample RifCSP13_3_FD_184021 | JGI IMG/M metagenome (GOLD analysis project Ga0209431, IMG submission 184021) | Soil microbial communities from Rifle, Colorado - Rifle CSP2_sed 13_3 (SPAdes) (version 2) | ecosystem: Environmental > Terrestrial > Deep subsurface > Rock core/Sediment | place: Rifle...
CGTGACCTCGGTCGCCCGCGACGACCTGCCCGACGGCGGCGCCCACGTCTTCGCCGAGACGATCCGCGCCATCCGCGGGCGGATCCCGGGCATGGGCGTCGAGGTCCTCATCCCGGATTTCAACGGCCAGGAGGCCCCGCTTCGCGAGGTCATGGCCGCCGGGCCCGACATCCTCAACCACAATCTCGAGACGGTGAAGCGGCTCCAAAAGCCGGTCCGCAAGCGGGCCCACTGGGACCGGACCCTCTCGGTTCTCGAGCGGGCCAAGGCCTACGCAGCCGAGCTCGGCCACGACGCCCACACGAAGAGCTCGCTGATGGTCGGTCTCGGCGAGACCCGGGCCGAGATGACCGAGGCCTTCGAGGCGCTGCGGGACGTGGACACGGACATCCTGACCATCGGGCAATACCTGCGCCCGTCGGAGAGGCACCTCCCGCTCGAGCGCTACTACCACCCCGACGAGTTCGCCGAGATGAAGGTCGAGGCCCTCGCCCTCGGCTTCAAGCACGTTGAGTCAGGGCCGCTCGTCCGCTCCAGCTACCACGCTCGCGACCAGGTCCCGGGCGCGGAGCTCAGAGCCCTCCGGCGCCGCGCGACGCTCGACGCCGAAGGACGGGTCATCCCGCTCGCGGGGTAGCGGCCGCCGAATTCGCGTACGGCGCCGGCGTTGGAAAGCTCAGCCGCCCGACTTGAGGGTGGCGAGGCGGGCGTCGACCTCCTGCTCGTCCTCCGCGGACTCGAGCGAGGCGAACTGGTCCTCGAGGGAGGCCGCTGAGACCTCCTCCATGCCGCGAACCTGGGCCTCCTGGCGACGGATGCCCTCCTCGAAGCGAGCCAGCTCGCTCGTGGGGTCCATCACCGAGACGCTCTTCATCGTCTTCTGGACCTGCGCCTGCGCCTGCGCCATCTTGGCCCGGGCGACCAGCTCGTCGCGCCTCTGGACGAGCTCCTCGCGCTTCACGCGGAGCTTGTTCAGGCCATCCTTGAGCTTGTCGGCGAGGACCGTCTGCTGGGCCGCCTGCGTCTCGAGCGTCTTCGCCTGGCCCTCGTAGCTGATCTGGCGGCGGAGGGCGATCTTGGCCAGCTCGTCGAAGCGGTCGGCCTCCTTCGCACTGCCCTTGGATCGCAGCTCGTCGGCCCGGCGCGACGCCGCGGCGGCCTTGCCGCCCCACTCGGCGACGGCCTCGCGCGCCTCCCTTGCGTCGTCCTCGACGAGGCGCAGGTTACCGATCGTCTGCGCGGCGGCCTCCTCGGCCTCGGCGATGTTGTCGGTGAAGTCGCGAACGAGCTGGTCGAGCATCCGCTCGGGGTCCTCCGCGCTGTCGAGGATCGCGTTGACGTTCGCGCGAATGAGCTGGCCGATCCGGCCGAGGATCGATGACTGCGCCATGCCTGCCTCCTTCGAATGATCTGCCGTCGAAGCCTAGATCACTGGTGGATCGGAGGCCCGGCTCACCACCGGCCTCCCCGAGAATGACCGCCGCCGCCCCCTCCGCCGCCGCCGAAGCCGCCGAAGCCACCACCGCGGCTGTGCCCACCTCCGCCCCAGCCGCCGCCCCCGCCGGATGGTCCCGATGAGCCCCACGGTGACCCACCCCAGCCGCCGCCGTGCCCACCGCCGCTGAGGATCCCGCCGATGATCCCGCCAAGGATCGCGCCGGCGATGTCCGAGCCGCCACCGCCCCGGGTTGGGTTCGGGCCGCCCTGGTTCCAGCCATCGAAGTCGGCGGCCGCGAGCGAGTAGGCCTCCTCGGCCATGCGCTCTGCCTGTCGAGCGTGATCCATGGCTGCGTTCGGGTCGCTGTCGCGGAGGCCGAGGGCGGTCTCGAGCGAACGCTCCGCTTCCGCGAGTCGCGTTCGGGCGCGCCGTCCCACGCCGCTGCGGCGGGTGGCGATGAAGTCGGCCGCCCGGTCGACGTCGGCGCGGGCAGAGGCCAGCGACGCCTGGAGGGCCGCGGCGAGCTGCGCCTGCTGAGCGGCATCGCGGCGGACCGAGGCGAGCACCTCGCCCGAGCCGCGCCGGGCGGACGCCGCCAGCCGATAGGCGGCCCGCGGGTCGAGCGGGACGGCGGCCGCGGCGTCGCTCGCGGACCGGAGGGACGCCTCCGCATCGGCGAGCGCGGCCGCGTGGGGCGACGCGGCACCGCCGGTCGGGGCTGGGAGGGCCGCCCGGGCGTCGGCGAGGTCGGTCGCGGCCGCGCGGAGCTCGTCGGCCAGGCGCGACTCGTCCTCGCGCACCGAGGTTGCCAGCTTGTCTACCGCATCGAGGAGGGTGGTGGCGCCAGCCACGCCCTCCTGGGCCGTCACGATCTCGTGGGCCGCCGTCCGCGGGTCGCTCTTGTCGATGGCCGCGAGCCCGCGCTCGACCGCGTCACGGGCTCCGGTCAGGCCCTTGCGTGCCTCGGCGACGTTGCCCTTCACGGCGCTCCACGCCGGTTCGGCGTATCGCCCGAGGTCAGCGAGCGTCGTCTCCGCAGCCGGCAGCCGCTGCTCCTGCGCCTCGACCTGCGCCGGCAGGCCGGCCAGGATCGTCGGGGCGTTGCGCTCGAGGTTCCGCAGCTCGCCGATCCGGGCGGCCTGCCGATCGAGGGCCGCGCCGGCCCGCCGGCAGCGCTCGACGATGTCGTTGAGCATCGCCACCCGCGTCGGCGGGTCCTCCGGTTCGGCGTCGTCGAGCTTCTGGCGAACGCCGAACGCGGCTCGGAGCTCCTCGCGGGCCTCGACGATCGCGGTCCTGAACGGCTTCGCCTCGTTCTCACCGAACTCGGCCTCGACGAAGCCGGCCTCCTGGTCGGCGGTCCGGGTCCGCTCGTCGATCGCGAGCAGCATCGCGTTCGCTTCGCGTGCCACCTTGCCGGTCTGGCGGTCCCGCTCCTCGGCCTCGCGCCGGGACGAGAGCCGGGACAGGAGCCAGCCGGCGACGATGACGATGCCGCCGGCGAGCAGGAGCAGGCCGAGGATCAGGCCGACGTCGATCCCGCCGATTCCGCCGTGCGCGTCGGGCGACGTCGAGGTCGGCGCGGGACTCGGGGCCGTCGAGGCCGCCTCGCCGAGCGCCTTCGCCGTCACGATTGCCGCTCCGCCGAAATCGCCGTCACGCAACGCCGGCTCGAGGCTGTCGGCGATGATCGAGTCGAGCTCCCGATCGGTGACCTCGTCGTCGAGCCGATCGGAGATCCAGATTGCGTCGGTCCGGTCGTCGATCGCGACGACCAGCAGCGCGTCGTCGGCGCCGAGCGAGTTGACCCTCGCCGTCTCGTCGGCGAACTCCGTGACCGTCAGGTCCTCGGTGGTGCTGACGAACAGCACGAACAGCTGGATGCCCTCGTCGCGGAGCAGGTCGTCGAGCGCGGCCTCAACCTGTCCGGTGTCGCCGCCGAGAACCCCAACCTCGTCGGTGACCGCCCCCTGCAGACGAGGCGGGCTGACGGCCAGGGCGGTCGACGCGCAGGCGAGCGCCAGGACGGCGGCTGCGAGCGCGGGAAGTCGAGGGCTTCGCATGCTCCCGGTCTGGCGGACACGAAACTGGGGACGCGTCCATCCTAGTCGTGAACGCCCGGAAGGGCAGGGACGCTCGGCCCGAACGGGTCGGGCCGAGCGTCAGTCACGACGAGTGCTGCGGCCGGCCGGAGGGCGTGCGAACGGTCAGGCCGGGTCGACGACGAAGTACGTGAATTCGACCGCGCTGGTGGCGGGACCGGTGAGGTGGACCGTGAAGCCGGTGAGGGGATCGCGATCGACCCAGGCGAGCGCCACCCCAGCGTCGCCAAGCAGCGTGACCGAGATGTGGCTCGAATCTCCGACCACGCCGTTGGGGACCGTGACGCTGCTCGCTTCCGAGGCGATCGATCCACTGCCGACCGACGAGAACCGGGACCGGCCCTCGACGAGGAGTCCGATATTGCCGACGGCGTGGACGGCGGCACCAGGCCCGGCGTCGGTGCGCCGTGCGAAGAGCGCGTCGCCCTCGGCGCTGCCATCGTGGTGACCGAACAGGGCGAAGCCCGTCCCGTCGTCGTGCTTGTAGGCGGCGACCGCGGCGCCGTGGCCGGGGCCAGTGCGATTCGAGATGATCGAATCGCCTTCTCCGTCACCGGTCCGACTGGCCTCGATCGCGTGGCCCGGGGCCGGGCTGTCGTTCTCGCCACGGAGGCCGGTTCCGCCGCCGTCGCCGGTGCGCGTGCCGACGAGGCCATTGCCTTCGCCGGAGCCTTCCCGAAGACCTCGCAGGGCCGAGCCAGGCGACCCGCCAGACCGTACGCTCAGGATCGAGTCCGCGTACTCGCCGGACTCGGACTCGTTGAAGGCCTCGATCGCAGAGCCGTGACCGGTCCCCTCGCGGCGGACCGTCAGTCCATGCCCGAAGGCCTCCCCTTGGCGAAGCGCGACGATGGCATTGCCGCTCGCGCCGTCCCGGATGACGTGCAGGGCGTGCTGGTCGTCCATGGCGCTCACGTTCTCGATCCAGGCGCCGGCGCCACCACCCTCTTCGTTGCGGCGGGCCCAGAGGGCGTGTCCGTAACCGGCGCCAACCCGATGGGCGGCGAGACCCTGACCGTCGGCGTCGCCGGCGCGCTGGACCTCGATCGCATCGCCCGCGCCACCATCGTGATAGGCCCGAACAGCTGAACCCGCGCCGGACCCGTGGCGTTCGCCATTGACGCCCTGACCCGGTCCTCCGTCGTGCCTGGCGCCCGAGAGTCCGTCGCCGTAACCGACGTCCCCGTAGCGTTCGGTATGGATGGCGTGGCCGTCTCCGTCCCCGCTTCGGTTCGCGTAGATCGCATTCCCGGGTCCGCCGGCCTCCCGGAACGCCGCGACGGCGTTCCCGTCCCCGGACCCGCCGCGGAACGCGTCAACGCCGTTACCGACGCCGTCCTCGATCCGCACACCGAGGACGCCGTCGCCAGAGCCCGACCCGGAGCGGATGCCGATCACTCCGTGACCACCACCGGCGTCGAACCGCTCGGCGCGGATGGCGTCGCCGTAGACGTTGTCGGCGTGGCGTTCGGCCATGATTGCGTGGCCGTCCTCGTCGCCGTCGCGATGGGCGAAGATGGAGTGACCGGTCCCGCCCGGCTCGCGGAAGGCGACGATGGCGTTGCCGTCACCCCCGCCGCTCCGGAACGCCCCGAGGCCGTTGCCGTTGCCGGTGCCGGTGCGTTCGGCGATGACGCCCGTGCCGTTCGCCCCGTTCGATCGGATGGCGCGGACCGCCGCACCGTCCTGGCCGCCACTCCGCTCGGCGAGGACCGCGGTACCGGCCGAGCCGCTCGAGTTCGTCGCCTTGACCGCCGGCGCCTGCGTGTTGCTCGAGAACGTGGCGGTGTTCGGGGGTGCTGCGAGCACGTTCGCGGGACCGGACAGGGCCACCGCGGCAGCACCTGCCCCCGCGCCCGCGACCGCCGCCAAGAACGCGCGTCGGTCGCGTGGTCGGGCCATTACGTCGGACGCATTCGCGTCACTAGCCGCAGCCTCATCTTGGATCTGCCTGGTGGAAGCCCGGGACATGACTCTTCCCTCCTCGGATGCACCGCTCGGTGTACCGGCACGACGCGCGAGGCCGTGGGACGTTACGGTCTCGGCCAGCCAGCCGGCTCGCGGGGCTAGTTCCTGGGCCAGGCCACCGGCGCTCTCCTCCGCGTGCGATGCCCCCCCGCCGGGCTCCAAGTTCGGGCCGATATATCACATCCCGACCTATGTGTCATCAGCCAGCGCAGAATCTGGTGCGCGCACGCACCGGCGTCGACGCGGCCGGCATCGACAGGCGGCTGCCCGGTCGAGCGACTGGGATGTGAAGCGAGTGCCCTGTCCCGCCGGGTATCCTCCGCGTTGATGGTCCGCCACCTGTCCCGGTCGATCCCGCTCGCCGAGCTCCACTGCCACCTCGGCGCGGCGGTGACCCCGGCGATCATGTGGGGGATCGCCCACTCGCAGGGCATCAAGCTCCCGACGAAGGACTACTGGGAGTTCCGCGAGCTCATCACGGTCAAGCCCCACGGCACGAAGTCGTTCGACGGCTACCTCCAGCTCTTCCACTGGACCGAGCTCATCCAGAGCTCGCCGCTGGCGGTCGAGCGGAGCGTCTACGAGGTCGTCGGCGGGGCGTACCGCAAGAACAACGTCACGACGATGGAGCTCCGCTTCAACCCGATGAAGCGGAACCGGGGCGGTGAGCAGGACCTCGACCACATCATTGCCGCGGCCGTCCGGGGCATGGACCGGGCGACCCTCGAGTACCCGATCAAGCCGGGCCTGATCTTCTGTCTCGACCGCGCCTTTCCCTACGAGCTCAACGAGATCATCGTCGAGAAGGCGATCGCCTGGCGCGATCGGGGCGTCGTCGGCGTCGATATCGCCGGGCCGGAGTCGGGCACCTTCCGGGTGGCCGAGTACCGGAAGCTGTTCCGGCGAGCCCGCCAGTTCGGCCTCGGGATCACCGTCCATACCGGCGAGGCCGGGCCGGTCGAGGAGGTCGCCCGGGTCGTCGAGCTCCTGGAGCCGGACCGGATCGGGCACGGCGTCAAGGCCGCCTACGACCCACGGGCGATGGCGATGATCCGGGAACGGGGCATCGTCCTGGAGATCTGCCCGACCTCGAACCTCAATACCAGGGTCGTCTCGGGCTGGGACGAGATCCGCTGGATCTTCGACACGTTCCGCCGCAACGGCGTCAGGTTCACGATCTCGACCGACGGTCCCGAGATGCTCAAGACCTACATTCGCGACGAGCTGGCGACGCTGGGGCGGCTCGGGATCCTCTCGGTCGAGGAGCAGGAGCAGGCAGCGGCAACCGCTATGGCCGCCTCGTTCGTCCCGAACGTCTCCGACGTGCCGCTGCCGGTTCGCCAGCCCGCCACCCGCGAAGCCGTGGAGCGCGAGGAGGCCTGAGGCCCCGCCGCGACGAGGCGCTTTCGCTGGGGATCGCGCCAGGGCACGCGGCTCGAACCGAGCGCTGCGCCGGCGGCTCAGTCCCCGGCGCGGGTCTCCACCCGGAAGGTGCACGACCGGTCGCCCGATGCAATGTGCGTCTCGCGCACGACATCGGCGCCGAGGACCTCGCGGAAGAGGGCAAGCTCGGCCTCGCAGCACGAGCCAGCCTCACGGGCCAGGTGGAAGATCGCGCAGTTGTGCTCGCGGAGTCGGATCGTCCCGTCCGACGCCACGATCGCCTCGGCGAGGTAGCCGGCGCCGTCCTGGATCACGGCGAGCTCCCGAACCCGGTCGGCGAGTGGGGCATCGGCCGCGACCCGCGCGGCGAGCTGCTCCCGGAGGCGGGCTCCGAGCTGCTGGCGGCGTGCGGCGAACACCTCCTCGACGAGGTCCTGCCCGCCGACCGAGGCGATCGCGTCGAGGAGTGCCGAGGCGAAGCCGTTGTAGTCGGCCGGGAAGAGGTCCTGGGCGTCGGGCGTCACGTCGTAGAGGTGGCGCGGCCGGCCGACCCCATGACGCTCGATGGCGTGGGCGACGAGCCCGGCCTGCTCCAGCGCGTGGAGCTGCTGGAGGACGCCGGTCCGGCTGGCGCCGAGGTGGGTCGCCAGGCCGTCGGGCGACATCGGGCCGCGCTGGCGGAGGTTGACGAGGATCGCCCGGCGGAGCGTCGAGGGCGAGGGGCTCGCGACCGATCCAGCCACGCCTGCGCCCGGCAGGCGCCCGATCGCCGAGACGGCGACGCTGTCGCGAAGGTCGGCGTCGGGGCTCGGGACGGTCTCCGACATGCGGGGAGGCTAGCAGGAAACGCCGGTTGCGGTCGTCGGCCGGCCCGGTCGCCACCGGCCGGCAAAGGTGGCCGCGGGAAGGCTCCCACGTGCGTGGCCGAGCGACGGCGCCCCGCCGGCCCGGCCTGCTACCCTCCGGCCGTGGACCTCGACCTCTCGACCGAGCATGCCCTGCTCCGCTCGACGATCCGCGACTACATGGTCGCGGAGGTGGCCCCGGTGGTCGAGGAGCACGAGCGGGAGCGGCGCTTTCCGGTCGAGATCGTCCGCCACCTCGGTGAGATGGGCTGGTTGGGCATCCCCTTCCCGGAGGACGAGGGCGGGGCCGGGCTCGACACCCTGGCCTACGCCATCGCAGTCGAGGAGATCGGCCGGGTCTGGGGCTCGCTGGGCCTCATCGTCGCGGCCCACACCAGCCTCGGCTGCGGCCCGCTCCACCTCGCCGGCAGCGCCGAGCAGATCGAGCGCTTTCTCGTCCCGATGGCCAGCGGGAAGGTCATCGGCGCCTACGGGCTGACCGAGCCCGGGGCCGGCTCCGACGCCGGCGGCACACGGACGACCGCCCGATTTGAGGAAGGGCCGGACGGCGGCAGCTGGGTCCTCGACGGCGGCAAGCGGTTCATCACCAACGCCGGCCACGCCGGCACGTACGTCATCACGGCCCGAACCGGCTCGAAGTCGGACGGCTCGGCCGAGATCAGCGCTTTCATCGTCACGGCCGACACTCCGGGCTTCCGCGTCGGCCGCCTCGAGGACAAGCTGGGGCTCCATGCCTCGGCCACCGGCGAGCTCTTCTTCGACGCCTGCCGCGTCCCGGCAGGGAACCTCCTCGGGGCTCAGGGAGAGGGCTTCCGAACCTTCCTGAAGATCCTCGACGGCGGGCGGATCAGCATCGCCGCCCTCGCCCTCGGGCTCGCCCAGGCCGCCCTCGACGCGGCGATCCCGTACGCCCAGACCCGGGAGCAGTTCGGCCGCCCCATCGGCTCGTTCCAGGGGGTCGCCTTCATGGTCGCCGACATGGCGACCGAGATCGAGGCCGCCCGGGCCCTCGTCTACCGCTCCGCCTGGCTCAAGGACCAGGGCCGCGACTACAGCCTGGCGGCGGCCCAGGCCAAGCTCTTCGCGTCGGAGGTCTCGAGCCGGGCGACGAACGCGGCGATCCAGATCCACGGCGGCTACGGCTACGTCACCGACTACCCGGTCGAGCGCTACCTCCGGGACGCGAAGCTGACCGAGATCGGGGAGGGGACGAGCCAGATCCAGCGCCTCGTCATCGCCCGCCGGATCCTCGGCCTGCGAATCGTCTAGGTCCCGGGCCCGGGGAGGCGTGAGCTTTGCCTTCGGGCCGCCGATGACGCTGCCAGCATCAAACCCCGGGTTGCGATGGGAATAGCGCGACCCCCGGCTCGCGAGCGCCAGGGTCCTACGCACGAATCACGCCCACCGCGAGCTCGGCGAGACCGGCAGGCATCGCTTATCCGACCCGTGACCGCCAAGGTGATGGTGGCACCGGAATCAGGCGCGGCAAGCGCATCCGGGGCAGGTGATCGGACGCGGGTCACGGAACCTCGACGTGGGTGTCAGTCGGCGACCAGCCGGACCAGCAGGCGCCGGTCGCTGTTCGCCCCGACGCACGTCTGGAGGGTCATGCTCGGCACCGCCTGGGCGGCGATCGCCCAATCCACCACGTCCGGTGTGACGACCCGGATCTCGGTTACCCGGTATGTGCGGACCCGGCCATTGCCGTCGGCGTAGACCGTTGTCATCCCGACCTTGAGGCGGCCCGAGACGTAGGCGTCGTGAAGTGGCTTCATGACGCCCCAGGCGTGCCCGAAGAGGTAGACGTTGTTCGCGCCTGCGCAGCCCCAGCGATAGACTCGGTTGGCCGGCGGCGTGCTCCGGGTGCAGGCGAAGGTCTCGACCGAGCGGGACAGCCCGAGCGACGGGATCCAGAAGTGGTTCTTGCCACTGTAGGTGGGCGCGGCGGCCTTCTGGGCGGCCGCCTTCTCGGCGGCGGCCTTCGCCTCGGCGGCGGCGCGGGCCGCTGCCTCGGCCGCGGCACGCTCGGCGGCGATTCGGGCGTCGAGGAACGGCCGGATCTGGCCGAGCCGGAGATCGAGCTCGTCAGGCTCGGCGAGGCTGACTGTCGAGGCACGGGCTTCGAGTCGACCGATCGAGCGACCACCCGCCCGGCGGGCAAGATCGACGCCATCGGCCTCCCGGCCGGCTGTGGACTCGACGGTTGGTCCGGGCGTCGGCGCCGCCGCGAGCGACGGCGCGGGCAGGGCGGCGGCGGCGCCGACGACGAGGGCGAGGACGAGGCGCGCGAAGAAGTGGCGGCGGTCGCGCGAGGACATGACCGGAGGCTCCCGCACGCGGTGCGCCTGGGCAGCCACCCGGTGGTCCCGGCGGGCGTGGGACGGTCGAGCGGTCCCGGGTCAGGTCCCATCGCCGGGACCCGGACGTTCGTCCGGGGGCTTCAGCCGCCGGCGCCGGCCGCGGCGGTCATTGCCTCGCGGACGGCGGCCTTGAACTCGGGCGTCCAGGGCCCCTGGCCGGCGAGGACGAACGGCCTCGCGTCGACCATCTCGACCGTCGCCGGGTCCGTCGCCCACTGCGCGACGCAGGCATCGATGTCGGGCCGGCGGCGGTCGTACGTCTCGCCGTTCCGGAAGATGTAGACCCGCAGCCGGGTTGGCTCGGCCTGCCCGAGTCCGCTGGCATCGAAGCCGATCGCCGTCGCGGTCAACGAGTCGTCGTCGCAGCCATCGTCACCCGAGACGATGTCGGCGAGGTCGAGACCCCGGTTGGCGAGCTCGCCGGCAATCCCCGGGAAGTCGGCGGGCGTCGGCGCCGGCGGTGACTCGAGGATCGCGCCGCAGCCGGCGAGGAGGACTCCGGCGATCGTGAGCATCGCGAGCCACGGCCGAATCCGGCGCCGGCGCCGGCCGCCGGTTTCACCCATCGGTCGATCCCCGAGCCGCCCGCGTCGCGGCCAGGGCCTCGAACGGCTCGAGCGAGCGGCGGTCGGCGAGGGCGTCCCTCGAGGCGGCGTCCACCGCGGGCGTGCCCCCGAGGATCCGCTTGACCGGCACCTCGAGCTTCTTGCCGGACAGCGTCCGGGGCACCGCCGGCACGGCGACGATGTCGTCCGGGACGTGGCGCGGTGATAGGCCGGTTCGGAGCTCGGTCGCGATCCGCTGCCGAAGGCTGGCGTCGAGGGCTCGGCCTTCGCGCAGCGCTACGAAGAGCAGCAGCTCGCCCGGGCCGCCGCCCGGGTCCTCGAGGTGGATCACGAGGCTGTCGGCGACCTCGGGCAGGGCCTCGACGACGGCGTAGTACTCGGCCGTCCCGACGCGCACCCCGCCGCGATTGAGGGTCGCGTCGCTGCGGCCGGTGATGATGCACGAGCCCCGTTCGGTGATCGTGATCCAATCGCCGTGGCGCCACACGCCGGGGTACGTCTCGAAGTAGGCGGCGCGCAACCGCGAGCCGTCGGCGTCGCCCCACAGCCCGACCGGCATCGATGGCATCGGGGCGGTGATGACCAGCTCGCCCTCCCGCCCGATGACCGACTGACCGTCCGCGTCGAAGGCCTCGACCCGCGCCCCGAGCATCCGGCAGCTGATCTCGCCGGCCCAGACCGGCACGAGGGGGCACGGGCCGAGGAAGCCGGTGCAGAGGTCCGTGCCGCCGCTGAGCGAGCCCACGGGGATCGAGGGCGAGACGGCGTCCCGGACCCACTCGAAGCCGGCCGCCGGCAGCGGCGCCCCGGTGGATCCGACGCCGCGCAGCTCCGATAGGTCGAGGCCCGCCGCGCGCCCGGGCTCGAGGCCCGCCTTGCGGCAGGCCATGAGGAACGGCGCGCTCGCCCCGAAGTACGTCGAGCGTGTCTCGGCGGCCACGCGCCAGAGGGTCGCGAGATCGGGGTACGCCGGGTTGCCGTCGAAAGTCACGATGGTGCTCCCGACGGCGAGCCCCGAGACCAGGTAGTTCCACATCATCCAGCCCGTCGTCGTGAACCAGAAGAAGCGGTCCTCGGGTCCCAGGTCCGTGTGGAGGGCCAGGGCCTTGAGGTGCTCGAGAAGGATCCCGCCGTGGCCGTGGACGATCGGCTTCGGCAGCCCCGTCGTGCCCGACGAGTAGAGGATGTAGAGCGGGTGGTCGAAGGGCACCCGATCGAACTCGAGCGGGCCTTCATGATCGAGGAGCTCGGCCCAGCCCAGGGCGTCCGGGATCGCGGCCGCCCGGCCGGGGTCGAGATAGGGCACGACGACGGTTGTCTCGAGGCTCGGCAGCGAAGCCCGGATCTCGGCCACCTCGGCCGTCCGGTCGATGTCCTTGTCACCGTACCGGTAGCCGTCGACGGCGATGAGGACCTTCGGCTCGATCTGCCCGAAGCGGTCGATGACCGCACGGGTACCGAACTCCGGGGCACACGAGGTCCAGGTCGCGCCGACGCTGGCCGCCGCGAGAAGGGCCACGATCGTCTCGGGGATGTTCGGCAGGAACGCCGCGACGCGATCGCCGCGACCGACCCCGAGCGCCGCGAGGCCCGTCCGGCACCGCGCGACCTGGTCGCGCAGCTGGGCGGCGCTAAGGTCGAAAGGCTCTCGGGTCTGCGATCGGCCGATGACCACGATGTCGTCGGGTCCGCGGCCGGGCAGGCGGAGGGCATGTTCGGCGTAGTTGAGGCGGGCCCCCGGGAACCACCGGGCGCCGGGCATCCGAGCGTCGGCGAGTGCCAGCTCCGGGCCACCGTCGGGACGTGTCGTGCCTTCCGGCCGGACGTCGAAGTACCGCCACACGCTCGCCCAGAACGCCCCGAGATCCCCGACGGACCAGCGCCAGGCCTCCTCGTAGGTCGCGAATCGGAAACCGCAGGTGCCCTCGAGCCATGCGAGGTAGGCCCCCATCCGGCTCCTCGTCCGGGCATCGGGCAGGGGCGTCCACATGACCTCGGGCGTCATGCGATCCACGGTATCGCAGGCGTGTCCCGCTCGCCCTGGCCCGCGGACGATCCCTGACTGGCGTCAGACGCCTCAGCCCCCGATGCCGCCGAAGCCGAGCGGCTCGGTGGTCGCGTCGCGGCCGGGAAAGACGCTGCCGTCGAGAAGGGCTCGAGTGCCGATCTCCTCGGGCAGGTCGATGGTCCACGGCGTCGGACCGCCAGCGGGACAGTCCGGATTCGGATCGCGGCGGCTTGTCAGGATGATCGTGACCGCGTCGCCAGCGATATCAAGGAGCGGCGGCTCGATCCCCTCCTCGGCGGGTCCAGCGTTGCAGCCGTCGACGATGACGCTCACGGCGATCGACCTGCCGGCCTGATCCGGGACGCCTTCTGGGAGCCACCAGGCGAGGCTCACGGTATTGCCCGTGACGACCCGCCGCGGCTCGCACGAGCCCCAGCGGAACGGTCGCCAAGCGTTCCGATCGGCCTCGAAGGTGACCGAGACGTAGCTGTTCCAGGCGGGATCGGCGATGAAGTTGGCGAACTCCATGAACGGGCCGGAGCGCCCCAGCCGGCGCCAACCGGTCGCGGGCATGAAGTCGTTCTCAGGCCTCGACAGGAACTGTCTGAGAGCCTCGGCGGCTGCGTCATCGTCTCGCTCCGCAGCACCCGGCTGGAGGAGGGCCCCCGGCAGGAACGGCACCGTGTCGCAGGCATATGGCGCGGCCATCACGGGCGAGAGGGACGCTGCCGGCGGGCTCCCGCTCGACGCCGGGGATCCGCATCCGGCCATGCCCGCGATACCGATGACGATGGCGAGCGCGCCGGGCAGAAGCCTCACGCCCGCTGTGACGCGCCGCCTAGCCCTTGCGTGGCGCCGGGGCGTACCGGGCGGCGCCGGCCACCTTCGTCTCGAAGCCGCTCCCCGCCCGGCCGAGCGTCGCGCCAGCGTGGCGGAGCGGAACCGTCGTCATCGAGATGATCCGGAGGCCGGCATTCGACCGCTCTGCGGCATCCTCCGCGATCGCCGAGAAGAGGTCAGTCGCGACGATCTCCTCGCCGGAGTCCTCGGGCTGGAAGACCACGATGAGCTGGTCCTCGCCCGCCAGGAAATCCTGGTAGTGAATCGAACCTCGCCGTCGTGACAGCCACCGTGACGGTGCTCAGGTTAGCCGCCCCGGGCGCGGCGCTTCGCCTCGCGAAGTCGGGCGAGCGTGTCGGCGTCGGTGCTCCCGGGCGGCGGGGTCGGCTCGGGCGGCGCCTCGGGAGTCAAGCCGCGCCCCGCCGGCGATGACGGGGGGGCGGGCGGCAGCGGCGCGGAGACTGGCGCCCCGGACGTCCGAACGCGGCCGAACAATCGGCGCGACGGCCCCGATGTCGCGACCGGCGCCGTCACCCCAGCGCTCGTGCCCGTCGTCAGCTGGTCCGCGCCCCCGTCCGCCGCCGCCTCCGTCGCGCGCAGGATGGCCGCTCGCGACGCCGCCCCGGCCGCCCGGTCTCGGGCTGCGAGCATCCCGGACGCCGCCGCGGTTCGCGGGGCCGCGGCGCCGCGCCCGCGCCACGTCCGGCCGACCCACGCCCGGGCGTCGGCCAGCTCCCGCCGCCCGATCGAAACCCGCCGCAGGGCGATGTCGAACGGCCACAGCAGGAGGGCCAGGATCAGCAGCCACGGCCACAGCTCGGTGAATGACGATGTCGTCGTCAGGTCGTGCCGCCAGGGTTCGAGCGGCGTCAGGATCTCCCGGCCGGCGGTCGCCGCCCGGAGCGTCGCCAGGAACGGCTGGTTGGCACCCAGGACCCGGTACTCGGCCGCGACCGGCGCCACCAGGCCCACGGTCCGCCCCAGCGGCGACGCGCCCGGCCGGATCTGGGTGATCCGGACCGCGTAGGCGCCCGACTCGATCTCGCCGAGGTCGGTCTCGTAGACGCCCGGGGCGACCTGGTCGAGGTCGGCCTCCACCGGCTCGAGCGACGGCCCGACAAGGACGGCCGAGGTTGAGTAGAAGTCCCGCGGTGAGCCGTCAGATTCCACGGACTCGACGTGGAGCCGGGTCTGCCCGTCGACGGTCTCGAAGGTCGCCTCGATGCCGCCCGTCTCCTCGCCCGGGAAGGTCCAGCCGACGAGCTGGCTGAAGAATTTCGAGAAGCCATTCCAGGGCACCCAGTTCCTGGCCCAGCGCCCGGTCGAGTCCGACGTCCAGGCGACCGACCGACCCAGGCCGTACTGCCACTGGGCGAGAAGGGGATCGTCGCGGGCGGTGGCGAGGACCTGCTGGGCCGCCGACTTGATCGTCGTGCCGTTGTAGCCGAGGAGCTGAGGGAAGCCCTGGTCGAGGCCCCGGAGGATCGGCGACGAGCTCGTCTGGATCGGGAAGAAGGCCTCCTCGATAATCTGCTGGCCGGCGACCTGCTCGGTCTCCTTGAGGAAGATGTCGGGGATCGCGGCCGGGTTGGCGGCCGAGTAGAAACGACCCCCGCCGTTGGTCGCGAGCTGCTGGAGGAATGGGTTCGAGCCGCCGCCGGCGCCGACCGTCGAGAGGGTGATCCCGGCGGCCTTCATCCGGGCGATGATCGCGTCGTACTGTCCCGTCGATGACCAGCCGTCGGTCAGCAGGATGATATGGCGCCGGGTCGCGCTGGCCTTCTCGAGCGAGCCGACCGCCTGCTCGAGGCCGGAGTAGATGTTCGTCGTCCCGTTCGGCTGCATCGTCGCGACGTCGCCGGCGAGGTCGTCGATCTGGCCGAGCGGCCGGGTGTTGACGACCCAGTGGGCCTGCTCGTCGAAGGCGACGACGCCGAGCTCGTCGCGGGCCGTCATCGCCGCCGCGGCCCGGAGGATGGCCTCCTTGCCGATGTCGATCTTGCGGACGCCCTGCATCTGGCTCCCGCCACCGCCTCCGCCGTCGAACGAGTTGCAGTGGCAGGCGTCCATGGAGCCGGACTTGTCGATGACGACGACGAGGGCCACGTCGGGCTGCTGCTGGCGGTTCCGGACGCCCATGTCGACGGGCAACGTTTCCTCGATCGGCGTCTTGGTGTAGCCGCCGGCGCCGTAGCTCTCAGGTCCGCCGACCATGACCAGCCCCCGGCCGAGGTCCCGGACGTAGACCTGCAGGGCGGCCAGCTGGCGATCGGACATCCGGATCCGGGGAACATCGACCATGACGATGCTGTCGTACGTGGCGAGCCCGGCGAAGTCGGTCGGGAGGGCCTCCGGGACGATCGAATCGACGTCCTGGCCCTCCAGCTCGAGGGCCCCCACCAGCTCGGCCGCGACCGCCTCGTCGCCGGCCAGGACGAGGATCCGGGGTTCGCCCTTCACGATCGTGTTCGAATCCGCCCGGTCGTTCTGGCTGAACGTGTCGCGGCCGGCCTCGACGACGACCCGGAAGGTGTGGAAGCCGGCCTCCTCGACGTCGGCGATGTCGAAGGTGATCCGGTTCGCGCCCTCGACGAGGTCGAGGGCCTCGGTCGCCACGAGCTGGCCGTCGGCGTAGAGGCGGACGGTGGCCGGCTGGGCGACGCTCGAGACGATCGTCGCGACGGCCTCGATCGTCTCGCCGATGCGCGCCGTCGAGGGCGTCTGGAGCCGCTCCACGAGGACCTCGTCCCGAGCCTCGAGGCCGATGACCCGGGTCTCGACCTGGACCCCGCGGGCCGCCGCCAGCGCGGCCTCCTGCTGGCCCCGGCCGGTCGTGTCGTTGCCGTCCGAGATGAGGACGATTCGCTTCTGCATCTCGTCCGGGAAGAGGGCCGAGGCGAGTCGCAGTGCGGCCCCGATGTCGGTGGCTCCGGTGACCGGCGTGGACCGCAGCCGGTCGATCGTCCGGAGCTCCTCGGGCAGCCGCTCGACGAGGGCGTCCCTGCCGAAGGCCACGACGCCGGCGGCATCGCCGTCGGGCATCACATCGAGACTCTCCCGGAGGAAGGCGAGGGCGTTCTCGCGGCCCTCGTTCCCGACCGAATCGGAGAGGTCGACGACGAAGACGGTCGCCAGGCGATCCACCGGCAGGACGAGCTGGAAGCCCGCCAGGGCGAGAACCAGGGCCGCCAGGAGGGTCGTCCGCAGCGCGAGCGCAACGCGTCGCCGGACCGTCCCGATCCGCCGCCGCGCGGCGAGGTGCGGCACGACCGTGACGAGGAGCGCGGGGATGAGCAGCAGGAGCCAGGCGGGGGCCTCGAAGCGGACGCCCATCTACGTCCCCCGCCCCTGGCCGCGGGTCGGGGCCGGTGCCCCTCCGCCGCCCCGTCCGAGGCGCGTTCGAAGGCCGCGCCAGAGGCGGGTCACGGCGTCGCGCTGGTAGACGACCCACTCGGCCAGCAGGACGAGCAGGGCGACGAGGACGATCGGGACCCATAGCTCGTCGCGCGCCGGCGGCCGATCCGCGGCGGTGCCCTGGCCAGACCCCGCCCCGGCGGCCCCCGAC